>QFCH01000835.1_pt1 | contig 352488 bp, 308 predicted proteins | sample 5346071 | NCBI WGS metagenome assembly QFCH01 (sample SAMN09062255, study PRJNA434731) | Human gut metagenome, whole genome shotgun sequencing project. | isolation source: stool timepoint B chromium assembly | host: Homo sapiens | collected 2015 | reverse complement strand
ATCCTGAGCCAGGATCAAACTCTCAAATTAAAAGCTGATTCCAGGTTTCAGACTACTTAGCTTGGCTAGTTATCTTTAACCTTCATTACTTGGTTTTGTTCTGAATTTTCTCAAATCCAAAGGCCTAAACCAGGCCTTCTGTTTTTTAGAATTTTCAGGGTTTTACATACTGTTCAATCTTCAATTATCAAGGTCCTCTGTGTTGTCGGCTTGTTCAGCAGCAACTTTTATATCTTATCACAGTCGCTTGTGTTTGTCAACAACTTTTTTAACTTTTTTTGATTTTTGTTTTCAGCCAAATGGCTTTCCACAATCATCAGTCGCTGTTGTTTTTTGTCCAGCGGGTATTAACTATACCATAACTGTCGTTTATTGTCAACAACTTTTTAAAACTTTTTTTCATCTTACAAACAAGAGTGAAAAAAATAATCATTTGGAAAATGGAGCGGAGAAAGAGGGATTTGAACCCTCGCGCCGGTTTCCCGACCTACACCCTTAGCAGGGGCGCCTCTTCGGCCTCTTGAGTATTTCTCCGAATTGATATTTTCCATATGATTGCTTCTTTTGACATGTTTGTCCTCAGACGCATTGACCATTATACTCGATTGATTCTACATTGTCAAGGGCTTTTCCGCGACATTTTTATTTATTTCTTCCTGTATTTTGTTGTGCACAAGATGTGCTATTTCCGAGGTCTTCATTCCCATATATTGATCCGGCATAATGGGTTCCATGTAGTGGACTTCCACAAATTCCTGCTTCAATGAATTCATATCAAAGGGGCGGAAGGAATTAATCAGGGCAACCGGAACAATGGGGCAGCCGGCTTTTACCGCACTTTTGAATGTCCCGCTCTTAAAATCCAGAATCTCGTTTCCTTTCCTGCTGCGGTGTCCTTCCGCAAATATAACAAAGTTCCGGCCCTCTTTTACCAGTCTTGTCACTTCCCCTATGATACGTACCTGGTCCTTCATGTCCTTTCTGTCCATGGCCAGGCTTCCCGTGGCCCCCAGCACCTGTTTTACCAATATCCACCCGGATGCTTCTTTCTTAATTACAACAGAAAGGGCTTTGGGGCATGTTGAAAAAAGCGCCAGCACGTCAAACAGCCCCTGATGATTGGGAAACAGCATGAATCCGTCTTTCTCAGGAATATGTTCCACCCCTGTTACCTTTATGGTAACCCTTCCCCTTTTTATAATCCTTCTGGTCATCTCCGCAATATAGTCATACCGCTGCTGCATGGTATGATTGTCCCCGGGTCTTGCCATACGGGCGATTTTAAGCAGCCATACCGGCGCATGGAACAGATTCATGAATACCATATATATAATCCGTTTCATATGATTCCCTCTTCTTCCCCATGATTTTAACGATGCTTCCCCGCATCATGATCTGCAGTATTCTTTAACCGCTGTCTCGTACAGGTTGTTTCCCTGGGAATCCACTACCACGATTACCGGGAAATCTTTGATTCTAAGTTTTCTGATTGCCTCCGGACCCAAATCCTCATATGCAATGATTTCCGAGGAAAGGATGCATTTTGACAAAATGGCTCCTGCTCCTCCCACGGCCGCAAAATACACGGACTGGTTGCGGGTAATGGCATCCATGACTGCCTGGGACCTTTTTCCCTTTCCTATCATGGCCCCCATGCCCATGTCCAAAAGCCTGGGCGTGTACTTATCCATCCGGCTGGCAGTGGTGGGGCCTGCGGATCCAATGGGGCGCCCTTCCCTGGCAGGTGACGGACCCATATAGTATATTATATTGTTTTTTATGTCAAACGGCAGCATTCCACCTTTATCCAGGGTTTCATCCATGCGCTTATGCGCTGCATCCCTGGCAGTATAGATGGTTCCTGTTAGATATACATAATCCCCTGCCTTTAAAGAAAGCGTATCTTCCTTTGTCATTGGTACGTTTATATGTCTGTCCATAACCATTACTCCCCTTTCATGGTAATCCCTTATCCTGTTTATAATACCCTGTGCGCATGACGGTTGACATGGCAGCATATATTGACGGCCACAGGAAGTCCTGCAATATGGGTTGCAAATGTCTCAATATTAACTGCAAGTGCTGTCATCCTTCCTCCCAATCCTCCCGGTCCAATGCCCAGCTGATTAATCGCGGCCAGCAGTTCCTGTTCCAGTTCCTTTACCCACGGTATCTTTGGCTTTTCTTCTATATTCCTGGTAAGGGCATGTTTCGCCATCTGGGTGCATTTTTCAAAGGTCCCGCCAATACCCACGCCAATCACCATAGGAGGGCAGGCATTGGGGCCCGCGTCCCTGACAGCGGTAATGATGGCGTTCTTTACCCCTTCCAGTCCATCGGCGGGTTTTAACATAAATACACGGCTCATGTTCTCACTGCCAAATCCCTTGGGGGCTACCGTGATATCGACAGCATCCCCTTCCACTATTTCGTAGTGGATCACGGCAGGCGTGTTGTCCTTTGTGTTAATCCGCTGAATCGGATCCCCAACCACGGACTTACGGAGATATCCTTCCTCATATCCCCTTTTCACACCTTCATTCACAGCTCCTGTCAGGCTGCCTCCTGTTATATGCACGTCCTGCCCCACCTTAATGAATACAACTGCCATCCCTGTGTCCTGGCAGATGGGTATCATGTCCTCAGCAGCAATTTTCAGGTTTTCTTTCAGCTGGCCAAGGACCTGGCGCCCCAAAGGAGACTCCTCTTCCTTAACAGCCAGATTGAATACCTGCTCCATATCCCGGGCAAGCACATGGTTTGCCTCAATGCACATTTCCTTAACCGCTTCCGTTATCAGCCCTGTGTGTATCTCCCTCATGGCCTATACTCCTCCTTTAACTTGCGATATGTATTCCACATGAAAAGGCTGTCTTTCAGGACAGCCTTTTCAGTATATTCATTCTTGTTTGCCTGCATATCAGCTGTGGCTGCTCTTTATTCTTTCTCCTGCGTTTCCCCGTCCTCTGTATCGGCATTCCCTGTACCCATGTCTTCTGACTCAGCACTATCCTCTTCGTAGAACTCTTCATCAAAAACATTGCTTTCTTTTGTAACGCTCTCGCGAACCTTGGCAATGCTTGCAACCTTGATGTCAGACTCCTGGTCAATGTTCATCAGCTTGACTCCGGATGTGTTGCGCCCAATGATGGATATATCGTCCACGCTCATGCGGATGACAATGCCTTCTGTTGTGATAAGCATGATCTCCCGGCCGTCATTTACCAGCTTTGCACCTACGATATTGCCTGTTTTTTCCGTGCACTTGTAACAGATGACACCCTTTCCGCCTCTGTTCTGGGCGCTGAATTCAGATATGACCGTACGTTTGCCCATGCCGTTTTCAGAAACAATAAGGAGGCTCTCTCCCTGGCTTTCCATCTGCATTCCGATGACTTCGTCATCTTCTTCAAACCGCATGCCGATGACACCCATGGATACACGGCCAGTCACCCTGACATCCGTCTCATTGAACCGGATACACATCCCCTTGCGCGTTACAAGGAAGATATCCTGGTTATTATCTGTTGCCTTTACTTCAATGAGTTCGTCATCCTCGCGCAGCACAATGGCCTGAAGCCCGTTCTTGCGCACATGCTCATATTCCACCATGGGCGTTTTCTTGACCATACCGTTCCTGGTAGCCATGAACAGGTACTTGTCCTCATTGTATTCACGCATCGGGATGATGGCTGTGATTTTCTCATCCGGCTGCAACTGAAGCAGGTTAATGATGGCCGTGCCTCTTGCAGTACGCCCTGCCTCTGGGATTTCATATGCCTTAAGCCTGTATACGCGTCCCTTATTGGTAAAGAACATCATGAAGTGGTGGTTGGTGGTCATGAGAAGGTCCTCAATATAGTCCTCCTCAATGGTCTGCATCCCCTTGATGCCCTTGCCGCCGCGGTTCTGGCTTCTGAAATTGTCCACATCCATCCTCTTGATATATCCCAGATGGGTCATGGCAATCACCGTATCCTCATCCGGAATCAGGTCTTCCATGGATACGTCGTCGTCATATCCAATGGCCGTACGCCTGTCATCCCCATATTTGTCCGCGATAATCTGGATTTCCTCCTTGATTACGGTCAGAAGCTTTTTCACATCTGCCAGGATTGCCTGTAATTCCTCAATCTTGGCCAGAAGTTCCTTATATTCGTTTTCAAGCTTTTCACGCTCCAAACCAGTCAGCGCGCGCAGCCTCATGTCCACAATGGCCTGGGACTGTGCATCGGATAAGCCAAAGCGTTCCATTAACTGGTTCTTGGCATCCGCCACATTGGATGAACCGCGGATGATCCGGATGACCTCGTCAATGTGGTCCAGGGCAATGAGCAGGCCTTTTAAGATATGGGCGCGCTCCTCGGCCTTGTTCAGGTCATACTGTGTCCTTCTTCTTACAACCTCTTCCTGGTGCTTCAGATATTCATCCAGCATCTGATGAAGGTTTAATACTTTTGGCTGGTTGTCAATCAGGGCCAGCATGATGACGCCGAAGGTGTCCTGAAGCTGTGTGTGCTTTAAAAGCTGGTTCAGGATTACATTGGCGTTCACATCCCTTCGCAGTTCTATGTTGATGCGCATGCCCTCACGGTTGGACTCATCACCGATGTATGTGATCCCGTCAATCTTCTTTTCCTTAACCAGGTCCGCGATTTTCTCAATCAGACGGGCTTTATTTACCATGTACGGAAGTTCGGTCACTATGATCCTTGACTTTCCATTGGCCATGGTTTCTATGTTGGTAACCGCGCGCACCTTGATCTTGGCACGTCCGGTGCGGTATGCTTCCTCTATGCTTCTTCTTCCCAGTATGGTTGCCCCGGTAGGAAAATCAGGCCCTTTGACAATCTCCATGATTTCTTCCAGGGAAGTCTCCCTGTCCTCTTCCACCTGGTTGTCAATCATCTTTACAACGGCGCTGATGATTTCCCGAAGGTTGTGGGGAGGTATGTTGGTGGCCATGCCCACGGCGATACCGGACGTACCGTTGACCAGAAGGTTTGGATACCTGGAGGGAAGCACCACCGGCTCCTTCTCGGTTTCATCAAAGTTTGGCACGAAGTCAACCGTATCCTTGTTGATGTCAGCCAGCATTTCCATGGAAATCTTGCTTAAGCGGGCTTCCGTATACCGCATGGCCGCAGCGCCGTCGCCGTCCACGGAACCAAAGTTCCCATGGCCGTCCACCAGCGGATACCTGGTAGACCACTCCTGGGCCATGTTAACCAAGGCCCCATAGATGGAACTGTCACCATGGGGGTGGTATTTACCCATGGTATCACCTACAATACGGGCGCACTTACGATGTGGTTTATCAGGACCATTGTTCAGCTCTATCATGGAGTAAAGTACACGTCTTTGGACCGGCTTTAAACCATCCCTTACATCGGGAAGGGCCCTGGCGCTGATTACGCTCATGGCATAGTCAATATAGGACTGTTCCATGGTCTTTTTCAGGTCTACATCATGAACCTTGTCAAATACATTTGGTTCCATATTCAATCTCCTTTATGTTTACACTCTAAATGCTGAAATCAGATATCTAAGTTCTGTACGCGCTTTGCATTGGCCTCGATAAATTCCCTTCTCGGCTCCACCTGGTCGCCCATCAGGGTGGTAAATGTCAGGTCAATCTCAGATGTGGTCTCTTCATCCAAGGTCACGCGCAGCAGCACCCTCCGCTCAGGATCCATGGTTGTCTCCCACAGCTGTTCCGCATCCATCTCACCCAGACCTTTATAACGCTGGATTTTGTTGTTGGTATCACGTCCAATGTCCGTGAGAATGGAGTTAAGCTCCTCATCGCTGTAAGCATACCATACCTTCTTACTTTTCTCCACCTTGTATAAGGGCGGCTGGGCCAGGTACACATAGCCCTGTTTGATCAGCTCCGGCATGAACCTGTAAAGGAAGGTCAGAAGCAGGGTGCTGATATGGGCGCCATCCACATCGGCATCCGTCATGATGATGATTTTGTGGTAGCGCAGCTTGGATATGTCAAAGTCTTCATGGATTCCGGTTCCAAATGCCGTAATCATGGCCTTAATTTCCGCATTGCCGTAAATCCGGTCCATCCTGGCTTTTTCCACGTTCAATATCTTGCCTCTGAGGGGCAGGATGGCCTGGGTGGCCCTGGAACGTGCCGTTTTGGCTGAACCGCCTGCGGAATCTCCCTCAACAATATAAATCTCACAGTTTTCAGGATTCTTATCTGAACAGTCGGCCAGCTTGCCGGGAAGCGCCATCCCGTCCAGAGCGGACTTACGGCGTGTCAGGTCCCTGGCCTTCCTGGCCGCGGCCCGTGCCCTCTGTGCCATGATGGACTTCTCACACATGGCCTTGGCAATGGCAGGGTTCTGTTCCAGGAAATAGGTCAGCTGCTCGCTGACAATGTTGTCCACGGCTGTACGGGCCTCACTGTTGCCCAGCTTCTGCTTGGTCTGGCCTTCAAACTGCGGTTCTTCCACCTTGATGCTGATAATTGCGGTCAGACCCTCGCGGATATCCTCGCCGGATAAGCTGTCTTCATTTTCCTTTAACAGCTTATTCTTCCTGGCATAGTCGTTAAAGGTCTTGGTAAGGGCGTTCTTAAAGCCGGTCAGATGGGTTCCGCCTTCCGGCGTATTGATATTGTTGACAAATGTATAAATATTCTCAGTGTAGGAATCATTATGCTGCATGGATACTTCCACATACACGCCTTCCTTGCTTCCTTCACAGTAAATGACCTGGTCATATAAAGGCGTCTTGCCTTTATTCAGATAGGTGACGAATTCCTTTATGCCTCCCTCGTAGTGGAAGGTCTTTTCCTTCTTCTCTTCCCGGTCATCCTTAAGGATGATCCTAAGATTCTTTGTAAGGAATGCAGTCTCCCGCAGCCTTATTTTTAAGGTGTCATAATCATACACGGTTTCCTCAAATATCTCTTTGTCCGGAAGGAAGGTGACCCTGGTGCCATGCTGGTCAGGATTGCATTTGCCTACGATTTTCAGAGGATACGTTACTTTCCCCCTTTCATAGCGCTGCTGATAAATGTCGCCGTCCTTATAAACCTGTACCTCCAGCCACTCAGAAAGTGCATTGACAACCGATGCGCCAACCCCATGAAGGCCGCCGGATACCTTGTATCCCCCATTGCCGAATTTACCGCCGGCATGGAGGATGGTAAATACCACTTCCACGGCCGGGAGACCGGCCTTTTTCTGGATGCCTACCGGAATGCCGCGGCCATCGTCCATGACAGTTATGGAATTGTCCTCATTGATGGTAACCTCAATGGAATCACAATATCCTGCCAATGCCTCATCGACCGCATTATCTACAATCTCATAAACCAGATGGTGGAGACCTCTGGCCGATGTGCTGCCAATATACATGCCAGGCCTTTTCCTGACTGCCTCAAGTCCTTCCAAAATCTGAATCTGATCTGCTCCGTATTGCTCTCCCATGTTCTATATCTTCCTTTCTTTTCAGGTAACCAGTGCCGGGCGGTACTAGTTCTCATTTTCCACGGTTCCGTCGATAACTTTGAATATCTTGTCTATATGGAACCTGTTGTTGACAAAATCATCCAGCCCGGTACAGGTAATCATGGTCTGGATATCCTGTATGGCTGATAAAAGATGGTTCTGCCTGCTGCTGTCCAGCTCTGATAAGACATCATCCAGCAAAAGGATGGGATTATCCCTGCTGACCGCCTTGACCAGTTCCAGTTCAGATAGCTTCAATGACAGGGCAGCGGTGCGCTGCTGGCCCTGTGAACCAAACCTGCGGATATCAATGCCGTTCACAATAAAGCTGATATCATCCCTGTGGGGACCGGACAGCGTGGTTTTCTGTTTCATATCCTGAGGGCGGTTCCTCTTCAGGGTCTGTCCAAACTGGTCCTCAATGGTATATGGCTCATAGGAAATCTTTATTTCCTCCTTGTTGCCGGAAAGGCTTAGGTGGATCTTCTGCATGATTTCATTTAACCGGCCAATAAACTCCCTGCGGAACCGGATTACTTCTTTCCCGTAATTTACCAGCTGCATGTCCCATACGTCCAGGGTTTCCTCATATTCAGGCTTAAAAAACAGCTCCTTTAGCAGTTTGTTACGCTGAAGCAGCACTTTGTTGTACTGTACCAGTGAATGTACATACAGCTTATTTAACTGGCACAGTTCCATATCTATGAATCTTCTTCTCTCTGAGGGACCATTCTTGATGATGTTCAGGTCCTCTGGGGAAAAGAATACCACATTGGCGATTCCAAACAGCTCGCTGGCCTTTCTTATGGGCACACCGTTTATGGCAATTCCCTTGGGTTTGTTTTTTTTCAGGTGCATGTCAATGCGGTAAGGCACATTGTTCTTCCTGATCTGTAATTTAATATGGGATTCATCCTGGTCAAAACGGATGATATCCCTGTCCTTAGCGCTTTTATGTGATTTAGATGTGCAGCAGACGTAGACAGCTTCCAGAATATTTGTCTTTCCCTGGGCATTATCACCGTAGAGTATATTGGTTCCCTGATTAAATTCCATATGTAATTCTTTGTAGTTCCGGTAATTTTTCAGTTCTATGGATTCTATAATCATGGATATTCTCTTTCTGCAGCCCCTTTATTTGGTAATCTTGATGGTCTGTCCGTCATAAGATACCACATCCCCATCCACCAGTTTCTTTCCGCGCTGGAACGCAGTTTCCCCGTTCACGGTCACCAGGCCGTCCTCTATGACATGTTTAGCGTCCACACCGGATCCAACCAGGCCGGCGGCTTTTAACGCCTGGCCCAGTTTGATGTAGTCTTCCCTTAATCTGATTATTTCCATTGTTTTCCTTTCTTAGTACAGAAATTTTCAAAAGATGTACTAAACAGTGGCTGCATTGAAATTAACCGGAAGGATCAGGTATATATAATTCTCCTCATCGTCCTTGATGAAGCATGGGGACTTGGGGTTCATCATATAGATATTGATTTCCTCGTCGTCGATTACCCGAAGTGCGTCAATCAGGAACTTGGGATTAAATCCAATCATGATATCCTTGCCTGTCTTGTGGATCATCAGGTCCGCATTCATGGAGCCGAAACTGGAATTCAGCTTCATTTCCATGGAGTTGTCACCAATATTGATAATCAGCGGTTTCTTGTCATTTTCCCTGATAAGGATGGTCGCACGTTCAATACAGTTTAAGAATTCCTTTTTATTCACGGATACCTTAGTCTCATAATCGCTGGAAAGCATCTGGTTAATCCTGAAGTATTCACCTTCAATCAGACGTGAGACGACGACCGTGCTGTCAAATTCAAACAGGATATGGTTGGCACTGAAGTATATCAGGACTTCCTTTTCATTATCACCGCCCAGGATCTTGCTGATTTCACTGAGTGTCTTGCCAGGGACAATAACCTTGGTGTCATCATAATGGTCTTTCAGGCGTACCTTGCGGATGGAGATACGGTGTCCGTCAAGGGACACCACCTTTAACTGGTTCTCATTCACCTCGAAGAGTTCACCGGCCATCATCTTATTGCTGTCATTGGGTGAGATGGAAAAGATGGTCTGCTGGATTACTTCCTTCAGGGTAAACTGGGAAAGACAGATATATTTATCCTTTTCAATATAGGGAAGGTATGCGAATTCTTCCCCGTCCCGTCCCTGGATATTGAATACAGAGTTCTCACAGCTGATGGTGGTGGTGAATTTATCATCAGATTCAATGGTAACGGATGCATTTTCACTGGAAAGACGGCGCGTAATCTCGGAGAACAGCTTGGCATCCAGGGCTATCTTTCCATGTTCCAGTATCTCCCCTTCTACTTTTGTCTCAATTCCCAGTTCCATGTCATTGCCGGTCAGTTTAATCTCACCTGTACTGGCGTCAATCAGGATACATTCAAGGATGGACATGGTGGTTTTGGAAGGGACTGCTTTCATTACAATATTAATGCCGTTTACAATGGCGTCTTTTTGAAATCTCAGCTTCATAATGTTGATAACTTCCTTTCAGTTTATTTAGGGCGGAAAATTCCATCTGTAGTTGAAGATATAAATAAGTTCCGTAGAAACCGTAGTAGGGGGTGTGGGTTTGTGTAAAACCCTTAAAAGTCCTTGAGAATAAAGGCAAGGTTCATGTGGAATGATCTGTGGAAATCATCCACCGATCCATGGTAAAACTTAATGTTTATCCACAGGTCCTTAAAAACCGTTCACAAGTCCTTAAGGACAGCCGGGTTATCAACAGCCTGTCCACAAGGATTCCACTGCCTATTGTGGATTGATCTTCTTCTTCAGTATCTCGATGGTATTCTTAAGAGTATCGTCTTTCTTAATATCACCTGCAATCTTCTCGGATCCGTGAATGATGGTGGTGTGGTCCCTTCCTCCAAGGTAACGTCCGATGGTCTGGAGAGGGGTATCCGTCATATTCCTGCAAAGGTACATGACAATCTGTCTGGGATATACAATTTCCTTGTTCCTCTTCTGGGAGGAGATATCAAGGGGGGTGAGTCCATAATGGTCAGACACAATCTGGATGATAAGGTCTGGGGTGACCTCCCGCTGGGCATTGGGCGATATGATGTCCTTAAGGGCTTCTTCCGCCAGCTCCAGGGTAATGTCGCACTTGTTAAGGCGGGACAGGGCAACGATTTTGGTCAGCGCGCCTTCCAGCTCACGGATATTGGATTTGATGTTGGTGGCAATGTATTTGATTACCTCGTTATCAATATTATATCCTTCCATCTCCTCTTTTTTGCGCAGGATTGCCATTCTTGTCTCATAATCAGGAGACTGGATATCCACGGTAAGTCCCCATTCAAAACGGGAGCGCAGGCGTTCCTCCAGTGTCTCAATTTCTTTTGGAGGTTTATCCGAGGAGATTATAATCTGCTTCTTGGATTCATATAATGTGTTGAAGGTGTGGAAAAATTCTTCCTGGGTACTTTCCTTGCCGATAATGAACTGGATATCGTCAATAAGAAGTACGTCGTTGTTGCGGTACTTTTCACGGAATTCCGTTGTTGTTATGTTGTTTTTGTTACGGATGGCGTCAATCAGCTCATTGGTGAAGGTTTCTGATGTGACGTAAAGTATCTTGGAACTTGGATTGTTCTTTAATATGAAGTGAGCAATCGCGTGCATCAGGTGGGTTTTACCAAGTCCCACGCCTCCATAGATAAAAAGAGGGTTGTAAATCTCACCCGGCGATTCCGCCACAGCCAGGGCAGCGGCATGGGCCAGGTTATTGTTGGAGCCCACCACAAAGGTATCAAAGGTGTACTTTGAGTTTAAATTGGCGCTCTGAATAACGTCCGGGCTTATGGTGACAGTGTTCTTCTGAATCAGCTGCGGCCCCGACGGTTCCTCTTTTTCTATGATTTGTTCCTTAACTTTGAAATCCACCTCGCATTCCTGTTCAAGGAATTCCGAGATGGTCACCTTTAATAAAAATCCATATTTTTTATTTACATATTGTAAGAAGGTCTGTTCGGGAACAATGATTATTACTGTGTTATCCTTAAAAGAATACGGCTTAAGCGGTTCCAGCCAGGTACTGTAGGAGATATTGGATATTTCATGTTCTTCTTTTAGGGTAAGCAGGATCTGCTCCCAATTTTCTTTGATTTTATCGATCATTTCTTGTCTCCTGAAACTGTATTGCAGAATTGCCCAATCTAAATACATTGTATACTAAAGTAAAAATTTTTTCAATGACAAGTGTGAATAAATGTGGATAACTTTGTGAGTAGGGTGTGGAAGCAGTGTGAAAGCGGTGTGGACAGACCGGTTTTCCACAAAATAGCCGAAAAGGTTATCTCGAGTTGTGCACAACCCGAGAATAATTGGAAATTATGGAATTTTAAGATGGCATTGGGGAAAAAATTGACAATTACACACACTTATCCACAACTTATCAACATTTTGTGGATAAGTTTATGTAAATCCACAAAGAAGAGTGATTCATGTCTAATTGAATATGTTATAATAACGTTAGAAATGCATTGGATTCATTGCCCATTGTCAGATAATTGTTTATAATAAGTTAGGATACATAATAAATTTTTAATATTTTAATGTAACTAATAAAAGTTATCAACAAAAAGGAGGGTTTATATGGAATTTGTAATTGGTATTCTGCTAATCCTGACGTTCTTTGCACTGGCCTATTATTGTGTCAGGGGCTACAACCTGATGATTGGTTTTTTGGTCATTTCTGTCTTGTGGACAATCCTGTCCCTTGCAGGTGCGGGAATTTCTTCCCCACAGTTCATTGCGGATAATCCTGTGCTTCAGTTTGGCGGGGACGGAGGCAAGGGACTGGTGGCAATCCTGAATAAGATTTATCAGGCTGCCCCGGAAGGATGGGGAACCACCCTGGTTAATGTCTGCTGGGGCGCATGGTTTGGACGGGTGCTTATGGAAACAGGCATTGCCTCCACGCTGATCCGCAAGACCGTGGAGCTTGGCGGCGACCGCCCAATCATTACCATTGTCCTTCTTAATGTTGTGACTGCTTTTATTTTTACGGCCATGATGGGCGCCGGCCCTGTTATTGCCATCGGCGTCATCGTGCTTCCGATTCTGATGAGCCTTGGCATTCCCAAAGCAATTGCCATGTTCACGTTCATGGGTTCTGTTTCAGCGGGCATGTATCTGAATCCCGTGCTTCAGTTCTCGCAGATCCGTGCATTCATCCTGCCTGCAGACCAGATGCCGGAGTTTTCATTTTCATGGTATGCAAGCCATTGGGGATATTATGCGCTTGCCATTTCCGTGGTTACGGTCTCACTCCTGACAGCCGTATACCTGAAGTTCGGGAAAAAAAGACATGCATGGGCATCCCGTACGCCCGGATCCCAGCCCGTAAAGGATGCGCCCATGATTGCCCTTTTGCTTCCAATCGTACCGGTGGTGCTTAAAATTGCCCTGGATTTCTCTGTCATCGGCGGGTTCATCATTGCGGGATTTGCAGCCCTGTTCCTGTGCGGCAGGATGAAGGGGTCCTTTAAGGAGAATTGCCAGCTGGTTAACAAGCTTTATTATGATGGCGTCGTGGACACGGCTCCCTTAATCGGTTTCCTGCTCACACTCCCCATGTTCAATACATGTGCTACATATGCCTCGCCGTTTTTTAAGGAAGTAATCGGCGGTATCATGCCCACCAGTGAGTATGTTGTGTGTATATTGTTCGCGGCGCTGGCAATCCTGGGCTTTTTCAGGGGGCCGTTCACACTGTTTGGCTGCGGCGCGGCCACGCTTGGTGTTTTGTCCAATGTGGGACATTTTTCCGTTCCTTTCCTGTATTGTGTGTTCACCATTCCTGCCACAACGGTTAACGTGGGTTCCTGTATCACACAGTCCTGGATTGCATGGGGCCTTGCCTATACAAAAGTGGAGTCAAAGGAGTACTTAAAGCTTTCCATCCCATTTGCATACCTGACGTCCATCTGCCTCTATATACTTACGGCCCTTACCGTTACAGGACTGGGGGCCCAGTGGTTCTTGAAATAATACAATTTTAATCGTTGACTCCTCCTGCCTGCCCGGATTATAATGAGACAGTAGCATTGCATTGTATCTTTTAATAAGAACAGTAGCAGGAGGATGAAAAATTGAATAACAAGAAGAGAGACACCCGTTGGCTTGCAAGTGTTGCACTTATGATGGCGGTGGTCATCCTGTTGGCGAATACGCCTTTTGGGATGATACAGCTTCCGGTCATCAAGGCGACAACTGTGCATATCCCCGTTATATTGGGAGCAATTTTACTGGGGCCCCTGGCAGGGGCGGTGCTGGGCGCCACCTTTGGCATCTGTTCCATGATAAGCAATACCATGGTTCCGACCCTGCTGTCCTTTGCGTTCTCGCCCTTCATGAGTATGACCGGGATTCCCGGCATGCTGAAGGCTGTATGGGTTTCCGTTGGATGCAGGATATTGATTGGCGTGGCCGCAGGATGGCTCTGGATCCTGTTTAAGAAAGTGAAGCTTAATGCACTGGCAGCGCTTCCTATTGTTGGATTTGTGGGATCCATGGTTAATACGGTATTTGTCATGGGAAGTATTTACCTGCTGTTTGCATCCCAGTATGCAGAAGCCAAGAACGTTGCGGTTGACGCGGTTTGGGGACTGATTATGGTGACAGTTACCGCTTCCGGCATACCGGAAGCAATCGTCGCGGCAATCTTAGTGGCAGTAATTGGAAAAGTCATGCTGCGTTTCACAAGCCACAGCTGATTACGGTACTAAATATAGTAATATAAAACAGCAATGCATACATTTTATTGGGACGGCTTTTAAGCTGTCCCTTTTTGTGGATTTTTTGCGAAAATCCGCTTGACGAAGGCCGATTTCTTCTATATAATTGAGAAGATGTTTAATTATACTAGTCTAAATGTGTGTTTTCACATTACCAGATAATTTTGATAGGAGGTGCCCGGATTATGAAGATGACATTTCAGCCGAAGAAGAGACAGAGAGCAAAAGTTCATGGCTTCAGAGCCAGAATGAAAACTGTAGGCGGTAGAAAAGTTATTGCTGCCAGAAGAGCAAAAGGTAGAGCTAGATTATCTGCTTAATTGTTTGAAGCAAAAGAACTGCGGGCCACAGGAACATGTGGCCTTTTCTTAATTCAGACGTAACAGACCAGACCTGCTTTTTATGTCAGGAAAATAAGCTGTCTGGACTGTTACATTCGTCAGCATGAAGATTGAAATGGAGAATCGTATGAAACGATTTCCTTCCGTAAGGAAAAACAGGGAGTTCCAGGATATCTATAAGCATGGGACTTCATATGCAAACAGACTGCTTGTGATGTATGTGATGGAGAGCGGGGAAGATGGGAACCGGATTGGCATTTCCGTCAGCAAAAAAGTGGGCAACAGCATTGTCCGTCATCATATTACAAGACTTTTGAGAGAAATATTCCGTTTAAATAATAGTAGGATCAAGACTGGATTAAACATCATTGTTGTGGCCAGGGTGGCTGCAAAAAAATCAGACTACAAAGATTTGGAAGGTGCGTATCTGCACCTATGCGGACTGCATCACATTTTAAAAGAATCGAAGTGAAGTGATTATGACAAGGTTTTTGATTTTGTTGGTAAGGGGATACCAGAGATTCCTGTCTCCCCTTAAATTAAGAACTCACTGTATTTACACACCTACGTGTTCTCAATACGCCATTGAAGCACTTAAAAAGTATGGTGCGTTAAAGGGTACATGGTTGGCCTGCAAAAGGATACTCAGGTGTCACCCCTTTGCAGAAGGCGGTTATGATCCAGTTCCGTAGAGATTAGGAGGTATAATGTATTGAATGGTTTAGCTGGCGCAGTATTATTGACAAAAACAGGCGGTATGCTGGGGCCGATCGCTGATATCCTTGGATGGATAATGGATTGGCTGTTTAAGTTTACAAGTATATTCGGCATTGAGAATATCGGTCTGTGTATTATCCTGTTTACCCTGGTAACAAAGGTGCTCATGATACCTCTTACCATTAAACAGCAGCAGTCCTCCAAGCTGATGGCAGTCATGCAGCCGGAGATTTCTGCTATCCAGAAAAAGTATAAGGGCAAGGAAAATGACCAGAAGTATGCAATGATGATGCAGACAGAGATTAAGGCTGTTTATGAGAAGTATGGAACTTCCATGACAGGCGGCTGCCTTCCGTTGCTGATACAGATGCCTATCATCTTTGCTTTGTACCGTGTAATTTATAATATTCCTGCCTACGTACAGTCGGTAAGGGGATATTATGAAATCATCATAAGCAAGCTTCCAAGCGGTTACCAGACAGCTCAGGCGTTTACGGATCTGGCAGCGGCGCAGAAGATGCCCATTGATAAATTTGATTATACCAATATTAATACCGTAATTGATTTATTATATAAGTTTACCGGACAGCAGTGGGACGCCCTGGTGACTTCCTTTGCTTCCGTGGGACAGGCCGTGACGGATACAGGCGTCAGGGTGGTGGATGCCATTGAGAACATGCAGACATTTTTCGGCCTGAACATTGCGTATACGCCGTTCCAGGTCATCATGAACTATTTCAACAAGGTGGATGGGACAACCCTGCTGACAGCCATTGCAGCGCTTTGTATCCCTCTGTTTGCAGGTTTGAGCCAGTGGTACAGCACCAAGCTTATGACTGCAAACCAGCCCCAGGCCAGCAGCGATGAGAATCCAGCGGCAGGCATGATGAAGAGCATGAACGTGACCATGCCTCTTATGTCTGTATTCTTCTGTTTCTCATTTGCATCCGGTATCGGACTTTACTGGGTTGCGCAGAGTGTGTTTACAATCATCCAGCAGGTTGGTATTAATTCTTATCTGAATAAGGTTAATATTGACGACCTGGTTCAGAGGAATATTGACAAAACCAATAAGAAACGTGCGAAAAAGGGGCTTCCTCCAACGAAAGTGGGCAATGTAGACCAGATGCTTAAGAAGATTGAGGAAAAGGAAGCAAAGGCTGAGTCTGCGCAGATGGCCAAGATTGCAAAGACAAAGGCGATTGTTGAGGAATCCAACAAGTATTATAATGAAAATGCCAAACCGGGCAGTCTGGCGTCCAAAGCAAATATGGTTGCCAAGTACAATGAAAAGCACGATAAGGGAAGCAAAAAATAGGAGGGGTTTTGTATGGATATGATTACAGTTACTGCCAAGACAGTGGACGAAGCAGTTACAAAAGCGTTAATCGAACTTCAGACAACCAGCGATAAGCTGGAATATGAAGTGGTTGACAAAGGAAGTACCGGATTCCTGGGAATCGGTTCAAAACCTGCTATTATTCGTGCAAAGAAAAAGGAATCCATTGAAGATAAGGCCATGGATTTCTTATCTCAGATTTTTGGGGCCATGAATATGGAGGTATCCATCATAGCTGTATACAATGAGGAAGAACAGGAGCTTTCCCTGAACCTGGAAGGCGACGACATGGGCATCCTGATTGGAAAGAGGGGACAGACCCTGGATTCCCTCCAGTACCTTGTAAGCCTGATTGTGAATAAGGGCACCGAAGGGTACCTGAGGGTTAAGCTGGATACTGAGAATTACCGTGAGAGAAGGAAGGAAACCCTTGAGACCCTGGCAAAGAATATTGCCTATAAGGTGAAGCGGACCAAGAGGCCTGTTTCACTGGAACCCATGAATCCTTATGAGAGAAGGATCATCCATGCGGCCCTGCAGAATGATAAGTACGTTACCACCAGAAGCGAGGGCGAGGAGCCGTTCCGCCATGTGGTGATTGCACTTAAGAAGGAAGCGTCCGGCGGTGACCGGAAGGGACGTTATGACAAGAATAAAGGCGGGCGCTATGACAGGTCTTCCGGCGGATATAAGGGTAATAACCGCCGCAGCCACTATTCTTCAACAGCTTCATCAGGCGCGTCAGAAGAGACAGCTGCGGGAGATGAGGAATAACTGACAGATTTTAAGCTTAAAAGGCTGTTGCAGGGTGCGACGGCCTTTTGCGCTATTTGTCCGGCATGGAATGGCCCGTGTCCGGCAGGAATTGAAAGGATATCAGATGAGGACAGATACAATTGCAGCCATTGCCACTGGAATGTGCAATTCGGGAATCGGGATTGTAAGGATCAGCGGCAATGAGGCATTTACTGTGATTGATAAGTTATACAGGAATAAGGACGGCAGGAAGGTAAAGGTAAGCCAGTCCAGATCCCATACGGTCCATTATGGATTTATCTATGATGGGGATGAGAAAGTGGATGAGGCCCTTGTGCTGATCATGAAAGGGCCCCACAGTTATACGGCTGAGGATACGGTGGAGATTGACTGCCATGGGGGTATCCTGATGGTAAAGAAGATACTGGAGGCGGTCATCCATGCAGGCGCCAGGACGGCGGAGCCGGGAGAATTTACAAAGAGGGCGTTCCTCAATGGCAGGATTGATCTGTCCCAGGCCGAGGCCGTGGCGGATGTGATTAATGCCACCAATGAGTATGCGCTGAAAAGTTCGGTGAGCCAGTTGAGCGGTTCTGTATCAAAGCGCATAAAGGAACTGAGAAGCCGGATTCTGTATCAGATTGCATTTATAGAATCCGCACTGGACGATCCGGAACATATTTCCCTGGATGGGTACGATGGGAAGCTTATGGAGCTGCTGAATCCCATGGTGGAGGAAGTAGAGGGTCTGCTGGCGTCAGCGGACGACGGCCGGGTCATGACAGAAGGGGTTAAGACAGTTATACTTGGCAAGCCAAATGCGGGAAAATCCTCCCTGATGAACGTGCTTTTAGGGGAGGAGAGGGCCATTGTAACTGAAATAGCCGGAACCACCAGGGATACGCTGGAGGAGCATATCTATCTCCAGGGAATCAGCCTTAACGTGGTGGACACGGCCGGTATCAGGGATACTGAGGATGTGGTGGAGAAGATTGGCGTTGACAGGGCCAGGCGGGCTGCCGGTGACGCGGACCTTATCATATTTGTGGTAGACGGCTCGCGTCCACTGGATGAAAGCGACAGGGAAATCATGGATTTCATCCGCGGCAGGAAGTCCATTATCCTTTTGAATAAATCCGATCTTGAGATTGTGGTGGGTAAGGATGAACTGGAAGGCATGTCGGGACAGAAGGTGATTCCTGTATCCGCCAAGGAGGAGCAGGGGATTGAGGAGTTGGAGCAGGAGATTAAACGGCTCTTTTATCGTGGAGAACTTAAGTTTAACGACCAGGTCTATATAACAAATGTAAGGCATAAGGAGGCACTGGAACAGACCCTTAGGAGCCTTATGATGGTAAAGAGGAGTATTGAGGATTGTATGCCGGAGGATTTTTATTCCATTGACCTTATGGACGCATATGAACAGCTGGGGCTGATTACAGGGGAAGCAGTGGACGATGATTTGGTAAATGAGATATTTGCCAGATTCTGTATGGGAAAATGATTGAAATGAAAGAGGAATGAAAGCGTATGCCATATTTGGAAGAAACCTATGATATCATTGTTGTGGGGGCCGGACATGCAGGCTGCGAGGCAGCCCTTGCCGGCGCAAGGCTGGGCCTTGAAACCATCATGTTTACGGTCAGTGTGGACAGCATTGCCCTGATGCCCTGTAATCCCAATGTGGGAGGCAGTTCAAAAGGCCACCTTGTAAGGGAACTGGATGCCCTTGGCGGGGAAATGGGAAAGAATATTGACAAGTCATTTATCCAGTCCAAGATGCTGAATGAATCCAAGGGCCCTGCAGTGCATTCCCTTAGGGCCCAGGCAGATAAGCAGGATTACAGCAGGCAGATGAGGAGAACCCTGGAGAATACGGAGCATCTTACCATACGACAGGCCGAGGTGTCGGAGCTTGTTGTTGAAGAAGGGGAAATCAGGGGCGTCAAGACATTTTCAGGAGCATTGTATAAGGGGAAATGCGTCATACTCTGCACAGGTACTTATCTGAAGGCAAGGTGTATCTACGGTGATGTCAGCAACCCTACAGGACCTAACGGGCTGCAGGCAGCCAACCACCTGACGGATTCCCTTAAGGCCAATGGGATTGAGATGTTCCGGTTTAAGACAGGTACCCCGGCCAGGGTGGATAAAAGAAGCATTGATTTTTCCAGAATGGAAGAGCAGCAGGGGGATGAGCGCGTGGTTCCTTTTTCTTTTTCAACAGACCCTGAAAGCGTGCAGAAGGAACAGGTGTCCTGCTGGCTGACCTATACCAATGAGAGGACCCATGGCATCATACGTGATAACCTGGACCGGTCCCCCCTGTTTTCAGGGGCCATTGAAGGCACAGGACCAAGGTATTGCCCATCCATTGAAGATAAGGTGGTGAAGTTCCCGGACAAGGAGCGGCACCAGGTCTTTGTGGAACCGGAAGGTCTTTATACCAATGAAATGTATCTGGGAGGCATGAGCAGTTCCCTTCCCGAGGATGTACAGTATGCAATGTACCGTACCGTGCCTGGGCTTGAGAAGGTTAAGATTGTCAGAAATGCATATGCAATTGAATATGACTGCATCAATTCCCTGCAGTTAAAGCCGACCTTGGAATTTAAGAGGATATCAGGCCTGTTCGCAGGAGGGCAGTTTAACGGCAGTTCCGGGTATGAGGAAGCTGCGGTCCAGGGATTTATGGCAGGTGTGAATGCTGCAATGAAAATCATGGGAAGGGAACAGGTGGTCCTGGACCGGTCCCAGGCATATATCGGTGTGCTGATTGACGATCTGGTCACCAAGGAGAACCATGAGCCATACAGGATGATGACATCCAGGGCGGAGTACAGGCTGCTTTTAAGGCAGGATAATGCGGATATCCGTCTGAGGAAAATAGGCCATGAGATTGGACTTGTCACTGATAAGGAGTATGAGGATCTTCTTATTAAGATGGATGAGATTGAACGTGAGATAAAACGACTTCAGGCAACGGTAGTTGGTGTGAATCCCACCACGCAGGGATTTATGGAAAAATATGGAAGTACCTTACTGAAATCAGGTATAAGCCTGGCAGAGCTGGTAAAACGGCCGGAACTGGATTATGAGAAGTTATCAGAGCTGGATAGGGACCGGCCACTGCTGTCAGCTGAGGTAAGGGAACAGGTCAATATTGAAATTAAGTATGAAGGATATATTAAGCGCCAGTACCAGCAGGTAGAGCAGTATAAAAAGCTGGAAGGAAAAAGGCTTCCTGAAGATTTTGATTATTCCCAGGTAAAAAGCCTTCGAAGGGAGGCCGTACAAAAACTGAACAAGGTACAGCCAGCAACCATTGGACAGGCATCCCGTATATCAGGTGTATCACCGGCAGATATATCTGTCCTGCTGGTACACTTTGCGAGAAAGCAGCAGTGAGAGGATTAAATGATATGACAGAGACATTTCGCATCCAGATGATGCAGGAATCAGCACAGTTGGGCATCACGCTCAGCGATTCCCAGTTGGAACAGTTTTATTCTTATTATGAAATGCTGGTGGAAAAAAATAAGGTAATGAATCTTACCGCTATTACGGAAGAGTGCGAGGTTGTGACAAAACATTTTAGTGACAGCTTGTCACTATTTGGCCTGTTAAGAGAAATGCAGGCTGGCGGTGATGCATGGTATAAGACATGTAATGTGATTGATGTAGGCACAGGAGCTGGTTTTCCTGGGATTCCCTTAAAGATAGTTTTTCCTGAATTAAGGGTGACGTTGCTGGATTCTTTAAATAAAAGGGTTATATGGCTGAAGGAAGTATGTACAGATCTAGGCCTTGAAGGGGTTTGTTTTGTGCATGGGCGGGCAGAAGACATAGGACGTCAGGCAGAACATAGGGAGATGTATGATTTGTGTGTATCCAGGGCAGTAGCCAACCTATCGAGTCTTTCCGAATATTGTATGCCTTTTGTTAAGGTGGGAGGATATTTTATTCCATATAAATCAGGCGAGATAGATGAGGAGCTGAATCAGGCAAAGAAGGCAATTGGAATTTTGGGCGGAAAGCTGAAATCCGTTGAGAAATTTGTGCTGCCAGGCACTGATGCTGCCAGATCCCTTGTGATGATTGAGAAGGTGAAGCCTGTTTCAAAGAAGTATCCTAGGAAGGCGGGATTGCCTACTAAGGAGCCGTTGAAGTAGTGGGGTGTAAAAAGGGGAGTTAAGGGGTGCAATGGGGGAGTTAGGGATTTTAGGTGATTTTTGAGGGATTTAAGTATATATTTAGGGCGATAAAGAGATAGTAGATAAGAAATAGTAGATAAGAAATAGATTGGGATTGAATTAGGTTTGGATAGGATTCTGATAAGGTTTTAGTGGGATACTAGTAGGGTTCTGATAGGGAGGAATAGGATTCTGATGGGAATCTAATAGGACTTTAATAGGATTCTAATAGGGAAGAAGGTTTTTGGATGTTTCACGTGAAACATTCAAAAACCTTCCTTTATATTTTTATACATGTGATGTCATTCATATATTTAATATTTCTTATTTATAATTAATGACGCTCATATAAATAATATCTTTCATATTATTGACATCTCCCATATTATCAACATCACATATATTATTGATACCTCTTATGCTATTGATATCTTAAATACTATTAATATCACTTATACTATTGACATCTTCCATATTATTGACATTTCATATATTATTAAAATTTCCCATATTATTGATATCTCATATATTGTTAATACTTCATATATTTTAGATATTATAGATATTTTTTACTCTTTTTAGGCTTTTCACTCTTTTAAAACTTATTGTATCTACATATAATGCTAATACTTAAATGTATTTAAGCTTTCATCATACTAATTATTTATTAGTGAAAATTATGTCAGCCAGCGGCTTCTCTCATCATGTGGATTTCTCTCGCATATCCATCTAAGTCATTAGGGGTCTCCATATAAAAGGGAAGCTTACCTAATATGGGATGGGTTACTATTCTCTTGAATGTATCAATTCCAATATATCCCTCCCCCAGCTTTGCATGTCTGTCTTTATGCGCGCCTAAAGGATTTTGACTATCGTTCAAATGGATTGCTTTTAAACGGTTAATTCCAATAATTCGGTCAAATTCGTTTAATACATCGTCTAAATGATTGACAATATCATATCCTCCATCCCATACATGGCATGTGTCAAGACACACGCCCATGTGGTCAGATAAATCGACTAAATCCAATATCTGTTTAAGCTCTTCAAAACATCCCCCAATTTCGCTGCCTTTACCAGCCATGGTCTCCAGCAGGACAGTGGTGGTTTGGTCTGGGGAAAGTATTTCATTGAGCATTTGGGATATATATTCAATACCTGTTTTAACGCCCTGCTTGACATGGCAGCCAGGGTGAAAGTTATACATGTTACCTGGAGTGTATTCCATCCGCGCGAGATCATCAGCCATGGTTCTTTTTGCAAAGTCCCGAAGTTTTGGGTCTGCAGAACATGCATTTAAAGTATAAGGAGCATGGGCCAGAAGAGGAGTAATGTCCTTCTCTTTTGCTGTTGTTAAAAAGCGTTCCACATCCTTCTCATTAATTGCTTTTGCATTGCCGCCTCTTGGATTGCGGGTGAAGAACTGAAATGTATTAGCGTCGATAGCTATGGCATCTTTTGCCATGGATTCGTATCCTTTTGATGAGGATAAATGGCATCCTATTCGTATCATATGTTATTCCTTTCTGCATTAAGTAATGGTAAGTAAATGAAATGTTATATATAATAAAAAAGGTCCGGACAGTAATTATCCGAACCGGAATGTTTCACGTGAAACATTAACTGCTTTTAAGATAAGAATGTTTTAATCAAGTCATATATCTCAGCAGGCTTTTCCATATGGGGAAGGTGCTTGGTATTTGCAACAGTCGCTGTTTCTACTGCTGGATTATATTCTTTATATTCATTCATACATTCATCAATATATTCCAGAGCTCCTCCTCCAATGAGATAAATACTGTTATCTATTTTCTTTAATGCATTGACAATGTTACATTTTATATAGTTGCATTCAATGCTTGCATATACAGACTTTGGCGATTCACCCAAGTGGGCAGCTTCGTGATATGCATCAATCAATCCAGCTTTTACTGAATATGGATTATAAAAATAGTTAGTCATAAAATCCTTTGTAATGGCTTGTTTACTACAGGAAATATGATATATGAGGGTTCCTACAATTGGAAGATCTAACATAAATTTATATAACTTGGCATTCTTTCCCGGAACCTGACAACAGGAGAGGATACTTTCAGGGTTAATAAACATAAGCTGATTAAATAACTCAGGAGAGTTACAGCAGGCCATAATCCCTAAGGCAGTGGAGGAACCGGTTGCAACCATATCTGTTCTGTGTCCAATCTCGGATTTAATAAAATCACATAATAACTGTACATAGAGATAATTAGTATATGTCAGGTTGGGTTTCTCCGAGCGGCCAAATCCTAATAAATCAATGGTGTATACAGTATATGACTCAGCTAATTTACCTGCCAGGTTTTTCCACTCATGGCTGCTTGAAGCAGGACTTAAATCATGTACTAGCAGAATCGGTTTGCCTGCACCGGACTTTGTATAATGGATATTACCAAGACGCCACTTATAACATAAAGCCTCTGGTTCTCCTAAAACATTCCGTGAAGTCGCGGACAGCTTAATTGCTTTATTAATAAGAGCAGTGGTAGTAGCTGCTCCTGCTGAAAGTATAAGTAAGGTTAATAATTTGTTCCTTGTTTTCATTCAATTATAATCTCCTGAACTTCGTCATATCATACCATTTGAATAAGAGTTGTTTTGCTTTATCTATTATAATACAAGCCGGGGGCTATTACAATGTTTAGAGAATTAAATTATTCTTAAGAGTTTTCAGACAGAAAAATGTTTCACGTGAAACATTTTTTGTTTAAAATGAGAAAAATACGAGTTTCTTTTATTTTGTCATAGGAAAAGAAATGGAGTTGTGATATAATCGTAAAAGTAATCGAAGAAAGATTTGTTTTTTCGAGAAAGGAATCAATACAAATGGGACGAATAATAACAATAACCAACCAGAAAGGCGGGGTTGGCAAAACTACAACAGCCATTAATCTTTCTGCCTGTTTGGCTGAAGCAGGACAAAAGGTCCTGTTGGTGGACTTTGATCCTCAGGGCAATGCCAGCAGCGGTTTGGGACTGGAACGGGAAGACTTTAATAAGACAGTATACGATATGCTGATTGAGGAAGCTCCTGCTGATGAATGTATCGTAAAGGAAATACAGCCAAATCTGGATGTCCTTCCTTCTGATATGAACCTGGCTGGAGCTGAAATTGAGTTTCAGGAAGTAGAAGAAAAGGAAAGACTGCTCAGCATCTATTTAAATCAAGTTCGTGATACATATGATTTTATTCTGATTGACTGTCCCCCATCGTTGAATATACTGACAATCAATGCATTAACAGCAGCAGATACAGTATTGGTCCCAATACAATGTGAATATTATGCCCTGGAAGGATTAAGCCAGGTTTTAAAGACAGTAGATCTTGTAAAAAGAAAATTAAATCCGGATTTAGAGTTGGAAGGTGTTGTATTTACCATGTATGATGCCAGGACAAACCTTTCCATTGAAGTGGTGGAAAGTGTTAAAAGCAGTCTGAACCGTACCATATACAAAACCATTATTCCAAGGAATGTCCGTCTGGCAGAAGCACCAAGCCATGGAATGTCCATTAACCTTTATGATTCCAGATCAACAGGTGCTGAAAGCTACCGGTTGCTGGCAGCAGAAGTAATGAGCAGAGGAGAAGAGTTGTAATGGCTAAAAAGGGATTAGGAAAAGGCCTGGGTGCCATATTTGGTGAAGATGTAATAAAAGAAAGCGAAGAGGACATTGCAAAGGCAAAGGCAGCTGCAGTTGATAAAGGGGAAGAGATGACCAGTGAACGTATGGTGAAGCTGGCGTTGATTGAGCCTAATAAGGATCAGCCAAGAAAGGACTTTAATGAGGAACAGCTAAGGGAATTGGCTGATTCCATTAAGCGGTATGGTGTATTGCAGCCGCTTCTGGTTCAGAAAAAAGGAAATTTCTATGAGATTATAGCCGGCGAACGCAGATGGCGTGCCGCAAAGATGGCTGGTTTAAAGGAAATTCCTGTTGTGCTGAGAGAATATACCAAGCAGGAAGGCATGGAAATCGCTCTGATTGAGAATGTACAGAGAGAGGATTTAAACCCCATTGAGGAAGCGCTGGCGTATCAGCAGCTTGTAAAAGAATTTCATCTGACCCAGGAAGAGATTGCAGAAAGGGTTGCAAAGAACAGGGCCACCATAACAAACTCCATGCGTCTTTTGAAGTTGGATGAACAGATTCAGGAAATGTTGATTCAAAACATGATATCCAGCGGTCATGCAAGGGCCTTGCTTTCCCTGGATGATAAAGGACTGCAGCTTAAGGCGGCTAAAATGATTCTGGATGGAGGCATGAGCGTAAGGGAAACCGAACGCCTTGTAAAGAAGCTGGCCAGGGAAGCCGAGGATGATGGCAGTGATAAAAAGGACAAGAAAAAGGATGAGGCCTTAGCTATCATATACCAGAATTTGGAAGAGAGAATGAAGAGTATTATGGGCACTAAGGTCAGTATCCATAATAAAGATAAAAATAAAGGCCGGATAGAAATTGAATATTATTCAGAAGCAGAACTGGAGCGGATTGTGGAGATGATTGAATCTATTCGTTAGACACAAAGGAGTGAAGATATACAATGGAGAACAGCATTTTAAATCTATGTCCATTTGATCCCGCATACATTATTATGGGACTTGTGATATTAGTGGTTTTGCTGCTGATATTGGCGATTATTACAATGACTAAGCTTAGAAGGCTGGACCGTAAATATGATTATTTCATGCGGGGAAAAGATGCGGAAACCCTGGAGGATATAATCATGGATGAGATTGATGAGCTGCGGGACCTGAGGGCTGAAGATAGAAGCAATAAAGATTCAATCCGTACCCTGAACCGAAATTTCAGGGCATCTTTTCAGAAATATGGTATTGTAAAGTATAATGCGTTTAAAGGAATGGGCGGAAACCTGAGTTTTGCCCTGGCTGTCCTGGATTATACCAACAGCGGATTCGTCATGAACTGTGTACACAGCAGGGAAGGATGTTATCTGTATATCAAAGAGGTTGATATGGGACAAACGGATATTGTTCTTGGCAACGAGGAACAGGAGGCATTGGAACAGGCATTGGGGTATGTGAAGAAAAACTAGCACAACCTTATATGAAATCCTGTGATATAGCACTCGCTATCTATGCCAGGGGATGTTTGAAAATTCATTTCCGCAATCTGCCCTAAGGAAATCCACCATAGGTACCCCTTAGGGCAACGCACACATGAACAGATATCAAGCACTATTACTCAGTTATTTAAGCAACGCTGTACTAGCTATAGGGTCTGCCAGGCCATAGCTTTGGGGGCGCACACCTGAAGCAGATATCAGGCACTATCTCGCGGTTATTTACGCAGCACATACCATGGATAGTGAATAAATATAAAGGACACATGGATTAAAGCGAATTAATATGCATTCCATGATGTCCTTTTTTGATGACAGACAATTTGTCCGCACCATTCCTGTTAGCATTTTATGAAATTCAATATCAATATGCATAACAGATGTCCTGCTGTGCCTTATGCCAAATAAAACCTTGTTTGAATATTTACTATAATTTACAGTAATAAGGGTATATGATGAGGAATATGCAGGAGGAAGGAGTTTAAGTGATATGATATGGTGAGGGATAGTTTTCCAAAATATGTAATATACATGGATGAATTTAATCCAAGCCAGAATGTGGGGAAATAGGTATGTCCGGGATTTTTATTGATACGATGTGTATTTGGGAAAATAACAGTTTCCCGCCAGATACAGATTGGAAGGGGACTTCTCTGGTGTGGATTAGGGAGAAGGGATTGTCTGTCCAGTGATATCACGTTGCCCAACCAGTATTTCAAACCGTATATCAATAAAAAATCATAAAAAGTAAGACAAAGTGGAACCAATGACGGATATTTTCTTTTTTTTAAAAAGAAAGGGGCAGTCAGGGAAATTCCTGCATATGATATTGGTAAGAGTAAATTGTAAAAGGGAGACCAGATGCAGGATATTGAATATCTGAAGAGTATGTATCCGTCCGGGATAAAGATACTTCAGGGATATGTATCAGAAGCATGCGACCGGCTGGATTATAAGAACAGCCCTATGTATGATGAGTATCCGGACCATCTGATGGTCAACAGACTGTGTGATACTATCTGTGATACAGTCATGTCATCAGAAGGTGCGGAGCGGGTTACCAGCATGTGGAACATAGCAGAAACTGACAGAAGTTCCTTGGAGATGGAGGAACTGCATAATGACATGAAACGTCTGGATATAGATTCTTCGGTTGATAATCCGGATGCGGATCAGGATGAAATGATTCCAGAAGAATGTTTTCAGATTGAGGTAGAGTCGGTCAGGAAGAATCAGGGAATGCAGTATATGGATAAGCAGGAAGCAAATGAAGTAACTCCAGACCCTGCACAGGGAAGAGGTGAATCTACTATCCGTTCAGTGGAAGAGCGGATAGAGACTCAGGAAATCAGAGGAAGAAACCCAATGGGACCAGGACCGGAGAGACCGCCCATGGGGCCAGGACCAGGAAGACCGCCTATGGGGCCAGGGCCGGAGAGACCGCCCATGGGGCCAGGACCAGGAAGACCGCCTATGGGGCCAGGGCCAGAAAGACCACCAATGGGACCGGGGCCGGAGAGACCGCCCATGGGACCAGAATCTGGCAGGCCGCCAATGGGACCAGGGCCGGATAGGCCACCCCAGGGACCAGGATCTGGCAGACCGCCCATGGGACCAGGGCCAGAAAGACCACCGATGGGACCAGGGCCAGGCAGACCGCCCATGGGACCAGGGCCAGAAAGACCACCGATGGGACCAGGGCCAGGGAGACCACCGATGGGACCAGAATCTGGCAGACCACCGATGGGACCAGGGCAAGGCAGACCGCCCATGGGACCAGGACCAGAAAGACCACCAATGGGACCAGGGCCAGGCAGACCGCCAATGGGACCAGGGCCGGAAAGACCACCCATGGGACCAGGGCAAGGCAGACCGCCAATGGGGCCAGGACCGGAGAGACCACCGAGGCCAGTCCCACCGCCACCGAGGCCGCCGCAGCCACCGAGGCCAGTCCCACCGCCACCAAGGCCGCCGCAGCCACCGAGGCCAGTCCCACCGCCACCAAGGCCGCCGCAGCCACCGAGGCCAGTCCCACCGCCACCAAGGCCGCCGCAGCCACCGAGACCGGTTCCGCCGCCACCTAGACCGCCCAGACCAGTCCCACCGCCAAAGCCGGTTTACAGGCCGTCATGGCTCAGGGATTTGATAAAGGTCCTGTTATTGAATGAAATGCATAACAGACGGTGCGCCAGAGGGATTTGTTTCATATAGGCAGGGATATACCGTTGTTCCAAGGTTCCGTTTTCAATCCGGCAAAGGGTTCACACAAAATTTCGAAAAGATTAAGTTGTAGTTTTACTGGTTATTATATAAAATAAGAGATAACCAAAATAACCTGTATATGAGGAACAGATACACATATGAAAAGAACATTACAGAAAGCAGGAATTTTATTCCTGATATTTATAGCGGCCCTTGTAATCTATTTTATCAGTGCCCGGAACGCAATGGAAAAGGAAAATACGGTTTACACTTCCATGGAGGAACCTTCCCTCCCTGTGGTGTATATGAAGTTAAATGGAAAAGAAATCAACTGCCTGCACGGTTATATGCAGGACATGGGCAATCAGGCGGCCAGGGACAGTATCTCTGTGCTGCCTGAAAACCGTGAATTGGGGATTAAGATAACGGAATATGGCAATACCATAACAGGAATCAGCTATGAAGTGAGGAACCTGTCGTTGGACAGGCTGATTGAGCGCACGGATGTAACGGAGTGGGACAGTTCTGAAGGGAGTACTACGGCAGTTCTTCCCATTCAAAACCTTTTGATAAGGAATGAGCCGTATTATCTTACGCTGAATGTCAGCACCAGTGAGCGGCAGATCCGCTATTATACCAGGATTGTGTGGCCGGATAACAACTATGCTTACGATATGGTCAGCCTGGCAGAGGAATTTTCCAGAAAGAGCCTGGATTATAATCAGGCAAGGGAGCTGGTTTCTTATCTGGAGACCAATGATACAGAAGACAACAGCAATCTTGGACATGTGACAATCAGGGCCAGCTTCAACCATCTTACCTGGGACGGGCTTCCTGTGGAAATGGTGGGGGAGCCACAGGTGACGCTGCAGGAATTTGACGGCATCATGGGCCAGGTAAAAGTCAGGTATACGGTGGCAATCACTGAAAGTGATAATACCAGGACCCTGGTTGACACGGAAGATAATTTCACCATGAAGTGGAATGAGAAGCGGATTTACATGATGAATTACGAGCGCAATGCCAATGAGATGTTCACTGGGAAAAGGGAAGCATTTTCCGGTAAACGTATTATTCTGGGAATTACCAATGATAATATGGTGAAGACTGTTAAAAGCCCCAAGTCCCGCTATCTTGCCTTTAAGACAGGAGGGGACCTGTGGTGTTATGACCAGACTGACAATGAATTGGTGCGCATTTTTACATTTGACAGCAGCAAGGATGATGGAATCAGAAGCAGGTATGACAGGCATGATGTGAAAATACTGTCCGTCCAGGAGGACGGGACCGTGGATTTCCTTGTATATGGTTATATGAACCGGGGGAAATACGAGGGACACATGGGAGTCATATATTATAGCTATGACGCGGAAAAGGATACGGTCAATGAAAAATTCTATCTGGCCGCATCGGAATCTTTTGAGAAAATCAGGGAGGATATCAGCACCCTGTCCTATCTCAGCCAGAACAGCATGATGTACCTGATGCTGGAGGGAAGTGTATATGGCATTGACTTAAAAAGCAATGAATTCCTCGTGGTTGCACAGGGACTTACAAAAGGCAGCTTCGCGGTAAGCGGGGATGGAAGCAGGATTGCATGGCAGGACGGGGCCAGTCTTTATGAGTCGGAGAAGGTCCACGTCATGGATTTCAACACGGCCCAGAAACAGGAGATAACAGGATCTGAGGGAGATTATGTCAGGGTATTGGGATTTGTGGGCAACGACCTGATTTATGGTTTCAGCAATTCCGGAGACAAATGGATTGTAAATGGCCGGATGAAGGGCATGCCCATGTACGCCATGTACATTGTGGACAATGAGATGCAGGTGGAAAGCGAGTACAGGAAGGACGGCATCTATATCTCGGATGTGGTGGCGGAGGATGGGCGTATCCATCTGAAACGCCTGGTGCGGATAAGCGAAAACCAATACATGTATCAGGACCAGGATACCATTGTCTGCAACCAGAAGGTGGATGACGGGGAATTAAAAGGCATTGGCTACTTTGCCTCCCAGGACCGGGGCCGGGTATATTATGTACAGACTGACTCGGATCTGAACGGGGATAAGGTAAATATATCAGCGCCAAGGGCATTTTCCTATGAGTTCGCAAGTACCCTGGATATCAGTTTTGCAGCAACGGCCCAGGCAGATACGGGCATGGTGTTCCATGCTTACGGCGGAGGCCATTATCTGGGGTGCTCCAGAAGCTTTGGCACGGCCGTGAACATGGCTTACGGACAGATGGGATTCGTAACGGACAGCAACCAGCATATTGTATGGGACAGGATTAACCGAGGCCCTATCCGCAATATCAAGTCTCCGGTGGAAGAGGCGAGGAAGATGACCAAGTACCTGGATTCCTTTGACGGAAGCAGGATGTATGAGGAAGGGCTGATCCTCATTGACGCGGGCGGCTGCAGCCTGAGCCAGGTCCTGTATTATATTGATAAGGGGATTCCGGTCATTGCCTATGTGGATGCAGGGCAATATGTGCTGCTGTCCGGTTATGACCAGTATAATGTGACCCTTTATGACCCTCAGACCCAGGAAACCGCCAAGATGGGGCTTAATGACGCCACGGAATATTTTAAAGCGCTTCAGAATGATTTTCTGTGTGCCCTTACTGTAAATTGACCACAAGTCAATTCCTTCCGGATTTCATGAGATGGTCTGGAAGGAGTTGACTTTTTTAATAAATTTTGATATGCTGTCTGCATTGGTTAGAACTACCTAACTTACAGGTGAGGAGAATGGATATTGAGATATATTTGGATAAATCCAGTGACGGAAAGCATGTATGAGGAACCAGTCATGGAGGAGTTTTTAACAAAACATGGGTTCACCCGGGTCAGGTGCATGGTTGACTGGGGACAGGCCGTGAAGGAAAAGTATAGGGAAATGCTGGACGGATGCAGGGACACGGTGGCGGACGCGCGATGCCCCATGGCCTGTGGGTTAGTGGAGGCACTGGCAGTGGACGGTGTAAGGGCTGCCGCGATTGAACCGATTCTGATTCATTGTGCAAGGGAAATCAGCTGCAGGGAAGATTTGGGGAGTGGGGAGAAAATCATCACCACGCCGTGTGCTTCCCTGGCAGATATGGGAAATTCCCTGGAGCTTGCCAACACACGGTTCATTCCATGGAACAGGCTCTTAAAGGAACTGGGGCAGGGGCCTGAGGGAAAGCAGCTCCATGCAAGTCCCATTCCGCCTGGTTTTTTTGCCGGGGTGGAGGAGAAGGTCCAAAGCCTGACCGGGAAAGAGGAGATTGAAGCGTATATGAAAAGCGGCAGATGGAGGGAAGTGCGGCTTGTGGAAATGCTGTACTGCCACAGGGGCTGCCACAATGGGGACGGGGTGATGATGGATGAAACATAGATGGAAGGATGCGGCGGCGCCGGTAATCGGCATGGGCGCTGTCCTTCTTGTGTGGTACCTGGTATGCAGATGGGGGATGGTCAGCGCCTATGTGCTTCCTCCGCCGTATAAAGTGCTGCAGAGCTTTTTTAGGATGCTGGTATCCGGTGAAATCTGGAAGGATATCTATATCAGCTTCATCCGGGTAATGAAAGGATTTTCCATTGCATTTGGGCTGGCGTTCTGCCTGGGGATGCTGAGGGCGCTGCTGCCTGCCTCGGGCAGGTATTATGAGTATGTGGTCCAGTTCTTCCGCAATGTGCCGCCATTGAGCATGATTCCCTTGTTAATCCTGTGGTGCGGGATTGGGGAGATAACCAAAACCGTGATTATTGTGCTGGCGTCCTTTTTCCCGATGTATCTGAATATCGTTAAAGGCTTTACCGGGTGTGACAAAAAGCTTCTGGAGGTAGGGGACATGTTCGGATACTCCAAAGGAAGGAAATTCCTGCGGATCGTGCTGCCGTATGCATCGGCGGACATCCTGGTGGGCATGCGCATTGGCCTGGGATACAGCTGGAGGGCGATTATCGGCGCGGAGATGGTTGCAGCGTCCACGGGACTTGGGCACATGATATTATTTGCCCAGCAGATGTCCAGGACAGACAAGGTCATCGTGGGTATCCTGGTCATCGGGGCAGTGGGATATGCCACGGACCGCATCTTTGGCCTGGCAATCAGCAAATTACTGAAAGGATCCTGTGACAATGGCTGGAATTGAGCTTATTAACGTACACAAACAATATGTGGTGGATGAACGGCCTGTTAAGGTCCTGAATGGAATCAGCCTGAAGATACCGGAGAAACACATTACGGTCATCCTGGGGCGGAGCGGATGCGGCAAGACCACGCTTTTGCGCCTTACAGGGGGGCTGGAACAGGCGGATGAAGGGGAAATACGGTATGGACTGTCCCATAAGACCGCATTTGTGTTCCAGGAGCCGCGGCTCATGCCCTGGCTGAATGTGTGGAACAATGTTATCTTTGGCCTGGAAAAAAAGGACCAGGACCAGGAAAAGATTGAGCGTATCATTGCTGCCGTAGGACTTTCCGGTTTCGAGAAAGCTTATCCGTCCCAGCTTTCCGGCGGAATGCAGCAAAGGACGGCCATTGCCAGGGCCCTGGCCTATGAGCCCTCCTTCATCATGATGGACGAGCCGTTTGCGGCCCTGGATTATTTTACAAGGGAACAGATGCAGAAGGAGCTATTGCGGGTTCAGGGAAAACAGGGCAGCAGCATCCTGTTCGTGACCCACAGCATTGACGAGGCCCTGCTTCTGGGACACCGTATCGTGGTGATTGAGAATGGGCTGGTCAAGGCACAGTATCAGGTTCCTGAGACAGCAGGGGAACGGAACCTGCTGGATGATTGGTTTATTTCCCTGAAAAGGGATATTATAAATAATTTAAATATAACTGAATGAGGAGGATATGTATCATGAAACGATTAATGGCATTTGGACTGGCACTGTGCATGGGGGTTACGGCCCTAACGGGATGCACGGATGGATCTGCAACAGCAACCACTGCAGCAGCTGGGACGCAGACAGAGCAGACAGGGAAGGCAGGGGATAAGGCGCAGGAGGGCGCTGCGGCAGGTACGTCTGAAGCTTCCGGGGAATCCGGGGAAGAAGGGCAGAAGGCTGCAAGCGGCATTGACAAGCTGGTACTGACCTATGTGGTATCCCCGCTGAATGTTCCAAGTATCATAGAGAAGAACCAGAAAATTTTTGCCCAGAGCTTTGAGGATATGGGGATTTCCGTGGAATATGCTGAAATCAATTCAGGCGCGGACCAGACCCAGGCCCTGGCATCCGGCGACGTACAGATTCTCTATGCGGTTGGGGCGACCTCGGTTATCCTGTCAGCTGCCAATGGGGCAGACATCAAGGTGCTGAACATGTACAGCAGGTCGCCTAAGGCATTCTGCATGTATTCAAAGGATGACAGCCTGACCACGCCTGAGAGCCTGAAGGGCAAGACAATTGCCGGGCCGGCGGGAACCAACCTCCATGAGCTTCTGGCGGCTTACCTGGCCACCGGCGGGCTGACCATTGAGGATGTGGATTATGTTAACATGGGGATTGCTGAAGCAAAGGCGGGCCTGGACGGCGGCAGCGTGGATGTGGCCCTGATAGCAGGCGCAACCGCTTACCAGGCCAAGCAGCAGGGGTATCATATGGTTGCTGACGGTGAAGGGCTTATCAAGGCCATCATTGCGGTAGCTGTAAGGGAAGACTTCTATGAGAAGAACCAGGATGTGATAAGTCGGTTCATGGAAGCCCAGGATAAGATTGCCGCGTTCATGAAGGAAAATCAGGAGGAAACCCTGAAAATCGTGGCAGGGGAACTGGACCTGGACGAGGAAGCGGTACAGGAAATGTATGGATATTATGACTTCTCCATGGATATCAGCCAGGAGGATAAGGACGGGTTTCAGAAAACAGCTGATTTCATGCTGGAGTCAGATATGATTGAGTCGCCATTGGATGTAAATACGTTATTTATTCAGTAATATACGGCAAAGAAGCAAGTGCCCGGGATTCCCATCCGAGGAATTTTAAATCGGATGGGAACCCCGGGTTTTCATTTGCAGGGGCAGATGGGAATAAGGATTGGAAGAACATGGTTTGGGCGCCGGATTTGCGTTCTGCTTTACAAATCTGATTCTTATGGTATAATCTAAGAAAGATGTAAATAAAATATGAACAAATTTTTACGTAATTGTTTAGGAATGTTGTCCTTGGATATGGGATTTGTTTAAATAAATATCAGAGGTGTGGAATGGAACAATATATAATCAAAGGCGGCAACCCGCTGGTGGGCGATGTGACCATAAGCGGTGCCAAGAATGCCGCACTGGGTATTCTGGCCGCTTCCATTATGACAGATGATGACGTTTTGATTGATAATCTGCCGGATGTACGGGATATTAATGTACTGTTAGAGGCCATAGAGGAAATCGGTGCAAGGGTTGAACGCATTGACCGACACACTGTAAAGATTAACGGAAGCAACATAAAGGAAGTATCTGTGGATGATGAATACATCCGCAAGATTCGTGCATCCTATTATTTCATCGGCGCATTGTTAGGTAAGTATAAGAGCGCCCAGGTGCCCCTTCCGGGGGGGTGCAATATCGGCAGCAGGCCCATTGACCAGCATATCAAGGGGTTCAGGGCTTTGGGCGCCGAGGTCATCATTGAGAGGGGCGCTGTGATTGCCCATGCCATTGATTTGGTGGCAAGCCACATTTATCTGGATGTGGTTTCTGTTGGTGCAACCATCAATATCATGATGGCGGCAGCCCTTGCAGAGGGGCAGACCATATTGGAGAACGCGGCCAAGGAGCCGCATATTGTTGACGTTGCCAACTTCCTTAACAGTATGGGCGCCAACATAAAGGGGGCCGGAACAGACACCATCCGCATCAGAGGGGTGGACAGGCTCCACGGGACCGAGTATTCCATCATTCCGGATCAGATTGAGGCGGGTACCTTTATGTGTGCGGCCGCTGCAACCAGAGGGGATGTAATGATTAAGAATGTGATACCAAAGCATCTGGAAGCTATTTCCGCAAAGCTTATGGAGATTGGCTGCGAGGTGGCTGAGTTTGACGACGCGGTGCGCGTTGTGGGCAAGCCTTCCCAGAAGCATACGGATATCAAGACGCTGCCGTATCCCGGTTTCCCCACAGACATGCAGCCCCAGATGACAGTCGCCCTTGTGCTGGCCAACGGAACAAGCATGGTAACAGAGAGCATTTTCGAGAACCGCTTTAAGTATGTGGATGAACTGGCCCGTATGGGCAGCAGCATCAAGGTTGAGGGCAATGTGGCTGTCATAGACGGTGTGAAACGCCTGACAGGGGCCCAGGTCAATGCGCCCGATCTGAGGGCGGGGGCAGCGCTTGTGATTGCAGGACTGGCAGCTGACGGATACACGGTTGTGGATGAGATTGGTTATATCCAGAGAGGCTATGAATGTTTTGAGGAAAAGCTCCAGGGACTGGGCGCCATGATTGAAAAGGTAGATTCGGACAGGGAACTTCAGAAGTTTAAGCTGAGGGTTGGCTGATAGAAGGATAGTGAAGGGACGCAGGCTTTGCGCATAGGGATGTCTATGTGTGAAGCCTGCGTTCTGTATTAAGCGGAATGTAATGAAGCAGGGGAAAGGGATGCGTGATTAATCGTCCGGTTCCGCCTCCCATTCGGTCAGCGCGCCGCTGTAGGCGTCCAGTTTGAATTTATATTCCATGCCGTCATATCGTATCCTGCCTTTATATTCCAGTCTGCCGTCGTCTTCCTCCAGCGTGATTGATAAATCGCTGTTACTGGCGCCGGGTACCCTGGAAAGGACGGCGTCCATTGCCTGGGAATGGCCGATCCTGGCTGTGGCTCCCGGCGGGGACGGCTGGTTGTAATCATCCAGGTCATGTTCAAAACTGATGATCCGGCCGCTGTAACGGTCAATTTCATACTCATATTCGTTGCTGCCGCTGGTTTTAAATTTTACCTTATACATTACAATGCCGTCATCGTCCTCTTGTTTTACCTCCATTTGAGTGATGTCCTGACTGGATATGCCGGAGTGGGTTATGGCGATATCACGGGCCTGCTGTTCGTCTATTGTGCCGGTATCGGTATTGGCGGGTGGTTGTGCGGAGCCGGACGGACTGCCGGATGCCTGAGAGGCATCGTATGCCTCGCCGGAACCGGAATTCAGGTCTGATTCTTCCGGATTGGTTCCGGAAATCCGGGATGGATCAGACGGATTACTCCCCCCATCAGCCAAAACAGGAATCCCAGGGTCCAAAGGCCCCTGGATTACAACTCCGGTGAGGGCGTCAATGGCGTATTCGTACTCAGTTCCATCAGAGGAAAAGCAGATCTGGTAATAAAAGATACCGTCCTTTTTATCCAGGCCGGCAGTGGTGAATTCAGCCTGGTCCGGCGACAGGCCCGCGGATTTGAGGGCAATCCCTTTTGCGGAGTCAATGCCTATATAATCAGCCGCTTCCCGGGCGTCCGAGCCGCAGGCGGATAAGGCCAATGTAATGGAAAGAACCAGGCAGGCCGGTAAATACTTATGTTTCATATGATCTCCTTTCAGTTACAAAACAGGTTTTTCTCCTTTGGGAAGGATTACGGTAAAACAGCTCCCCGCATCGGGCCTGCTGTTTACACGGATATCCCCGTCATGGAGGCGCACAATCTGACGGACCATGGACAGACCCAGGCCAAGGCCGGAACCAGCCTGTCTGGAGCTGTTTACCTGATAAAAACGCCGCCATATCTTATCCTGATGTTCCGGTGCGATTCCGATGCCGTCATCCTCCACTTCTAATATGAGATTATCCCCATTATCATAGAGTTTTACCCGGATGTGTCCATTATCATGTCCGTATTTGCGTGCATTTTCCAGCAGGTTCATGACGGCCCTGGAGAGGAGATGGGCATCTGCCTGGGCGTGAAGCTGCTTTTTTATGTCCCTTTCCAGGGAAATACCTCTGGCGCCGGTATCCTGTTCCTCACACAGGGTTTCCACCAGCAGGCTGACATCCGTATCCTCCTTTGCCAGTTTTCTGGTACCGAATTCCAGCCGTGTCATGTCCAGGAGGCGGTTTATGAGCAGGGACATCTTCTGCGCCTGCCGTTCAATGACAGCAACACCCTCCAGGTATTCTTCCTCGGTACCGGCGTATTTCCTGATATAGCTGCATTGGGCCAGGATGACGGCGGTGGGGGTCCTCAGCTCATGGGATGCATCGGAGGCAAATTGTTTTTCTGTTTCAAAGGAGTGTTCCAGGCGTTCAAACATATGGTCAAAGCTGCCGGCCAGGCGCAGGGCCTCATCTGAGCCCCTGGAAAGCCCGATACGGCGCGTCAGGTCCCGGCCCTCGCTAATACTGCCTGCTGTCTTTGCAATCTGTTCTATGGGCTCTAGGGCCCTTCTGACGATAAGATATCCTCCAAGGGAGGCTGAGAGGATGATAAAGGGCAGTATGAGGAAGAACATAAACAGTATGCTTCCTGCTTCCTGGCTGCTGTTATGGCGCTGGATGGCGCCCCGGATCCAGACCCCGTCCTCCCATCCCCAGGGAATCCACAGGTCAGACACGTAAAAGCCGTCCTCTGAGCCGGAAACTGCCTTTGTTACACCGTTTTCCAGCTCTGCGTCCACTGGGAAATAGGGAGGGGCCTGACCGGACAGAAGGGCCTTGTTCTTATTATACAGTAGGATGTAGACCCCGTTTTTATAAAAACTGAAATCATCATCCAGGGCAAGCTGGCGGTTATGGGCCAGGCGCACCTTGTCAACATTTCCCCTGACCGTGTCAGAAAGGAGCCTGTAGGCCTGGTTCCTGGCAACCTGGCTGTCAATGGTCAGTATAAGGATCAGGCAGATGGCGGAAATGATGGTCATGAAAGCGGTAAACCACAGGGTTATCTTAAGCTTGACCGACATGCCTGTCCTGGCTTTCCTTGGCCCTGCGGATATCCTTTTCATGCATCCTCCTTCAGCATCCAGCCCGTTCCCCATACCGTGCGGATGAGTTTCTTTTCCTCACCGCTGTCAATTTTTTTGCGCAGGTAACTGATATACACGTCCACCACGTTGGTGCCGCCGCTGTAGTCAAAATTCCAGACATGGTCCTCAATCTGTTCCCTGGACAGGACCCTTCCCTGGTTCAGGGCCATATACTCAAGGATTGCATATTCCCTGGAGGAAAGCTCAATGGGGCGCGCGCCACGGATGACGGAGTGGCTGCCCGTGTCTATTTTCAGGTCACTGATTGTAATGACGCTGGTCCTGTGTGTGCTGCGCTTTCTTGTCAGCACCCGGATCCGGGCAAGCAGTTCATCAAAATCAAAAGGTTTGATAAGATAATCATCCGCTCCCAGATCCAGCCCGGCGACCCGGTCCGCAATGCTGTCACGGGCAGTCAGGAATAGGACCGGGGTTTCTTTTCCAAGACCGCGCAGGTGTTTTAAAACCTCATATCCGTCCCGCCGGGGCATCATGATATCAAGGATTGCGGCATCGTAATCCGCACTGTCAAGATAATTAAGGGCTTCGTCCCCGTCATGGCAGGAATCCACCCCATAACCTTCTTTTTCAAGGGTCCTGGTTATCAGACGGTTCATATCGCGTTCGTCCTCAGCAACTAATATCCTCATATGTCCCTCCTTTGTTCCATTGCCTTTTGCCATATGGCTGCAGTCCAGACAGCTCCTCATGTCTGCTGCTGACATTATACATAAAAAAGTGCATGATTCATATCTTCTAATAATATTTTAATATTTAATTTTTAAAATATCATTAACAGGACAAAAACCATAACAAAATGTGAGCAGGAGGAAATCATATGAAGAGGATGGCGGCAGTTATCGGCACCGCGTTTGCAATCGGGTTATTATCCATGCCAGCAGCCATGGATGTGCTGGCAGCGGATATCACGGAGGCCAGGGCAAAGGAGATTGCCATGGAACATGCAGGGGTATCTGAAAAGAAAATTCCCTTTATCAAGGCAGAGCTGGATCATGAGGATAGAAAACAGATTTATGAGGTGAAATTCCATACCAGGGACAGGGAAGAGTATGAATATGAGATTGATGTGTCATCCGGAAAGATTGTAAAAGCGGAATATGATGCAAATGATAGTTCCGGCAGCAGGGACGGCCGGAAGGATTCTTACATTAAGCTGGAACGGGCACAGGAAATTGCAGCGGAACACGCGGGATTTCCTGTGTCAGAGGTGACATTCATAAAGGCAGGGCTTAATCATGAGGATGGACGGCAGGTTTATGAGATAGAGTTTGTCACGGATGATTGCAGGGAATTTGATTATGAGGTGGACCCCGTTTCAAGAAAAATCTTAAGTTATGATTACGATGCAGGCCACTATGACAAAGATGCAGGAAAGGGCGGGAATACTAAGAAGATAACGTTGGGAAAAGCAAAGGAAATTGCACTGAAGCAGGCCGGGGTAAAGGATTCCCAGGCAGTATACACCAAGGCTGGGCAGGACTGGGATGACGGCAGGCTGGTATATAAGGTGGAGTTTGTATCAGGCGGTCTGGAGTATGAGTGTAAGATTGATGCCGGGACAGGGGAGATTGTGGACTGGGACGTGGAGCATGATTAACCGGCCGGTCAGGAGATGGAAAAGATGGGCAAATCAGGTGTGGATCAGGTCCTGGTTGGCGAGTTGTTTTTTGTAGCTGTTGTGGATAAAGTCATATTTACTGCACGATGCACATAAATAATGTCAAATCATCCAATGATTTCAAAGCGTTTCAGAGATGATAGTGGTAAAAATATTCAATAAAACAAGGGATAAAAGCTGAAAAAGATAACTAGTTGACAAAACAAAACTAGTAAGATATAATACAAGTCAACAGAGTAAAAAATACAGCGTTTCAGGAATGGATGAGGACATGAGTGCAGAATTTGATTTGCATGCATTAGATAAAAAGGAAATAAGGCAGCAGGTATTTGAACAGCTCCTTTCCCAGATAACAACCGGCAAGTGGAAGCCGGGAGAGAAGATTCCGTCAGAGAATGAGCTGACTTCCATCATGGGGGTCAGCCGCATCTCTGTCAGGGAAGCCATACAGAAGCTGGCAGCCATGGATTTAGTGGAGACATACAGGGGAAAGGGCACTTTTGTCAAGGAGTTCACCACCAATAACTACCTGAAGTCCCTGACGCCCATGTTGCTGATGACGCCTGACGATATTCTTTTCGTGGTTGAGTACAGAAGGATCCTGGAAGTGGGGATCATTGATTTATATACCAGGAATCCCACCAGCCGCGATATTGCATTTTTAACCAAGACCCTTGATAAGATGAAGCAGTACTATCGGACCAATCTTAAAAAGTATACCAAGTATGACCTGGAGTTTCATATGAAGTTATATGAGATGACCAGCAACCCCTTCATAATCAAGATCAGCAACCTGGTTTATGACATACTCAGCGCGGCCATGAAGGAGGCCGTGACCGAGCGCGGGGCAGAGGAGGGGATAGAGTTCCACTCCGCCATGCTGGAATATATCAGAAATGGGGAGATTGATAACCTTAAGAAGCTGACCAATGAACTTTTTGACCAGATAGAACTTGAGGTCAGGGAGACCATGGAAGAGGGACAGGCTCCAAAGGCCTGAGCGGAAATAAAAAATACATTCGGAACGTATCCCTATGTATTTTTTATATAATATAACTTGTATTACATCTTATATGTTACATGCTATAAGTTTGGGAACAAGGGGACGTAAGATAAAGATGTAATACCCGTAAACAATATTAAATTTTAGGAGGGTGTAACATGAGCAACAAGAAGCAGAAATTGACGTTTGTACAAGGATTAAAAGCACAGTTTTCAACAAAATCCCTGGTTCTCATACCGATTGCGGTAGGAATCAACCTGATTGGCGGCACGCTGGCATCCACTCTTAAGCTTCCATTGTTCCTGGATATGATAGGAACCATTCTTTCCGCGGCCCTGGCAGGACCCTGGGTGGCTGCATTGGTAGGCTTTCTGACCAACATATTCCTGGCGCTGGTATCCAATCCCATTTACGTGCCGTATTCCCTTGTAAGTATTGCGGCCGGTCTTATTACCGGTTATATGATTAAAGCCGGATTGTTTAAGAAGACCTGGGGCGTCATCCTTACATGGCTGGTGGTGACATTTTCATCTGTTGTGATTTCTTCCTGTATCACCATCTTTGTTTTTGGCGGGGCAACCGGGGCAACCGGTACATCGGTACTGACAGCAGGTCTGATTGCAGCTACAAAGGATATTGTTAAGTCCGTATTCGCATCATCCATGATTGAGAACCTGGCAGACCGTGCCATCGCATTTGCCATTGCATATGTGCTGTTAAAGAGGATACCCAAGAGATTCCTGAGCCAGTATGCGGTAGATTCCGCGGATGAGGACGAGGATGACGATTGATGGAGGGATAAGGAAAGATGGCAAAGACATCCAACTATATACCAATGGATTCACCCATTGACAGGATGAATCCTATGGTTAAGATATATGCGATATTCTGCCTGGGACTCAGCGCGCTTATCTATCCTGGATTTATCCTGGGATACGTAATTGTAGCCCTGTTGTTTGTGGCAGCGGCCATAGCCGGACTGTTAAAAAAGTTCTCTAAATTCATTTTTATGTTCTTTGTACCCATTTTTGTCATGCTGATGTTCATCCAGGGACTATACAGTCCTAAGAATGTCACGGTCCTTGCCGATTTTGGGTTTGCGCAGCTGGGGCTTGAGGGTACCGTATATGCACTTAAGATTGTGGGCACCCTTCTTACCTTTCTTGGAAGCTTCTACCTGATGTCCACCACCACATACACGGGTAAGCTGGTTGCCGCCCTTACGGCCTCAGGCATGAATCCCAAGGTAGGATACCTGATACTGGCAAGCCTGAATGTGGTTCCGCAGATGCAGCGCAGGATGAGCGTGATACAGGAAGCCCAGAATGCCAGGGGCGTGGAGACCAAGGGAACCATGATGTCCAGGCTGAAGGCATACATACCCCTATTAGGTCCGGTGGTCATGTCCTCCCTGACAGATGCCCAGGAGCGGGGGATGACGCTGGAGACCAGGGGATTCGGGATTAAAGGGGTGAAGCCCACCACCTATGTGGAGGTAACGGTTTCCGCCTCTGACAGGGTGTGCAAAACATGCTTAGTCCTGTTTTTCGTGGCAGTCCTCGCGGTCAGTATTCTGATGAGGCTCCATGTGATTTGAGGTGAATATTAGGAGGACGCTATGGAACAAGTGGTTTTAGAAGTAAAGGACCTGAAGTTCAAGTACAGGGATGCTAAGAAGCGGGTCCTGAACGGACTGAATTTTCAAGTTAAAAAGGGAGAGTTCCTGTGTATCATCGGGCAGAACGGCTCGGGCAAATCCACCTTATGCAATGCCCTGGTGGGGCTGATCCCTTACTATTTTGCAGGAAAGCTTAAAGGACAGGTCCTGGTGGACGGGATTGATACCCAGGAAAGCACCATTGCGGAACTTTCCTCAAAGATAGGCCTGGTTTTCCAGAATCCGTTTAACCAGCTATCCTATACAGCCGGAAGCGTGGCAGAGGAACTGGCGTACGGTCTGGGTAATAAAGGCGTGCCCAGGGAAAAGATGGTTAAGAAGGTAGAGTATGTGGCAAAACTCATGAGGATTGACCACATCATACATAAGAATCCTTTGGAACTGTCCGGCGGACAGGTGCAGCGGGTTGCCTTTGGCTCTACCTTTATCATGGAACCAGGCATCCTGGTGCTGGATGAGTGCACCACCCAGTTAGATTCCCTGGGGAGTGAGGAGATATTTGATATTGTGAAAGAACTGAATAAAAATGGCGTAACGGTCATCATGGTTGACCATGACATGGAGCGGGTGGCAAGGTGCGCGGATAGGATCCTGGTGCTGGATTCAGGGGAACAGGTTGCCCTTGATACGCCCCAGAATATATTCGGGAACCCGGACGTTATGGCCCATCATATAGGCGCGCCTGATTATGTGGCCATTACCAGGGAGCTTAAGGAACGGGGGCTTTATGACGGCCCGGTCAAGGTGATTGAGGAAGACACCATTGAACTTGTAAGGGAGGTGCTGGCCGGATGAAACTGGAATTAAAGGATATGAAGCATGTATATCCCACAGGGGACGAGGCGTTAAAGGGAATTGACCTTGTCATTGAGGGAAATGAGCCAGTGGCCATCATCGGACAGAACGGGGCGGGAAAGACCACCCTGGTCAAACATTTCAACGGCATCCTGCGGCCCACGTCCGGCCAGGTACTGATAAACGGCGAGGATATAAACAGCAGGTCCACGGCTCAGTGGTCAAAGACCGTAGGTTACGTGTTCCAGAACCCGGATGACCAGCTGTTCCTGGACAGTGTAAGGAAAGAACTGGAGTTTGGCCCAAGGCAGATCGGGATGGATGAGAAGAAGATACAGGAACTGCTGGAATGGACTGCCAGGCTGTGCGGGCTGGAGGATAAGCTGGATGAACACCCCTTTGACCTGACAAGCACGGAAAAGAAGTTCTGTACCGTGGCATCCATCATCATGATGGACCCGGAAGCGCTGGTATTTGACGAACCCACCTGCGGACAGGACGTGGAGGGTAATAAACGGCTCCGGGACATTGTAACCGCCCTTAAGGAACGGGGTAAGCTGTGCATCACCATTTCCCATGACATGAAATTCGTGGTTGAGAACTTTGAACGGGTGGTCGTGATGTGCAGGGGCCGGGTTCTGGTGGACGGGCCTGCGGCAGAGGTATTTGCACAGACAGAGCTGTTAAAGCAGAGTTTTGTCTCCCCGCCTCCCATTGCCCGTGTGGCCCAGGGAGCGGGACTGGATACCGTGTTTACCGTGGATGCATTCATGAAGAGTTTTGAAAAGGCCGTAAAAAGGGCATAGAAGCATAGAGACATAAGACTGAGATTATGGAGGAGAATGAAAATGGCAGATGTAAAGATTCAGATTTATGGAATCCGTACGGTTGAGGATGCAAGGATGGTGATTGATATGGGAGCCCATCATATCGGCGTTTCCTATGGCAGGATTAAACGGACCCCGGGACAGCTGACGCTGGAAAAGGCAAAGGAAATCTTTATGGGGGTACAGCCGGAGGCGGTTAAGATTGGATTGACCATTGCAGAGGATATTGATGAGATAACAGAGAACCTGAAGGAAGTCCTTCCGGATGTCCTTCACCTGTCAGGCAATATTGAAGGCATCAGCCCGGATGAGGTGATGGAGCTGAAACGGCGTTTCCCGGGCCTTAAGATCATGCAGGCCATCCCTGTCCTTCAGAATGTACCCATTGAGGAGCAGAAAGCCCTGGAATACATAAAGCAGTATGAGGCGGTTTCCGATTTCTTCCTGATTGATACAAAGGCAGATACTGCCAACGATATAGGGGCAACCGGACTGACCCATGACAGAAGCATTGACCGGGCCATCATTGAGAGCACATCCGTGCCGTGTATCATTGCAGGCGGCCTGGACGCGTCCAATGTGGCGGAGGCCATCCATGAAACCCATCCTTATGGGGTGGACTCCTTCAGCCTCACTAATTTCGACCAGGTGGAAGAAGGAAAGGGGTGCAAGGACCCTGAAAAAGTAAAAGCATTTATCGAGGCATCCCTCAATGCCTAAGGTTCTGGTGGCAGGGGACGCCAATGTGGACCTGATTGTTCCCTTTCCGCGCTTTTTAAATGACAGGAGGACATTGGTGGAATATCCCAATCCCTGTCTTGCGGGAGGGGGGACCTGTGCCAATACGGCTGTGGCTCTCAGCCGTCTGGGGGTCAGGACAGGTTTTGCAGGGACCATTGGATGCGACCAGTACGGCGCGTATATAAAAAAGGACTTTGAGAAGGAGGGCGTTGACACGGCCTGCCTGATTGAAGATGCCAGAAAAAATACCGTGTGTGTGTTTGCATTTATTGATGAACAGGGGGAGCGCTACCTGTGGGGATGGCCCAGGGTGGACCAGGCATTTAAGGAAATGGATCTGGAGCGGATGGGCAGCGCCTGGATAAAGGATACGGCCTGGCTCCACTCTTCCGGAATGGCGATTGTGGATGATACCTCGGCAAGGTCATCCATCATCCGCATGTTCCGGACTGCTTATGAAAATGGGATTCCCACCTCCTTTGACCTGAACCTGCGGGTGGATAACGGGGTACTGGATCCTTCCTACAGGGACGCTGTCATGGAAATCATTCAGTATTCAAACTATGTCCTTGGATCCGGCGCAGAGGAATTTTACTATCTGAATCCCCGGGACAGCTGGGAGGACAGTGTCCGCGGGCTGGTGCGGGCCGGCCATGTCATGGTAGCGCGCATGGGCAGGAACGGCTCAAAGGCATTTTCCATGGACGAAGAAGTGGAGCGCCCGGCGTTCCATGTTACGGTGGAGGACACCGTGGGGGCCGGGGACGTATACAACGCCGGTTTTATAGCAAAAAGACTGGAGGGCGGCACCTTGTCCCAATGCCTGGAATATGGCAATGCGGTCTCAGGTTATACCGTGGAGCGCAAGGGAGCCAGGTCCTGCCCATACAGGAATGACGTGGAAACATTTTTGGAAAGACACAGGGAGGAATCATGAGCGATAAAAGAAAAGTAATACTGGACTGCGACCCTGGACATGACGACGCGTTTGCCATCATGCTGGCCGCGGCCCATCTGGATCTGCTGGGTATCACCACGATTGGTGGGAACTGCAGCCTTCAAAACGTCACAAAGAATGCGCTGAAGGTCCTGGAGGTAATTGGACGGCAGGACATAAAAGTTTATCCAGGCCATAGCTGCCCGCTGGTAGCGCCCCTGGTGACAGCGCCCCAGTTCCACGGGCCCTCAGGCATGGACGGACCGGTGCTGCCTGAGCCGTCCATAAAAGCCCAGGAAAAACATGGGGTGGACTTTATCATTGATACGGTGATGGGTACAGACGATGTGACGCTGATTGCAACCGGTCCCCTGACCAATATCGCGGCGGCCATTAACAAAGAACCCGGGATTGTGGGACGCGTAAAGGAACTGAGCATCATGGGCGGGTCTGTTACATACGGGAACTGGACCCCGGCAGCGGAGTTTAATATATTCGTGGACCCGGAAGCAGCATACCGTGTGTTTAATTCCGGCATGCATGTGAAGATGTGCGGGGTGAACCTGACGCGCCAGTGTTTCCTGGTACAAAAGCATGTGGACCAGTTCTACCGGATCGGCACGCGCAGCGCGGTGTTTGCAGCCCAGCTGGTGGAGTATTTCATGGATGCCACGGAGAAGAACGCAAGCCTTGCAGGCGCCAACATCCATGACGCCTGCGCTGTGGCATGGCTGATTGATGAAAAGCTGATCCAGGCGGTTCCCATGCATATTACGGTGGAGCTGAAGGGGGAGTTTACAAGAGGGATGACTGTGTGCGATTACAGGCATCTGCGGGGACCGGAACCGGATATAGACCTGCACAGGAAACCCACCATGGATTTCAGGGGGGAAGAACCCAATGCAGAGGCTGCGCTGGAACTGGATTTTGAAGGTTTTACAGAATTGCTGGATAAAACCCTGGCCTGTTATCCGTAATAAGGCATGGTTGATTCTATAAAAGGATAATGAGGTGTGGGGATGGAGTCTAATAAATATACACTGCTTGGGATCATAACCATCATCATATGGGGCACAAGCGCAGCATTTACAAAAAATCTCAGCACGGGACTTGGGCCGTATACGGCGGCGGCAGTGGTGAACCTGATTGGAGGCGCGGTTGTGATTGTCCACCAGTTAGTGACCAACCACGGCATCAGACAGTACAGGGGGGCTCCCCCAAAGTATTGGATTATCTGCGGAAGCCTGTTTGTGATCTACACCGCTGCTTCTTATATCTCCATGGAAATGGTGAGCACCGAGGCAGAAATCATGACCATGGTCTTAATCCGTTTCCTATGGCCGCTGTTTACGCTTGTCCTTACCATCCCCATCTTAAAAAAGAGAGCCAGCGCATGGCTGACAGCCAGTGTGGCTGTCAGCCTGTGCGGCATCATCATTGCCAAAATGGGAGGAAGCATCCATAACGTGCAGGCTTTTTTCGGGGACATCCTGAGCGGGAACTGGATGGCATATATGATGGGATTCATTGTCTCCCTGTCCTGGGCCTTTTACACAAACCTGACAAAGAAGTATCTTGGGCAGAAACCAGTGGACGGAGTGGGAATCTACATGATAGTATCATCCGTCATCCTGGGCAGCATATCCCTGTTCCTGCCCGAACCCAGGAACTTTACCCCAAGACTGGTGGGGGAAATGCTGTATCAGGCCATTGCCGTGTCATGTATTGCCAATGTGATGTGGACTGTTTCCATTAAGAAAGGAAATATGCTGGTGGTGGTCCTGGCTTCCAACTTCCTGCCAATCATATCCACGGTCATCACGGCCTGGATGCTGGGGCTTAATATTACGCTGCCGGTGATTGCGGGCGCATTACTGGTGGTAGCCGGGACCATGTGGAGCAAATGGTGTTTTGCTAAGAAGGAGAAGGTAAGATGATGGGAAAGGCAGATGCGGTAATCTTTGACTTTGACGGGGTCATAGCGGACACAAGGGAGGATGTGTGGGATTCCGTGGAATATGCGGCCAATGCAGTGGGAGGAGCCGTGGACAAGGAATTCATGGAGGATACATCCCATGTGGCCCTGCCTGAGGAGGAACTGTTCCGGCATATTAACCCCCTGCCGCCAGGGCATCTGTTTGATGTGTTCTGCTCCCATATAAAGACCCATTACAGGACCATGAATCAGTTTCATAAGACAAGGATGTATCCCGGGCTGGAGGAGATATTCAGATACCTGGCAGGGCAGGGTACGGTATGGGTTGTGGTCAGCTCCAAGCCGGAACCCGCCTTAAGGCGGCTGATGAAAGTGAAAGGCTGGGAGGGATTGATGCCGGTCTGTTATTCCCTGGACTCTGTTGCGGGTGCGGACACAAAACAGGCCGTCTATGGCTACCTTATGGAGCATGAGCTGAAAAACAGGCGTCCTGTCTGTATCGGGGATACATGGAGCGATATCGCGGCTGCCAGGATGTGCGGGTTTCCGGCCATTGCGGTTTTATATGGAGATGGGGACAGGAGGCTGCTGCTTCGGGAAAAGCCGGATTATACGGCTTCTGATGGATGGGAGCTGTTTGGGATCATAAAGGATTTGATAATGGATCAGGCTGTCCCGTGCTGATAAAGCAGAAAGGAATGCAGGATAATTATGATGAGGGATTTTGAGTTATGGCTGAATACAAGATTTTTATTTGGCAGGGATGTGCATAAGAAGGCAGGAAGCGTATTAAGGCAGATGGGGGTAAGCCGTGTACTGATCCATCATGACAGCGGGGCCTATCTGTATGACACAGGGCTTCTGGAGTCGGTCAGGCGTGATTTGGAAGACAATGGGATGGCTGTCCGGGAACTGCCGGGCGTAAAGCCAAATCCGCGCCTGGACCTGGTTTATGAGGGCATCCGCTGTGTAAAGGAGAACCAGATTGATTTCATACTTGCCATTGGGGGAGGGAGCGTCATTGACTCGTCAAAGGCCATTGGGGCAGGCGCCCTTTATGACGGGGATGTGTGGGATTTCTTCACAAAAGGAATCCGCGTCAGCCAATCCGTTCCGGTGGGAGTGATCCTTACGTGTCCTGCAACGGGCAGCGAGTCAGGGGATGTGAGCGTGATTAACAACACCCGGACAGGGCAGAAGCTTTTGACCAGTTCCCAGGCATTAAGGCCGGTGCTGGCCTTCATGAACCCGGAGCTTACCGTGTCCCTGCCTGCCTCCGTAACCGCATGTTCGGTGGCGGATATGTTTTCACATGTGTGCGAGCGGTATTTTACACCGGATGATGAAATCGGGGTAATTGACCGCATGGCGGAGGGCATCCTTAAAACCCTGGTGGAAATAGGACCAGCCCTTATAAAGGACCCGCACAACTACGGATACAGGGCACAGGTCATGTGGATTGCCTCCATTGCCCACAATGATACCGTGGGAATCGGCAGGATCCAGGACTGGGCCACCCATGAAATCGGCAATGAATTAAGCGCGCTTTATGATACGCCCCATGGCATGACACTGAGCGCGGTCATGGGTTCATGGATGAGATATGTGTACAGGAACCATATGGAACGGTTTGCCAGATACGCATATGAGGTATTTGGCGTATCAAGGCAAACAGGACCCGGGCAGGCTGCCCTTGAAGGGATTGCTGCCACCGAGGATTTCTTCCGGTCCATGGGACTTCCTGTCAGCATAAAGGAAGCAGGTATTACTGACTGCGATTTTGAAACAATGCTGGACCACATTAACTTCCGCAATGGGAACCAGACCATTGGAGGCATCACTGCGCTGGACCGCGAAGATGTGAGGAATATATTAATGATGTCAGCAGGCTGAACACAGAGCCGGCCCGGGAAGCGTTCCCGGGCCGGCTTTTCAGGAAAATATTTCCTGTTACCAGTGGCATGTACCAATGGTTTATGTTATAGTAAAATTAACTGTTAAAGGGTCAAATATGAGAGGAGGAAACCCATGAAAGAAAGAATGAAACAAAGGCTGCTGTCATTGCTGCTTGCCATGGCAATGGTATGTTCGCTGACAGCGGGGATGCCGGTCACTGCCTTTGGGGCGGACCAGGACATTGTGGTGCTTTATACCAATGATGTCCACTGCGGGGTAGATGACAACATCGGTTATGCCGGACTTGCCCTGTACAAGAAGCAGATGCAGCAGCAGACGCCGTATGTCACCCTTGTGGATGCCGGGGACGCCATACAGGGCGCGCCCATCGGTACGCTGTCAGAGGGCGGGTATCTGATTGATATCATGAACTACGTGGGGTATGACGTGGCTGTTCCGGGCAACCATGAATTTGACTATGGCATGTCCCGGTTCCTGGAACTGGCAGGCAGGCTCAGCTGCGGTTACTATGCATGTAACTTCATGGATAAGGCAACAGGCGCCACTGTTTTTGCGCCCTATAAGATGATTGCATACGGCGATACGAAGATTGCCTATGTAGGCGTTTCCACGCCGGAGAGCTTTACCAAGTCCACACCCGCGTATTTCCAGGACAGTGCGGGCAATTATATCTATACGTTCTGTGAAGATGAGAGCGGACAGGGCCTTTACAACCAAATCCAGGCAAGCGTGGACGCGGCCAGGAATGAGGGCGCTGATTATGTGATACTGGTGGGCCATCTGGGGGAGACAGGGGTTACGGACAGATGGAGTTCCGTGAACGTCATTCAGAATACCACCGGGATTGACGTGTGCATTGACGGCCATTCCCATGAGACAACCCCATCCATGACAGTTAAGAGCAGGGATGGAAGGGATGTGATCATTACCCAGACAGGTACAAAACTAAATAATATCGGAAAGCTGACCATCAGGACCGATGGGACCATAGCGTCGGAACTGGTTTCAGAGGTACCGGCCGTGGGTACCGCAAGGGAATATGTGGTACAGAAAAATGACAGCCTCAGCCGGATTGCCAAGAGGGAGCTGGGTTCCTATGACAGATGGATTGATATCTACAACAACAACCTGGATAAGATAAAGGATGCCAATGTGCTGCAGCCAGGCATGCGCCTTGTGATTCCGGGAGACAGCCTGATAAATGAGGACGGCAGGGCAATGGATTACAATACGGACCGGTTCATCAAGGGCATCCAGGATCAGTACAACGAGACACTTAAGGTGGTTCTCGGTACCACCCCGTATCTTCTGACGGTCAATAACCCGGCTGACGGAAAGCGCAGGGTGAGAAGCGGGGAAACCAACCTGGGAGACCTGACAGCTGACGCTTACCGGGTACAGCTTGGAGCCGATATCGGCCTGAGTAACGGCGGCGGCATCAGGACCGACATACAGCCTGGCAGCATCACTTACAATGATACCCTGGCAGTATTCCCGTTCGGCAACATGGGCTGTGTCATCGAGGCCACAGGCCAGAAGATTAAGGACGCGCTGGAGATGGGGGCCAGGGATTATCCGGAGGAATGCGGCGGATTCCTTCAGGTGTCCGGGCTTACCTATACCATTGACACTTCTGTTAAGACCAGTGTGAAGCTGGATAATAAGGGGAATTTCATAAGCGTGGACGGACCATACAGGGTAAAGGATATCATGGTAAATGGCGGGCCCATTGACCTGAACAGGACCTATACGGTTGCATCCCATAACTATATGTTAAAGTCCGGCGGAGACGGCATGACCATGTTTAATGGATGCAATGTGATTAAAGATGATGTGATGGTGGATGTGGATGTCCTTTCCTCCTACATAAGGAGCCTGGGCGGCGCAGTGACCGCGGATTATGCGGACCCGCTGGGGCAGGGGAGGATTCAGGTTCAGTAGTGTGCGGGGAATCCTTTTCCATTTTTTAAAGAATGACCTTGACAAAAACAGGCGGCAGATATATCATAAGAATAGCAGAAAAAGGAAATTATGTGCATTGCGCCACATAAGGGGAATCCCCGGAGAGCCACTACTCTCCGGGGATTCTTTTTTCCTTAATGGGTAGAATAACCCAGGCTGACTGTTGTCCATTATTTTCTGTCCAGCCATTTACTGATGTAATAGCATATCACACCAGCCATAACAGAAATAAAAAAGGAAATTATGTATTGCATTGCTCCACCTCCTCCCTACTGGAAAGAGTCAACAGCAATTCCATTATATCTTATATAACCCTATCCGCCTATAGTCTACAGTTTCCGCGCGCAATATTCCCGTATGATTTCCATATAATCCCGTGCATGCTGCGGCAGATACCGCCCCTTTGGATAGGCAGCAATGGTTGTTGTGACAATGGGGCATTTTCCTATGGACAGGCAGAGGGAGGGATGGCTGCCATGGGATGCGGCCATATGATAGTAGCTTTCCGGCGCAAATGCAATCCCAAGCCCTTCCATGGCCAGTTTGATGGACATCTCGCTGTTGCGTGTGTGCAGCAGTACGGGAGGGTCCATACCGTAATCCTTAAACAATTTAAGGGCAATGCCGCCTGTGTTCTGGTCCGGATAAAGCAGGATGAAGTTCTCCCTGGAAAACAGGCTTAAATCTATCCAGGGGTGTTTAAAGCCAGGTTTATCCACTGCCTTGGAGGCCAGAGGATGCCCTGCGGATAAAATTAATACAATTTCTTCCCTTTGCATGACCTCATAGTCCAATAATTTGGGGAATACATGGACATTATAAAAGGTGAGGTCAATGGAATTGTCTTTTAAGCTTGTCTCGGCTATGAAGTTAACGGCTTCCATCACATTGATGGTCACATGAGGGTAGCGGCTGTGAAATTCCATCAGGGTGGGCTGGATGATGGTGCTTCCCATCATGATGGGGATGGCTATATTGAGACGTCCGTATTTCCTGTGGCTGATGTCCTCGTACTCCCGGTCCCACTGCTCCCCGTAAGCAGCAATCTGCTCCGCATAGTGAAGATATCGTTCGCCCATATAGGTTGGGGTGTAGCAGTTGTCCCTGCGGTAAAAAAGCGGACCGCCCAGCTGGTTTTCCAGGTTCTTAAGATACTTGCTTAAGGAGGGCTGGGAAATGAACAGGGATTCGGCGGCCTTTCCAATGCTTCCTTGCCTGGCAATGGCCAGAATATAGCGTGCTTCTTTTAGTTCCATAAAAATCCTCCTGACAGGGCATTTCTGTAAATAAACGGAAATGATTTGTAAAAAAACAGGTGAATATAGCTTTACTGCATAAAAAATATAGGATTTATATATTTGACGTATATTATATTACTTTTTATAATAAACGTAAAGTCTAAAATAAGTAACCTTAATAAATCTATTGATTCAGCATAACAGTCCGGACGGAACTGTTGCGATTCATCATGGAGCGTGAAAATCATGAAAAAGAGCAGTGCATTAATCATGCTGGTACCCGGCCTTGTCATCCTGCTGGTGTGCCTTGCCATCCCCTTGCTGCGGGTATTGGCGCCAAGTATTTTCTCAGGAGATTATCCGTTCAGTTTTTACACGGATTTTTTTCGGGACGGGTATTATATGAAAATATTCCTGCGCACGGTTAAGATTGCCGTGATTACCACTGCTTTCTGTATGGCGGGAGGTATCCCTACGGCATATTTTATCAGCCGCTGCCCTAAAAAGTACAGGGGGCTGCTGCTGGCGTTATCCATTTTTCCCATGATGACCAACTCCGTAATCAGGAGCTTTGCGTGGATAAACATACTGGGAAGCAATGGAATTGTGAATAAGTTTCTTCTGGCAGCTGGTTTTGTGGATAAACCAGCCAAGCTTCTGTACACGGACTTTGCAATCATCATCGGTTCCATCTATCTGTTCCTGCCGCTGATGATTGTGACGGTTACAGGCGTCATGGAAAATATTGACGACGATATGATGGAAGCAGCACAGAGCCTGGGCGCTGCCCGGATGGAGGCGTTCATGAAGGTCATCTTCCCCATGAGCCTTCCGGGAATCATTGTGGGCGGCATCCTGGTATTCACAGGGACGCTGACAGCCTACACCACGCCCCAGCTTCTGGGAGGCAACAGCAACATGGTGATGGCTACCCTGATATACCAGAGGGCCATGTCCGTGGGAGACTGGACCGGGGCGTCTGTAATCGCATTCATAATGATCATAGTTACACTGGGCGTCATCAAGGGCTTTAATGCCCTGGCATTACGGCTGGACAGGAGGGGAGGGAATTATGCGTAAGAATAAACTGCTCACCGTATATGCGGTCCTGGTATTTGCATTTCTGGTGATTCCGCTTGTAATCATTACCATTACGGCTTTTGGCGGCGGCAGCGCCATTACCTTTCCCATTGAATCATTTTCCTTTAAATGGTTTGCCAATGTGTTCGCGCTGAAATCCTTCCGCCGTTCCTTCCTTACAAGCCTGGAGGTGGCGCTTTTGGCAACCCTTATCGCGCTGCTTGTGGGTATCCCGGCAGCCTATGCCCTGGCCCGCTCCAATGTAAAGGGGAAACAGATGCTTAAGTCCATTTTCCTGTCGCCCACCATTGTGCCGGGAATCGTGATTGGCTTCATCCTGTACCAGTTTTTAATCCTTACACTGAGGATACCGGTGTTTGTAAGCCTTCTGGCCGGACATTTCATGGTAACGCTTCCCTATGTCATCCGCGTGGTGGGGTCTTCCATGGAACAGTTTGATTTCTCCATTGAGGAAGCGGCCTGGAGTCTGGGATGCCCCAAGCAGGCGGCATTTTTCAAGGTGGTTCTTCCCAATGTGACTTCGGGAATCTCATCTGCCTTCATGCTTGCATTTATCAACTCCTTTAATAACATACCTGTATCCATGTTCCTGTCAGGGCCGGGAGTCAGCACCTTCCCCTCCACCCTCATGAACTATATTGAATATAATTATGACCCTACTGTTTCTGCCGTATCCGTGCTTCTCATGGCAGCAACCGTAATCATCATGGTAATTATTGACAGGACACTGGGCATCGCGGCCCTGGCTAAATAGGAGGATGACGAAAATGGCATTTATGACCCTTAATCAGATTGATGTCAGCTACGATAAAAAGAAGCAGATTTTAAAAGGCCTTGACCTTAAGGTGGAAAAGGGGGAACTGGTATCCCTTCTGGGGCCAAGCGGCTGCGGCAAGTCCACGACCCTCAGGGTGGTGGCGGGATTCATTGACCCTCAGGGCGGGACTTTTACCCTGGACGGGGAAGACATGACCAGGGTGGCTGTGCACAAGAGGAATTTTGGCCTGGTATTCCAGAGCTATGCCCTGTTTCCCCATCTGAGCGTGTATGATAATGTGGCCTTCGGGCTGCGTACCAGGAAAATGGACAAGGAAACCATTGATAAAAAGGTAAAGGATATTCTGGAGGTCTGCGGACTGACTGAGCTTGCACAGAGATTTCCAAAGCAGATGTCAGGCGGACAGAGGCAGAGGGTGGCCCTGGCCAGGGCGCTTGTGATTGAGCCCAAGCTCCTGCTGCTGGATGAGCCTTTAAGCAACCTGGACGCAAAGCTTAGGCTCAGCATGAGGGTGGAGATAAAACGCCTTCAGAAAAAGCTTGGTATCACAACCCTGTTCGTCACCCATGACCAGGAGGAATGTTTCTCCATATCCGATAAGGTGGCTGTCATGAACAACGGCGTCATAGAGCAGTTTGACACACCTGAGAATATTTACAGAAGACCTGCAACCGAGTTCGTGGCAAGGTTCATCGGGTTTGAGAATTTCCTTGAGATGGAACGGGACGGTGTACACGTCTACCGAGTGCCGGACGGCAGCCGGTTCGAGGTGGACATGGACTGCGAAGAGGAGGCATTTGCAGGCACCATCCGTCCGGATGATATATGTCTGGCAGAGCAGGGACAGCAGGAAAATGTCCTCACAGGGGCAGTGGGCGTGCGCACCTTCCTGGGAAAGAGTTATCAGTATGAGGTGAATACGGCGGCCGGGGTGCTGAAGGTCAATATGGATACTTCCAACCTGTTCAGGGAAGGCCAGGAAATCAGGCTGTATCTGCCAAAGGATAAACTGGTCCTGGTACGCAGATAGTATATAAATAAACCCTATGTAGGGAAGTAAAAGGAGATTATTATGAAAAAGACAATTGCAATGATACTTTGCGCGGCATTGACCCTGACCGCCTGCGGAGGCGGCGCATCCACAGGGGATACGAAGGCGGCTTCGGACGGAAAGCAGAAGCTGGTGCTTTCCACCTATGGACTGAGCGAGGATATTTCCGCGGAAGAGGTCTATGCTCCCTTTGAGCAGGAATTTAACTGTGAAATCGTTACAGAGACAGGCGGGACCAATGACCGTTATACCAAGCTGGCTGCTGACAGTGAGTCCAGCATTGATGTGATTGAACTGTCACAGGCCATGACCGCAAAGGGGATTGAGGAAGGGCTGTTCGAGGATATTGATTTAAGTAAGATTGAGAATGCGGCCGATATGATTACGGCTGCCAAAACCATGGCGGATGCAGGACAGGGCGTGGCTTACACCATTAACAGCATCGGCATCATGTACAATCCGGATGCAGTTGATTTTGAGATAAAGGGCTTTGATGACCTGTGGGATTCCAGACTGGAAGGCATGGTTTCCATTCCGGAAATCACCACCACCTTCGGACCGGCCATGGTATATATGGCAAGCGACCATGCAGGTGTGGATATTAAGAGCGACAACGCAGAGGCTGCATTTAAGGCCCTGGAAGAGTTAAAGCCGAATCTGGTTAAGACATACGCCAAGTCCGCCGACCTGATTAATATGTTTACTTCCGGTGAAGTGGCGGTAGCGGTTGTGGGTGATTTTGGTGTTCCTACCATCCAGGCAGCTAACCCGGACCTTGTCTATGTGACGCCGGACATTACGTATGCTAACTTTAATACCATCAGCATTACCAAGAACTGTAAGAATAAGGATCTGGCCTATGAATATCTCAACTACCGTTTAAGTCCTGAGCTTCAGGCCAAGACAGGCAAGGCCCTGAACGAGGCGCCCACCAACAAAAAGGTTGAATTCACGGAAGAAGAGTCTAAGAACATGACATACGGCCCCAAGGCCGCCAATGCAAAGGTGCTGGATTACTCCTTTGTGAATCCGCAGTTAAACAGCTGGATTGACCAGTGGAACCGTATCATTAATAATTAGCTCCATGCTATAAACATACAGCAGGTATTAGGTTAGAAGAATAAGGATCCCTGGAGAGTGGCTATGAAGGTTGATTTCGTGGTAAAGGACGCCTGGGTTTTCATGACATACAGGCAGTGCTTTGAGAAAAGGGATGTTGCGGTTGCAGGGGAAAAGATTTACGCGGTTTCCCCTGCAATCTGCTATCCGGACGTGACAATGGTTGACGGCAGCGGAATGTATATGATTCCGGGGCTGGTTGATATCCATATGCATATTGAAAGTTCCATGACTTACCCGGCAGAATTTTCCCGCATCACCCTGCCTTACGGCGTTACAACCGTTGTGGCTGATGCCCATGAGATTGCCAATGTATTTGGGATGGACGGCATTCAGTGGTTCATGGGGCAGGAGACAAAGCTGGATATATTTTATGCCATCCCTTCCAGCGTGCCGGCCACCAATGACAGCCTGGAGACATCGGGCGCAGGGATTGGGGAGGAGCAAGTCAGGGAGCTGTTGCGTGACGGCAGGGTGCTGTGTCTTGGGGAAGTCATGAATTTTAAGGACCTGACATCGGATGGTGATACGTTAATCAAACGGCTGGTGGGTATCTGCAGGGGCAGGGATATCCGGGACAGCATACGGATTGAGGGCCATTGTCCCAAAATCAGCGGTGAGGACCTTTGCCGTTTTATCTATGAAGGGGTGGACGCGGACCATACCCAGCAGACGCCTGGGGGCGTGCTGGAAAAAACAGATATGGGAATGTTCATGGAATTGCAGCATAAGTCCCTGACGCCGGAGGTGGTGGACACGGTATGCCGCCATGGTCTTTATGAAAATGTAGCCCTCATCACGGATGATACCATGCCGGACCAGCTTTTAAAGGGACAGTTAAACCAGATAGTGGGCCATGCGGTTAAGAATGGAATGCCTGTGGAAAAGGCAATCTACTGCGCAACATTTACCCCGGCAAGGCGGATGCACCTGGATGACCGGGGGATGATCGGGCCTGGAAAGCTGGCGGACTTTGTGCTGCTTCGGGATTTGGAACGCTTTCAGCCGGCGGCGGTGTTTAAGCGGGGGGAATTGGTGTATGGGGAACGCTGGGGAGCGGGATATGGAGCCCATAGGGCAGGAGAAGCGGATGAGGCAGGAGCGGCGGATGCGGCAGGAGAGGCAGATGCGGCAGGAGCGGTAGGTGCATCAGTGGGAAATGCAGAAAAGCCCGCCGGAAAAAGAGATGCATCCATACCTGAAGCATTTTACCATTCCGTAAACTGTAACAGGGCCATGGCAGAGGACTTCCTCCTGAAGACGGATAAACCATGTTCCAGAGTCAAAGTAAATGTGATGAAAATCCAGACCCATGGCACATTCACCTCCAGGGTAGTCAGGGAGCTGGATGTGAAAGACGGCGTCATATGCTGGAAGGCGGCAGGTCTGTCCCTGGCAGTGATGTTTGAGCGTTATGGGAAGAACGGGAACATTTCCTTTGGACTGGCGGAGGGCGCGTTAAAGAAGCCGGGAGCCATTGCAACGACCTGGTCCCACGACAGCCACAACCTGCTGGTACTGGGAACCTGTGAGCAGGATATGGCGGCGGCACAGAACCGGATCATAGAGCTGCAGGGCGGTTATGCGGCTGCTGAACATGGGCTTGTGACGGCTGAGGCCAGGCTTCCGGTGGGCGGCATCCTATATGACGGCCCGGTGGAAGAACTGGCGTCTGATTTGGGCAGGGTCAGGCAGGTAATGAGGAACCTGGGATATGAAAACAATAATGAAATCATGTCCATGTCCACCCTTGGGCTTCCGGTATCCCCGGAACTGAAGCTGACCGATTACGGGCTGCTGGACGTAAGGACCCAGGAACCGGTTCCCCTCATTGAGGAGTATATTGAATAAGGGAGTTGTTATCAGATGAAGACAGTCATCACCAATGGCATCATTATTACCATGAACCGGGATATGGATATGTATCCGGAGGGATATGTAGTCCTGGAGGACAGCAGGATATCAGAGGTCGGCCCCATGGAGGCGCTGGAGCACCGTATGACAGGGTGGGGAGGCAGCAGGCAGGAGGGCATTTCCATCATAGATGCAGAACATGGCATTGTCATGCCTGGCATGGTGAATACACACTGCCATATGGGAATGATCCCCTTCCGGGGATTGGGGGATGACTGTAAGGACAGGCTTCGGGTTTTCCTCCTGCCCATGGAGTCCAGGGCAATGGACAGGGAGCTGGCCGGCCTTTCCAGCAGATATGCTGTCTGCGAGCTTCTTTTAAGCGGTGTCACCACGGTCATGGATATGTATTATTTTGAGGATGCGGTGGCAGAGGTCATGGATCAGATGGGAATCAGGGGGATTGCCGGAGAGACCGTGATGGAGGAAGCATCCTGTGATGCAAGGACGCCCCGGGAAGCCATTATGCTGGGGCAGGAGCTGATTAAGCGTTACAGGAACCACCCGCGGATAAAGGGCTGTATTGCGCCCCACGGAACAACAACGTGCGGCAGCAGTACGCTTCAGGAAATCCATGAGGTGAATCATAAATACGGCGTGCCATTTACCCTTCATGTGGCTGAGATGGATTATGAAATGACGTACCTGAAGGAACAATATGGATGTACGCCCATAGAATATCTGGACCGGCTGGGGGTCCTTGACAGCCATACCCTGTGCGCACACAGCATACGCCTTACGGAGCAGGATATAAGCCTGATGGCAAAGTCCGGCAGCAGCGTGGCCCACTGCATCGGCTCCAATACTAAGGCGGCCAAAGGTGTGGCGCCGGTAAGTTTCATGCTGGAACATGGGATGACCGTGGGGCTTGGCACGGATGGACCGGCCAGCGGCAATACCTTGGACTTATTTACACAGATGAGGTTCTGCGCAAATTTCCACAAAAATGAGACCGGGGACAGGAGTGCATTTCCTGCAAAGGACATAGTCTCAATGGCAACCATATGGGGAGCCGGGGCTTTGGGCCTGGACCCGCTGACCGGATCCCTGGAACCGGGAAAAGAGGCGGACCTGGTGGTGGTGGAAACGGATTCGCCCAACATGTTTCCTGTGTATGACCCTTATTCGGCCCTTGTGTACAGTGCGCGTGCAGATAATGTAAGGCATGTGTTCGTGGCAGGCCGGTGCCTGGTAAAGGACAAGCAATTGGTGTCCCAGGATTTCCGGCAGATAAGGGAAGACCTGCAGCAGAAAATGAACCAGACTGCTTTTGGCGGAATGGGCAATGCTGTATTAGCTTAGGTATCCTTAATTTCATACCGGGACAGCACCCAGTCCAGGCCATTGATATGATTGAATATCTGGTCCAGCGCTTCCTGGCTGGTCAGTCCGGGATGGAATCCTTCATTGGTTCCATCCTTTTCCATGCGCATCCGCACGACCCAGCGCACGGAACTGTCATAGAGGGGAAGGTCATGGGAAATGCTGCCGTCCGCTGTCATGGGAACCGGACCTGCCCCGCACCGGGTAAGCTGTTCATCTTCTGTGATTGTTACAGAGGTAAGCTCTTCCTCTAAAGGCGCAGTGACTGCCTGCAGCTGTCTTATGGCCGTATCTGCATCCGGTCCGATGATGATGGTCAGATTCATGTCTGGGGATTGTCCTCCTATGTATCCATAGTAACTGTCACATGTCTTTAGAAGGCGTTGCGCCAGTTCAGGCAGGGTGCCCACAGAGTCCCATTTGAGAACCAGATGGGACGCGTAATCCTGGTCGTACCATGTGAACCCTGAAATCCCCTGCCCTGATGCGGCGTATAAAAGGGCTTCGGCCCAATATCCGCATCCTCCTACGGTATAGCGGGTGACGTCATCCGAGGAGGATTGGACAGGAATTACCCATAGCGGAAACGGTATATCAGCTTCACCTAAGGACTTCATATTGTAGAAATAAACCCCGTCAGTCTCATCCTCCTGATCGAAGTAAGAGCTGTCCACATGAATATCTACAATACCGGACATGACTGCGGTCAGCGGGGATGCGGATGGATAGGTATGGATGCTGGAGAAGCTTCCCTTATAGACCGTTGTAAGGTTATTCTTACCGTAAAATGCGTACTCTTCAGGAATTATAGGGAGATTCTCCGGGCGTGTGATGGGGCCGAAACCATCGTATATCCATTTTTTAGGAGATGAAGGTTGGGACATGTTTTGGGAGGTTTCACCGCTGTACGAAAGGATATTACCGGCAGGGCGCATGTCGGAGGCTTTTGTTTCCGTCAGTATCTTGTCAATCTCCCTGACCAGTTCCGATGAATCAGGGCCTGACAGGGGCTGGGGAGGATTTTTCTTTATTTCGTTTATTATTTTCTGTACATCGGAAGGATTGCTGGTGCGGCTGGGGGCCATGGAAATACCCTTTATAAGGATGACCACGAATAAAAGTATCAGGCTGGACAGTATCCGCTGGGAACGGGACCAGGGCTGCCGGCGGGACCTGGCTTCCTGGTTATCTGCTTTGGGCAGCGGCGGCATGTCCGCCATGGCAGCCATATCCTTTTCATAGCGGTATGCATGCTGCATTATTTCCCAATGGACATTATCCATATGGGGAACGACGGGATAGGAGGGGGATTTATACTGCCTGAACCGGTAGGCCCTGTACAAAGCAACCGCCTCCGCCCGGTTGATATTGCTCCTGTTGGCACTGAGCCACTGGTCCAGCTGTTTAAGGAAATCAGGTTCCCATCCAGCCAGTTTGAAACGTGGGGATTCATACCATTCTTCCAGACGCATCAGGGCTTTTGTGAAATCCTCCCCATTGGTGTCAACGGATTTGGGAAAGGAGTCATGGAGTTTTTTTAGGCTTTCTAAAAGCTTACTGCATGAGGCGTTTAACTCCTGCTCCATGCCCTGCTCCACCAGCAGGGAGATATCTGGGATGGCCGCCTGTTCCCTGGCAGGAGCCGTAGTGGGCGTGTCCGCTGGGGTGGCTGTCCGTTCCCTGGCAGGAGCCATAGTAGGCGTGTCCGCCGGAATCCGCGCCGCCGCCTTAACCGCCGCCGTATAAGCCTTATGAAGCCGGTCAAATTCTTCCGGATGTTCTTCCGGGTGGCAGGCGGCGCATTTGGCAGCGTATGCTTTTTTGATTGCCCGTTTATCAGATGTGGGAGAAATGCCGAGTATGTCCCATATTGTGTCTGCCATCATACGCCTCCGTATAGTTTGCTTTCCAGGTAGTTAAATGTGTCGTCTGTCTTTTTGCGGGCGGCAGCAATGGCTGCGGGACTGCCTGCTGCCAGGACGCCTGAGAACCAGTTTAACAGGTTCAGGATTACCTGGCGGTCATCACCCAGCAGTTCCATGTAGAGCCGTTCTCCCCTGGAGAATACAAGCTGGTTGACGGCCTGTTCCCTGGCAGGACGTTTCAGCTGTTCCAGTTCCTGCATTTTTTCATCCAGTTCCTGGCTGTCCATCCGGATACGTTCATTCATGATCAGTTTTTTCACCACATCCCCATGCCTGTTTTCAGCCTCCACATCCAGAATACCGTTGATGTCATACGTGAAACGGACCACCACGCCTTCCTGGCCATTGGGGGCAGGCGGAACCGTCAGGTTTAATTCGCCTAAAAACAGGTTTTCACTGCAATGCATGGATTCGCCCTGGAACACAAGGATGCCGATATCTGTCTGCAGGTCCCTGGTGGTGACATAAAAACCGCTTTTACTGGTGGGCAGGGGCGAATTCCGTTCAATGATGGGTGACATGATATGGTCCCTGCCATTATTTCTGTCAATGATTCCGATTCCCAGGGTAAAGGGGCAGATATCCGTGAGGATGATATCTTTTATATCAGATCTGCGCTCCTTAATCCCCCCATAGATACCGGCCCCCAGAGCAATGATTTCATCTGGCTGTCCGGCAAGGAACGGCTCCCTGTGAAGGAAATGTCCGATATACTGTTGGACCGCTGGCATTTTACAGGTCCCGCCCACAAGGACAATCTGGTCAATATCCTCCACGGTCTTTCCGGCATCAGACAGGGCGTGGAATACCACCTTTTCCAGACGTTTAAAGAGGGGAGCGCAAATCCGTACCAGGTCCGCTGTTGTCAGGAAAAGCCCAAGCTCATTCTCCCTGTACAGGTAATTCATCATGGCCGCCTGGCTGGCCGTAAGTTCCCGTTTGCATTGCTCCGCCTTTTTAAGCAGAAGGTTTTGTTCAGACATGGTCATGGATTCATAATCCAGTCCATGCTGTCCGCAGAAATATTCAGCAATTAACATATCAAAATCATTGCCGCCCAGATGGTTGTCGCCAGCCACGGCCTGTATCTCGATGATCTGCTCAAAGCACTCCACCACGGATACGTCCAGGGTGCCGCCGCCAAAGTCAATTACCAGAAACTGGGAGTCATCTTCCCCGGTCTGGTTCCGGCAGGCCAGGGCTGCTGCAGATGGTTCATTGACCAGACGTTCCACCTTAAGTCCGGCCAGCTGTCCGGCCTGTTTGGTTGCAAAGCGCTGCTCGTCATTAAAATAAGCAGGCACACTGATGACAGCTTCCTCCACCGGTTCCCCCAGATATGCTTCCGCATCCAGTTTAAGCTGCTTCAATATGAGGGAAGAGAGTTGGGCAGCCTTAAATATGTGGTTCCCAAGCCGGAAATCGTGGGCAGTGCCCATCTGCCTCTTAAAGGAGGCAGCGCTGCGTTCCGGCTGGGTATGCATCTTTTCCCTGGCAACCGTGCCTGTCCACAGAGTGCCGTCCTTATCCATGCTGACCACGCTGGGGGTCAGGAATGTTCCCAGGGAATTGGGAATCAGCTCTGCCTTTCCGTGTCTCCAGATTGATACCAGGCTGTTGGTGGTTCCAAGATCAATACCGATAATTGCCATATGACTTCTCCTGCTTGGATTATTTTTGATATATGTATATTTTAGTTCAGTTTCCTATATTTTTCCACCATATTTAAATTGATTTATTTTATCACAAATAGGTGTTGACATGCATGTATAAATGGATTAATATATGGAGGGTAACATGATTTACAATTATATAGTTCGTATATATCCCTTATTCAGAGTGATGGAGGTACAAAGGACCTGTGAAGTCACGGCAACCCCGGTTGAGTATGTCAGTATTGATGTGCAAAAGGGCCGGAAGGTGCCAGCCTGAGCGAGGAGTGTGCACTGTTTCATGCATGCTTAATCGAGCAATAAGAGGATTTGAAGATTTTTTGTTATTTTCAAGTCCGCAATTGCTGCGGACTTTATTTTTTGTAAAGGATATGTGTTGCAGGAACCAGGTAACAGAATGATTTATTTCAGAGAAAAGGAGAACATGAATAATATGGAGAGAAGACTTTTTACATCTGAATCCGTAACCGAGGGACATCCGGATAAAATGTGCGATGCCATTTCCGACGCCATCCTGGACGCTCTTATGGCCCAGGACCCCATGAGCCGCGTGGCTTGTGAGACAGCTGCCACAACAGGCTTAGTACTTGTAATGGGTGAGATTACGACCAATGCATATGTGGATATCCAGAAGATTGTCCGGGAGACAATACGGGGGATTGGATATGACCGTGCAAAATACGGATTTGACTGCGATACCTGCGGCGTGATAACCGCCATTGACGAGCAGTCCCAGGATATTGCCCTTGGGGTGAACAAGGCCCTGGAAGCAAAGGAAAACAGGATGTCCGACCAGGAGCTGGATGCCATCGGCGCAGGCGACCAGGGAATGATGTTCGGTTTTGCCACCAATGAGACTGAAGAGTACATGCCATATGCCATTTCCCTGGCCCACAAGCTGGTCAGACGGCTGACAGAGGTGCGCAAGGACGGCACATTAAAATATCTGCGTCCGGACGGCAAGTCCCAGGTTACGGTGGAGTATGATGAGAATGACAGGCCGGTGCGCCTGGATGCAGTGGTACTTTCCACCCAGCATGATGAGAGCGTGTCCCAGGAGCAGATTCATGCGGATGTTAAGAAATACATCTTTGACGAAATCCTTCCTCAGGACATGGTGGATGGGAACACCAAGTTCTTCATTAATCCCACCGGACGTTTTGTGATTGGCGGACCCCAGGGAGACAGCGGCCTGACCGGACGTAAGATTATTGTGGATACCTACGGCGGTTATGCACGTCACGGCGGCGGCGCGTTTTCCGGCAAGGACTGCACCAAGGTGGACCGTTCCGCTGCCTATGCAGCCCGTTATGTGGCGAAGAATATCGTGGCAGCCGGACTGGCCGACAAGTGTGAAATCCAGCTGTCCTATGCAATCGGCGTGGCCCACCCAACCTCCATCATGGTAGATACTTTCGGCACAGGAAAGCTGAGCAATGAACAGCTGGTGGAAATCATCCGTTCCAATTTTGACCTCCGCCCGGCCGGTATCATCAAGATGCTGGATCTCCGCCGCCCGATTTATAAGCAGACAGCTGCCTATGGACATTTTGGCCGCAATGATCTGGACCTTCCCTGGGAGAAGCTTGATAAGGTGGAGCTGCTGAAGTCATTGGCAGGGATATAGGAAGACGTGTAGTAAGTATCTTTATTACACAGCACATATAAATATAGATGAAAGCCCAGTGCCGGCGCACTGGGCTTTTCATATTCTTTGGTGCCTGTCAGCGGCCCGGATTTCCATAAATCCTCCCCGCCCTCTTTTATCTTATGCATATAAATGTTATCCTGGGGATATATCCGGATTTAAAATATTCGGCAAGATATACATCATATACAGTTGGGAAAAGGTGGGGGACATATGAAGGGGATACGGAAATACTGGAGCAGACAATCATTTACAAAACAGATATCCGTTGTGTTTATATTGCTGTTTACCGCCCAGATCGTGTTTCTGGCAGGTATAAGCAATACATACTTAACGGATATTATTGAGAAGAAAATCATCGGGTTTTTCCGCATAGCAGTGGAGCAGGCAGCATCCAATATTGCAGCAACCCTGAATGGGTATGAGGAAGCTGTTAACCAGATGACCATAGATGAAAAATTCCTTGATTACATGCAGCAATTTGAAGAAGCCCAGGGACAGGATGAAGTGGGCGTGAAGCAGGAACTGAGGAAGCAGATGCGGACCTTTATGTCTTACCGCCCTCAGGTGTGGTGCATGGCTGTGGAGACTGAAAATGGAAAGGTATTCAGCTCGGACAGGCTTCAGATTGATTCTCTATACCAGAAAAGCCCGGAGTTATATGACCTGTATTTTTCACAGGTGGAAAAGCAGGAAATCCTTCAGGGGGAGTGGATACCGGCCGAGTATTATGACAGGCAGGGGACCTCGGATTATTATCTTTTCACGTACCGGAAACGGCTGATGGATTTCTATACGGCCAGGTATGTGGGAACCTTCCTCATGGGCGTGAATGAACTGGTACTCTCCGATATCTGCCAGGAGGCCCAGATTACGCCGGACAGGAACACGAATTATAATTTCATTGTGGATCAGGAAAACCGGATTGTTTCACATTATGACAAATCCATGATAGGTACGGATATCGCTGACATGGACGGATGGGAGCAGGTGGCTCCAGGAGGCGGCCAGGATGTGCACCTGGTGAAAGAGAACCACGGGGACAAGGCGGTGGTGCTGGTGGATATTCCCAAGACATCCTGGCGCCTGGCCGGCGTCCTGGATAATGATTATATACTAAAGGAAATACGGAATTTCCAAAAGATAATATGGATGATAACCATGTGCCTGATGGTGCTGGGCGGTTTCTTTATATGGATTCTGTCCCGCAGGCTGTCCGCATCTGTTAAGCAGGTGGTAAATACCATGAAGGAGGTAAGGTCCGGGGAAATGTCCGCCCACATGGAAATGGAAGGCAAGAATGAGATATCCATCATAGCCAGCCAGTTTAATAAGATGATGAGACAGATTAATAACCAGATGGACGAGATTAAGCAGGTCAGTGAAATGAAGAAGGATGCGGAAATCAGGGCGCTTGAGGCCCAGATTAACCCTCACTTCATCTACAACACCCTGGATTCCATCCATTGGCTGGCAATAGAGAACGGGGAAGATGAAATCAGTGAAATGCTTAGCGAATTTGCCCAGATCCTCAGGTATCAGATAAGTAAAAGCAATGACGTTGTTGAAATAAAGGATGAGATGGAATACCTGAAAAAGTATCTGTTCCTTCAGAAAATCCGTTTCATGGATAACTTTGAATATGCCATTGATTGTGAGGAAGGAATCCTGGACTGCCATATCCATAAGATGATATTCCAGCCCTTGATTGAAAATGCAATCATTCATGGATATGCGCATATCCGCCACGGAGGATTCCTCCGCATCAAGATTTACCATATAGATGAAAGCAGGATCTGTTTTTCCATAACGGATAACGGGCGGGGGATGTCACAGGAGAAAGTGGGGGAAGTTTTTGGTGAAGGTGGGAGCACGCCATCCATCGGCGTGTCAAATGTATTAGCCAGGCTGAAGCTTTATTATGGGGACAGCTACAGGCTGGAAGTACATTCGGAGGAAAACAGGGGAACCTCCATTAAGATTACCATACCAAAGATGTGATGTAAAAGAGGGTGAAAAGATGAAAATCATAATTGTGGAGGATGAAAGAAAGTCATTAATGGGGCTCACTGCCTTGATTGGACAGCTGGAAGAAAGATGGGACATTGTGGGGACGGCCGGTAATGGGGAAGAAGGCGTCCGGCTGATTGCCAGGGAACAGCCGGATGTGGTCATAACAGATGTGATGATGGAGCAGATGGACGGCCTGGAAATGATGGAGGCAATAAGGAACCAGGGCAACGAGTGCAAATTCATTGTGTTAAGTGGATATGCCGACTTCAAATTTGCCCAGAAAGCAATTCAGCTGGGGAGCGTGGATTATCTTTTGAAACCAGTGACAAAAAAGACATTGAGGGAAGTACTGGAACGGGTGGAGCAGAAAATCAGGGAAGAAAAATACCAGATAAGACCATCAACCTTTTCTGAACAGGAATTATGGGAAAGGCTGTACTCAGTCCCGGAGAACGCGGCTGAAAGCTATCTGAAGGAGCTGGAATCCAGGATGGCAGGCAAGGGGATATACCTGCTGATGCTTAAAGGAGATGCCGGTTTTACGGTTTCAGAAGAAACAAAGTGGAAGGAAATCATGAAATATTATCTGTCAGGCGTGGCATTCCATTTTTTCTCCGGAGGCAGGCATAAACTGTTTTTTGCAATTGAATCAGGGGAAACCGCATGCCTTGAAGGGCGGGTACGGGAAGGGCTGAAACGCGGGAAAAGCCTGTTCCACAAACCGGTTGCGGCGGTATCCTACTTCCTTGGAGGGTTAAAAGAATTTTACAGGGCGCTTAAAGTGATGGAGGACAACAGCAATTGGGGGCTGTCTGTCATACAGATGGACATAATAAACGAGGAAAAACTTAAGGCGGTAGAATGTAATAAATTCATCTATCCCATGGAGACTGAAAGGAATATGATCCGCCACATCGGGGAACTGGATATGGCGGCGGTCCGGGAGGATCTGAGGGAATTTGAAGCATATCTGAAAAAGCAGGTTTACCATTATGGGGATATCCGTGAGGCAATGCTGTGCATGACCGTTGCCATCCTGTATGAAATCCGTAAGACAAGTTATGGGATATATGAGGAAATCAGCCATCTGAATGTCCTGGAATGGGTAAAAACAAGAATTTCCACAGATGCCTATGCAACCATGATGCTGAATATCCTGGGTGAATTCAAACGTTATAAAGATAATATACGCCACTGTAATAATCCGGTCATTAATGAGGTATTAAATATCATTGAAAAGGAATACAGGGAGAATATCCTTGTGGAAGAAATGGCGCGCCGCTTTAATATTACCCCCGAGTATTTAAGCACGCTGTTTGTGCGGGAACTGGGGATTAAGTACACTGCATACTGTACCCAGGTTAAGATTGAACACGCAAAAAAGCTTCTCAGAAACAGTGACATGAAGATTTATGAAGTGGCTGAACAGAGCGGGTACATGGATGTAAAATACTTCTGCAAGGTGTTTAAGAAGTATACGGGAAAAAGCCCTAAGGAATATATCCAGATGTAACGTTTGTTTTGGACACCTTTCTTAGAAATGTAGAATGGGAAATGAGATACGCAGGTGGTATCCTTGAATCAGAAAACAAACAGGGAGGGATTTCAATGAGAAAGGAACACAAATGGTTATGGTCAGCAGCAGCAATTGCAATGGCGGCTGGAATCTGTATGGGGTGCGGTGCAAAGTCTGACGGGGGGACGGCACAGACCGCTGAACAGGATGTGAAAGCCCAGGAGGAAAGCACAGGACAGACCGATGCATCCCAGACCGAAGGGGATAAAAAGATTACATTGCTTTTAACGTATCCCAAGGAAAAAACAGTCCTCTATCAATGCATTGAGGATTTTACAGCTGAAACCGGAATACAGGTGGAGATTCAGTACATGCCCCTGGCGGATTCCAGAAAGCAGATTAATATCATGGTGGCCAGCGACAGCCTTCCGGATGTGATGGATGTGGACAACACGGACACGGCCACTTACGCAAAGATGGGAATCCTGGCGGATATCACGGACCGCGTTAATTCAGAACTGGAACTGGACCAGTATTATGACAGCATTCTGGGGCAGAACCAGTATGAAGGAAAGTATTACGGCCTTCCGTTCACATCCAACAACCTGTGCCTTTATTACAATAAGGAATTACTTGATAAGGCAGGCGTCACAGAGGTTCCGGCAACCTGGGACGGGCTTCTTGAGGCATGTGGGAAACTGAAGTCAACCGGGGTCAATGGCTTCGGTGTGGCGGGGAGCCAGACAACCGATACCACCTTCCAGATGTGGCCGTTTATCTGGGGGGCAGGATCGGATGTGGACCGTATTGATTCGCCTGAGACCGTTGAGATGCTTAAATTCTATCAGACAATGGTGCAAAACCAGTACATGAGCACGGAAGTGGTAAACTATAATTCCGGTGACAATGCAAACCAGTTTATTGCAGGTAAGACAGCAATGGTCATAGACGGTCCATGGCGTCTTAGCTCCATTCAGGCTGATGCGGGCTTTGAATTTGGAGTGGCCAAGGTTCCTGAGGGAAGCGCTGGGTTTAAGACAGTGCTGGGCGGCCATAATTTTGCGATTTCCAATACGGGTAATGTGGATTTAAGCTGGGAATTTGTGAAATATATGAACAGGCCCGAAGTCATGGTTAAGTATAGCGAAGCAGAGAATTATATTCCATCCAGAAAAGACGTGGCTGCAGGATCTGAGTATTTCGGCCAGGAACCCATAAGCACATTTGTGGAAATGCAGGAGTATGCAGTGGCAATGCCGGTGGAGAATTATAATAAAATCAGTGATATCCTGATTGAAATGTGGCAGTCAGTTGTTCTTGGAGCCAAGGATCCGGAGCAGGCGGCCAAGGATGCAGGCGCATCCATAGCAGGATTATAATCAAACAAGATATGGGACAAAGCGCTGCAAACACATGGCAATTGTGCTTTGCAGCACTTTTTATGCCCAAAATCAGGTGAAATGAGTTGGAAAGCGGTGATGATTGATGAAAAGAAAGAATAAAAATCCAATGCACAACAGGTATACAAAAAGGGAAATCATGGCCGGATATTGTTTTATACTTCCTGCTGCAGTGTTTCTGGCGCTGATTGTAATATATCCGTTGATATACAACCTGAGTATGAGCTTTCATGAAGTGACGCTGGAAACCTTCCGTGGGGAGCAGCCCTTTATCGGACTGGAAAACTACAGGGAAGTACTGGCCATGCCCATGGTCAGGAAATCTATATGGAACACGGTTTATTTTACGGTAATGTCCATCATGTTCCAGTTCGTCATAGGATTTGCCCTTGCCCTTCTGTTTTCCAAGGCATTCAGGCTCAGCAAGATATCCAGGGGGCTTTTGATGGTGTGCTGGCTGGTTCCCGTCATTGTATTTGCCTCTGTATGGAAATGGATATTTGCAGGGGATGGTTCCGGTATCTTAAATTATTTCCTGACCCAGCTGCATATTGTGAAGGCGCCGGTTTCCTGGCTGACCACGGAACGGGGGGCCATGACAGCTCTTATCATTACGAATATCTGGAGAGGCGTTCCCTTTAACATGCTGTTGCTGGCAACCGGGCTGACTACGCTGCCCGAGGAACTGTTTGAAGCGGCTGCCATTGATGGGGCCAACCGCATCCAGCGGTTCTGCCACATTACACTTCCGCTGCTTAAGCCCACCATCCTCAGCGTGGTGACACTTGGGTTCATCTATACATTTAAGGCATTCGACCTGATTTATATAATGACAAACGGAGGGCCCCTGGATTCCACGCAGATACTGGCAACAGCCTCTTACAAACTGACGTTTTCCAATTTTGAATTCGGACAGGGGGCTGCGGTAGCTAATATCATGCTGATCCTTTTGCTGGTGGTTGCCATATTTAATCTTAAGTTAATGGAGAAAGAAGAGGTGATGTGAGATGGATAAACGGAAAAAAAGGGAACAGATATTGTTTAACCTGATTGCTGCTGCTGTGCTGCTGTTATTTTTGTTTCCCATCTACTGGATGGTAATTACCTCCCTTAAATCATCAAAGGAGATCTTTGCCGAAGTCCCAACCTTTTTTCCTGAAAAGATTGAACTGGAAGGATACATATCACAGTTATTTATCAGAGGAAGCGTGCCTATCTGGATCAGTTTCAGGAACAGTTTTGTCATAGCGGCAGCCACCACAATCATCTCTACCTTGCTGGCCACCTTGTCCGCGTACGGGCTGGCACGCTTTAAGCTGAGTATCAACCGGGCGGTGCTGTTGGCAATCCTGATAACACAGATGCTGCCCACGGTGCTGTTCCTCTCCCCGCTATTCATGACATTTAAAAAAATTGCTATTTTAGATACCCTGGCAGCGCCTGTTATTTTTACCTGCCTGCACAGCATTCCTTTCTGTATCATTACACTCCGGCCATATTTTCTGGATATTCCCAAGGAACTGGAGGACGCTGCCATTATTGACGGGTGCGGCCGTTTCCAGGTGTTCTGGCGGGTAATGGTCCCCATTACTTATCCGGGTATTGTGGTTTCAGCTGCATTTACCTTTCTCTGGGGATGGGGGGACCTGATGGGGGCCCTGACCTTTATCAAGACCGACCGCCTATATCCCCTGACGGTTAATATGTATAAGGCTATCGGTGAATATGGGATTGAATGGAACAGCCTGATGGCATTTGCGGTAATCCTGACCATACCCGTGCTTCTGATATTCATATGTCTTCAGAAGTATCTTATTACGGGTATTACGGCCGGCGCAGTCAAAGGCTGATGTTGAAAAGGTGTCTGAAAGGATGGAATTATGGATGAGAGATGGCAGAAGTCCCTTCCTGTAAGCTGGAAAAATGTAAGGTTTACAGGCGGGTTCTGGAAGAAGAGACAGGAAATAAATGAACAGGTAACCCTTCCGGCTGAGTATGAGCAGTGCAAAAGCTCCGGCAGGGTGGATTCCGTAAAATGTATTTATAAGCCCCGGGAGAACAGCGGACCCGGAAAGGGAGTGTTTACCATAGACGGTGTCCTGGAGGAGAATCTGGCGGATGGGGAAACAATACCCAGGCCCCATCATTACTGGGATTCCGATCTGGCAAAATGGATTGAGGGGGCATCTTATGCCCTCTGGTATCAAAGAAATCCGGAAACAGAGGCAGTGATTGATGGAATCATAGATGATTTCGGGAAGCTGCAGATGCCGGACGGGTATGTGAATACCTACTATACAGTGGTTGAACCCGGAAAACGCTGGACCAATGTACACCGCATGCATGAACTGTACTGCGCCGGACATCTGATAGAGGCAGCGGTTGCATACTATGAAGCCACGGGGAAGGCAAAATTACTGGAAATCGTGGAACGGTATGCCGACCACATTGACCGTGTGTTCGGCCCGGCAGATTATCAGATCCACGGGTATCCGGGCCATCAGGAGATAGAGCTGGCCCTGGTGAAGCTGTACCGTCTGACGGGTAAACAGAATTATCTGGAACTGGCAGCCTATTTCCTGAACGAGAGGGGAAAGCAGCCATATTTCTTTGAAGAAGAGGCAAGAAAACAGGGAAGGGACCCGGAGGACGGGGGCCCCAAGGGAATTTTAGGAAAAAGCTTTTTGTCCCAGGGACCATATGCCCTGTTCCAGGCACATCTGCCTGTCAGGGAACAGGTGACGGCGGAAGGCCATGCGGTCCGGCTGGCTTATATGGGAGGAAGCATGGCGGATGTGGCGGCAGAGACAGGGGATAAAAGTCTTTGGCAGGCATGTGTCCGTCTTTGGGACAATGTTACGTCAAAGAGGATGTATATTACCGGAGGTATCGGCTCCCAGGATGGGTGTGAGAGGTTCAACTTTGATTACCATCTTCCCAACGAGGAGTCCTACCATGAGACATGCGCTTCTGTTGCCATGGTCATGTGGGGATTCAGGATGCTTCAGGTGTCACCGGACCGGAGATATGGCGATGTGATGGAAAGGGCGCTTTATAACGGGGTGCTCAGCGGGGTATCCCTTAGCGGGGACCGTTTCTTTTATGCCAATCATCTGGCTTCCCATCCGGAAATGTTCCAGGACAGGATCATCCGCAACCCGCGCATGTTCCCGCAGCGCCAGCGCTGGTTTGCAGTGTCCTGCTGTCCCATGAATCTGGCAAGGCTGCTGGAATCCCTTGGCGGTTATCAATATACCCAGGGAAAACTGGATAATGGGGGACAGGCCGTGTACGTGCATCTCTATCAGGAGGGAACGGCTGATATCAGGGTCAGGGATAAAAACGTAGTCATCCGTCAGGAGACAGCCTATCCATGGCAGGGGGATATAAAGATTACGGTAGTGACTGACCTGGATGAGGAGTGGACACTGGCCCTTCGGATACCGGAATGGAGCGGGCAGCCGGTACTTGAGGCAGGGGATGCAGAAATCTGGGAAGACAGGGGATATCTCTATGTGAGGAAGAAATGGAACGCCAACGGACACCTGGATTTAAGCCTGCCCATGAAACCCGTATTAATGGAGGCCCACCCGGGAGTCAGGATGGATTGCGGGAAAGCAGCCATACAATATGGCCCGCTGGTTTACTGTGTGGAGGAAGAGGACAATGATGGGGATTTATTCGACTGCATCCTGACCGGCAACAGCCGGTTGGAGGCGGGCTTTGAAGAAAACCTCCTGGGAGGAATCTGTACCATTCAGGTACAGGGCATAAGAAGGAACCGGGAACAGTGGAAGGGAAGATTATACCAGCCTGTGTCCAGGCGTTACTTTGAACCGGTCAAGCTGAAGGCTGTCCCGTATTATGCCTGGGCCAACCGGGGGGCTGGGAAGATGAACGTGTGGATGAACCATATTCCCGATATGGAGCACAGGGAGAATGAGGGAACAGATAAGGATAAGGCGGACAGGGGGAAAATAAGGTGAAGGGAATTGTTTATGAAGGGCCGGATACCCTTACATACCGGGATGTACCGGATGTGACGCCGCGGCGGGGGGAAGTGAAAATCAGGGTAAGGGCCTGTGGGATATGTGGCAGTGATGTCCACGGCTATATGGGAATCACAGGAAGAAGGACAGCGCCCATGATAATGGGGCATGAATTTGCAGGGGAAATTGCAGGACTGGGGCAAGATGTGGAAGGGTGGAAGCCTGGGGACAGGGTATCTGTCTATCCGGTGGATTTTTGCGGGAACTGTGAAATGTGCAAAAAGGGCCAGGTCCATCTGTGTCTGAATAAAAGGGCTTTTGGTGTGCTGGATGTGGATGGGGCGTTTGCAGAGTATATCTGTGTACCGGCAAAATGCTGTTTTTCCTTATCTGATAAGGTTTCCTTTTCAATGGGTTCCCTGTTTGAGCCGTTGGCGGTCGCGTACAGGAGTGTGGAACATGCAGGGGAACTGGAAGGAAAAACCGTGTTGATTGTGGGTGCGGGAACCATTGGGCTGCTGGCCCTGGCATGTGTAAAAATGAAGAAGGCAGGCAAGATCCTTATCTCAGATTTAAGCTGCCACCGTTTAAGGGTTGCCGGGGAGATGGGCGCAGATGCTGTCATAGATCCGAAGAGCCAGGATTTTAAAGCCAGAATCCTGGAAGAGACAGGAGGCAAGGGGGTGGATGCTGCCATTGAGGCCGTGGGTGCGGGGCCTTCGGTACAGCAGGCCATGACTGCATTGCGGTTTGGGGGCCGGGCTGTATGGATAGGCAATAACAGACCGATGATAGAGGTTAACATGCAGGAAATCGTCACAAGGGAGCTTTCCGTGCAGGGGTCGTTCCTTTATGGTTATGATGAGTTTGAAGTTGTGGCAGGAATGGTCAACCGGGGAGAAATCTATGCAGAACCTTTAATTAGTAAGACCATCAGCCTGAAAGAGGCGCCCGCCTATTTTGAGAAACTGGCAAAGACGCCCGGGGATTTAATAAAAGTGGTTGCTGTTAATTGAGAGGGGAGGATAGGAAAATGGAATATGATGATAAATTAATAGAAAGCTTAAAATGCCAGGCCCAAAGGCTGAGAAGGGATGTGGTCATCAGCATGGGCGTTGGGGTGGCCGGACATATAGGAGGATCCAATTCATCTGCAGATATCGTGGCGGCCCTCTATTTTTACAAGATGAAGCACAAGCCGGAAAACCCCGGATGGAGGGAAAGGGACAGGTTCTTATTAAGCAAGGGGCATGTGGGAATCCTTCAATATGCGGCGCTGGCGGAATGCGGTTATTTCCCGGTGGAGGATTTGAAGCACACAAAGGAAATCGGCTCATATCTGCAAGGACATCCGGATGTACAGAAGACCCCGGGAATCGAGGCGGGTACGGGTTCGCTGGGGCAGGGGCTTTCCATTGGACTGGGTATGGCCCTGGGTCAGAGGCTGGATAAGATTGAAAGCAAGACGTATGTGCTGGTGGGCGACGGAGAGATTGCGGAAGGGCAGATATGGGAGGCGGCAATGGCAGCCAGCGCGTTTAGGGCAGACAATCTGGTGGCTATTGTGGATAGGAACGGTCTCCAGGCCAATGGAAGGACCAAAGAACGTTTTGATACCGGGGATATCATTGCAAAATTTTTGAGCTTTGGCTGGCATGTGATAGAAATAGACGGACATGATATGAGACAGATTCTTGACGCCCTTAATCAGGCCGATTATGTAAAAGGCATGCCCACGGTGATTGTTGCCAATACGGTTAAGGGAAAAGGGGTCAGCTTTGCAGAGAATGTGGTGGGCTACCACAACGGCATGCTGACGGAAGAAACCTATAGACAGGCCCTGGAGGAGTTAGCGGTGCAGGACCATGCCGCGGAGCAGGACTGGTCAGGAGTGCAAAGGCAGGAGGCGCACAGATGAGCGATACGAATCAGAGAATGGTTTATGGCAATACATTGGTGGAGCTGGGAAGACAGGATCAACGGATTGTGGTATTGGATGCGGACCTGGGCGGCTCTACCATGGGAAAACTGTTTGAAGCAGAGTTTCCGGAGCGGCACTTTGAAATGGGGATTGCTGAAGCCAACATGACAAGCGTTGCGGCAGGACTGGCCCAGACCGGTAAAATCCCGTTCACAAATTCATTTGCCGTATTTGCAGGCGGCCGTGCCTATGACCAGATACGCCAGACCATTGCAATTGGAAAACTGAATGTGAAGATATGCGGTTCATCGTCAGGCCTGTCTGATTTTGGGGACGGCGCCACGCACCAGTGCGTGGAGGATATGGCTATCTTCCGTGCCGTGCCGAACATGACGGTCATCTGTCCTGCGGATGCAAATGAAACAAGGGAAGCAGTAAAGGCAATTGCACAAATGAAGGGACCATGTTATCTCCGCCTGAACCGCAATGACTATCCCAATGTGACAAAAGAGGGGGCGCGGTTTGAAATCGGTGTGCCGAGGATACTGAAGCATGGAACCGACGTTGCCCTGTTTGCAGCGGGATATATGACAGGAGTGGCCCTGGAGGCAGCCAAAGAACTGGAAGGCAGTATCTCCGTAAGGGTAATCAATGTATCTACAATCAAGCCAATGAATAAAGAGGTAATGAGGAAAATGGCCGAGGGCTGCAGGGCCGTGGTTACGGCCGAGGAGCATAATGTGGCAGGAGGGCTGGGAAGCGCTGTGGCCGAGGCCTTATGTGAAGACCCCCTGCCCATGAAGATGGTGGGGATTAAAGATACATTTGGCTGCAGCGGCCATAATTATCAGGAAGTCCTGGCTTATCACGGGCTGACGAAGGAAGCTGTGGCAGAGGCTGTCAGGGAGATGGCGGGTTAGGATGTGTACGAAACACCAGGCTGCCCTTATAAGATACGGATCAGTAATTGGCATGAGGAGACAGGCGCATATAGTGATTGATACAGGGAGACAGTGATATGCGCGTATAACGGCATAAGGCCGCTTGCATTGGCAGGCGGTCTTTTGTATAATTATGTCAAAATGTAATTTGAGAATCCGTTCATGATCTGTAATGACGGGGTGTTTCATCCAGTGATTCAATTTTTTTTATAGGAGGCGCCATGAAATCATATATCGACATATTTAACCTGGAGGGAAAGGTTGCCGTCATCACAGGCGGGGCAACCGGTCTTGGTTTTTCCATGGCCCAGTGCCTGGCCGGTGCCAATGCCACCGTGGTCCTGGTTGGGAGAAGGGAAGAGGAACTGGAACATGCGTGCCGGGAAATTGGGGAGCGCGCCCATTATATCCGCTGTGACATTACTGATTTTGAGGGGATTCCCGTGCTGGTGGATTCCATTGTACACAGGTTTGGCGGGATGGATGTCCTTATCAACAATGCAGGCATACAGATAAAAAAGCCTGCGCTTTCCTTTGAGGCAGAAGACCTTGACCGCCTTTTTGACGTGCACTTAAAGGCGGGTTACCTTCTGACAACGGCATCCGTACCCCACATGAAGGGCGGCAGCGTTATATTCCTTTCCTCAGAGACAGGGTTCATCGGTGTAACCGGCGTGCTGGGATACTCCATGGCCAAGTCCGGTACGCTGGGCATGATGCGTTCCTTTGCATCAGAACTGTCAGGCACAGGCATCCGGTTTAATGCGATTGTCCCGGGATGGACCGATACGCCGATGTTGAGGTATTCCAATGCAGACGACCCCGGGAGGGCGCAACGGATTATCGGGAGGACCCCCATGAAGAAGTTCGGACAGCCCGAGGATATTGGATGGGCTGCCTTATACCTTGCCTCAGACGCATCCAGGTTTGTCACGGGGACAAGCCTTGTGGTGGACGGCGGGGCCATGATTGGGTTTTAAAAATATCTGGTATCGGTCCCCTTTGGAAATGGGGGATATATGAAGTTATTCGACTATCTGGACAAATCGGATCAGAAACTTCCGGTTCTTGTCAACCTTGTTACCCCCCAGGGGCCGGAAGGATGGATTTATAAGCAGACAGGGAAGGTAGACCGGCAGTTTGAGGAATACAGGCATGTGCTGGGACCTAGGGTCTGTTTGAAAATTCATTCCCGCCATCTGCGCGCCCCACTTCGCGGCATATTTGGTCCCAATTCGGTCAACGTAGCCCGCTACGCCTCCCTCATCGGGACCAAATCTCCCACAAAGTGGGACGCACAGCTGACGGAAAGCAATTTTCAAACAGACCCTAGCATCCTCTTCTTTGAATACAGAGGGTTCCCTTGGCTGTGGGAGGATACGGATACCCTGGGCGCGCTTCTGCGAGGAGAATCTGTCTTGATAAGAGGCAGCCTGTTTGAGGATAGGTTATATTCGGATACAGCCCTGCCAGGGTGGAACTATGTCTTCAGTGACAGCTGTCTGGAAAAACCGGATACATCCTATGAAGGCACATGGATTACGGCATATGGATTGCGATGGAGATTTACATAAAAGCTAAAAGCACGGGTACTGGCCGGTATCTGGAAGCAGAAATAGTTGTTAATTGATTCACATGTATCTGGTTTTTATGGATTTATTGTTTATCTGATGCTGATATCTTAAAATAATAACATGCTTTTTCAAAAATGAAGCTGTAGAATTTTGTATTATTGTTAAATAATATGCAAAATCCTATGGCCTTTTAATCGTTTTATGAGCACAAACTGGAAAAATTTATCAGAAAAATTGTTAAAAGCATATCAAACATCCGTGCTAATTTTATTGGCCATTGTGTAAGTTTTTTATATTTGCCTATTTATACAGAATATTATGTTTTAATTCCCTTCACACCCCCTCATTATTTTCCATATTTACCCAAATCGAAAACAGAAGATTTTTATCCATCTAATGTAGTCATTTTGTTCTGCATTTTATAATTACAGAAAAATTATTAAGAAAACTTAACAAGCAGGACTATAAGTATAATGTTAATAAAAAATCGATATTAATCAAAATGTTATCAAATAAATGTTAAAATAATATTTTAATTGACAGATTAAAAAGCCTGGATATAATCAGTTTTAGGCACCTGCCCTGGCCCGGACAGCTGGGGCGGGATGCAAAAATATAAGGGGGTAGCAGTATGTCTACATATTATTTTTTGCCTACACGCAATGTATTTGGTGAAGGTGCGGTTCAGGAAGCTGGGGATCTTGTAAAGAGTTTAGGCGCAAAGAAGTGCCTGATTGTAACGGACCGGTATCTGGGGCAGATAGGAATGGCTGACAGGGTACAGGGGATTCTTAAAAAGGCAGGTATTGAGGCCTGTATTTTTGCAGGAGCAGAACCCAACCCAACGGATAAGAACGTGGAGGCCGGGGCAAGGTTTTATCAGGAAAATGAATGCAATTCCATCATTTCCCTGGGCGGCGGTTCTTCCCATGACTGTGCAAAAGGTATCGGACTGGTTGCTGCCAATGGCGGGCAGATTGCTGATTTTGAGGGGGTTGATAAGTCTTCAAAACCAATGATTCCGCTTATGGCCATCAATACCACCGCAGGGACCGCGTCAGAGATAACCAGGTTCTGCATCATCACAGATACTTCCCGCAAGGTAAAAATGGCCATTGTTGACTGGCGTGTCACACCTCAGATTGCCATCAACGATCCTGAGCTTATGAAGGATATGCCGCCGTCACTGACAGCATCCACGGGCATGGATGCGCTGACCCATGCCATTGAAGCTTATGTGTCCACGGATGCCAATCCGCTGACAGACGCTGCGGCCATCATGGCCATTAAGATGATTGCCCACTACCTTCCCAAGGCAGTTGCCAATGGAAATTACATGAAAGCCAGGGATAAGATGGCTTATGCCCAGTACCTGGCGGGAATTGCATTTAACAATGCATCCCTTGGTTATGTCCATGCCATGGCGCATCAGCTGGGCGGCTTTTATAACCTGCCCCACGGTGTATGCAATGCAATCCTGCTGCCATATGTTGAGAGCTACAACCTGATTGGCAATATGAACCGGTTCAGGGATGTGGCTCAGGCAATGGGTGTCCAGGTAGAAGGCATTTCCGTAACATGCGCAGCTGAAAAGGCAATTGAGGCCATTAAGAAGCTGAGCAGGCAGCTGGAAATCCCTACGGATTTAAAGCAGCTGGGAGTAAGGGAGGAGGACTTTGGAATCATGGCTGACAATGCCAAGAAGGATGTATGCCAGCTGACAAACCCAAGGACTGCAACCAGGGAACAGGTAATTGAGATTTACCGTCAGGCTTATGTTGGGGAGTAAAGAAGCATGGTGTTAATGCAATATTAACAAAATTGGTTTGTTAAATAAAAGATTTTTGTTGACTATTGCCTGTCTTATGATATATCATAGTGGCCAGAGGGGTAACACAACCGTATTAATCTTCCAAAGTGGAGGGTTTTTCTGGAAACATGGTGTTTTAGGGCAGTCATGGGCTGGCTTTAAGATACATGTTTTTTTTGTACCCTAAAAGCCTGTCCGTATGCTGTACCAAGTGTGGAGAGGAGAATTTACAATGCATAATGTAGAACTTAAGGCCAGATACCAGTTGTTTATCGGAGGCCGGTGGAAGGATTCTTCTGACGGCAGGACCTTTAAGACATACTGCCCCGCGGACAGCAGCGTGCTGGCTGAGTGTGCGGAGGCGACAAAGGAGGATGTGGATGAGGCTGTAAAGGCAGCCTGGAAAGCTTTTGAGTCCTGGAAACACGTGACAGTCAATGAAAGAGCCGCTATTTTAAACAAGATTGCGGATATCATTGACGCCAACCGGGAACACCTGGCAATGGTGGAATCCCTGGACAACGGCAAGCCAATCAGGGAGACCATGACCGTGGATATACCTATGTCCGCCCAGCATTTCCGTTACTTTGCGGGCTGCATCATGGCGGATGAGGGAAGCGCCAACATGCTTGGGGAAAGTACGTTAAGCCTGATCCTCAGGGAGCCCATCGGCGTGGTTGGGCAGATCGTGCCCTGGAACTTCCCATTCCTCATGGCTGCCTGGAAACTGGCGCCGGTGCTGGCAAGCGGCTGCTGCACTGTATTTAAGTCCTCCAGCGCCACCCCATTAAGCGTGCTGGAACTTGCAGGGCTGATTCAGGATGTGCTTCCGGCGGGCGTGTTTAACGTGCTGACCGGTTCCGGCTCCAGGTCCGGCCAATATATGCTGGAGCATAAGGGCTTCAGGAAGCTGGCCTTTACCGGGTCCACGGAAGTGGGCAGGAATGTTGCGCTGGCAGCTGCACAGAAACTGATACCGTCCACCCTGGAATTGGGGGGAAAGTCGGCTAATATCTTCTTTGAGGACTGTGATTGGGAAATGGCCATGGACGGCCTGCAGATGGGCATCCTCTTTAACCAGGGCCAGGTGTGCTGCGCGGGTTCCAGGGTATTTGTCCAGGAAAGCATTTATGACAGGTTCGTGAAAGAGGCAGTGAAGCGGTTTAACCAGGTCAAGGTGGGGCTTCCCTGGGAGGCAGACACCCAGATGGGCAGCCAGATTAACAAGGGCCAGATGGAAAAAATCCTTCAGTACATAGAAATCGGAAAGGCGGAGGGCGCAGAACTTCTCTGCGGAGGTGAACAGCTAAAGTCAGAGGGACTGGAAAACGGCTGCTTCCTTAAGCCCACCCTCCTTGGAAATGTCACAAACCACATGAGGGTTGCCCAGGAAGAAATCTTCGGGCCGGTTGCCTGCATCCTTAAGTTCAGGACAGAGGATGAGGTGATTGACATGGCCAATGACAGCGAATACGGCCTGGGAGGAGCCGTATGGACCAGGGATATCAACAGGGCCCTGCGGGTGTCACGGGCCGTTGAAACAGGACGCATGTGGGTGAACACCTACAATGCCATTCCGGAGGGAGCGCCATTTGGCGGCTATAAGGCATCCGGCATTGGACGTGAAACCCATAAGGTAATGCTGGAGCATTATACCCAGATGAAGAACATCATGATCAATCTCAGCGAGTCCCCAACAGGATTTTATCCTGTAAAATAAAACAGGGTATAATCATATAGAAGGAAACGGTTTTGGAACGGGAAGTTCCGGGGCCGTTTCCTTTTCAGCCTTTTCCTGATTTGTTTTTAACAATCAAGCCTGTCCAAATATGAAAAAACAAAAATATTTTAAAATACATATTGACATATTTTTAACGAAGGGTTATAATGCAAACAGTGAGATTGTTAATTAATTATCAATAAGAATAATACCCCAACCCAAACAGGCTGATGCAGCCCCAATGCATCACAAACACAAGGAAAAATGAAGGAAAAATGGAGGAAAAGGAAATGGCAAAGAAAATCGAGCAGGTTGTTCCGGAAATCATCGACAGCGTGGACGGACTGAATGCAAAAATGAATGCAATGCGCGAAGCACAGAAAATTTTTGCTACTTACACACAGGAGCAGGTAGACAAAATATTCTTTGCAGCTGCCAGCGCGGCTGATAAGATGCGTCTTCCTCTTGCAAAGATGGCAGTGGAAGAGACCGGCATGGGTATTGTGGAAGACAAGGTCATCAAAAACAACTATGCGGCCGAGTATATTTACAATGCATATAAGGATACCAAGACAGTTGGCGTGATTGAGGAAGATAAGGAGTACGGTATCAAGAAGATTGCAGAGCCGATTGGCCTGATTGCAGCTGTCATCCCCACCACCAACCCGACTTCAACCGCTATCTTCAAGACACTGATTGCCCTGAAAACACGCAACGCAATCATCATTTCCCCACATCCGCGTGCAAAGGGATGCACTATTGCGGCTGCTAAGATTGTCCTGGACGCAGCGGTAAAGGCCGGAGCACCGGAAGGAATCATTGGCTGGATTGACGTGCCTTCACTGGAACTGACCAACGAGGTCATGAGGGATGCGGATTTAATCCTGGCAACAGGCGGACCTGGAATGGTTAAGGCTGCTTATTCCTCAGGAAAGCCAGCACTGGGCGTTGGCGCCGGCAACACACCGGTCATCATTGATGAGACCGCTGAAATCAAGATGGCAGTAAACTCCATCATCCATTCCAAGACATTTGACAATGGTATGATCTGTGCTTCCGAGCAGTCCGTGACTGTCCTGGAATCCATTTACAATGAAGTCAGAAAAGAATTTGAATATAGAGGCTGTTATTTCTTAAAGCCAGGCGAGATTGAGAAGGTCCGCAAGACCATCCTGGTTAACGGCGCGCTGAATGCCAAGATTGTCGGACAGAAGGCAGCTGCCATTGCCAGGCTTGCAGGCGTGGAAGTTCCGGAAGATACCAAGATTCTGATTGGCGAGGTTGAGTCCGTGGATATCAGCGAAGAGTTCGCACATGAGAAGCTGTCTCCCGTACTGGCCATGTACAAGGCCAAGACATTTGACGAGGCGCTGGATAAGGCAGAGCGCCTGGTGGCTGACGGCGGATACGGACACACTGCTTCCCTGTATGTGAATGTAAATGAAGAAGAAAAAATCATGAAGCATGCTTTAAGGATGAAGACCTGCCGTATTGTAATCAATACACCTTCCTCCCATGGCGGCATCGGTGACCTGTACAACTTCAAGCTGGCCCCATCCTTAACACTGGGCTGCGGTTCCTGGGGCGGAAACTCCGTGTCTGAGAACGTTGGGGTGAAGCATTTACTGAATATCAAGACCGTTGCTGAAAGGAGAGAGAACATGCTGTGGTTCCGTGCACCTGAGAAGGTATACTTTAAGAAGGGCTGTCTGCCTGTGGCATTAAATGAATTAAAGGATGTAATGGGCAAGAAGAGGGCATTCATCGTAACCGACTCCTTCCTGTATAAGAATGGATATACCCATGTTATCACAGACCGTCTCAACGAGATGGGACTTACCTATACCGTGTTCTCCGATGTACAGCCAGACCCGACCCTTGCCAATGCACAGGCTGGCGCAAAGCTTATGAGGGACTTTGAGCCGGACGTAATCATTGCAATGGGCGGCGGTTCCGCAATGGATGCGGCCAAGATTATGTGGGTCCTTTATGAGCATCCGGAAGTGGACTTCATGGATATGGCAATGCGTTTCATCGATATCCGGAAACGTGTATATACATTCCCGAAAATGGGTGAGAAGGCATATTTCATTGCAGTTCCAACTTCCTCAGGTACTGGTTCCGAGGTTACGCCTTTCGCAGTCATCACAGACCAGGAGACCGGCATCAAATATCCGCTGGCTGACTATGCCCTCCTGCCAAACATGGCAATTGTGGACACTGATAATATGATGAGCCAGCCAAGAGGACTGACAAGCGCATCCGGCGTTGACGTCCTGACCCATGCACTTGAGGCATATGCTTCTGTCATGGCTACCGATTACACGGACGGCCTTGCACTTAAGGCCATGAAGAATGTGTTTGACTACCTGCCAACTGCTTACAATGAGCCGACTAACGTAGAGGCACGTCAGAAGATGGCTGATGCTTCCTGCATGGCCGGTATGGCATTCGCCAATGCGTTCCTGGGAGTATGCCACTCCATGGCGCATAAGCTGGGCGCTTTCCACCACCTGCCACACGGTGTTGCAAATGCACTGTTAATCTCCCTGGTCATTGATTTCAATGCCGCTGAGAATCCACGCAAGATGGGTACCTTCTCACAGTACCAGTATCCGCATACACAGGCAAGGTATGCAGAGTGTGCAAGGTTCTGCGGAATCCAGGCCAAGGACGATGCTGAGGCAGTTAAGAAGCTGATTGAGAAGACAGAGGAACTTAAGAGAGCCGTTGGAATCAAGTCCTGTATTAAGGATTACGGCATTGATGAGAAAGATTTCTTAGACAGGCTGGATGAAATGGTTGAGCAGGCATTTGATGACCAGTGTACCGGCGCCAACCCAAGATATCCTCTTATGAGCGAGATTAAAGAAATGTATTTAAAAGCTTACTACGGTAAATAATTCGTACCCATTATGGGTAAATACCTTTATCCTTTGTGTTTGGAACAGGCCGTCTGTCATATGACAGGCGGCCTCAGACTGTAGACAAAATGGTTCCTGGTGCGATGCACCCGGAACCATTTTGAATTTTATATAGAGATATATTGGTTCGAATATCCAGACAAAAGAACAGGGTTTCCTTAGCCCGCCCTTTCTCCATTTCCAGATTGCCAGTTTCTTTAGATTCATACATGCAAATAAAAGGGTCAGCTCCATTGTCACTTTTGCCAATCCTCTGTACTGCGTATATCTCATTCCATGTTTTTCTTTTCCGTCTGCAAAGACTCGTTCGATGGTTTCTTTCCGTTTCTGATAGATTTCTTTCATCCCTGTCTGATGACGGATTTCCTCCACCTTTTCCATGTACCCCTCCCATACATGGCGGCTTACCACCTTTACATGGTCTTTGCTTCCTGTACATTGGTTTTGGTACGGACAATCCTTACACTTTTTTCCATCGCTTTTGTATTCTCGGTATCCATCACGGTTTGTTGTGCTGTATTTTAGGATCTGATTATTCGGGCATAAATAACAGTCAAAGTATTCATCATATACATAATCGCTTTTTCGAAAATACCCTTTCTTTGTCATTGGACGTTTATAGGGCATAACCGGAACCTTTCCTTCCTCGATTAGCGTTCTTGCGATTGCTGGTATCTTATAGCCTGCATCCATTACATAGTATTTAGGATATTTTACCCGTTCGCTTACTTTCCGGTACAGTTCCCAAAAGGATACGCTGTCGTGGACATTCCCTGCTGTCACTTCAAAATCTATGACATAATTATTTTTATCACAGCAGGTATTGGCTGCATAAGCAAACACCTGCTTGTGTTCCCCTTTGTGGAACCAGCCACTGTCGGGATCGGTAGTGCTGACCTTTTTGTTTATGGTCTCTGGCGTGGACTCTTTTTCTTTCAATGGCTTTTTCCCGTGTTCCAGCCTGTCCTTCTCTATTTCCTCCTGCAGCTCCTTTTCGTAACACCGGGCTTCTTTTTCCATGGTTTCATTCTGATATTTATGAGGGTTTGCACTGGCTTTGATGTGGGTACCATCAATAAAAAGACTTTCCGTATCCAGGAAACCACAGGCATCCACCTCCATTAGAATCCGGGAGAATATCTTTTGAAAAAGATCCGTATCCTTAAATCGTCTGGTATAGTTCTTTCCAAAGGTAGAAAAATGAGGGATATCCTCATACAGGCCGTATCCCAGATACCAGCGGTAAGCAAGATTCACTTCAATCTCTTTGATTGTTTTGCGCATGGAAGGGATGCCAAACACGTATTGGAGGATCACGATTTTCATTAATACAACGGGATCAATGCTTTCCCTGCCATAAGGTTTGTAGAGATCTTTAACCTCGTCATAAATAAAGCTTAAATCAATGGCTTCCTCCAGCTTTCGAACCAGATGACCGGAAGGGACGAGGTCATCCAGGCTTGCAATCTGTACCTGAGAACGTTCTGAATAATCTTTTTTCCCCATCATAAGAAAAAACCTCACTTTCGTATAGTACTATTATACTACATCGAAATCCTGAGTGAAAGAAAAAAGACAACCGCCTCCTATTAGGAGGCTAGTTGTCTACAGTCTGAGGCCGTCTGTCATATGACAGGCGGCCTGTTCATGTATTTATTTAAGTCTTTATAATTCCTGCGTATTCACGGAGATTCCTTCGAAAAAAGATTCATAATTTATGTTAAATATTTCCTTCATGGCGGCCAGCTCGGAAACCCGGATATTATAAGTACCGCCCTCTATCTGTGAGTATATGCTGCGTGAAATGTTAATGCCCATGAGCTGCATTTTGGCTGTTACCTGCTCCTGGGTCATGTGGGACTGCAGGCGGTATTTACGGATGTTTGGTCCGATTCTGAAATCCTGCTTTATTTTTTGTTCCATGGCACCCTCCATAATATGCAAGAAATAGGTTGCACTTCCTTGATTTTACGATAAATGTCGTATATAATTGCAATGTATAGATTGCACAAGAGAAAATGAAAATATAGATGCTGAAATGCGGAATAGGAGTTATGAATGAAGCCGGAGAAAAACCAGGGGGGTCTGTTAATCAGACTGCAGGAATTAGCGGGCTGTCAGTATTTATCGGACCTCCATAATAGTTTTTACATAGAGGATGTGCTGTATGCACTCCGCAGGATTAATATAGCTTCTTATTCCCTGGATGAGTGGAGGGAAGCCATCCGGTATATCCTGGGGGAGGATTTGGAATGCGGGTCTGGGGTTGAGGCGGTGGAGATGTTGATTAAGAAGTTGAGGGATGTTTAGCTTTGAGTTTTTTTGTGAAGGGTACGCCCGGGGAGCGGGGCAGGACGGGCAGCGGCGGATAGGACGCTGAGTTCCGGAGGATGTGGCTTCTAAGGGGCTGACAGGCAGAAAGACGGGGAATCGGTGCTATTCGCTGAGAAACTCTGAAGAGCTTTCTCAGCTCAAACCACCTTGAGTTCTGGCTTTGATGCCAGAACTCACCCCCGCCTTTCTGCCTGCCACCCCCTAAGAAGCTACATCCTCCGGAACTATACGTCCTATCCGCCGCCGCCCGCCCTGTCCCGCTCCCCGGACTGTATATCCCAACCGCTAGATGAGCTAAACAACCCTGTGGAAAAATAAAATATCTAAAGCTGTATTTACTTACTCTGGCCTATTCTAAAAACCATATCTTAGTAAACTTAGGAAAATATATCCCCCAATTCTGTTTGTCCTGTTGTGTATTCATATTTGGATAAATAGCATAATAAGACTATTGGTAAATATGCAGTAAAAGTATAAATCATTATGTAAAATAAAGGATTAAAACTGAAAATAGAAGTCAAAAGATAGTAAAGTAAATCTTGGCGGACTGTTTAAGCTATTTTGGTAACTTGATAATTAATATTTCACAGTAAAGATAAAAACTAAAATAGGGACTAAAAAACAGGAACTAAAAATAAAGGTTTAAAAGATAAGGAACTAAAGGGTAAGAACTAAAAGATAAGAACTAATAGATAAGAACCCAAAGGCTAAGAGTGAAAAAATAAGGATTTAAAAGGCAAGAGATGATAAATAAACATTAAATATGACCTAAAAACAATGAAAAAAAATCATGGACACCAGTAAGAAATCCAAGAACACCCAAGCCGGCGGCCAATCCTACCCACCCGGATTCAAGAGATGCGGAACAGATGGGATACGTAGCGGGTGAGTGGAAGGGGGATGGGGGATTCGGATGCTTCTGTAGGGCTGTGCTGGTCTTAGCCTGCGGGAAGCGGTGCTAAGAGGCTGGCGCCAATGTTTGAGCCCGATATCAAAACAGTTGGAAGAGACTGGGCGCGAGTTTTGGCAGCCAGCCTCTTGTCCAGCGCCGCTTCCCGCGGGCTTAGAGCAGCTAAGCCCAAAGCCGTATCCGAATCCCCCATCCCCCTTCCACTCACGAACGGATGCACCTCACCCCCCGCAACCTTCAATCCCCACCACCCCATAAAGCAATTCATGCTGTCTCACCACCCTGTCCCGCACCTGCCGCACAAAGGATTTTGGCCCCAGTACCTGTACCACCGGGCCGAAGGAAAGGATGTCGATAAGAAGTTCTGTTTCATCTGCCAGGTCATAGTAAATGGAGCAGAGCCAGCATTTGCAGTCCTCGTCATATTCCGTGTGCTTTTCATAGTTGGCAAAGTGGAGCATGCACCGCTCCAGGGAGTTGCGCTCGCCGCTGATTTTAAGAAGGACTGGTTCCGGGGCTTTCTGCACAGGCTTAAAACGGAATGATTCAAGTGTATGTACGCCGTCAGTGACAGTGACAGGCGGTTCGGGTGACAGGCGGCAATGTTTGATGCGGCTCAGGTTTAACAGTGTGTTGCGGCAGAAACGGCCGCGGCTGTGCCGGAGACAGCATAGGCGGAACTTGTCATCCTTGGAAGAATACTGAAGCTGGTAAGGGAGTACCTCGAAGGTGTGGGTGCGCCCTTTTTTGCCCTCATAGGCAGTTAGCAGGATCCGGTGTTCCCTTAGTGCGGTCAGGATTATGTGAAAATGTTCCCTGTATTCCGGTGAGTCGTAAGGGTCCCCGTCCTTATATCTGTCAAAATAATAGAAGTCCCTTTCATTATATAGGGGCTGGGTGTCCGCAAGGAGCTGTTCCAGGCCGGCTTGTTCCGTTTCGTCTAAAAACAGATGGATCCTGGGGTCTGACAGAAGGGAACGCAGCCAGGCTTTCTGTAGGCTGGTCAGGGGCAGGGGACAGGGCGGGGTGTGAAGCCGGGACGTGTAGGTGCGGAGGCCATTTTCCTGGAATAAGGGCCATGTGCCGTCCTTTATCTTGGGAAGGATGGCAAGGGCGCTTTCCTGAAATCCCAGGGTCCTGCATATGTCCTCCATATCCTGTCTGGTAAGGGGATGATCCGCGGCCTGGTTCAGCATGCGGCGGATGATATGGTAATAGCAGCCGTATATTTTATCAAATAATTCCAAGTCTTTCACCTTCCTTCTGATGGATTGGAGCCTGTTAGGGCATCTTTACGGCTGGACATCTGCACCGCAATACATCTGATACATCTTTTCCCAGTCATGGGTTATCTTTGCAATGGAGAACTGGTCCGTTCCCTGTATGTCCAGGATCCTTCCTGTAAATGTCTTGATCCAGGACAGCATTTCATTGGTATCAAAAAACATACCGCTGTACAGGTATTCGTTTTCCCGTATTTTCATGACCTGGCCGCCCCGGCCCTCGCGGTAGAGGCGGTTCAGGATATAAGGTTCTTTTTCTTCGTCAATGCGGAGTTTGATGCAGACCTCCTGCAGGCGGTTCCGCCCGTTTCCAAAGGATACGCCCCAGCATTTTCCCTGATTCTGCTCCAGGTCACTCAGTACCTTGCTGTATGCTTCATATGGTTCACCGGAGACCACCTTCTGTATGGAGTCCAGGCGGGCATTGCTGAACCTGCGCAGCTCAGGATGGTAGAGGCACAGGTACCTGCGGCCCGTCTGGGTGCTGACAAGGATTTTGAGGGGAACGCAGGTGTGGGTGCTTACTGCGTTGCTGCGGCTGCTTTTATTTTCATATGTAATCATGCGCCGGTCGTGGATGGCGGTCAGGATATGGGCCAGGACACCGTCTTCCAGGGTATGGACGATGAAGTGGTGCTTGAACTGGAACAGGCTGTTGCAGCGGTCTTCCCGGTCCAGGATGGTGCTTCCGATAAAACCAAAGGGCGCTGCCTCCTGGAAGAATTCCATGGCGTCCATAAGATGGGACCACGCCGCGTCATCCACGGGAAGCCGGGGGGACAGGGCGTAGACCAGGTTCCTGCCTGATTTCCCGGAGCGCAGGATGCCCAGGTTTTCATACTCCTTTAACTTAAGGCGGACGGTCTGGCTGTCAAACACCACCCCGTAGGACCTGGAAATCTCATCACAAAGCGAGGCAGCCGTCATGCCATCAGGGACAGCGTGAAGCAGGTCCAGGATGAAAAAATGCAGCATCAGGTCATTGTCTGTAAAGCTTTTGGACTTCCAGGCAGCGTAAAGGGGATTCTGGGAAATGGTCTTGCTGTCCACATTGATATACACATGCTTGCCTTTTGGCGTGTAGTCTGACTGGGTATAATCTGCCAGCCAGCTTTCAATCCTGCGCCGTTCATTATCATATGTCCTGGGACTTTTATCCTGGAAATCGTTCCTGACCTTAAAACCATAGATGTAGAACTGCCGCATATAATCACGTATCCTGTCAAAATTCTTGATTAATTCCTGAAATTCAGCCATAGTGCCCCTTCTGCCCGGGATGCGCTGGAATTTCTGCCGGGATTTCTGCCGGAACTTCCGCCCATGCGCCGCGGGCCTGAACCATTTTATAAATATGATTATAAATGGTAAAACTGGAAGTTCGCAACTTTTTTTAAATGATTTCCGGGCCTGGACCGGATATCATATGGGTGTAAGCAAAATACATACGCAAATATATGAGGATTACAAATAGGAACTGAAAGGAAGTGAGATATATGTTTGTGATGTATGAGAAAGAAAATATGAGGTTTCCGGTAAGGGTATGGTTAAAGGAACGCGGTTCGCTGGAAAAGAGCTGCATGGAACAGGCATATCATCTGTCAAGGCTTCCGTTCCTTCATAAATGGGTCAGCCTGATGCCGGACACCCATGCGGGTATGGGAATGCCCATAGGAGGCGTCATTGCCGCCGAGGGAGTGGTGATACCCAATGCGGTGGGCGTGGATATCGGCTGCGGTATGGCCTATATGCAGACCAACATAAGGGTGGCTGATATAAAGGAAATCATGACCGGCAACGGATCCCTAATACAGGCCATGATAGGGGATATCATGAGAAATGTTCCGGTGGGATTTGCCCACCATAAGACGGAGATGCCCTGCTATACCATGGAGAATGCATACAATGAGCTGGAACGCTATGAGGAGGACGGGGAGCTGCTTGGACAGTTGGAAGCAGGATTTTACCAGGTTGGGACGTTAGGCGGCGGAAACCACTTCATAGAGCTTCAGGAGGATGAGGAGGGATACCTCTGTGTGATGATTCATTCGGGAAGCCGCCATATAGGCAAGTCGGTGTGCGATTATTTCCACAACAAGGCAAGGGAGCTGAACCGGAGATGGTACAGCGATGTGCCGGATGAATACCGCCTGGCATTCCTGCCCACGGACAGCCATGAGGGAAAGCAGTACCTGAACTGGATGCAGCTGTCCATGGATTTTGCAAGGGAGAACCGGGAAAAGATGATGCTGGCCGTAAAGGCGGTGCTGGAGAAATACATTGGTAAGTATACGGATTTTAATCTGGAGTTTTCCGGGGATATCAACTGCCATCACAACTATGCAGCCCTTGAACACCATTATGATAAGGATGTATGGGTGCACAGGAAAGGGGCTGTCCGGGCAGGGAACGGGGAATTGGCAGTGATTCCGGGAGCCATGGGTTCCTACAGCTATGTGGTCATGGGAAAAGGGAATCCTGAGAGCTTCTGCTCTTCCTCCCATGGAGCCGGACGCCGCTACTCCAGAAAAGGCGCCATGGCGGCATTTTCCTGTGAGGAGGTAATACTGGATCTGCAGAAACAGGGCGTCATCCTGGGAAAGAAAGGTAAGGCGGACGTAGCGGAAGAGAGCCGTTTTGCCTATAAGGACATAGAAGAGGTCATGGACTGCCAGCAGGATTTGGTGGTTCCGGTCAAACGGCTTAAGACCATTGGAGTTGTTAAAGGGTAGGCAGGCTGATATCAGGCAGGGCATTCCGTTGGGCAGCGAACCTGCCCCGGCGCCCGCCGGTGCCCGCGCCCCTGGCGCAGGGTATGCCGTCAATCTGCTTTTGTTCATGATGGAATGATGTGACGCGGGTTCGAATCCTGCTGCACCGGGGCAGAACTGTTCCGCTGCATAGCTAAGTGGTATAGCAATCATTAGGAAAACACAAAAAATGTGTTTCTCACCCAAAGGGAAAAGGAAGGCCTGGGCTTTGCCCCACCCGTGGGCTGCATGTGGATGCACATGCAGGCGCCGGGAAAGGCAGTCCATGTCCGGCCAGTGTCTGTCCGGATACCGGAGGCAGCCCCTTAAGGACCAGGCAGGGAGATTAGTTCCATCCTGCCCTGCCTGCCCTTAGCCGGCTTCCTGCTTAAGGACAGACCCGCACGACATGGATATGGGACCAGGCACGGCCTTTTCTTTTACTAATTAGGATAAACTGTCATGTTAAATGACATTTTTGCATGATAATCAGCGTCTGAAGGGAGGATAAAACAAGATGGGTATTGTCAGACACTATATAATTAAGGACCAGGAATGCGGTTACCTTACAAAGAATGGAAAGTTCATAAAGCTTCTGACCGCGGGCAGATATTCCTTTGTAAAAGCCCTGGGGTATGAGGTGGATATAGTTCCCATGACCGGCGAGGTCAGGACCTGCGGTATTCCCGAGGAAATACTGATGGGGGATAAGGGGTTTGCGGACCGGGTGGTGAAGAATGTGCTGCCGGATGAGTGCATTGCCCTGCGGTTTGTGAATAAGGCGTACAGGGAGGTCCTGACAAAGCCTGAGTCCTTATTCTGGAATGTATTTGAGGAAAATGAATTCCGAATCATAGACATCACCAGGCCGTGCATGGAGGAGAGCCTGCCCAGGTTCTATATGGATCTGATGCCTGCCAGGTACTATAAGAAAATCATTGTCAAGGACGGGGAGATAGGGCTGCTTTATTATGATAACCGGTATGAAAAACGTCTGGAGACAGGAACTTATTATTTCTGGAATTATGGGAAAGAGGTGACCTGTAAGATATTCAATATGAAGATCCAGCAGCTGGATATCTCCGGCCAGGAAATCCTTACTGCGGATAAGGTGGCGGTCCGCCTGAATGTCATCTGCAATTACAGGATTGTGAACCCGGAAAAGCTGGTCCGTCAGGTGGAGGGCGCGGCGTCCCAGATCTATACCTGCGTGCAGCTAAAGCTGAGGGAGTATGTGGGAAGATACCGTTTAGATGAGCTTCTGGCACAGAAGGAGGAAATCGGGGCCTATGTGCTGGAGCGTCTGAAGGAGTATCAGGAGGAGTACTGTGTGGAGATTACCGGCGCAGGCATCAAGGATATCATCCTTCCCGGGGAAATACGGGAAATCATGAACACGGTACTGGTTGCAGAAAAAAAGGCCCAGGCAAATGTAATCATGAGAAGGGAGGAGGTGGCTTCCACCAGAAGCCTTTTAAACACGGCGAAACTCATGGATGAGAACAGGACATTGTTCAAACTCAAGGAGATGGAATATCTGGAGCGCATCTGCGATAAGGTGGGGAACATTACCCTGAACGGCGGAAAGGGAGTGCTGGAGCAGCTTGCGGAGCTGGCCGGAACAGAAAAACATTGACTTTAACAAATTAACTTGTTATACTTTTTGTTAAAGTGTTTGTCTGGTAAAAAAGGCATCCCCAACACTTCATACATAAACCTAGGAGGGCGAATTAATGTCATATGTTGATGAGATTTACGAGAGAGTAGTATCGCAGAACCCGGGCGAGCCCGAGTTCCATCAGGCAGTCAAGGAAGTTCTGGATTCCCTGAGGCTGGTTATTGACGCCAACGAGGAGAAGTACCGCAAGGCCGGTATCCTGGAGCGTTTTGTTGAACCGGAGAGGATTATTTCCTTCAGGGTACCTTGGGTGGACGATAACGGCAAGGTACAGGTGAACAAGGGCTACAGGGTACAGTTCAACAGCGCCATTGGTTCCTACAAGGGCGGATTACGTTTCCATCCATCTGTAAACCAGAGCATCCTTAAGTTTCTGGGATTTGAGCAAACCCTTAAGAACTCCTTAACCGGCCTTCCCATGGGCGGCGGCAAGGGCGGTTCCAATTTTGACCCCAAGGGTAAATCTGACCGCGAGGTAATGGCGTTCTGCCAGAGCTTCATGACAGAGCTGTACCGTCATATCGGCAAGGATACGGACATCCCTGCAGGCGATATCGGCGTAGGCGGAAGAGAAGTGGGATACCTGTTCGGACAGTATAAGAGGATTACGGGATTATACGAAGGCGTGCTTACCGGTAAGGGCCTGACCTTTGGCGGCTCCCTGGCCAGGACACAGGCAACAGGTTACGGCCTGGTATATATCCTGGATGAGATGTTAAAGCACAACGGCAAGGAGCTGGCAGGCAGGACCGTGCTGGTATCCGGTTCCGGCAACGTGGCAATCTATGCAACCGAGAAGGCACAGCAGTTAGGCGCCAAGGTAGTTGCTTTAAGCGATTCCAACGGTTATATCTATGATAAGGACGGCATTCAGCTGGATGTTGTCAAGGAAATCAAGGAAGTGCGCAGAGGACGCATCAAGGATTATGTGGATGCTGTTCCCACCGCTGTCTATACAGAGGGCAAGGGTATCTGGACCATTCCATGTGATATCGCCCTTCCGTGTGCAACCCAGAACGAGCTGAACCTGGAGGATGCCAGGACACTTCTGGCCAACGGATGTTTTGCAGTGGCAGAAGGCGCCAACATGCCATCCACCCTGGAAGCAACCGAACTGTTCGTGGAGAAGAAAATCCTGTTCATGCCAGGCAAGGCAGCCAATGCAGGCGGCGTGGCCACCTCCGGCCTGGAGCAGAGCCAGAACGCCCTCAGGATGTCCTGGTCCTTTGAGGAAGTGGATGAGAAGCTTCATACCATCATGGTCAATATCTTTGCAAAGGCAGCTGATGCAGCTGAAAGATACGGGGTTGCAGGCAATTATGTGGCAGGCGCCAACATCGCCGGATTTGAGAAGGTGGTTGAGGCCATGCTTGGACAGGGGATTGTGTAGGATATATTGATACTACACAGGACCATATATGGATAACAACAGAACCCAACACGCCTCTCAGCGATGCGCACCACGTTGGGTTTTTTATTGACAAAAACCATGATTCCCACTAGACTGATTACAGGATGTTTTTTAATAATTCATACAAATGGAGGGTTACGCATGATTAAATTAACAAAAGACGACTGTATCCAGGCGCTTTACGGCGGTCTCCTGTTAGGCGGGGGCGGAGGCGGCAGCATGAAGATGGGGCTTGATGCCGTGGAAGAAGCATTCCGGCATACGGATGCCATCACCATGCTGGATATCACGGAGCTTAAGCCGGAGCAGACCATTGTCAATGTATCCATGGTAGGCGCGCCGTCAGCCAAGGATACCTGCTGTACGGTTAATCACTGGAAGACAGTGCTTAAGAACTTTGAGAACAGCAGCGGCGCTAAAATTTCAGGCTTCACTACCTGTGAGAACGGCGGCGTGTCCACATCCAACGGCTGGGTCATCTCGGCCCTTACCGGCATACCTATGGTGGATGCGCCCAGCAATGGCCGCGCCCATCCCACGGGCCCCATGGGAAGCATCGGGCTGAACCTGTGCCCGGATTATAGGACCGTCCAGGCGGCCTGCGGCGGCAAGGGGGATAAGTATGTGGAAACCATTGCGAAAGGCTCCATGAATGCCACCTCCCACCTAATCCGCCAGACCGCGGTTGCGGCAGGCGGACTGTGCTGCGTGCTCCGTAATCCTGTGACAGCAGAATACGCGGAGGAGAAGGCGGCTGTGGGCGCAATCGCCCAGGCCCTGGATATCGGCAGAGGATATCTGGATAATAAGGATGACGTGGAAGGTTACCTTGAATTCCTTAAGAAGAATTATGACGCCCAGGTAATCTGCCGTGGGACAACCTGTGATTATACCTTGTGCATGGATGGGGGATATGATGTTGGTTCCGTCCACATTAAGGCGGATGGGGATGATTATGAACTGACCTACTGGAATGAGTATATGACCTTGGAAAAGAACGGCCAGAGAGCCGGGACCTTCCCGGATCTTCTCTGTACCCTGGACGCTGCAACAGGACTTGCCCTTTCCAGCGCTGAGATTGACAATGACATGGATGTGATCATGCTGAAGATTCCAAAAGCACGCCTGATACTGGGGGCGGGAATGTATCAGAAGGGCCTTCTGGAAGAGGTGGAGGGTATCCTTAAAAAGGAGCTTGTACCATATAACGAGGATCTGTTCCGCTGATGGGACTGTAATCCATGTGTTTGACCCACACTAAATACCTTGCTGTTTAGCCAGGCATTTAATGTGGGTCATTTTAGAATTATCTTTTTGTGATTTTCACGGGATTTAGTAACGCAATCTATAAAAGGTCAACTAACTTAGCGGCCGCATCCTGAAGCATCTGGTAGAAACCATCTTCATCCGAGGCGGTTTTGTGTTTGCCGGCTTCGATGATTTCAGCCAGTTCCTTTAAGTCCTGATTATCAGGATTTTCCTCCAGCATAAGCATGCACAGGCGCCCGGATGCTTCTATCATCCTTAGGGGGCCATAGATACGGGGTTCGCCTTTAAGTCCGGCTGCGCTGGTAATCATGTAAACCAGAAGTTCGAAGTATTTATCCTGTTTCATTGCGGGCCTCCGTTTAATCCGTATTGTAGTGAAGCATTTCCTCCATGGGCCGCAGGCGGCGCTGCCTGGGCGCGCCCTGGGGGTATCCGATGGATATGAGCAGCTCCATGCGGTAATGGGGAGGAAGCTTCAGAAGCTTTCTCACCGCAGCTTCATTGTATGATTTGACCGCACAGGTGCCCAGCCCCAGCTCCGCTGCCCTCAGCATGATGTTTTCCGCTGCCATGGAGGCATCCATGATGCAGCCGTAGACTTCAGAGTTGGGGGAGCCGTGTATGGAGGCATATTCCATGTCGGAGCAGATTGCCATGATGACCGGGGGATTGCCGCTTAGTCCGGGGCTGAACAGGTCTATCTTGCGTACAAGGACAGGATCTGTCAGCAGATAGAACTGCCAGGCCTGAAGGTTGCTGGCGCTGGGGGCCAGCGCACCCGCCCTTACCAGCTCCCTCAGCATTTCGTCAGGTACCATCCGGCTGCTGAAAGACCGGGTGCTCCGTCTCTGCCTGATGGCTTCAATAACATCCATATGTAATGACTCCTTTTACGCTACTTTTTCTTTGCCAGGCCAAGGGTTGCGGTAAAGAAGCTGTATACCGCTGCTCCCGCCAATGCGCCGGCGCCCAGGATATTGAGGATCTGCTCGTTGGCCTTGTTGCGTTTTACCGCGATGAAACGGATGATGAGTCCGGTAATGATGGTGACGCCGTTCATGGTGGTCCCCACCAACAGGCCGGTTGCAAAAAGGATACCGATCTGGCGGTTGCCGCCGATTAACTGGATGATGGCGCCTGGGATGGCCCAGATGAACAGCCATTTGGCAACTTCGGAGTTGGTGCCGGCATCAATGGTGGTTGCAAATGTCTTGCTGACAGGTGCGAACAGGTCCTGGCTGAAGTATTTGTTGGCCAGAAGGGCAACCATGATGAAGGCTATGATAAAGGAAAGCATTTCGGAATAATACTGCTGTTTTCTTCCTTCTTTTTCCAGTTCCGGATACTGTCCTGAACCTCTTAAGATATAACCGCACTTTAGGTCATAGGCCATGTCGGAGAAGGCCGGACCCGTTGCAGAGGTAAATCCTACCATGACGGCAAGGGCCATGGGCGGGAAGCCAAGAAGCATACCCACCAGCAGGAAGATAAGGGCAGTTGCAAAGCCCGGGAACCATCCGGAGTACATGGCGGAGATACCTACGATCAGTTCAGAGGAAATTGCTGCAAATGCAGAGAAAACCAGCCATATGATAAGGGTGACAAAGCTCATGTTGCTTATGATGCCGCAGAGCAGCGCCAGGATGAAGGCTGTTACAAAGTAGGCCACATAACCCCAGCCCAGGGTCCTCTTTAAGGTCTTCATGCTGCTAGAGAACTTGCCTGCGGCTGTGTCTTCATCACTGCCCTTTTTAAAGAGCATGCGGGCGCACTGAATCAGTGAGACGGCCCCTGCCCCGATCATGACGCCGTGAGGCATGTAGTTGATCATGGCATAATCACTGAACACAAAATCAGCGCCAAACATGTTGGATACAAAGGCTGCGCTGTGCCCGAACAGGGACAGGATGATACCGTTGTTCTTGATGACGCCGATGACGATAGAGCCGATGCCCAGAGCCAGCATGGCAAAGAAATCGCCGAACCAGGAAACGCCCAGAAGGTCTGTGGGGATACCTGCAATCTTGCCTACCCAGCCAATGGCAATACCAATGATTAAAAGGAATGCCTTACGGCCCTTTTCCACAACCGCAAGGATGGATTCAGCGGCAGCAACGCCCGGAGGCCAGGCGCCTTCCGCCGGATACATTTCCGAGTCAAAGGTTTTGTAAAGGATGGTTGCATCGATACAGGTGGCCAGGAAAACGCCGATCAGCATTGGAAACATTAATTCGGGACGCCCCATGACAACCGGGATACCGATGGGCAGGATCAGACAGTTGGCAGCGGAGAAGGTTGCGCCTGATATAGAGGTCTGGATTAGGTTCTGGCGGTGTACGCTGCGGTACTTCTGAAGGAACGCAATGGGTATGCGGGATATGAGGATGGCAAACAGCGCACCCACAATGGAGGTGTTAGGCGTAACACCGGTACGCACAATCAGTTCCAGGCCGATGATGGCGCCCAGGCAGCACATGACAATGTTGAGTATCAATACAGCTGGTTCAAATGCTTTTGGGTGTTCAGATGCGGGAATGATTAATTCCTGCGGGATTTTTTCTTTTTCCATAAATCCACTCTCCTTTGTGTGTTTATTAAGATAATAAATAAGATGGCCCCAGAAACTGCACGGCCATCCGCAACTCTTATTAAGATTTTATACATAAAGATAAAAAATGTCAAATATAAATAAAAATTCTATTAAATATTTCGATTTAAAAACGGGTTGCACCTAAAAGGTAAACACATTATAATCAAATTAAATAAAAATTTGGAGGTAAACCTTATGTTGATTAAACAGATTATCGAAACGTTCGACGTGCTGGACAGCAGTACGGTAACAGGAAAAGACGTGGAAAATTACCTGAGGGGAATTAAGGCAGATGCTGATATTGAGGTATATGAGCTGAAAGGTCCTAAGGGAAGCACGGACATGGTTAAAGTGCGCATTCCCGGGACAAGGGGAAAGACAAATGGAGGCGATGCGCCAACCATCGGCCTTCTGGGCCGCCTTGGCGGAATCGGGGCAAGGCCTGAGATGATTGGCTTTGTGTCTGACGGGGACGGCGCGCTGGCAGCCATTGCGGCTGCGGCCAAGCTTCTGGATATGCAGAACAAGGGGGATTATCTGGAAGGCGATGTGTTTATCTCCACCCAGATCTGCCCCCATGCGCCCACGGCGCCCCATAAGCCGGTTCCATTCATGGGGTCGCCTGTGGAGATGTCCCAGGTGAACCGGGAAGAGGTGTCACCGGAGCTGGATGCAATCCTGTCCGTGGATACCACCAAGGGAAACAGGGTCATCAACACAAGGGGATTTGCCATTTCCCCCACCGTGAAAGAGGGATACATACTGCGCACTTCCGAGGATCTCCTGGAGCAGATGCAGATTACCACCGGACGTCTCCCCTATGTGTTCCCCCTGGCTACCCAGGACATCACGCCCTATGGCAATAATGTGCACCATCTTAACAGCGTGCTTCAGCCATGTACGGCCACGGACGCCCCGGTTGTGGGTGTGGCCATCACCACCGAGGTCATGGTTCCCGGCTGTGCCACCGGCGCCAGCCATTTTGCCGATGTGGAGGAAGCTGCCAGGTTCATGCTGGAGGTTGCCAAGTACTTCGGCAAGGGCGACCTTAAGTTTTATGATGAAGAGGAGTATGAGCTTCTGAAGAAACTGTACGGGCCAATGAATCACCTTCAGACACTGGGAAAGGCGGATTAGGGCAGCTGGTAAAACGCATATACGGCGAATGCAGGCAGGAAAGCGAATGCAGGCAGGAAAGCGGATGCAGGCAGGAAAGCGGATGCAGGCAGGAAAATCGGATGCAGGCAGGAAAGCAGGTGCAGGCAGGATAGCCAGACGCAGGCAGGAAAGCAGACGCCGGAAAGGGGACTTATGATGAAGATAGGAGCAGTAACCATTGGACAGGCGCCCAGGACCGATGTGACATCGGATATCATGCATATTTTTGACGGTAGGGTGGAGCTGTCCCAGAGAGGCGGTCTGGACGGCCTGACCGTGGAGCAGATAGCTGGATTTAAACCGGAAAGGGACGATTATGTGCTGGTGTCCCGGCTTACAGACGGCACGTCGGTGACATTTGCGGAGCGGTATATCCTTCCAAGGCTGCAGGAGTGCATCAATGAGCTGGAGGCCGAAGGCGCAAGGCTGATCATGTTTTTCTGCACAGGGGATTTCCCGGAAAGCCTTACGTCCAATGTCCCGTTGGTCTATCCGTGCCACATCCTTAACAAGGTAGTGCCGCTGCTGACCAAGAAGTCAAGCATTGTCACAGTGACCCCTTCGCCCCTTCAGGTAGGGCAGTGTGAGAAGAAATGGTCCAATTTCGTGGACCATGTAAAGGCCGTGCCGGCCTCCCCCTACGGACCGTGGGAAGACCTGGCCTCGGCTGCCAGGGAGATTAAGGATATGGATGCGGACCTGGTTGTACTGGACTGTATCGGATTTACCCAGGAAATGAAAGATATGTTCGCAAAGGAGACCGGCAAGCTGGTCGTCCTTCCAAGGACATTGCTGGCCAGGGTCATTTCCGAACTGACCGATGTGAAATAGGAGATGGAAGATGGATTTAATAGATATTGCCCAGAATATCCTGAGGGACTGTATGGGTGCAAAGCAGGGCGAGGAAGTATTGATTGTAACAGATGACAGCAGGGTGAACATTGCCCAGGCCCTGTATAAAGGGGCCGTGAACCTTGGCTGCGAGGCCATGATGATGGTCATGAAGGAGCGGGAACTGAATGGTGAGGAGCCGCCAAAGGCAGTGGCAGAAGCCATGAAGGCAGCAGACATTGTAATCTGCCCCACCGCCAAGTCCCTGACCCACACCAATGCCAGGATACGCGCGGCTGAGACAGGCACAAGGGTGGCTACCATGCCCGGGATTACGGAGAAGATGTTCAGCCAGGGCGCCATGACCGCGGATTACGCCGCAGTGGAACAGCTGACGGCCCGGATAACAGGGATGCTGACCGCCAGTAAGACGGCCCGGATTGAAAAGGACGGCTGCGTCCTTACACTGAACCTGGATGGAAGGAAAGGAGTGCCCAGCCCTGGCGTTTACAGGAAACCCGGACAGTGCGGCAACCTTCCTTCCGGCGAAGCATACATTGCCCCGCTGGAGGACGGCGCTGACGGGGAAATGATAATCGATGGTTCCATGGTGGGAATCGGCAGGCTTGGGTCACCCCTGCGCGTGGTGGTGAAGAAGGGAAAGCTTCAGGAAGTCACCGGGGATAAGAGTGAGAAGCTGGATATACTGCTGGCCAATGAGCGCAATGCCACCATCGGCGAACTGGGAATCGGCACCAATGAAGCAGCTGTGCTGAATGGCGTCATCCTGGAGGATGAAAAGGTTTACGGTACGGTACACATTGCTTTTGGCACCAATACTTCATTTGGCGGCGTTAATAAGGCGGACTGCCATATGGACGGCATCATATTGGAGCCGACCCTGTATTTAGATGATGAGATGGTTATTGATAAGGGAAGGTTTGTTGTGTGATCTTACCGGACGGCCGCGGTTATGGGAGCGGCTGCTGATATTGGTTTTATGCCGCGTACGCTGGCGGCGGAATGGAGATGGATATGGAGAAGGGGAAGGAATTCCGGGTAGGGGTCATCCGGGTACTGACATCAGAGGACCAGGAATTTGTGGACATGCACGGCAATATCATTGAACAGCATTATCCGGGAATCAGGTGCATATCAAAGTGTATCCCGGACCAGCCGGAGGGAATCCACAGCCATGAACTGGAGCAGATTGCAGTGCCTAAGATCGTGGAGACAGCCAAATCCTTTGAGGATGTGGACATGATTATTGTCAGCTGTGCCGACGATCCCGGGGTGGAGGAGGTCCGCAGGGCCCTTCCGGGGATGAAGGTCACAGGAGGCGGGGAGACAACGGTTTCCCTGGCCATGAGGTATGGGCAGAAGATTGCTGTCCTTGGGATTGTGGACTATGCCCCCAAGGCGTATCTGCGGATGATCCCGGAAAGAATCGTTGCCCTGGGCAAGCCGGAAGGCGTGGACAGCACCCTGGATCTGATGACCCCGGAGGGAAGGGCTTCCTGTCTTAAGACGGCCCGTGAGCTGAAGGAAAAGGGCGCTGACGTCATTGCGCTGGGATGCACCGGACTTACCACCATTGGAATCGCCGGGGAGATTGAGGACGAGGTGGGGATACCTGTCATTGACCCGGTGCTGGCAGAAGGATTATTTGCTTATTTTGAGTCCATCCGCAGATAGGATATTGACTTAGCAAGCACTGTCCGTGAGGCAGGATAAAAAGAAAGGACGTGTGCAGTCCCATGGCCGGGAATGGCCTGGGACTGTACCGTCCTTTCTTTTTTATACGACCGGCCATCCGGGCCTTGCCGGCAGGTCCCAACCGGTATGGATTACCCTTCTGCCTGCTGCAGCTGTTTCATCTGGGACAGCTCCCTGACCACGAACAGCGCGGCAAGGGCAGCTGCCATCAGATCGGCCACAGGCGCAGAGTACATGACACCTTCAATGCCGAAAATCAGGGGCAGGATTATGATCAGGGGCAGGAGGAAGATGATCTGCCGGGTAAGGGAGATGAAGATGCCCTTGGCCGCCTTACCGATGGAGGTAAAGAAATTGGCCGTAATGGGCTGAAGCCCGTTCAAAAAAGTGAAGAACAGGAAAATCCGGAAGTACTGCTCTGCAAAGTGGAAATATTCCTCGCTTCCCGAACCGAAAATGCCGATGATCTGGCGGGGCACCAGCTGGAAACATAAAAATGAAAAAGTTGATATGGCCGTGGCAATGCATACCGCCTTCAGGTAAGCCTCCCGCACACGCTCATAGTTCCCGGCCCCGTAATTATAGCTGACAATGGGCTGCAGTCCCTGGGAAAGGCCGATGACCAGGGAAAAGAATATCATGTTTACCTTGGTAATGATGCCTGCGCAGGCCAGCGGGATTTCGCTGCCATAGTGGGACTGCGCGCCGTAATACCGCAGGGTATTGTTCATCACAATCTGTATCACCATCATGGCCATCTGGTTAAAGAACGGGGCCATGCCCAGTGCCGCAATGGCCTTTATATGGGAAGGCAGCGGCCGCAGGGATCGCAGGGACAGGTACACGGTCTTAAAACGCGTCAGATATCCAATGACCATGAGCCCGGATACAATCTGCCCAATAATGGTTGCCAGTGCGGCCCCGGCCATTCCCATATGGAAGCCGAAAATGAAAAGGGGATCCAATATTGTATTGATGACAGCGCCTGCAAGGGTGCATACCATGGAGTATCTGGGGCTTCCGTCCGCCCGCACCAGGTTGGAACCGCCGGTGGCAAGAATCAGGAAGGGGAATCCAAGGCTTGTGATTCCGGTGTAGGTCAGTGAGTAATCCAGCACTTCCGGCGTGGCCCCGAACAGGACCATCATGGGCTTTAAGAAAATCCGTACCACCAGGCAGAGGATCAGGCCGATGGCAAAAAGCAGGAAGATGGAATTGCCTGCGTAACGCCGTGCCTCCTCCTTTTCACCACGTCCCATGGCCAGGTTAAAGTTGGCGGAACCGCCAATCCCGCACATAAGGGATACCGCAGTACAGGTGATGGTCAGGGGAAACGCCACATTGGTGGCAGCATTGCCCAGCATGCCCACGCTTCTTCCGATAAAGAACTGGTCCACGATATTGTACAGCGCGCTGACCAGCATGGCGATGATGCTGGGAATGGCAAAGCGGGCCAGAAGGATGTTGATGGGCACGGAACCCAGGGGATTATTGTCCGTATTCTCTGTTGGTGCAGATGTCATCTCATTACCTCGTCTTTCGTTGGGGATATTGGCAGGAAAACGGAGCCGTATCATGCCCCCATATCCACAGGAATAAAAGTCCCCCTGTCAGAAAGCAGGTGACAGGGAGTCACATATATAGTAAGAAGTATACTACTTTTTTTGAGACAGAGTCAATACGGTATGGGAGAAAAAGATACGGATCCTCACCCAATGCCGCCAAATGAAATACCTAGTATAAATACAAGGACCGTCAATCCGCAGAACACATATCTGGCCATAAAGGAAAAACATTTCCCGGGCCCATGCATACGTCCTTTTCCAACCTCATCCTGAACATAATCCCATCCACACACCCAGAAAAACATGATGCCGGCCAGCGCCGCCCCAAGGGGGCATATATAGATGGACACAAAGTCCATCCAGTCAGCCACCATGCCCTGGATGCAGATTCCTATGACAAACCCAGCGGACACCATGGCTGTTACGGCGGTTTTCCGGCTCATGGATAACTGCTGCTCCATGGTTGCAATCGGCGCCTCAAACAGGTTGATCAGGGAAGAGATTCCTGCAAAGAGCACGGCCACGAAAAATGCGGCAACCAGGATACGGCTTCCTGGCATGGACTTAAACAGGTTTGGAAGGAAGATGAATATCAGTCCGGGACCGCCCTGGTCCAGCCGGGAGCCGGCTGCTGCCATGGCCGGGATGATCACAAAGGCAGCCAAAAGCGCGGCCAGTGTATCAAATAACGCCACTTTCCAGGCAGCGCCCATAACATCCTCGGTATCCTCCAGATAAGAACCGTATATCAATGTTCCATTGCCTGCCAGGGAAAGGGAGAAGAATGCCTGTCCAAGGGCAAATACCCAGGTCATGGGATCCAGAAGCCCTTTCCTGTCAATCCGGAAAATATACCGGTACCCATCTGCTGCATGGGGCTGGAACGCCATATACACGGCCAGCCCGAAAAACAGGAAGAAAAACAGAGGCATGATAAGTTTATTAATCCGCTCAATTCCATTGGAAATACCCAGTACCATGATGATGAAAGTTATGGCAAGCCCTGCTGTCTGCCACCAGTTATTGCCAAAGGCAGACGCCATTGACCCGAAAGCATGGCTGAAACCATCTATGCTGTCAGGCGCAAGGACCGCACCGGTAAATGCGCCCACGCAGTATTTGAGTATCCACCCCACAATCACAGAATAACCGATGGCCAGCGCCAGGGAACCGATTACAGGGATGCAGCCAATGGCCTCGCCTAACCGTCTGTTATTCCAACGCCTGGCCGCCGCATACCCAAAGGCGCCCATGGGGCCGGAACGGGCGGCCCTTCCAAAGGACATTTCCCCGATTACCCCTGAGAGCCCTATGATAATTACAAAAAAGAAATAAGGCAGGAGGAATGTCCCTCCTCCATATCTGGATACCCTGGCGGGAAACATCCATATGTTGCCCATGCCCACGGCAGAGCCGATACAGGCAAGGATGAATCCCCATCTGGATTTCCAGGAATCCCGTTCCGGGTTTATTTGTACGCTGTTCACCTGATACCTCCCTAAAATATTGTCGGATACTTATTGTAGAACAAAATAAATGCATTATCCATGTTATGATAACCCATTTTTATTTAAATGTACGGTAAATGAGTGGAAGGGATTAGGATATGGGTTTCAGACTATGAATTTTGGTAATTATAACGATAAAATAATTGAATTGTTATAATCATTTATCCATATTGACAATAATATTCTTTATGGCTATAATTTTAATTAAATAGCAAACAAACCATAGAAAAAAGTTATTAATAAAAAGGAGGGGCAATGAAACTAACAGTCATACAACTTTTGGCAGATGATATCAACCGTTTTCAAAACACGTCCCACAGGATCCAGCAGAAAATCAGGGAGGCGTGCCAGGAAGGAGCGGATTTGATCCTTTTGCCGGAATGCGCATATCCGGCTTATATGATAGGCCTGGAGAAAGAGCCGGACTCTTTGAGCAATATACCTGATTTTTTATCAAGGATGTCGGAACTTGCAGCTGGGAACCAGGTGTACCTTGCGGTTGGGACAGCCATGTTTGAGGACGGCGTCCTTTATAATGGAGTTGCAGTATTTGACAGAAGCGGGGAAATGATTGCCAAAGCTTATAAATCCAATCTTTGGCATTTTGATGGGAAATGGTTTTCCCAGGGAGAACCGGGGTGCGTATTTGACACGGAGTTCGGGAAAATCGGCGTGATGGTCTGTGCGGACGGGCGCATACCTGAAATCGCCCGGATCCTGAGGTTAAAAGGCGCCGGACTGATCCTTGATGCAGTGAATCTGGTTGCATCTGCAGGCACCCCGGACCAGCTCACGAACCAGCAGTACCAATTCATGCTGCAGGCCAGGGCCAAGGAGAACGGGGTATACATAGCGGTCTGTGATAAAGCAGGCATTGAAAGCAGCACCGTCACCTGCCTGGGCCGCAGCATGATTGTGACTCCAGACGGCGATATCGCGGCGGAATGTTCGCCGGATAAGGAAGAGATGCTTACATATGAACTGGAGCTAAAGGAAATGCCGCCTCTTAAAGGACGCAGGCCGGAGCTTTACCGTATACTGGCAGAGCCAATCCGCACACTGCCGGTCACGGCTGTGATTGAGCGTCCTTACAGACTTTCAGACCTGGAGTGTTTTACGGCCGTGATCCGGTTTGACTGTACGGATGAAGCGGATTACGTTAAAAAGGCCGTGGATGGAATCAGGCGCGCTGCAATCCTGGATTCCAGACTGGCAGTATTGCCGGAAATGAAGGAGGGCATGGGTTTTAATGCCGGGTCCATGGAGTACCTTTGCAGCCACATGCCGGATCATATCTGCGCCGTGACAGCGTATGGCACGGATGGAGGGGGAAAAAGGGCAGTGGTATTCAACGCGGATGGCATCAAGGGAGAACTTCCTGCTTCCCATATAGATGGAAGCGGGGATGCGGATGAAATCCGTGTTCTGGAATTGTTCCCTGGCTGCTGTGTGGCCGCTGTATTTGGGGAGGAGATGGAAATCCCGGAGATTGCCCGCGTTGCCATGTTAAAAGGAGCAGATATATTAATCTGGTTTGACAGGAAGAACACTGGGGATACCATGAAGATGATGCAGACACGGGCAGCGGAGAACAAGGTATTTGTCCTGCGCACCACCCCCTGCGGCAGCATGGACTACAGCCTTGGGGTGAACCCGGACGGCGGTAAGCTGTTTACCACATTCTGCACCTTGGAGCAGACTGCTTCCGGCATGATCCATACGTCTCTCAGCAAATCCAAGGAAGTGGTGCCCGGCACCAATATTGTTTATGGAAGAAATCCAAACTATTATAAGGAGCTGACAATATGAACAGAGAGTTATTAATTGCAAATGCACTGGTTGTTTCCTCAAAAAGCTGCACCCCGGCGGACATCCTGGTTTCAGATGGGAAAATAGCGGCTCTGCTGGCGCCTGGCAGCGGCTGTGAGGCAAAAAAGGTAATCGATGTAAAAGGACGTCATGTAATGCCCGGATGTGTGGACGGCCACACCCACATGATGGATCCGGGATATACGGACCGTGAAGAATTTGAGACAGGCACCATGGCGGCTGCGGTAGGAGGCATCACTACCATCGTGGACCATCACCGGACGCTTCCGGCCGTGTATTCCATTGGTCCCCTGCTTGAGAAGATTGATTATCTCAGCGAACGGGCATGCGTGGATTTTGGCCTGAAAGGAGGCATTTCCCCGGATAATGTGGAAGAACTGCAGGCCATGTGGGATGCGGGAATCACGGGATTTAAGACATTTACCTGCAATCTGCACGGGGTAAAGGCCATGCACACGGCGTTCCTCATGCGCAGCTTTACCGAGGTGGCCCGCATGGGCGGCACGGTATTGATCCACTGTGAGGATGACGGCATATGCCAGTACAATGAGGAGGTCTTAAAGGCCGCAGGCCGGACAGACTATCACTCCCAATGGGAATGGCGTTCCAAGCTGGCGGAATATGTTGCGGTCCAGACCGTTATTTCCATTGCAAAGGAAACAGGCTGCAGGGTTGTCATCGCCCATGTGAGCCAGCCGGACCTTCTGACCCAGCTTCGGGATGCCCGTGAGCAGGGGTATGAGATTTATGCGGAAAGCTGTCCCCATTATTTCAACCTTACGGTTGAGGACCTAGAGAAAAAGGGGCCCTGGGCAAAATTTACCCCGCCAATGAATACGGCTGAGAACCAGGCGCTTCTCTGGAAGAAGTTTGACCAGGGTTTTGTGACCACCATCGGTTCCGACCACTGCCCTTATCCCAAGGAGCAGAAGGTGCCGGGAGAAACGGATATATGGGATGCGCCCAATGGGATTCCGGGAATAGAGACATCCCTGCGCCTGATGCTTAACGGAGTCAGCGAGGGAAGGACAAGCATTAACAGGGTAGTGGAATGCATGTGTGAGAACCCTGCAAAAGTCTATGGACTCTTTCCGCAGAAAGGACAGATTGCAGTGGGGGCGGATGCCGATATGGTGGTTCTTGACATGGATAGGGCGGAAATGGTCAGCAATGATAAGATTGTTTCAAAATGCGGATGGTCACCATTTGACGGGAAGATTCTTAAGGGGTTCCCGGAACTGGTATTTGTGCGCGGCAGGCTGGTGGGGGATAACGGGGCCTTTGTTGGCCAGAAGGGTTATGGAAGGTTTGTAAGGCGCATTCAATCCTGTATGAAGTAGTCACATATAAACTTAATAACATGAGGAGGGTTACAATGAAAAAAAAGGTTTTGGCGGTTTTATCAGTTTCTTTAGCAATGACATTCCTGCTGGGTGCATGCGGCGGCAGCGCCAAGCCGCAGGCAGAAGCACCGGCATCCCAGGGAACGGCTGCCGGGGGAAGCACTGAAGCAGAGGCTCCGTCCGGAGATAAGATTGTCATGAAAATCAGCCACGTATCATCACCGGGAAGCGCGCGCGACCTGGGGTGCCAGAAGCTGGCAGAGGTGGTGGAAGAGATGACAGGCGGCAGGGTGGAGGCACAGATTTACCCATCATCCCAGCTGGGCGGACAAAGGGACCAGGTGGAGGGCGCGCAGTTCGGCACAATTGAGTGCGTGGTGGTGCCCACCTCTTATCTGGGCGGGACCTGTCCCATGATGACCCTGCTGGATACGCCTTATCTTCTTCCGGATGATCCGGAACAGCTCTATGAACTTTATCAGTCCGATGCAATCAAATCCCTCAGGGACACCACCACGGAAAAGGGTATCCTGACCATGGCAATCTGGCAGACCGGTTATAAAGTGTGGTCAGCCAATAAGCCATTGCTTGACCCGGCGGATATGAAGGGGCTTAAGGTGCGCGTGATGAATTCGCCGATTCTTTTTAAACAGGCGGAAGTGTTAGGCGCTACCGGCATCACAATGGATTTTGGGGAGACTTACGGCGCCCTTCAGAATAAGGCTCTGGACGGACAGGAGAATCCCATTGATACGATTTATGATATGAAGTTCCATGAAGTGCAGACAGATATCACAAAAACCAACCATTCAGGACTGGACCAGGTTGTGTTAATCAATAAAGCCTGGTACGACGGACTGGATGCGGACATACAGGAAGCAATCACCCAGGGCGTTAAGCAGGGAGGACGCGTCTGTCTTGAGGAAACCCTTGCATTGGCTGAAAAGGATGAAAAGTTGATTGCGGATACCGGAAAGACAGCAATCCATGAGCTGGATGATGAGCAGAAGGCTGCATGGCGCACAGCCATGGTTCCGGTACAGGAATATGCACGGACCAGCCAGGGCGCGGAAGGTGAGAAGATTTATGACGCCATAGTGGCTGCCAGAAAAGAAATTACCGGGGAACAGTAGACATCACATAACCGGGCATCTGAAAATGCTGCCCGGTTTTTTAAAATGAGGGAGAATTAAGAATGGACACTCTGGAGAAAAAAAGTGTTCTGGAGCGTATTGACTGTGCCACAGAACAAATAGAAAATGTAGTCATGAGCCTGGGCCTGCTTACTATTTCCGGGATTGTGTTTGCGAATGTGATTGCGCGCTATTTTTTTCAGACCGCATTTGCATGGTCTGAGGAGCTGGCCCGGTACGTGGTGGTCTGGGTAACCTTTTTTGGAATCAGTTCCTGCGCCCGGTATCATACACATGTGGGCGTGGATTTGCTGTCCAATTTTTTAAAGGGAAGGGCAAAACTGGTTTATCAGGCCCTTATCTGCCTGATCAGTGTGGGACTGTCCGTTTATATGACTTATATCAGCATTGGATTTACCATCATGCAGTATAAAGGCGGCAATACCAGTATTGCCATTGCAATTCCAATCTGGCTGATTTATCTGTCCACGAATATTGGATTTGGCCTGATGTCGTATGTATACCTGCGTAATTTCATGAAATTATGCAGCGGCTTCAGGACTGGGAAGGAGGGAACGGAATGTTAGCGGTCTGCGGTGTGCTTTTTTTGGGGCTTCTGATTCTTGGGGTACCTATATTCATGTCTATGATAATCCCGTGTCTGGCGGCCCTGCGTATGAATTTTCCGGGAATGGACATGGGTCTTACCATACAGCGTATGGTGGGAGGGATTGATACATTTTCCCTGCTGTCCATCCCGTTCTTCATGTACGCGGCCGATATCATGTCTAAGGGGGATATCGGACATAAGCTGGTCAATTTTGCAAACAAGCTGGTTGGACATCTGCCCGGGGGACTTGCAATTACCACGGTTGTCACATGTACGATTTTTGGCGCTATCTCAGGCGCAGGACCGGCAGCCATTGTGGCAATCGGTTTAATTCTTTATCCGGCGCTCTGCAAAGACGGATATGACCCTGATTCCGCCATTGGATGCATTACTGCAAGCAGTACGCTGGCAATGCTGGTTCCGCCTGGGATTGCAATGATCCTTTATGGCGTCTCGGCAGGCGCTTCGGTGGGAAAGCTGTTCATGTCAGGGCTTTCTGTGGGCGTGCTGATTGCCGTTGTTTTCAGCGTTTATGTCTGTATTGATGCAATCCGTAACAAAATACCGCGGCAAAAGCCAGCTACCTTCAAGGAGGTCTTACAGGCAACCGGCAAAGCATTCTGGGCATTGGGACTTCCGGTCATCATCCTGGTGGGAATCTATGCAGGGGTCATGACGCCTACGGAAGCGGCCGCTGTGGCGGTTGCATATGTGCTGGTAGTGGAGTTATTCATCTACCGGTCCATTTCATTTAAGGATGTATTTGAAATCGGCATCACATCCGGGCGCATGGTTGCCATGATATTCATCCTGATTGGCGCGGGATCCCTTTTGTCCTGGATACTGACCGCGGCCCAGGTGCCCCAGAAAATCGTGGCATTGACCTCAGGCACATCCAGTTATGTGGTCCTTCTTATCATTAACCTTTTGTTCCTTGTGGCGGGTATGTTCATGGATCCCAATTCCATTGTCATTGTACTGACTCCCCTGGTTCTTCCCATGGCGCAGGTCATTGGGCTTGATACGCTTCACCTGGGCATGATTATTGTGCTGAACTGTGCAATCGGCATGCTGACGCCGCCTTTCGGATTGAATATTTTCGTGTCGGTGGGAACCTTTAACCGTCCCTTTGAGCGGGTGGTAAGACCGCTGTGGCCTTATATTTTCATGATGCTTTTCATATTGGTGCTGGTCAATCTGGTTCCGGCAATCAGCTTGTGGCTGCCCGGCCGGATGGCCTGACTGGGAGGAGGGGGATTTTCTGAAGCCATTGATTGACAAATCAAAGGTCAGATGTTAGGATGGATGCAAGATAAGGATGGTGGGCTATTTGGATATCAAACAACTCCGGTATTTTGTAGGTATTGTAGAGGCGAACGGGTTTTCCGAAGCAGCGAAAAAACTGTATGTTTCCCAGCCTACTCTCAGTAAGGCCATGAAGCACTTAGAAGAAAACCTGGGAGTGCAGCTGATTTACATGTCAGGAAAAAAGGTGCAGATTACGGACTGCGGCAGACAGCTTTATGCCATGGCAAAGGGCGTGATAGAGCAGCATGATTCTATTTTCCGGGCCATGCATGACCTGACAAGCCTGCAAAAGGGAGTAATCCGTGTGGGTATCCCGCCTATTATTGGAACCTGCGTATTTCCAAGCCTGATAGCAGGATTCATAGGATTGTATCCGGGCATAGAGTTCCAGATTGACCAGCATGGTGCAAAACATATCCAGTTATTGGTGGACAAGGGAGAACTGGATGTGGGCTTTACCATCTGTCCGGTCATCACCGGCGCATTTGACGTGGTGCCGGTTGTGGAAGATAAGAATGTGCTGGTGGTTAGCACACAGCACCAGCTGGCCGGATGCGGCCGGGTCAGATACGAGCAGCTGCGCAATGAAAAGTTTGTGCTGCTGGGCGAGGAATATATGCTGAACAGCAACATTGTTAACGGATGCAGGGAGGCGGGATTCGAGCCCCGCGTCCTGGTAGAGGCATCCCAGTGGGACTTCATTGTCCAGCTGGTTAAGATTAACATGGGCATCTCCATCATACCGAGGCGTATCCTTGATATGTACCCGGAGCCAAGTATAGCGCAGGTGGATATTGAACACCCATCCTCCCTGTGGAGGGTTGTGATGGTTACTAAGAAGAACCAGTACCTGTCTTTTGCAGTACAGACATTCGTTACATATATGAAGGAGCAGGCAACCGCAATATTCCATCCGGACTTTGACTGTGAGATTATCCAGAACCCATAAATAACCAGGAAGGCCGGCAGGTAATTGTATCTGCCGGCCGCCTGGTTATCTTTTTATCCTGAAATGGTTATCTTTTATCCTGATGGTATATTTTATTCCTTTACAAACTGCTTGTCAAACTCAGCGTTAAAATAATAGAAGTTCTTTTCGTCCAGTTTGGATTTAATCTTTTCCAGCGCCTCCCCGAAACGCTGGAAATGAACCACTTCCCTGGCGCGCAGGAATTTAAGGGGTTCACGTACTTCCGGGTTTTCGATGACACGGATCAGGTTATCATAGGTGGTCCTGGCCTTCTGCTCCGCAGCCAGGTCCTCGTGAAGATCCGTGATGGCATCTCCCTTGGACTGGAATTCGCAGGCATTGAAAGGCACGCCGGCTGCAGCGGTTGGCCACAGGGCAGTGGTGTGGTCGATATAATACGCGTCAAACCCAGCGGTTTTTGCCTGTTCCGCAGTCAGGTTCTTGGTCAGCTGATAGATAATGGCGCAGATCATTTCCAGGTGTGCAAGCTCCTCTGTACCAATATCTGTCAGCAGTCCGCCTACCTCCTTGCATGGCATGGTGTAGCGCTGGGAAAGATAACGCATGGATGCGGCAAGCTCTCCGTCAGGACCGCCGAACTGGCTGATGATTAATGACGCTGTCTTAGGGCAGGTCTGGGTGATTTTAACTGGAAACTGTAACCGTTTTTCATAAGTCCACATGGCATGGCACCTCCTTAATTGTTTTGGATGTCCCAGGGCAGAGGTCCGTCAGACCAGGTAAAATGTTTCTGTCCGGGGTATTTTGTGTGGGATTCGGATTTGTTGTTGGTATCAGGACAGACGCAGTTTAAGGTAAGGGGTTCATATTCCTTTGCAAACGCGTCCAAAAGCTGCCTTCTCTGTGCCATCGCCTGGCTGAATTCCTCCAGTGCGCTGGTGTCTGTTGGATGGGTATCCAGATAAAGGTTTAAGTCATTGACAACAAAACTGATTTCATTAATCTGCTGAAGCAGTGTGCAGCGGTCAGACATGTTTTTCACCTCCTACTAAGAAGAATGGCAGGTCCAGACATGGGAAAATGGTTCCCTGTTTCAATGCTTTTGCAGGCTCATACGGTGTTTCCCAGGGCTGCATGGGAACGGTTGCGATTGCTAACTGGACGCCGGGGCCTGGAGCAGGAAGTTCCTTGCCGCATCCGCATTTGGATGCAGGTACGTTTGATTCACAGCTGCATAAATTCATGAATAACACTCCTTTCTGTTGAAAAAATGAGGACATGGTTCAGCCACATTCAGGCTTCATGATTAGTATGGGCGTGAAACGGATTTTTAGAGCCATTAAAATATGACAGTATAACCAGAAATAAGCGGTATGGAACTTTGAATACTTTATTAAATTAAGGAAAAGAGTCAATTTTATTATTAAATTAATTTTTAACTTAATTTAGTTAATAAAACCAATAGTTTCCCAAAGTGTTTTCTTTTGGACCGGAACGTGTTATGATCCAGATATACAGATGGGCGGCAGGGGCATGGGTGTTCCGGACGCCTGTCAATACAAGATTGCGGGAGGAAGGTATCATATGGTTACCAGGAAGGAATCTGATTCCATCGGAACAATGGAGGTGCCGGTGAAGGCGTATTACGGGGTTCAGACGCTGCGGGCAAAGAATAATTTCCATATTACGGGAAGGCCGCTCCACGGGGAGTTTATCAGGAACCTGGCCAGGATCAAGAAGGCGGCGGCGTTTACCAATATGACGGCCCATGTGCTGGATGAGCGCGTGGGGAATGCCATTGTGGCTGCATGTGATGAAATCATAGGGGGGAAGCTTCACGGGCAGTTCATTGTGGACGCCATCCAGGGCGGGGCCGGGACCTCCGCCAATATGAATGCCAACGAGGTGATTGCCAACCGGGCAATCGAGATCCTGGGCGGCACAAAAGGGGACTATTCCCTGGTCCATCCCAATGACCATGTGAACATGGCCCAGTCCACCAATGACGTGATACCCTGCGCCGGCAAGCTGACCATCCTGGGCCTGCTGCCCGGCCTTCTGGATGAACTGGAACGTCTGCAGAAATCCCTCCATCAGAAGTCCATTGAGTTTGACGATGTGGTTAAGATGGGACGGACCCAGCTTCAGGATGCGGTCCCCATCAGGCTGGGGCAGTCCTTTGAGGCGTATGCTGCTGTGATTGGAAGGGACATCAGAAGGATCAGGGAACAGATGGATGAACTTAAGTATCTGAATATCGGCGCCACTGCTGTGGGCACGGCCATAAATGTGAATCCGGTTTACCTGTTCCACATCATCCGCAATATCAACCTTGTGTGCCAGACAGAGTGCGTCCAGGCAGACGACCTGTTTGACGCCACCCAGAATCTGGACTGTTTTGTACATACTTCATCCACCCTGCGCATCTGTGCCGTGAATCTTTCCAAGATATGCAATGACCTGCGTCTTCTGTCCAGCGGGCCAAAGGCCGGGCTGGGGGAGATTAACCTGCCGCCCAGGCAGAATGGTTCCTCCATCATGCCGGGAAAGATCAATCCTGTGATTCCGGAAGTTGTTTCACAGGTTGCGTTTAACATCATTGGCAATGATGTTACCGTGACCATGGCGGCCGAAGCAGGACAGATGGAGTTAAATGCATTTGAGCCTGTGATATTCTATAAGATATTTGAATCCATCGATACCCTTAAGGGGGCGGTGGAGACCCTGATTGACAACTGTATCCTGGGGATTACCGCCAACCGGGAACACTGCCGCAGGCTGGTGGAGTCCAGCGCTGCCCTTGCAACCGCCCTGTGCCCTGCCCTGGGGTATAAAAAGTCAGCGGATATTGCCAAGCGTTCCATGGAAACGGGAATCCCTGTAAGGAGGATCGTGCTGGAAGAAAAGCTGATGACAGAAGCACAGCTGGACCAGTGCCTGAACCTTAAGGATATGACACAGCCAGGACATCTGGTGGAGTATCATAAGATGGGAGGGAGTGCCGGCGGGGAGAAGGACAGTGCAAAGGAATTATAACACAAAAATGCCAGACACTGGGGATGTCTGGCATTTTTGTAATTGTATTGTGTATAAAGGGGGATAAAATGTGTGAAAGGGGGAGGGCCCTTTCGGTTTTCGCAACAATTCATTTGCTGTATGTGTTCTTGCTTACAGGACATATTATATGATAAATGCATTGCAGGAACCATTGTCATAAGCCAAAAAAATATTGCAATCAGCACATTATTTGGTACAATGGACATAACAGTGAAGGAGCCGTGTGAAAACGGCGGAAAGGAAACACATTGTACCAGGAGGAAAGCTTTAGGACCAACGGGGTGATGTATGCCCATACACGCAGCGATGAGGCTGATATGGAGTATAAGATGCACTGCCATGACAGTTACGAGATTTACTATATGATAACAGGCAATGTGGAATATCTTCTGGAAGGAAGGCCATATATCCCAAGGCCCGGAAGCCTTATCGTCATCCCGCCCGGGTGTTTCCACGGTTTGAAGGTGCTGGATGGGGAAGAGTACCACCGCATACGTGTTCATTTTGTAAAGGAGCTGCTGGGGGAACGGGAGCGGGAGCTGCTGCTGGGGCCCTTTGCCAGGGGCTGGTGCTGTTACGAGGAGCAGTTTCAGATGGAGTGGTATTTCCATGCCCTTGAAGAGTGCGGTTCCTATGGGAAGGATTTACAGGATATTGCAATTAGCGCACGGATGCTGTCTATTTTGACTAAGATTTTTGCAATCTGTCAGGATGGGGCAGGGGCATCCGGGGGAAAGGACGGCCAGGCCAGGGATATCATCCGCTATATCAATGAGCATCTGAAAGAGCCTCTGACCCTGGAAGGGCTTGCCGGGACATTTTACATGAGTAAGAACCATCTGACCTCCATATTTAAGAGGGCAACCGGTACCACGGTGGCGCGTTATATACTATACAAGCGTATGGCAGTGGTGCGGGGTGAGCTGTCGGCAGGGATACCGGCAGCGGAGGCAGCTTCCAATGCAGGGTTTGGGGATTATTCCAGCTTTTTCAGGGCGTATAAGAAAATGTTCGGATGCGCGCCCACGGACAAAGGGGGAGCTGGACTGCCTGCGATGGATAAAAGCAGGGATTTCTGACAGCAGTCGGAAAAATTCATAAAAAACGGATAGTGCGCCTTTCATGCAATGGTATGATAAAAAATAATATTTGGCTGTCGGAATATTACGGACAGATGAGGAAAAAGAATGGAAGATAAGGATTTCACCAAATGCTTTGTATTTCATGATATGGACTGGGTACAGGATATCCTGCATATGTCGGAGCTGGGGCTGTGGAACATGGTGACAGACAAGGATATGCAGAATGTGAAATTTTATATTGACGGGACCATGGCCAGGCTGCTGGGGGCAAAGGAGAATATGTCCCCGGAGGCGTGTTTTGAGTTTTGGTACAAGCGTATCAACAGGGGAAACCATGCATATGTTAATGATGTCATGAACCGGATTGTCCATACGGGTAAGCTGTGTGAGGTCCAGTATACATGGAACCACCCGGGGTGGGGGGATATTCCGGTGCGGTGTGCGGGCAGGTCCCGCCAGCTTCCGGACGGGAGGGTCCTGATAACCGGGTATCACCAGAATATGGCGGACCTGGAACAGATGAAGCGGTGGTCCATGAATGTGAGCTGGGAAGAGGTCTTTGAGTACAATATGACCAGCGGGACGGCCCTCATCTATACGGACCGCAAGGTCACATACGGTACGGAGAAGCAGATACAGGGATTTCCTGAGGTGTGGGCGGACTCTGATATGGTACATCCTGGATTTAAGGAGACCTTCCTGCAGGCATTCCGTGTCCTGCGGACAGGAGGGGACCATGCGCGGTGTGAGATCAGGCTTAAGAACCGGGATGGGGAATACAGCTGGTTTGCCATGGAACTGGAGGTCCTGTCCTATGAGGAGGGCTGCCCGGAGATTGTACTGGGCCGGTTTGAGGACATCACCAGGCTCAAGGAGCTGGAGAACGCCTATATCAGGCAGGCCAGGGTCAATCAGCTGCTTTTGGAAGATTCCCTGGCTCACGCTGAGGTGGACCTGACAGGGGACCGGGTGATGCGGCTTTACGGGAACTGGAAGCGCTGCCTGGGGCATATGGAGGAGCACAGTTACAGCAGGCTTCTGAACATGCTTGAGTACAAGGGCGTCAAACCGGAAGACAGGAAGGACTTCAGGCTTTACTTTGACAGGGAAAGCCTTCTGGCAAGGTTTGAGGCAGGCAGACATAGGGTGTCCATGAATTACAGGCGGCTGTTTGATGGGGACAGGCTGCGCCATGTCCAGCTGGCTGTATATATGTTTCAGGAACCTGCCGGCAATCACATATTCGGCGTATTCTGCCTGCTGGACAGGGAGGGGAGGAAGGACCCAGATAAGGAACAGGAAAGGGCAGGACAGGAAGCGCAGGGGAATGAGTTTGCCCAGCTTTTATCATCCGTAGGCGATGCAGCCTGTCTCATCGACCCTGATACATATGAACTGATTGAAGCCAACCAGGCTTATTACAGGATGATCGGTATGGCAGAGGAAGACTGCCGGGGCCGTAAATGCCATGAACTGTTTTATGGAAGCAGCAAACCATGTATGTTCTGCAATGGCTTTAACTGGGAATGGGACCGTTTCTCCCTGTGGGAAAACACAGACCCCAGGCAGGGCATAAAGCGCCTTATGAAGACGCGCATAGTGGAGTGGAAGGGAATGCCCGCGGTCCTGACCATTGGCATTGAAGCGGCCTATGAAAGCAGTAAGACCGAACCCTTAACAGGCATACCGGATACCAGGGCAGAGGTGGCCAATAAGGTGATAAGCTGCATCTATGCCATGATAGAAGCCAGGACCATGGAAGAGTCCATGAGACGCATGATGGACGTGCTGGCGGACCATTATAAGGCTGGACATGTCCTGATATACCTTCAGAAGGAAAATGGATTCGGCTATGAGTGCGCCTTCCGCAGGGATGAAAGGGACGGGCCCCCTGCCAGCGGCAGCCTGGAAGGCCATATCCAGGAATGGCTGGACCAGAACCACCAGGGCGGGGTCAGGGACATAGAAGAACCCCAGGATATACTGCCTGAGTCCTTTGAACTATATCAGGATATGGAACGGGAACAGGTTTCCAATATGGCCGTATTCCCCATTGTCTGTAAAAAGGGGGAACTGGGTTATATTGTGATGCTGGAACGCAGGGGCCAGGATTCCCTGGACCTGGTGAATATGCTTCTGTTTTTCATTGCACAGGAAATCAGCAGACGGCAGGATGCAATAAAGCTGGAGTACAGCATCTATAAAGATTCCCTGACCGGGCTGCTCAACAGGAGCAGCTATGACCGGTTCCGCAGGTCCTTCAAAGCAGACAACGTTGTTTCCATTGGCGTCATCATAATTGACATCAATGATTTGAAGTCGGTTAACGATATAAGGGGGACCGAGGCAGGAGATGCGCTGATCCGCCAGGCAGCAGGAATCATAGGGCGGCAGTTCGGCGGCTGTGCGGTATTCCGGCTAAACAGCAATGAGTTTGATATTGTGATGGAAAATATTTCCTATTCTGAGTTTGAGCACAGGTCCAGCTCCCTTGTACGGGAATTGAACAGCAGGCAGGATATGTCTGTTTCCGCGGGCAGGGTATGGGATGACAGGCAGAAGAACCTGGACTGGGCCATGAAGCAGGCCGGGGAACTGATGCGGATTGACAAGCAGCGGTATTATGAGACAAAACCCGGCATGACCGGTTCCGGCCGCCTGGATTTAATTAAAGGCCTGCTCCGCAGCATCGAAAGCGGGGAGTTCAGGGTGGTACTGCAGCCAAAGCTGTATCTGAAGACCGGTACGTGTGCCGGGGCAGAGGCATTGATACGGTATTATCATCCTGAGAAGGGAATCATCATGCCCTCCAGGTTCATCGGCGTACTGGAACGGGAGAACCTGATAAGTTATGTGGACCTGTTTGTGTTTGAGGAATGCTGCCGCCTGCTGGAACATTGGGGCCGTATGGGCTGCAGGGAACAGGTCCTGTCATTTAATTTTTCCAGGATGACCCTGCTGAATGCGGATATTGTATCCAGCGTGGCATCCATTGCGAAAAAATACGATGTGTCTCCCAATAAGCTGGAGATAGAGGTGACAGAGAGCATAGGGGAACTGGGACGGGACATGGTCTACAAGGCCCTGGCGGAATTTAAGAAACTTGGCTACCGGATATCCCTGGATGATTTCGGCACCAAATACAGCAACATGGATATCCTTTCCGATGTGGAATTTGACGTGCTGAAGCTGGATAAGAGCCTGGTGGATAAGATTGACCGGGACAAGGTCAGCGGCCAGATTGTCAAGCATATCATTTCCATGTGCCATGACATGAAGATACAGACCATTGCCGAAGGCATTGAGGAGGAACTGCAGGAAGCGTATCTGAAGAAATGCAGATGCATGATCGGACAGGGATACCTGTATGGGAAGCCCATGGAGGTAGAGGCGTTTGAAAAGGATTTCCTGATGAGGAAGCTTGACAGGGTTTAGGAGAGTGGTTATAATATCATATGACATATAAGGAAAATACACAGGGAAAGGGTGGGTGCAATGTTATTTGGTAAGTTCTGCATTGATGATAGCTCCGCACAATTTAACATGATAAAACATTGTACGGAGCCTGAGAATACGGAAATGATGTTTGGCAGGGATATTGTCCCAACGTTCCAAAGCAATGGCTTTGGGATTTCATTTTCGTGTTTTCCAATAGGGATTTATTAGATATTTTAAGTATCTATTTAATTTTTTGGGGCGGCAGACAATGTTTGGTCTGCCGCCTTTTGTTATGGATAAGGTTACTTAGCCGGAAAGCAGAGGGCGCACTGGATTGGCGCAGTCCCTCTGTTTTTTTATTATGAAAGGTAGGGTTAACAATGAAAGATAAACAGGACCTGACAACAGGAAGCGTACCGGGAAAGCTGGCTGCCTTTGCGCTTCCCTTGCTCTTAGCCAACCTGCTGCAATCCTTTTACAGCATTGTTGATATGCTGGTGGTGGGCAGGGCAGTGGGAAAAAACGGGCTTGCCGCTGTAAGCAATGCTTCCATGATAGGATTCATTATCAACTCGGTGTGCATCGGTATTACCATGGGAGGCACGGTGGTGGCTGCCCAGTATAAGGGATTGGGTGATGAGACGGGGCAGAGGGAGACCGTGGGGACCTTGTTCTCAATTGCTTTTATTGCCTCAATTATTGTTACTGTGGCAGGGCTTCATGTATATGAACCGCTTTTCCGGGTGCTGAATGTTCCTTTGGAAGCAATGGCGGACGCCTGCAGTTATATGGAAATCATCTGCTGGGGCACTGTATTTGTGTTTGGCTATAATGCTGTGTGCTCCATTATGAAAGGGTTAGGTGATTCAAAAAGCCCGCTTTATTTTGTTGCGGCCGCAGCCGCGGTTAATGTTGCACTGGACATCATCCTGGTGGGTCCGCTGGAATTAGGGACAAAAGGAGCTGCTTATGCCACTGTTTTTTCACAGGGCATTTCCCTTGTGATTTCCGTGGTACATTTAAAGAAAAAGAACTTTATTTTTGATTTCAGGCCCAGCCATTTTACCATGAAAAGGGATAAGGCGGCCGCTATTTTAAAAGTGGGGCTGCCCACAGCCATCCAGATGGCTGTTGTCAATATTTCCTATCTATTGATTACAGGCATGCTTAATAACTTTGGTGTCCCGGTGGCCGCGGCGTCCGGCGTTGGGTTAAAGGTCAATACACTTGCCGGCATGCCCTGCTGGGCAATCGGGCAGGCCGTAACAGCCATGGTGGGACAGAATATGGGCGCTCAAAAGATTGAAAGGGTAAAGAAAATAACCAGGGCAGGACTGGGCCTGAATCTGTCAATTACGCTTATTGTGGTCATCCTGGTACAGATTTTTGCAAAGCCGGTCATCATGTTATTTGACCCGGTCAGCACGGATGTGATTGAAGACGGAATCCTGTATTTGAGGATATGCTGCGGGGCAAACAGCCTGATATACGCGGTTATGTATACATTTGATTCCTTTGCCATCGGAACCGGCTCTGCAAACATTGCCATGGTTAATGCCCTGTTGGACGCGGTCATTGTCAGGCTTCCCGTAAGCTGGCTGTTGGCATTTGCCGCAGGGATTGGATTTCCCGGCGTGTATATCGGGCAGGCGGTTTCACCTTTTATCCCTGCGGTGGTTGGATGGTTTTACTTTAAAAGCAGGGGCTGGGAAAACAGAGGGCTGACCCTTAAAAAGACGGAACAGGATAAGAGGCAGGCGGATGGATTAGAAGAGAGAGCAGTAGAGAGAACAGACAGGTAAGCCATGGACTGAGGAGGTTGAAAGATAGAATTATGAAAGGCATTAAAATGAACCTGGCTTTTGGGAACAAAATAATATATGAGGATGCGGATTTTGACATCAGCAGATATGATAAGGCAGGCGTTGTTGGAGTCAACGGGGCGGGAAAGACAACGCTGTTCCGTATCCTGCTGGGTGAGCAGGAATTAGACAGCGGCAGTATCGTGGCGGGAAATTTGCGGATTGGCCATCTGCCCCAGGAAGTGGTGATTGGGGAGGAAACCGGAACGGTCCTGGATTATCTGCAGGAAGGGCGCCCGATAGGCAGGCTGCAGGAAGAGCTGAACCTGGTTTACCAGAAACTGGAATCAGCAGGGGACCAGGAGCAGATCCGGCTGCTAAAACGGATGGATCAGCTGCAGTCACAACTGGAGTATTATGATTGTTATGAGGCGGGACATATTTTGCTGACCATCATTGAACGTATGGGGATTGATATTGATTTACTGGATATGCCGATTAACCGGTTGTCCGGGGGCCAGAAATCCAAGATTGCCTTTGCCCGCGTCCTGTACTCAAAGCCTGAAATCCTGCTTTTGGACGAACCCACCAATCATTTGGACGAAGGAACAAGAGGGTTTGTAACTGATTTTTTAAGGAATTACAAAGGCATGGTTTTGATTATCAGCCATGACACAGACTTTCTGAACCAGGTTATAAATAAAATCCTGTTCATTAATAAGTCCACGCACAAGATATCCGTATATGATGGGAATTATGATATTTACAAGAAGAAATACGAACAGGAAAAACGTCTGCAGGAACTTGTGATTGACCGGGAAGAAAAGGAGATAAAAGAACTGGAAGGGTTTGTACAGAGGGCAAGACAGGCAAGCCGTACCAATCATGCCATTAAGCGCATGGGTCAGGAGCGGGCGCTGCGCCTGGAGAAGAAACAGGATGCGCTGCACAGGCGCGAAGGGGTCTGCAGGCGCGTTAAAATGGATATCCGCCCCCTGCGGGAGGGTGCCGGTATCCCACTGGAAGTAGAAGGACTGTGGTTTCATTATCCAAACCAGCCGTACCTGTACAGGGACCTGAATTTTCATATTAACGCAAAGGAACGCTTTCTGGTGGTTGGCGAAAACGGGGTTGGAAAGTCCACATTGTTAAAGCTGATGATGGGTATCCAGACGCCTGACAGAGGAAACATCCGATTCCATCCCAATACAGATGTGGCCTATTATGCCCAGGAACTTGAACAGCTTGATCTGCAAAAAACAGTTCTGGAAAATGTCAGTGCCCAGGGATGCACGATGAAACAGCTGCGTTCTGTTTTAAGTAATTTTTTATTTTATGAAGACGATATCAATAAAAAGGCTGAGGTCCTGTCACCAGGTGAGAAAGCCCGTATTGCACTGTGCAGGATCTTGCTGCAAAAGGCCAACTTCCTTATCCTCGATGAACCCACCAATCATCTTGACCCTGAAACCCAGGAGGTTATCGGAAGGAATTTCAGGCGGTTTGAAGGGACCATCATGGTTGTCAGCCACAATAGGCGGTTTGTTGAGCAGATTGGGATTAACCGGGTGCTGAGGCTGCCGTCGGGCAGGGTTGAGGATTATACGTGGGGGTATACTTCTTTCTAGAAAACAGCTTGTAATTTGTTGCGGAATGGGTTATTCTATATATGACAAATGCAAACAGAGTTTGCAATTTTTTGTAATAATTTGCAAGTATTAAACTGTGAGGGGTGCTTACTATGATTGCAACAGAACGCGCCAGCTATATTTTAAATAAGCTGCGGGATAAAAATACCGTTTCACTTAAGGAAATAGCATCCGAGCTGGATGTTTCAGAAGCAACGGTCCGCCGTGATTTTGAACGGCTTGACAAAGAGGGCTTTGTTGTCCGTGTCCGTTCAGGAGCCAAGCGCGTGGAACCGGTTGTGCCAGATCATGTTACACCGCTTGTGACCAGTGAGAAACTTACTGAATACACAGAGGAAAAGAACGCCATTGCTAAATTTGCAGCTGGTTTTGTTCATGACGGGGACTGCGTATTCCTTGACGGCGGTACCACCATTGCTCCCATGATTGATTTCATCCAGGATAAAAAGATTAAGATTGTTACGCACAATCTTCTGATTCCGCGAAGGTTAAAGAAGATGAATGTTGATATCTTCCTCCTGGGAGGCCACTATACACAGTTTCATGAGAGCACAATGGGGGTATATACTGAGAAGATGGTGTCCCAATTCCATTTCGACCATGCGTTCTTTGGGTGTTCAGGAATTGAACTTGTGCACCAGATGGTATACAATGATGATATTGATACGGTTCCCGTTAAGGAAGTTGCAATGAAGTATTCAAATAAGAACTATCTGCTGGCTGATTCCAGCAAACTTGGGAAGACAAGTTTCTGCCGTTTTTCCAACCTGAGTGCATTTGACAGCATAATAGTCAGCCCTCCCCAGGAGCAGGATATACAGCTACCCCCTAATTTTATTGTGGTACAAAATGATTAACATAGACGTTCTGTGAGGCTTAAGGACCAAAAACCGTCAGGACCAGGCATATCATTGCCTGGTCCTGACGGTTTTTGGCAGTCTGCCCATGCATGTTTATTTGGATAGGGCAGCCAGGATTGCGTTTACCGCATCGTTGCTTGTGAGCTTGAATTCTATTTTCAGTAAATCCACTGTGCCGACCTGTCCAAATACATCATTCACACCGATCTTTAACAGTGGTACGCCTGCACCATGCCGGGCCAGCACGTCAGCCACGGCGCTGCCGATTCCGTTTATCACACTGTGGTTCTCATACGTAACTACCAGCTTTTTGTCCTGGGCTTCTCTCCAGATAAGCTCCTCATCAAAGGGCTTTACGGTAACCGGGTCCACCACTTCCACACTGATGCCCTTTTCCTTCAGGGACTCGGCAGCATCCAGGGCATCGCTCATCAGATATCCGCTGCCTATTAACAGTACGTCAGAACCAGGTACCAGTACCTGGCCTTTTCCTAACCCGAATACCGTGCCTTGTTCATATACTTCACGCACATTTTTGCGGTAAGCGCGGATGTAGTGTATGGCGCCGTCCCGGCGTGATGCACATTCGCGGACCATCCAGTCCAGCTGTACCTGGTCGCAGGGATCGCATACAATGGCGCCTGGAATGGTGCGCATGACCGCAAGGTCTTCGAAGCAGGAATGGCTTCCTCCGTCAAATCCGGAACAAAAGCCGGGGTCGGACCCGAAAATATTTATGGTATTTTTCTGATAGGCGCAGGAAATATAAAGCTGGTCAAGGGCGCGGCGCGTTACGAATGCAGACATTGTATGTACAAATGGAGTGTATCCGCGCAAAGAAAGCCCGGCAGCCACACCAAACATGTTCGCCTCACAGATACCTGTATCTATAAAGCGGTCAGGGTGGCTTTCCTTAAACCTGAGGAAAAATGATGCGCCGCCAAGGTCTGCATCCAGTATCATGATCCGGTCATCTGTTTCAGCCAGTTCTTTCAGGGTGGCCCCAAACTGGTTGCGCAGCTCGCCGCCCGGTTCTTTTGTCCTATTTTGTTTCAGCATAGCCCTTACTCCTCCTCCGTGATTTTTTTAAGTTCTGCAATGGCAGCGTCAATCATGGCGCGTCCTTCTTCGAATACCTTAGGGGAATGGTTGTCCGGCATATCCTCGTAGTATTTTACGCCCTGACCTTTAATTGTATCCAGGACAATGCATACAGCCTTGTCCTTTACCTGTTTTGCTTCTTCGATGGCATTGTCTATGGCTTCCTCGCTGGAACCGTCTGCTGTTTTGCACCAGAACCCGAATGCCTTCATTTTTTCTTCATAGCTGAAAGGTTTAAGGACATCGTTACAGTATCCGTCGTGCTGGCGTTTGTTATTATCAATGAATACAATACAGTTATTTAAGCCGTTATGGGCCATGAACTGGAAGGCCTCCCAGTTCTGTCCTTCATTGAGTTCGCCGTCGCCAATACATACGTACACATACTGGTCATTGATGCCTTCATGTTTAAGACCGTAGGCAATACCCGCAGCAATGCTGGCGCCCTGTCCCAGAGAACCTCCGGTCACGTCAATGCCAGGTGTTAACAGACGGTCAACATGGCTTGGGATATGCGTGCCGATATTATCCATTGTGAGTAGTAGCTGTTTGTCAAAGAATCCTTTTTCAGCCAGTGCTGCTTCCACTGCCGGGGCTGCATGGGCCTTGCTCATGACCAGGTAATCACGTCCCTTCCAATCAGGATTGGCAGGGTCATATTTCATTTGTTTGCCATATAGTACGCTGATAAGTTCCGTAACGGACAGGCATCCGCCAATATGTCCCATACCCCGCTGTTTAAACATTTCCAGCTGATCAATCCTGAGCTGTGCCGAGAATTTCTTAAGTGTCTTCCGTTCTGCTGCTTCCATGAATCATACCTCCTTAAAGTGGATTTTAGAATACGGTGCGGCCATGGCCGTGGGATGGTGGTTATTAAGTGCAGTCATAGGCTTTATATGTGTCGGATTTGCCTGACAGCATTGTTTTAAAATCCTGCAATAACGGATGCTGATGCCAGGTATAGTTTGTTTCGGCCACATAATAGGCTGTCAGCTGTACAAATGCAAGGCTGTACAGCGGGCTGAACAATTCGTCCTCCACTGCGGGCACACGCATGACCCCTGTCCCTTTAAGGTCCGGGTTGTTTGAAAGGGCAAATACGCGGTCTGTTATTTTCTGCGCGGCCTGCCACTCCTGCCGGATGCGTGTGCTCGTTTCATCACCCGGGTCTAAAAAGAAGAGATTATAATTAGGCGTCAACTGAATCTGGGGGCCGTGGATGGATTCGTCTATCTCATATCCCACTGCCAGGATATGTACGGTCTCCCCGATTTTTACTGCTCCTTCCAAAACAGTGCCATAGTTTGCCCCGGCGCCGATAAGGTACACTCGTTCCATGGAAAGGAGCTTTTGCTTGTTTGCCTCGAAATAAGCGGGATATGCCGCAATCAGGGCATCGTAACTGTCCATGCAGGCCATCATCTGTTTTTTATCCGCAATCACGTCTTCATCACTGAGTATGTTCTGGGCGCGGGCCGCATGAAGGGCAAACAGCATTAAAAAGGCTGTCAGGGTTACGACTCCTTTTGTGACAAAATCCAGTTTTTCACTTCCCAGTCCAAAGTCTATGACCTCATCTGCCTCATTCTTGAAATCCGAATGGATATTGCCTGTAAGCCCGATGGCCGGAACGCCCAGCTTCCGGCACAGGCGCAGTGATTCAATTGTATTTGTACTGCATCCGCTCTGGGATATGCATACCACGAAATCCTCTGGCGTCATGTCGTGTTCATAGTGGTTAAATGTGAATGGCGTAACGATTTTTACTTCTGCGCCAAGCCGGCTCTTCATGTAATAGCGGGCGCAATGGCAGGCGTTGCAGCTTGAACCGCAGGCAACCAGCCATATGGTCCTGTATGGGTGGATTAGGAAGAGGTCCACCATGCGTCTGGTCAGATTTTTGCTGTCCCCGATATTGGCGCGTACCTGGTCAGGCGTTTCCTTGATGTAGCGCAGCATGGATATCTCTGTTGTGCTCATGATTCTCAATCCTTTCTGTTTTCTGCAAAGGGATACTAAACAGTAACTGTCTTCTTACTCACGCCCTTGGGGGCGTCGGGGTTAAAGCCGCGGCTTAGGCTGCACAGGCAGGAGAACATCTGCGCAAAAACAGCGGCTGTGAATACGGCCTTTATGCCATCGTATTCCGGGGGCAGGAGCACGCTTGTATCACCAAGGGCCGCAAGTTCCGGCTTATTTGTTATGACCGTGCACCAGATACCGGTTTCTTCCTTCAGGCGTTTAAGCAATGCCTGGCCGCAGTAATCTGTTTTTTTATCGGCCAGGAAAAACATGTATGGGACGAACCGCTGGGCTGTGGCAATGGGGCCGTGACGGTAATCGGCCGAACCATAGCAGCGGGCGTCCAGATAGCTTGTTTCCTGTATTTTTAATTCAGCTTCATTCGCCAGGGCGTCCATTAACCCGCGGCCCACCAGCAGAAGGTGTTCGGTCTCCCTGTAAAAGCGCACCACATCCCGTACCTGGGCCTCCAATCCTGTAAGGGCTGCGGCCACGATTTCCGGGGCTTTATCCAAGGTATCCAGCAATTCCCCATCACCGGATATGTATGCGGCAATCATGGTAAGTATGGTCACCTGTGTCATATATGACTTTCCGGCAGTGACGCTTTGTTCCGGGCCGCAATGGTTGTTAAGCCTGTAGCTGCCGGCCTGCGTCATCAGGGAATCCTCCACATTTGTAATGCCTACGCAGACGCCGCCCTGCCTGTCGCATTCCTTCATTACCTCAAAGAGGTCCTGGGCCGCGCCGGACTGGGATACCGCTATCATTAGGACATTGGAGTAATCCGGGGCTGACTTATATGCCGTGACCACGCTGGGGGCGCTGATGCTGACTACCATGCCGCATTTTGTTTCCAGCAGATACCGCCCTACCAGGTTTGCATGGTCGCTGGAACCGCGCCCTGCCAATACTGCTGTTTTGATTCCGCGGGCCTTGACCTTCTCGCCAACCTTCCGGCAAAGGTCGCGGTTTGCCGCAATACAGTCAGCAACAGCCTTTGGCTGTTGGAAGATTTCCTTCCAAAAAATGGAACCGCTTGTGTCAATCATAAAGTATCCTCCTTCAAAATTTATTTTTGTGCTATTATACGAACGGCATCCGGCTCAGGGCCTTGTCCAATTCCAGCAGGTCGTCTTCGCTTTTTACATGTGACAGCTGTTCCAGTATCTGCCCATCTGAAAGAATGGTAAATAACTGGCGCATATTTTCCAGGTGCTTTTCATCATCCACGGCTGCTAGTGTGAAGAAAAGCGTGGCGTCTTTTTCCCTGTCCGCGGGGTCAAAGGATACCGGCTTTTCAAATTTTGTGAAGGCAATGGCAGTCTGGGTGACACCTGGAGAACCTTTTGTTGAGTGCGGAATGGCCAAGCCCGGTACAATTACAATATAGGGACCAAATTCTTCTACGCATTGAATGATACGTTCTTCATAATCCGCCGTTGCACAGCCTGTTTTTTTAAGTGGGATGCAGCTTTTGCGGATTGCGTCACGCCAGTCCACGGCATCGTTAAAAAAGGCGCAGCGTTTGGCATCTACAATATCTTTAAAAAGCATGGTACCTTTCTCCTTTCGCTCAAGTTTTAACATTTGATGAGGCCATTATAAACTTTTTTGTGAATAATTGCAAGATATTGCAAGAAATATTTTTTGATTTTTATTTTACTGTTAATGGCCAGGGGGATTTTTGCATGATTTTGTTCATAATGATGAAAAAAATGCTCTTTCAATCTAAAAATATATTGACATTTTTAAATAAAGGTTTATGATAAAAGATAGGAAATGATTGGTTTTGAAATAAAAAACTTTAAAGTTGTAAAAAAGAACAAATATCTTGCAACTTCTAGCAAGGTATGCAGTTTGATTTCATATGGAAAGGGGGTGTGAAGATACGATGATTAATATTCTGATGGTTTGCGGCAATGGCTGCGGGAGCAGCTTGGTGTGCCAGATGGCGGTGGAGGCAGTTTTAAAAGAATTGGGGGTGCAGGCGCATGTTGATCATAGTGACATGCTATCCGCTTCTTCTAAGCAGGCGGATATCCTGATAGCTGGAATCAACTTTAAAACCCAATTTGATACGTTTAAATTATTCCCCAACAAAATCTATCTTAAGAGTCTGGTAAACAGACAGGAGATTCGGGAAAAACTGCAGAAGGTTTTACAAGAGAATAACTGGTTATAAATATGCGGTAGTATTTAGAAGGTATCCTGTATGGACAAAAGGAGGTAAGTATGGGTATATTAACATTTATCATTGACAACATCCTGATAAATGCAGCAATGGTATTGGGGATTGTTGCCCTGCTGGGGCTGATTTTACAAAAAAAGTCCGCCGGCGCCTGCTTTAGCGGCACATTTAAAACAATGATGGGATTTATGATCCTGTCCGCTGGTTCAGGCGTTATCGTGGGGGCGCTGGAACCTTTCGGCACATGGTTTGCGGCCGGCCTTGGAATCCAGGGGTCAGTGGCATCCATTGAAGCGGTGCTGGCCGTTGCAATGCAGAATGATATGATAGGCCGTGATATTGCATTGGCATACGCAGGCATTTTTGTGGTAAACCTGGTTATTGCGCGGCTGACCAGATGGAAGTATGTATTCCTTAATGGAGAGGCCCCGATTTATATGGCCATGGCCAGCATACTGTTTGGCGTGGGCCTGTGTGGTTTTAGCCACATGAGCGCCGTGCTTATAGGCGCCGTACTTGGCGGGATATGCTGTATCTTATTTCCTGCACTTGCACAGCCCGTTGTCCGTAAGATTACAGGCAGTGACGATATTGCCCTTGGGCATTTTTGTACATTGGGCTACCTGCTCAGCGCAGGTGTTTCAAAGCTGACCGGTGATGTTACAAAATCCACCGAGGATATAAAATTCCCGGCTAAACTTTCTTTTTTACAGGATACATATCTTGCCGTGGGCTCTGTGATGGTTCCGCTGTATGTCATCATGGCGGTATTGGCCGGGCCGGAGGTGGTTGCGGAAGCTGCCGGGGATAAGAATTATATTGTATTTGCCATCATACAAGGTATCATGTTCTGTGCCGGCCTGTTTGTTCTCCTTACAGGTGTCCGCCTGCTTATTGCCGAGCTGGTTCCCGCATTTGCAGGAATCGCTGAGAAGGTGGTTCCTGGTGCGCGTCCGGCATTGGACTGCCCGGTGCTTTTTACGTTTGCACCGAATGCCATTGTGTACGGTTTTGTATTTACCACAATCGGTACAGTGGTAGGGATGTTCCTATGGCCTGTATTTGGACTGCCTATGGTTATTCCCGGAATTATGTCTAATTTCTTTGCCGGAGGTACGGCCGGTATTTTTGCCAATGCCACAGGCGGCAGGCGCGGTACAATTATTGCATGTATTGTACATGGCTTGTTCATTTCCTTATTGCCGGCACTGGTTGCCCCCTATCTGGGACAGATTTTTATTGAGGGACTGCCGTCACTGGCGGCCTACACAATGACAGATGTGGATTGCGTTTCCATGAGCCTGTTCTACTCCTGGGTGCTGAAGTTCCTGGCCGGCCTGTTTGGGATTGGCTGAATCTGTTTGTCAGCGGTTAAGGATGCCCTATCAGCTGGAAGATATATGAAAGTAAAAAAAGCCGGAGACCCTGAAAATTCCAGGTCTCCGGCTTTTTTCATGCAGTTTTATTTCAGATATACCTGTGATAGAACCGTCAAAATATCCTCGAAGCGGATGCCGGGGATTTTCAAGGTCTTTAGATTGACTGGCTCACTGCGCAGACTGTCAATAAAAAGGGCAATGTCATGCTGGACAGGCTTAGGCAATTCACATTGCTCAGTACCGGTTAGGAGTGTTGCCAGCCGGATGATATCATTTTTGTGTTTGCGGATATCCTTTTCATCAACATGCTGTCCATCAGCCCTTCTGTCACGGTAATCCAGCCATGCTTTTGCCTTGAATGGAATCAGGTATGTATGTGATAATATCGAGATATCAGAAAGAACTATTTTACCATTGAGCAGCATGGAATAATATTCTTCGTTCAGTAGGATGGCTGATAGACTTGAAATATCGTCTCCTAATGGTAACGGTATACATGGGCCGGCATCCTCACTACGGAGCGTATTTTCTGCTTTAGAAAATAATTCAATCATATAAGGGAATCCTGCACAAACTGCCAGAACCTGCGGCCAAATTCTGGAGTAAGCGCCTCCGCAACCAGCACCATATCTAAATCCTTCGTTGTACGGAATGCCGTGTCCTGCTCTTCAAAGATAATATCGCAGGCCGCACCTCCGATTAAAACATACTGTTCAGCATATTCCTTGAAATACTCCTTAAAAACATTAAGTCCTATCAAAGATGAATTCCTCCATAATTTCTTTAACTGCACCTTCAATACGTGGATCGTCTAATTCCTCTTGGGTAAGCGACAGCACTGCGGATAAGGGATCAATAACAAATTCCTCAGTCCCTTCATAATGACAGATATATCCCATGACCTGTATGACGGCTGTCGGAAGCTCCCCCATCGGCACTTACGGCAGATTTTCTGGGTGCAGGTCCTTTACTGCTTGTTTGGTTATTGCATAAGTCCCAAAGGAATTATCTGCCAGCATGGAAAAATGGCTGATTGCCGTAAGCCCGCTTATCGGCAGTGGCCAGGGCGGTAGGCAGTCAAGTGAAAATTCCTTTTCCACTGGATTGCGCAAAAACGGCCGCACAGTTTCCCAAAGCTCACCTTTGGTTTTGGTCCACCGAAAGTGTCGTCCGGCTTTTCCGTTATCATCAATCATACCAAGCTGAAATGCTTCCAACTCATCAAAACAGCGTGTTACCGACATTTTACTTACATTCAAAATTTTAGCCATCTTTGTGACGTTAGCATCGACAATTCCCTTATAAAGAATCGTCAGCAGCATTTTCTGCTTGGCATAAGCAGAAATCGTTTTAAGCTGGAATGCACATTCCAGCCCGGTGGTTTCCATTAGCTTTGTTCTATGCTTCCGCATGGCTGCAAGATTGACCTTCTCTATTGGCGCCGCTGATAAGAAACTCATGTCTGCTATTTGCAGGACCTTCCAAAGATAAGTCCTTCTCAAAAACAGTGGGAGGGTTTATGCGCCGTTAAATTCTTTTTCCTCGCATGGGATATGCAGTAGATTTTTTATTACATTTTCCATATGCCATATAAAAAATAAGATTTGTGGACTGCTAAAGACCCACAAAAAACATAAACGCCGGAAATCTTATAAAAAGGTTTCCGGCGTTGCACCAATGTTCCTGAGCGGATTCGAACCGCTGGCCTTCCGCTTAGGAGGCGGACGCTCTATCCTGCTGAGCTACAGAAACATATGCATCATATGCATTTTACTGCGGGCCGTAATTCATACGGTCCGCAATATATAATAACCTATATTGGGAAAAAAATCAAGCCTCAAATTTCAAAGTTCCCTGCATCCACACCTGGCCTTTAAAACGGCGGCCTGTTTTGGGCTCTCCTAAGAGGTCCTGTTTGTTGATTATCACATGGAAAACCATGTCATTACAGTCCAGGGTCAGGTTGTAAATCTCCTCGCCTGTTATCCTGTTTTTGTTCAAATCAACCGCTGTTATCCCGCCAATGACCGAATACTGGTCGCATTCAACACCGCAGGGCATGAAGCAGGTTTCTATGATGGAGTACACATCCTCATGGGCAATGCGCCTGGACACCATGGAATAGAGGTCGATGTCTTCAATGGTCAGCGTCTCGATGGCATCCTCGTCCCCGCGCTTGGCTGCTTCCAAGAGACTGCTGCGCTTGCGGGCGGCCATCCTGGAATCCTCGGCCTGCTGTTCTGTTTTCTGGATGGGAAGCAGAATCCGGCCCTGGACACACAACCCTGTCAGGGCTGCGCCGTGAGGAAGGACTGCCTGGCGCCCGGCGTGCCGCATACGGTACTCCATGGAGTTTTCTATATAGAAAATCAGGGAAATCCCCACCCTGTATTCGTCCAGCAGTCCGGCGTATGTCTCCCGCTCCGTATGGCGCTGGACGGAACATTCTGCATCAGAGCTTACATCTGTGCTGGTAACATAAGGAAAGTAATACTCCCGGCTGAAGGTTCCCTTGGGGCTCATCTCACCAGCCATGGCAACACCCATGCCAGGGGCTGTCTCTGCCCGCAGTTCGCAGAACGTACTGCCTTCCCGTTCAGATAGCTGTCCTATGCGCTCAGCCTCTTTTGCCAGGCGCCGCAGCAGTTTTTCCATATCCTGTTTCTTCTGGTACATACTGAATCCAATGGTCCGCATAAACTTATGCATGTTGTCACCCTCTTTCCTGAATCTATCATCATAAGCAATATTGTTTATCAGACAACAAAGAGGCAAAAGGAACACCTTCGCCTCATCATCTTTGCCCATTATATACTACTTTATAGCAGATTACCAGTATTTTTTCTTAGGACAGGCTAAATTATGCGCTGAATTAAGAGAATGGAGGTTTTTTTGATGGATTGTACCGTTGCATAAAAAGCAGGATTTCATATGCTGGAAATAAACCTGGGCATTATGGGACAAAATGGATGTTCCAAAATGGCCTGGCGGCAAAACAATAAAAGATAAAGGAAGGGGTAGAAGAACATGTCAGATTCATATGGGCCATTAAAACTTAGGGGGGAGCGTGTGTGGAGGACCTATACAGGGGGCAGGGAAATTGGACGTATCCATGGCGAACAGGGGGCAAAGGACGGCCATTTCCCGGAAGAATGGATGTTTTCCACAACAAGGGCGCTGAATGCAGGCCGGGAGGAGATAGAGGAAGGAATCTGCCGTCTGGATGAAGACAGGGAGATATCCCTCAAGCAGCTTATCCTGTCCAATCCGGAGGAAATGCTGGGAAAGGGACATGTGGGCAGATGGGGAGCGTCAACAGGCGTCCTGATTAAAATGATAGACAGTGAGGAGCGCCTGACCATACAGGTCCATCCGGACCGTGAGAAGGCCGGACGCCTTTTTAACAGCCGGTTCGGCAAGACGGAATGTTGGTACATACTGGGCACCAGAAGCGACGGTCAGGAGCCTGCCTGCATCTATCTGGGGTTTAAGGAAGGAATCACCAGGGAGGAGTGGGTGAGATGTTTTGAGCGGCAGGACTATGTTAAAATGTTAAGCCTGCTCAACAGAATCCAGGTAACCCCCGGGGAAACGTATCTTGTAAAAGGGGGAGTTCCCCATGCAATCGGAAGCGGCTGTATGATAATTGAAATCCAGGAACCCACGGATTACACCATACGGGTGGAGAAGGTAACGCCGTCCGGGTTCCGGATAGATGACAGGATGTGCCACCAGGGTCTGGGCTTTGAGAAGATGTTTGACTGCTTTTCCTATTGCGGTATGAGTGAGGATGAGGTAAGGGGACATTTCGGCATCCGCGCAGAGGACGTGGAATGGAGCCAGGGGATTAAACGCAGGATTATCGGATATAAGGATACTCCCTGTTTCCAGATAGAGAGGATGGATGTAAAAGGCGCGTGCAGCTTTCAGGGGGATGGGGTATACGGCTGCCTTTATGTGCTATCAGGGAAAGGCATATTAAAGAGCAGTGTCCATGAATATACAGTTGGAATCAACGACCAGTTCTTTATACCTGCTGTCTCCGGGGAATACACCATAACAAGTACCGGCAATGAGCCGGTATCCCTGCTGATGATGCGCGGCCCGCAATAGGATTATACCTATCAAATAACCAAAAACTGTGCATTTTGCATATTTATTATTTAAAAAACACAAAAAACTATAAAGTTTGTAGAAAAAGAAGAAAAAGTGAGGATTTGTACTGTTGTGATAATGCCACAAAAAACCTAAAATAACAGCAATAGGTTTGATAAGGGGGTAAAGCGACTGATGAGTCAGAAAAAAATTCAGACCAGGGCCAATCTGATAGGTTATATCCTGATTTTACCGTGGATTATAGGAATCATCTGTTTTCAGCTCTGGCCAATCATACATAGTTTCCTAATGTCATTTACGAATTATAACCTGCTGAACGAGCCATCCTTCATTGCCCTGGACAATTACGGGAAAATGTTTCAGGACGATGTGTTTTACCAGTCGGTCAAGGTTACCTTTAAGTATGTGTTCATAGCGGTGCCTGCCAAGATAGTCTTTGCCCTCTGTATTGCTTTGATACTGAACATGAAGATTAAGGGGATTGGGATTTTCCGGACGGTTTACTATATCCCGTCCATCCTTGGTTCCAGTATTGCGGTTGCAATCCTGTGGAAGGCCCTGTTTGTAAAGGACGGTGTGATTAATGCACTGCTGGCCCAGGTGGGCATTCAAGGGGTATCATGGCTTGGCAATCCCAAATACACGCTCTTTACCATTTCCCTGTTGACAGTGTGGCAGTTTGGGTCATCCATGGTGGTGTTCCTGGCCGGCCTGAAACAGATTCCCTCCTCACTGTATGAAGCGGCGAGTGTGGACGGCGCAGGCAGGATGGCTAAATTCATACATATAACGCTGCCGGGAATCATGCCGATGATGTCATTTAACATACTGATGCAGACCATTAATGCATTCCAGATGTTTGCGGCGCCGTATACTATTTTTAATGGAAGAGGCGGTCCTTTAAATTCCGCCATGCTTTATGTGATTTATCTGTATCAGCATGCTTTTAAATATTTTAATGTGGGATATGCATCAGCCTTATCCTGGGCCTTACTGGTCATGATTGCCGGCACAGCGCTTATCCTGCATCTGCTGGAAAAGAAGTTCCTGAATTATGATGATTAGGAGAGGAGGGGAACCGATTGAAACGGAGTACATTAACGAAATTCATTGTATATATCCTGATCAGCCTCCTTGGCCTGATTATGCTGTATCCTCTGATATGGATGATATTTGCGGCCCTTAAGCCCTCATCGGAGGTGCTGTCAAGCCCGGACCTGCTTCCCAGCCAGTTCCGGTTTGACAATTTTGCAGCCGGATGGAAATTGGTCAGACCGTATACCTTTGGTAAGTTTTTCATGAATACATTTTTTGTGGTCATCAGCTGTGTGGTGTGCAGCCTTGTCATCAGCCTGTTCGTGGGATATGCCTTTGCAAGAGTGGACTTCAGGTTTAAGTCATTCTGGTTCAGCGTCTTATTCCTGACAATCATGCTTCCGGCCACAACAACCCTTGTGTCCCGGTATGTGGTATTCAGCAAGATTGGGTGGCTTAATACATATCTGCCCTTTATCATTCCCACGGCCCTGGGGGTTGGAAATGGAGGAGGGTTCTTCATCTATCTGGTGGCCCAGTTCATCAAAGGTATACCAAAGGAACTGGATGAGGCTGCCAAGATAGACGGATGTTCCACGTTCAGTATCATTGTAAGAATCATTTTCCCGCTGTGCAAACCGTCCCTGTTCTCTGTTGCTATCTTTGCATTCATGTGGAATTGGGATGATTTCCAGAATCAGCTGATTTACCTGACAAAGGTTGACCTTTATACAGTTGCCCTGGCAATGCGGACAACCATTGACGCCACCGGGGCAGACAACTGGGGAGCGGTCATGGCCATGGCATTATGTTCCGTGCTTCCGGCAATCGTGATGTTCTTCTGCCTTCAGAAGTACTTTGTGGATGGGGTCAGCACATCAGGACTAAAAGGATAAAAGAGGAGGCCTATATGTTAAAGGTTGAAAAGAAAATCCAGTCAGAAATTAACCGTCTGGAGCAGATGCTTTACAGGCACAGGACGCCTGTGAAAGGATGGATGGCAAAGCAAGGTTATTACCGCCATCCCGAAGAATATGAAATGATGGATGGGGAATGGGAAGAACTGGCGGAAGGAATCCATGTGGGCAGTCCGGATCTGACCGTATTTCTCAAAAACCATATTGTACTGGACGCCGGTTATAAAGGCGAGACCGCAGTGCTCCTGCTTAAGGTTGGAGGCGAGGGCTGCGTTTCTGTCAATGGAAACCATTATAATGGACTGGACTTTAACCGGAATATGATTCTGCTGTCCGAATGTGCGCAGGGTGGGGAAGAATATAAGGTTGAGATTGAAACGTATTGCAAGGACCTGATTTTAGACAGCGACAATGTGTTTAAGACAGATGTTGTGATAACCCAGTCAGAGATTGCCGCCATTAACAGGCCGGCATGGGATTTCTATTTTGAAGTTAAGACGGGATTTGACTTTATTGTGGGCTGCGGTGAGGAGTACACAAGACAGCGTGTCCTGCATGTAATTTACCAGGCCCTGCTGAAACTGGATTATTCAGAACAAGATACCTTTGATGAGAGCGTGAAACAGGCCCTCAGTGAATATGTGAAGACCATTGCCGGATATAATCAGATTAAGATTCCTGTAAAGATGTATTTTGCAGGACACTCCCATATTGACGTGGCATGGCACTGGCCCCTAAAGGAAACAGTAAGGAAGGTGAGCCGGACATTTTCCAGCATGCTGCGCCTGATGGAACAATATGAAAGCTTCAAGTTCTGCCAGAGCATGCCGGTCCTTTACGAGATGGCCCAGAAATACTACCCGGAGTTGTTTGCCCAGATAAAAGAACGGGTAAAGGAAGGGCGCTGGGAAACGCTGGGAAGCATGTACCTGGAGCCGGACTGCAACTTGATCAGCGGCGAATCATTTGTACGGCAGATCATGTATGGAAAGCGGTTCTACCAGAAGGAACTGGAGAGCGATTCTAATATCTGCTTCCTGCCCGATGTATTCGGATATTCTTCTGCAATGCCCCAGATCCTTAAGAAGGCAGGGACGGATTATTTCTTTACCACAAAGCTGACCTGGAACGAGACCAATGAATTTCCATACAGCGTATTCAAATGGAGAGGGCTGGACGGCACGGAGGTCCTGTCAGGGATGATGTCCATGTGTACGCAGCGTGGGCTGGGGCTGTACAATGGGGACCTGTCCGCAGCTGGTGTAAGGCAGTCCATGGATCATTTTAAGAACAAGGAAAATGGAGACCCACTTCTCTATCTCTATGGACATGGTGACGGAGGCGGCGGCGTCACAAAGGAAATGCTGGAGTCGGTAACAAGGCTTAACAGGGTTCCCATGATGCCTGAGGTTACGGTTGGGACCGTAAAACAGTATTTTGACGAACTGGACAAGGAGAAGGATTATCCTGTATGGGCAGGGGAACTGTACTTTGAAAAACACAGGGGTACCTATACCACTGCCGCCAATAATAAAAAGAACAACCGTAAGAGCGAGCTTTTATTCCGTGACGCGGAAATCGTATCTGTATTCCAGTATCTGGAAAATGGCACCTACCAGGGCGCGGACCTGGAGGCAGGATGGAAGAAGATTTTATTGAACCAGTTCCATGATATCCTGCCGGGAACCTGTATACGCGAAGTCTATGAGGAGTGCGGCCGGGAGTATGGGGAGATTGCAGGAATCGGGCAGGAGAGCATCCGGCAGAACCTCAGATGTATGGCCCAGCCGGATGAAGCGGCGGTAACCGTATATAATACCCTGTCCTGGAGCCGCAGGCAGGTGGTATCCATTGACGGCAGGGGATATGAGGCTGTGGTGGACGGAAAAGGAGCATATCCGGTGCAGGCCCTGAAAGAGGACGGCACCATTGACTTCCTGGCAGAGGATGTGCCGGCCCTGGGGTACAAGGTATATTACCTCACTCACAGGACAGACGGCCCGGCTGCCCAGTCAAAGGCCGCGTTAACACAGGAAAATGGAATCACGCAGATAAGCAATGACTGGCTTCAGGTAGGGATTGACGGGGACGGTGAACTTGTCTCTGTATTTGATAAGACAACGGGACGCCAGATACTAAAGGATGGAAGGAAGGGCAACCGCCTTAAGCTTCAGGAAGACATCCCGGTGGAGTGGGGGTCTGCATGGGAGGTAACCACAAAGAGGGAGGACAAGGCCCCGTTCCCATTTACCGGAACCAGCCAGTGCATAAAAGAACACAATGACTTATATACGGTCCTTTCCGTCAGGAAGTCGGTCCATCATTCTTCGGTGGAGCAGGATATCATCATGTACCATCATGCCCCGCTTATGGAATTCAGGACCAGGGTGGACTGGGATGAAAGGCAGAAGATGCTCAGGGTGGAATTCCCCGCGGATATACATACGCTGACAGCCAGATATGATATTGCCTTCGGCAATGTGGAACATCCAAACCATTCCACCACCAGCTATGATGAGGCGCGGTTCGAGGTGTGCGGACATAAATGGGGCGATATCTCGGATGGAAGCCACGGCGCGGCCCTGATGAATGACTGTAAATACGGTTATACCATCCAGGATTCCGATATGGTGCTGAGTCTTCTACGAAGTGCGGATTTCCCATCGGATTCATGTGATAAGGGAGTCCATACTTTCTCTTACTGGTTCTATCCCCATGACGGCGGGATAAAAGAAGGCAGGGTGGCTCAGGCCGGATATGAGGCCAATGTCCCTCTCCTGGTACAGGCTGGAAAAGCTGCCAGGGATGAACATTCCTATATCCATACCAACTGTGATAATATTGTCATTGATACCGTGAAGAAATCAGAGGACGGGGAAGAAATCGTGCTCAGGATATTCGAGACATACAATACGGTCAATGATGTGGTCCTGACGATGGGATTTTCTGTGGATTCGTGTGAGGAGACAGACCTGCTGGAGCGCCATCTGGAGGATCTCCCTGTCACAGACGGGCAGATACGGTTTACCATTCATCCGTATGAAATAAAAACGTACAAAGTAACTTGCAAACATAAATAAAATGGAGGTTGGGGTTATGAAGAAATGGTCGAAACTGCAGGTAGCAGCAATGGCAGCCGGTGCGGCAATGGTATTATCAGCGTGTGGTTCATCCACACAGGCCACCATCGCGGATACGGCAGCAACGCAGGGGAAAACGGCAGCGGACACAAAGGAGGCTTCAGGGGAGCCGGTGGAACTGAGGGTATCCTGGTGGGGCAGTGATGCAAGGCATGAGGCCACGTTAAAGGCGCTGGATCTGTTCATGGAAAAACATCCTGACATTAAGGTGACCGCGGAATACCAGGGATTTGACGGTTATCACGACAAGCTGATGACCCAGATTTCTTCCGGCACGGAACCGGATGTGTACCAGCTGGACAACAACGTATATTTTGCAAGTCTGGCGGCCAATGATAAGCTGGGTGACCTGACGCCTTATATCGGGAACCAGCTGAAGCTGGACGATTATCCGGAAAGCGCATTGACATGGGCCCAGTATAACGGTGTGCAGTACGGTGTGCCAAGTGGATTGAACGGACCTCTCTTTATCTGGAATAAACAGATATTCGATGAGGCAGGGGTAGAATATCCCACCAATGACTGGTCATGGGATGACTTTGAGAAGGCATGTCAGGAGATTTATGACAAGACAGGCAAGTATGGCATGAAAGAGCCCTCCTATTTCCTTACGATGACAATGGTACGCCAGGCCGGACAGTGGTTTGCAACCGAGGAAGGGGGACTTCAGGATTTCTCAGCCGCGCTTGGGGATGTGTATGGGCAGTATAATAAGTGGAGGGAAACAGGAGTATTCCCGCCGCTGGACATGACGGTTGGGCAGGAGTCCCAGCAGGATAACCTGTTCTTAAGCTGTGATGCTGCATGTGAGGTTAACCATATTGCAACAATGCCGCAGGACCATGCGGCTATGGCCGACCAGACAGAACTGGGAATATCACTGGTTCCAGGAACCAAACAGAACGGAGGAGCCTATATGCTGGCATCCATGCCATGGACCCTTGGCAAAAGCTCCAAGCATCCCGAGGAAGCAGCCACATTAATTGATTTCCTTATCAATGATAAAGATGCGGCTAAGATACTTATGACGGTACGCGGGGTTCCGGCGCCTGATTCTGTCCGTGAAACAATTGCACCTTTACTGGAGGGAGATGCCCTCCTTGTGGTGGATGGCGTTAACCTCCTGATTGAAAATACGCAGAGGATTGATTATGAGTGGCTTGTTCCTGGAAGCGCGGTGATTGAGAATACCATAATGGACGAGCAGTATGCAACCGGATATGGACAGAAAACACCGGAGGAGGCAGGGGCCGCTGCCTATAAGACAATACTGGAATCCGTGAATAACGCCAAATAAAATCCGGCAGGTAGTGGGGGATTCCATAATATGATATACTTTTGGAAGGTGTTGCAGTCTGGGCTGCAGCACCTTCTAATACAAAAGGATAGGGCGCTGCAGCGTAGACACGCCGTGTGATCTGAAGGGGAGTACGCCATGAAGGGATATGCCATAAAGGGACAGCCATTTAAAATTTCTATTAACAGGTTATGGGTTATAAGCAACTGTCTGATCATGGCTGCTTTTTTTTCTTTGAATTCCTTTTTCAGCCAGAGCAGTTATAAAAAGGTGCTGGAGCAGCAGTTTAAGGTAAAACAGTACCAGATGTTAGTATATATCAGCGATACGCTGGAGCAGTCCATGCAGTCCATTGAACTTTTGTCCAGGTCAACGGTGAACAATTACAGTATTATCAATAATATCCTTAACTACAAAAAGAATAAGAATTCCTACGAGCAGATGGTGTTCCAGAATAACATGAACCAGAACCTGTCTTCCGTTGCATATTCCCTGGGTGACATCATATCCGTTAACATCCTGCTGGACGATGAGGGGCTTAAGACAACCAAGATAAACGGGGTGTACGATTATGGGCATTATGTGACGGGCAGCGGGCTGGACGGCATACGGGACCTGTCCGAGGGATGGGTTCCCACCAGGAAGAACGATTTGCCGGTCCAGCCGTATATTCCGTATATCACGTCCTATGTGCAGCGCATTTATTCCGGTATGTATTATGGGGATGCAATCGGACATCTGGTGATTAACCTGAATGAGGATATGTTTTATAAACAGATGGAAAGCTACCGCCAGGAGGAAGGTTCCGATATCCTTCTTGTGGATGGGAACGGCACGGTACTCAGCGGGACCGTGAGGGATATCCTTGGGATGGACCTAAGCGGGACAGCGTATGGTGTCTATGGAGAACTGTCATCCGGCCATACGGAACTTACGGTTGAAGAGGGACATAAAATCGTGAGCAGGCGTAAACTGCAGGGAAGGGACCTTTATGTGCTGGCAATCACTGATTATGACAGGGTGGTAGCCCCCATCAGGCAGACACAGAAGGTGGTTTTCTTCTGTTCCCTTCTGTTCATGGCGCTGTTTGGCCTTATCAGCGGATTACTGGCTTATAAGATATCAAAGCCCATACTGAGCCTGTCCCGTGAGGTGATGGATTTTAAAGGAGGGAAATTCTGCAGGATAAATAGTTCCAGCAGGATATATGAGATTGATGTGCTGTGCACACAGTTCAACCATATGACGGAAGAGATACACAAGCTCATAGAGAGCCTCCTTAAACAGGAAAAGCTGAAACAGAAAAAGGAACTGGAAATCCTTCAGGCGCAGATTAACCCACATTTCCTGTATAATACGCTGGAAGCAATCAACTGGATGGCGCTGAGCATGAAACAGAAGGAAATCAGCAACATGGTGGTACTTCTGGGGAGCTTCTTAAGGCTCAGCCTTAACAAAGGCAAGAACATATATATGGTCAGGGACGAACTGAACCACCTGAAATGCTATCTGGATATCCAGAACATACGCTGCAAAGGAAAAATCCTGTTCTCATCTGATATAGACGAGGCTGCGCTGGATTACCGCATGATAAAACTCCTGCTCCAGCCGTTGGTGGAAAATTCCATCCTCCACGGCTTTGATTTCAGGGGAGGGGCAGGGCAGATATGGCTCAAGGTCTATATGGAGGAGGAGTACATTTATTTTACCATTACGGATGACGGGTGCGGTATGCCGGAGGAATTAGTGACGCGTATATGTGACATGCAGTCCGATGTGGGGCATGGCATAAAAAATGTGATGAAACGGATTTCCTTGTATTACGGCAGCGGATGCGGGCTTACCATACAGTCAAAGGAGAAGGTAGGCACCACCATAGAAGTGAAAATACTGAATAATGTTCCCGGACAGCAGATATAGAAATGTAAAAAGGAGGATGGACATGCTTTACAAACTTGCATTGGTAGATGATGAAGACTGGATTCTGGATGGGCTTCAGAATGCCATTGAATGGGATAAAATCGGTTTTCAGATAGCCGGAGCTTTTACGAATGGAAGAGATGCGCTGGAAGCACTGCTTGAGAATCCTCCGGATGCCATCCTCACGGACATAAAGATGCCCATGCAGGATGGGATATCCCTGGTAAAGAAGCTGCGGGAAGCGGGCCTCAAGGATTTGGAGGTGGTATTTTTAAGCGGATACGATGATTTTGAGCTGGCCCAATCATCCCTTAGGCTGGGGGCCGTGGATTATGTGCTTAAGCCTTCTGCGCCGGAACAGATTATAGAGGTATTTACCAGGATTAAGAACCGGCTGGATGAGCGGCGGGAGAGGGAAAAGGAAAAACAGGCGGCTACCGGGCTGGTGCAGGCCGGTGTGCAGGTGTTTAAGGACGCGGTATATAACCATATAATGAGCGGGAATGAGACTGGATATGAGAGGCTGATGACCCTGTATTCTGAATTTGTGGAGCGGGAAAAAGGAAACCCGTTCATGGTGGTCTCGGTTGCCCTGGAATCCACCATATCTGAGCACATGCCCAGGTCGGAGGATGTGCGGACCATTGAGTATCTAAGGCAGATGGTGGTGGAATTCCGGGAACACCATAACAAGGGGATTTATCTGATTAAGAATCTTTTTTCTTATTCCTTTGTATTTTCCGGGTATGACGAGGAAGTGGCGGATAACCTGACGGAAAGTATGAAGCGGAAACTGAGACGGGATACGGGCGAACATTTGATTAGCGCGAAAAGCAATGTATACAGGGATTTCCAGATGGTAAAAAAGGCGTATGATTCCTCCCTTGACAGGCTGTTCCGCCTGGACATGCCGGATCCGGTGCAGATGCTTTACTTTAAACTCGGCAATGACGCCGTGCTGAAGGCAGCCATAGAGGACAGGGACCAGCAGATTGTGCTGTGGAGCCTGAAAAACTGGATGGTAAAGGTGGATGACACGGAGCCGGAACACAGGTGGCGTATGATGAAACGTCTTCTTTATAATCTCAGCCTTATTTTCCTGCAAAACAGCATTTCCTCCCAGGAAATCTGCAATTTATACCAGTCAATCAGGGAAGGGGATTGTGAATCCGTAAAAGAAGCAGTCATTTCCTTTGTCAAGTCTGAACTTCTGGCATCCAATAACGCAAACAGCAGGAATGCCCATCTGTGTAAGGCAGCGGCCAAATATATCAGCCGGAATTATACGGAAGAAATCACGCTTAACGAACTGGCGGAACAGTTCTATATATCGCCTAATTACCTGGGAACGTTATTTAAGAAGAATATGGGCATGGGAGTCAAAGAATACCAGACAGCCATACGTCTGGAACAGGCGGAGGCACTGATTGCCAGCGGCAAATTTAAATTATACCAGGTGGCGCAGATGGTTGGATATTCAAACTATGAATATTTCCGTAAAATTTACTTTAAGCATAAAAGCAGGAACCCATCAGAATAAGGAGAAGATATGATTTTTATTAAGGAGAGGATTGGCAGGCTCATAAAGGATGTGGAGGCGCTGGTATATCCGTATGAGGTCAAGATAGATTCCTATAAAATAAAAAAGACCTGTGATCGGTTTTGTGATATCAGTCAGATTGATACATCGGACTGGGAAGAGCTTCACAAAGAAGAAATCTGGGGCGGGAACCAGGAATATTTTTGGTTTGAAACCTTTATTACAATACCGGATGAATGGGACGGCAGGTGTGTTGCCTATGAGGTGATGACAGGCAGGGAGGGCCAGTGGGATGCGGTTAATCCCCAGTTCTCAGTCTTTGTGGATGGACGGTTAAAACAGGGGTTTGATGTGAACCACAGGGAGACCATCCTTTCAGAGCAGGCCCGGGGCGGAGAGCGGCACCACATCGTACTGTCCGCATTTACCGGGGACCGGAACTTTTATTTAAAGCTGGATTCAAGGCTTAAGGTCCTGGACCGGAAGGTGGAGTCATATTACTATGACCTGAAGGTCCCCTATGACACGGCCCTGTTGCTGGATGAACCGGACCGTGAATATATGGCGGTAATCAAAAGCCTGAATGATTCCCTTAACCTGTTGGATTTGAGGAAGGAGGGCTCGGATGCATTCTATGCCAGCCTTGCCGTGGCCCATGACCGCCTGAGGAAAGATTTATATGAAAAACAGTGCGGTCAAACAGAGGTGCATACATATTGCGTGGGGCATACCCACATTGACTGTGCCTGGCAGTGGACGCTTAAAGTCACCAGGGATAAGGCAGTGCGCAGCTTTTCCACGGCACTGGAACTGATGCGCAGGTACCCGGAATTCATATTCATGTCCAGCCAGCCACAGTTATACCAGTATGTAAAAGAGGAAGCACCGGAAGTCTATGAGGAAATAAAAAGACGGGTGCGGGAAGGGCGGTGGGAGACAGAAGGCGGCATGTTTGTGGAAGCCGACTGCAACCTGGCTTCCGGCGAGTCCCTGATCCGCCAGTTCCTGTATGGAACCCGTTTTTTTAGGAGGGAATTCGGGACAGAGAATGTGATTTTATGGCTGCCCGATGTGTTCGGGTACTCCGCAGCCCTTCCCCAGATTATGAAGAAATGCAAAATCCGATATTTCATGACAACCAAGCTTAGCTGGAATGAATTTAACAAGATGCCCTACGACACGTTCATGTGGGAGGGCATTGACGGAACGGCCATACTCACCCATTTTTCACCAACCAGGGATTATCATACAGGAGGCAGGGAAGACGGGAATGAGAACAGCCATTATACCACCTATAACGGGTTCCTGTGCCCTTCCCAGGTAAAAGGGGGATGGGAACGGTATAGTCCCAAGTACCTGAACAAAGAAGTACTTATGTGTTTTGGGTACGGGGACGGGGGAGGCGGGGCGACCAGCCAGATGCTGGAGAACCAGAGACGGATTTCCAAGGGGATACCGGGCTGTCACGCCACGGTCATGAGCACGGCCAGACATTTCTTTGAGACATTAGAGGAACATGTGTCGGGCAGTTCCTGGCTTCCAAAATGGACAGGGGAGCTATACCTGGAATACCATAGGGGGACCTATACTTCCATGGCAAGGAATAAACGGTATAACAGGAAGGCGGAATTTGCCACCCAGGACACGGAGTTCCTGGCCGTGTGCGACGGGCTTATATCTGGAGCCGCCTATCCCAGGGAAGAACTTGATTCTGTCTGGGAAGCTGTTTTAAGGAACCAGTTCCACGACATCCTTCCAGGCTCATCCATCAAGGAAGTATACGATGACTCAAAAGAGGAATACGAAAAACTTCTTGCAGTAGACAGCCGTCTCATGGAAGCCTCCCTTAAGCGCCTGGTATCAGCCATAGACGCGCCGGAGGGGGCGCTGGCCGTATATAACTTCGGGCCGGAAGTTAAAGCTGAAGTAGTGGAATTTTATTATGAAGGCGGCTGGCCCGTGGTTTATGACGGGGAGAGAAAGGTGAGTGTCCAGAAGTCAGGGGAACGCACCTATATTTTCACTGCATCAGGTCTGCCGGAGCGTGGATATAAAACCTATGGCCTTGGAGAATCAGAGGTGGGGGATGGGAGCAAAGGGAATCCCATGTTTTCCGTATCAGAACACCATTTGGAAAACCGATATTTTTCAATCAGGCTTAACTCTAAGGGGCAGTTTGCAGGTATCCTTGATAAGACGGCTGGCCGGGAACTGCTTATGCCGGGAAAATCAGGCAACGTAATCATGAGTTATGAAGACCGTCCCCATAAGTATGATGCCTGGGATATTAACAATTACTATGAAGAGAAATCCTGGGAAGTGGATCAGGTGGAATGTATCGAGGTCACTGAACATGGGCCTGTGCGGGCCTGCGTCACCGTAACACGCAGATATCTTGATTCCACGATTAAACAGTCCATATATCTGTATCATGATATACCCAGGATTGACATCAGGAACCAGATAGAGTGGAAGGAACACCAGATTTTCCTTAAGACCTTATTCCCTCTGGATATCCATACCAGCGAAGCCGTATTTGATATCCAGTACGGAAATGTCAAAAGACCCACCCATGCCAATACTTCCTGGGACTTTGCCAGGTTTGAGGTGTGCGTCCACAAGTGGCTGGACCTGGGAGAAGATGATTACGGGGTAAGCTTCATCAATGACTGCAAGTATGGCTGCAGCGTCAGGGATTCGGTTGTGGGGCTGTCCATGTTAAAGTCAGGGACCTTCCCCAATCCACAGGCTGACCAGGAATATCATGAATTCACATATTCCATCTACCCGCATAAGGGGAGCTGGAAGGAAGCGGGAAGCGTTCATATGGCGTATCAGATGAATAACCCTCCGGCAGTGGTGAGAAAGGAACAGGGCGGCGGATTCCTGGACCCGGTCTTTTCCTTTTTTTCAACCGACTGTCCCAATGTCATAATCGAAGCCGTAAAAAGGGAGGAGGATGGGGAGGGAATCATCCTCAGGCTGTATGAATGCTTTAACCGGAGGACCAAAGTAATCCTGCGGTCCGGTCTGGGGGCTGCAGAGGCGTATGAGTGCAGTATGCTGGAGGAGATTGAGCAGGCATTGGCTGTGGAAAAGGGCCAGGTAAGGTTCACCATTAAGCCCTATGAGATAAAAACCATCCTGCTAAGATGCTCAGGTCATGGAAATTATCGTTAAATTTTAAACATCTTTTATCTATTGACTGACAATGCAGCCTGTGTTAGTATGAACTTAGCAAGGGCGCGGCGGCATCGCAGCACCAGCTTTTGCAGACAACTGCATACCATCGGTTGATGGATTCGGGAGAGACTGTCCGGGGCTGGGAATGGATTTCCTGCCATGTCTGGGGACAGCGCCGAAGGGGAAGCGGAGAACTCTCAGGCAAAAGGACCGGATACCGGACGATACTCTGGAAAGCGATGAAGCACCGACGAAGCCCAATCTTTCAGGTCCAAAGACAGAGCGCATGAACAAGGTTTTTGTTTGTGCGCTTTTTTAATGGAGTGAAGGCAGCGGAGAATAAAAAAGGAGGGGAATCATTTATGGGCACAGAAGTGACGGAGGTTGTTGAACGCAAGACGCCGCTCTATGACACACATGTGAAATACAAGGGAAAGATAGTCCCGTTTGCAGGGTATCTGCTGCCGGTGCAGTATGACACCGGTGTGATTGGGGAACACATGGCGGTACGTACCAGATGCGGCCTGTTCGATGTATCACACATGGGTGAGATTATCTGTAGGGGAAAGGATGCGCTTCAGAACCTGAACATGCTGCTGACCAATGATTATACGGTCATGGCAGAGGGACAGGCGCGATACAGCCCCATGTGCAACGAAGAGGGAGGCGTGGTGGACGACCTGATTGTCTATAAGGTAAGGGACAACTGCTACTTCATTGTTGTGAACGCTGCCAATAAGGATAAGGACTATGCCTGGATGAAGGCCCGCCAGTTTGGGGATGTGGTGTTTGAGGATATTTCCGACCGCGTGGCCCAGCTGGCCCTTCAGGGGCCAAAGGCCATGGATGTCCTTAAGAAGGTGGCCAAAGAAGAAGAAATTCCGGATAAGTACTATACCTGCCGGTTTGACTGCATGATTGGGGATATCCGGTGTATTATCTCCAGGACAGGATACACGGGAGAAGACGGGGTGGAGATTTACATGGCGCCTGAGGACGCCCCGGGGATGTGGGAGCTGCTTATGGACAAGGGACAGGAGGAAGGGCTGATCCCATGCGGCCTGGGGGCCAGGGACACCCTGAGGCTGGAGGCCTCCATGCCGCTGTACGGGCATGAGATGGACGATTGCATTTCACCAAAAGAGGCGGGACTTGGGATTTTTGTAAAGATGGATAAAGAAGATTTCATCGGGAAAAAGGCCCTGGTGGAAAAAGGACCGCTGACCAGGAAGCGTGTTGGCCTTAAAGTGACAGGCAGAGGCATTATCAGGGAGCACCAGCCGGTGTATATAGGAGACCAGCAGATCGGGATGACCACGTCCGGCACACACTGCCCTTATCTTGGGTATCCGGCGGCCATGGCGCTTGTGGGTATCGGATATAAGGAGCCGGGAACGGCTGTGGAGGTAGAGGTGCGCGGACGGCGTGTGGCCGCGGAAGTGGTGAAGCTTCCGTTTTACAAACTAAAAAAGTAAAACCAGAAAATTTGAGGAGGTATTAAGAATGAATATTCCAAAAGATTTAAAGTACGCAAAATCACACGAGTGGGTAAAGATGCTGGATGAGGAGACGGCCCTGATCGGCCTGACCGATTATGCCCAGGATGCCCTGGGGGACCTGGTGTTTGTGAACCTGCCGGAAGCAGGGGATGAGGTGGAAGCAGGTGAGACGTTTGCGGATGTGGAATCCGTGAAGGCTGTTTCAGATGTATTTTCACCGGTGACAGGCACGGTGGCGGAGGTTAACGAAGGACTTCTGGACGCACCTGAGTCCATTAATGAAGCGCCCTATGAGGCATGGTTCATTAAAGTGGAGCATATTACGGATACGGAAGAACTGATGGATGCCCCGGCCTATGATGCATACATCAAGACCCTTGATTAAAATAATCCATTCCGCCAGAAATGAGGTGTAGCTTATGGGGACGTATGTGCCTGATACGAAGCAGGAGCAGCAGGAAATGCTTCGTGAGATAGGATTCAACAGTTTCGATGAAATGTTTTCCCATATCCCGGAGGAGGTAAAGCTGAAGGACGGCCTGGATCTTATGCCGGGTCTCAGTGAGCAGGCTGTAATCGGGAAGATGGAGGACATAGCCGGTAAGAACGTGGTGTTCCGCCACATCTTCCGCGGGGCAGGTGCTTATAACCATTACATACCGGCCATTGTATCCAGCGTGATATCCAAGGAGGAATTTGTCACTGCCTATACGCCTTATCAGGCGGAAATCAGCCAGGGCATCCTCCAGTCCATATTTGAGTACCAGACCATGATATGCGAGCTGACGGGCATGGACGCATCCAATGCATCCATCTATGACGGCGCAACGGCAGCGGCCGAGGCAGCCGCCATGTGCAGGGACAGGAAGCGGAGCACGGTCTATGTTTCCGGAGCAGCCAATCCCGGGGTCATTGAGGTGATTAAGACATACTGCTTTGGCAGCAATACAAAAGTAATCATTGTGCCGGAGGAATGCGGTGTCACGGATGCAGATGCCCTGGCCCGCATGATGAAGGAGGACGCCCAGGCAGCCTGCTTTTATGTGCAGCAGCCAAACTACTTCGGCAATATGGAGGATGGGGACGTTCTGGGCCGCATTGTACATGATGCAGGCGCCAAATACATCATGGGATGCAATCCCATGGCGCTGGGGATCATGAAGACGCCTGCCGGGTACGGCGCCGATATTGCGGTGGGCGACGGTCAGCCCCTGGGCATGCCGCTGGCATTTGGGGGCCCCTACCTGGGATTCATGGCAGCGACCGCGGCCATGGCAAGGAAGCTTCCGGGCCGTATCGTTGGAGAGACAAAGGATGATAAGGGCGAGAGGGCATTTGTACTGACCCTCCAGGCCCGTGAACAGCATATACGCAGGGAAAAGGCCAGTTCCAATGTCTGCTCCAACCAGGCATGGTGCGCCCTCACTGCTTCGGTGTATATGACGGCCATGGGCGCGGACGGCATGGCAGAAGCCGCGGCCCAGTGTATGTCCAAGGCACATTATCTTAGGGATGTGTTAAAGGAAGCCGGACTTGAACCAAAGCATGACCGGGAATTTTTCCATGAGTTTGTGACAGTCAGCCCTGAAGGCAGGTGCACGGACAGTAACCATATCCTCCGCGCGCTTGAGGAATACGGAATCCTTGGGGGCCTTAAGCTGTCTGACAGGGAGATACTCTGGTGCGCAACGGAAGTCAATACCAGGGAGGAAATGGATGAAACCGCATCCATTGTCCGAAACGTGCTTCACGGTGAATGCAGGCATAAGGAGGTGTGCGGTTCATGAAACTTGTATTTGAAAAGGGCTCGGCCGGAAGAGGCTTAAACCTTATCCGTGGGTGTGATGTACCCAGGGTTTCCCTGGATGGGGAACATAAAAGGGAGGCGCCCCCCCGTCTGCCCCATATGTCGGAAAATGAAATCAGCCGCCATTACACACAGCTGGCAAAGCGCTCCCATGGCGTGAATGACGGGTTCTACCCCCTGGGTTCCTGTACCATGAAGTACAACCCCAAAGTCAATGAGGAGGCTGCTGCGCTGAAAGGATTCAGATGCGTCCATCCGCTGCAGCCCACAGACACGCTTCAGGGCTCCATGGAGGTCCTTTACCTGGCGGAGAAGTATCTTTGCGAGATTACAGGCATGGACGCCATGACCTTCCAGCCCGCGGCCGGCGCCCATGGGGAATTTACCGGCCTGCTGTTAATCAAGGCATACCATGTACACAGAAAGGATGACAGACGTACCAAGATCATTGTCCCGGATTCAGCCCACGGCACCAACCCGGCCAGCGCGTCCATGTGCGGTTATGAAGTAATCAGCATACCGTCCAGGGAAGACGGGTGTGTGGATTTGGAGCAGCTGAGGGCGGCGGTTGGGGAGGACACGGCAGGACTTATGCTGACCAACCCCAATACAGTTGGATTGTTTGATAAGAATATCCTGGAGATAACAAGGATTGTCCATGAGGCAGGCGGGCTGTGTTACTATGACGGCGCGAACCTGAATGCGGTCATGGGAATCGTGCGCCCGGGAGACATGGGCTTTGACGTGGTACACCTGAACCTGCACAAGACATTTTCCACGCCTCATGGCGGCGGCGGACCGGGCAGCGGCCCCGTTGGCTGTAAGGAATTCCTGATGCCGTATCTGCCGGGGGTCAGGGTGGCGGCGGATCCGGCAGGAGAGGCAGCTATAGATAAGACAGGAGACGGCGCAGGGGATAAGGCCCCGGCCCGGTATATCTTTGAACGGGCGCCCGAATCCATCGGGGATGTGAAGCAGTTTTATGGCAATTTCCTGGTGGTCGTAAAGGCCCTGACCTATATCATGAGCCTTGGCAGGGAGGGGATACGGGAGGCGTCCTCCAATGCGGTATTAAATGCAAATTACATGAAGGTAAAACTTTCTGATGTATATGACATGGCTTACAATGAGACCTGCATGCATGAGTTCGTCATGAGCCTGGAGGGCATGAAGCACAAAAATGGCGTCACGGCCATGGATATAGCCAAGGCGCTGCTGGATTACGGCATCCATCCGCCCACCATGTACTTCCCGCTGATTGTCCATGAGGCCCTGATGGTGGAACCCACGGAGACAGAGTCAAAGGAGACGCTGGATGAGGCCATCCAGGTGTTCCATAAGATATATGAGACAGCCATGGCGTCGCCGGAAGAACTTCACAGCGCACCCCACACAACGCCTATCGGAAGGCCGGATGAGGTAACGGCTGCGCGTAAGCCGGTGCTCCGGTACACATGGGAAAGCTGACCGGACCAATATAGAAGACCTGCCTGGGCAGCCGGGAAAGCTGTCCGGGCAGGTTTTCTGGGATATGGGGCGGCACTGGCCGCGCCCGGTGTAAAAACGCCGGTACATAGCCCCTGTCATGTACGCCGGGAAGCACTGGCAGGTCATGGGGTAATATACCATACGGAGTATTTGCGCGGAAGGAGGCAGAATGATTAACAGGCTGATCTGGCTGGAGACAGATAATACATACCCTTACAGGAACCTGGCCATGGAGGAATACATGACCAACCATGTGCCTGACGGAACCTGTATCCTTTTCCTGTGGCAGAACCGGCATACGGTGGTGATTGGCAGGAACCAGAACTGCTGGAAGGAATGCAGGGTGGATTTCCTTGAGGAAGAAGGAGGATACCTGGTGCGCAGGCTTTCAGGCGGCGGGGCAGTGTTCCACGACCTGGGCAACCTGAATTTTACATTTATTGTAAGAAAAACGGATTATGACGTGGAACGCCAGCTGCAGGTGATACTGGAGGCAGTCAGGAGGCTGGGAATCCAGGCAGAGAAAACCGGGCGCAATGATATTACGGTTGAGGGGAGAAAATTTTCCGGCAATGCATTTTACCAGACAGGAGACTGCTGTTACCATCACGGGACCCTGCTGGTCCATGCTGACAAGGAAAATATGTCAAGATACCTGAATGTGCCGCGGGAAAAGCTGGCATCCAAAGGAGTATCCTCTGTAAAGTCAAGGGTGGCCAATCTGGACGAGTTCTGTCCCGGTCTGACAGTGGACAGGGTGAAGGCTGCTTTGGCGGAGGCATTTTCCCAGGTATATGGACAGGTTGCTGAGAAGATGGAAGAGAAGGAACTCCCGGAGGATGCCATAGGCCCGCTGACGGAAAAGTTTGAATCCTGGCAGTGGAAATACGGCAGGAAGATTCCTTTTGAACATGAGATGGAGCAGCGCTTTGCCTGGGGCGGGATCCAGATGCAGTTTCATGTGGACGGGGGCAGGATACAGGAGGTTAATGTGTTTTCCGATGCCATGGACCAGGAACTGATTGGGAATCTGTCAGAGAGACTAAAGGGCTGTCCGTACGATGGGAATGCCATGTGCGAGGCAGTTAAAGAAGCGGGAACAGAAGGCGGGATAAGACAGGACATCCTGTCCCTCATAAAGGAATCCATGTAACAGAAGGTCTGGTGCCGCCTGGCGTCAGGATATAGAGCAGGAGTGAAAGAGAGGTTAATGATATGGCAGACAGATGGAATCTGGTGGTTATAGGCGCAGGACCGGGCGGGTATGAGGCAGCGGTTGAAGGGGCCAGGAAGGGTATGAGGGTGGCGCTGGTGGAGAACCGTGAACTTGGCGGGACCTGCCTGAACCGGGGATGTATCCCCACAAAGACCATCCTGCATACAGCGGAACTATATCATGAACTTCAGTCAGGGCCATCCATCGGCCTTCGGGCAGACCAGGCAGCCGTTGACATGGCCATGGTGCAGCAGCGCAAACAGGAGGTCATTAATCAGCTGAGGGCCGGAATCGCTGCCCTGATGAAGACAAATAAAATTGCGGTTTACAGTGGGACAGGAACAATAGTGGACCGTTGCCACGTATCGGTCCGGTCGGAAAGCGGTGAACCGGTCCTTCTGGAGACTGACCATATACTGATTGCCACGGGCTCTGTGCCGGCCTGCCCTCCGATTCCAGGAGCAGACCTGCCGGGGGTGGTGACCAGCGACGGTCTGCTGGATAAGCAGGACATGTTCGGGCATTTAATCATCATAGGCGGCGGTGTGATTGGAATGGAATTTGCCTCAATCTACAGTTCCCTTGGACACCCTGTGACCGTAATCGAGGCCCTGGACCGCATCCTGCCCGGAATGGACAAGGAAATAGCCCAGAACCTTAAGATGATTTTGAAAAAGCGGGGGACGGACATCCATACAGGCGCCAGGGTGGAGGAAATCCTCAGGGCAGGGGACGGCAGGGGACTGGCCTGCCGGTTCGTGGAGAAGGACAAGGCATGGGAGGTTACGGCTGACGGCATCCTGATTGCCACGGGCCGCAGGGCCTATACAGGCGGGCTCATATCAGAGGAAAGCAGCCAGGACATCAAGGATATGGCAATGGAACGCGGCCGTATCGTGACGGATGGGAATCATGAAACCAGCGTTCCCGGCATATATGCCATTGGGGATGTTGCCGGAGGCATCCAGCTGGCCCATGCGGCCACGGCCCAGGGGCGCAGCGCAGTGGCCCATATGGCAGGTGAGGAGGCGGGCATCCGTCTGGATATCGTCCCCTCCTGTGTCTACACCAGTCCGGAAATCGGCTGTGTGGGAATCACCGTGGATGAGGCAAAGGAAAAGGGCATATCTGTCATCACCAGGAAATACCTGATGTCAGCCAATGGAAAATCCCTTCTCTCCCAACAGGAGCGCGGTTTCATAAAGGTAGTTGCGGACAGCAAAAGCCACTGTATCCTGGGCGCCCAGATGATGTGTGCCAGGGCCACGGATATGATTAGCCAGTTTGCGGTGGCCATTGTCAATGAGCTGACGCTGGAGGACATGGCAAAGGCCATATTCCCCCATCCCACATTTAGCGAAGGGATTTCGGAGGCTGTAAGGCAATAAGAAGCTCTATTCCCAGAATTAATCTGGTTCCCCATCAATCAAATGCACCCCATACCGGTAGTGCTCCTCTGTCAGCTTCTCCGCCAGCTTATAATCCCCATCCTCATAAGCTTCCGTAATCAGCCTGTGCTGCCGGATAGAGGAGGTCCTGTGCTCCAGGGTGCGGACCGCGTGCCGCATCAGCAGGAACCGTATCAGGTTGTATCTCTTGTAGGTTTCCTTTAAGAAACGGTTGCCGCAGTAATCAAAGAATGCCTTGTGGAAGCGGTAATCCGCGTCAAAATATGCCTCGTCATCCTGGGCCTCGGCCATAGCTTTTAGGTTGCGGTAAAGTTCCTCCGTTACCTGCCGGGTTTGGCTGCTGCGCGCAGAAAGGGCCACGGCCTGGCAGGACAGGGCAAGGATGAATTCATTCAGCTCCCCGGAGTATTCAAAATCAAAACTGATCAGCTGGGCGCCGGTTTTTGTCACCTCGCCAATCAGACCATCCTGGTTCAGCTTATTGATGGCATCCCTTATGGGAGTGGAGGAAACCTGAAAGCGTTCCTGCAGCTCACGGTTCGTGAGCTTGGCGCCAAGGGGTATGGTTCCTGCAAGGATGTCCTCTTTTAAGATGTTGTAAATCTGTTCACTTAATGTGAGTTTTATAATGTTTTCAGCCATAGACGTTCCGTATCCACCATCTTCCCTTCATAATTATGCCTATTCTACTACACATTTGGGTCAAATGCAATAAAACTATGGGAATGTGCATAACAGGATGTGCATAATATCAGAATTATTTTAAAATCCCCCTTGACTATTGGTTAAAATGCTGTATAATAAGAATCACAAGTGATGCATCACGCATCACGCATCATAAAACCGCGGAGAGATGCAAAGACAAATCATGGACGTAAATTGTTAAACAAACAAATTATGACAGGGGGGAATGATTATTTTTGAGCGGATATTACAGATGATCGTGAAGGTAATCACATCATTGAACGAACTTCTATGGGGGGATTTGTTTATCCTTGAGTTTTCCAATGGAGAAACCCGGTTTGGCATATCGCTGCTGGTTATTATCCTGATACCTGCAGGTATTTATTTTACCTGTAAGACACGGTTTTTGCCCTTCCGGCTGTTTCCGGAAATGGTCAGGGTTACGCTGGAGAAAAAGAGCAGTAATGAAAAGGGTTCAATATCAGGCTTACAGGCGCTGATTATTGCCACCGCCACCAGGGTTGGCATGGGGAACCTGGCAGGAGTTGTGGCCGCCATATCCTTTGGCGGGGCAGGAGCGGTTTTTTGGATGTGGCTGTCGGCATTGATTGGCTCATCCAGCGCCTTTATTGAATCAACCCTGGCGCAGATTTATAAAGAGAAGGATCCTCTTTATGGCGGGTTTAGGGGAGGTCCGGCCTATTTCATGGACCGCATGAGGATTATTACCAAGGTTAAGCGGGAGGATATTTTTGTAAAGGATGTACATAATGAGGCTGAATATGTTGCAAGTGACAAGCAGACCTATTATACAAGAGGCTGCAAATTCACATTCCTGGGCCTGGCATTTGCATTTTCCGGCCTTCTGTGCTGGGCAGGAATCAGCCAGGTGGTTGCCAATTCCGTAACATCCTCCTTTAAAAATGCATTTGGTATTCCTCAGCTGGCTACCACGATTGTCCTGGTGGTCATGTCTGCACTGATTGTACTCAGGAAGAATGCCACGGTAAAGGTCCTGGATAGAGTGGTTCCGGTCATGGCCTGTGCGTATTTTGCCATAACACTGTTTATTATCTTAAAAAATATTACTTATTTGCCGGTGGTGCTTAATAACATTTTTTCACAGGCATTTGGGTTAAAGCCCATTGTTGGGGGCGGCCTTGGGGCAGTGGTCATGAATGGGGTAAAAAGGGGTCTGTTCTCCAATGAGGCAGGAAGCGGTTCCGCACCCTGTGCTGCCGCTGCTGCAGAAGTCAGCCATCCTGTGAAACAGGGACTGATCCAGTCATTGGGAGTATTCATCGATACCCTGGTAATCTGCAGCTGTTCTGCATTCATCATGCTGCTGGCTCCCGGGGAGGCCATTGAGGGACTGGTGGGAATGGATCTGCTGCAGGCGGCCATGAATTATCATATGGGCAAGTTCGGGGTTGTTTTTATAGCCATCATCCTGTTCATGTTCAGTTTTTCAACCTTTATCGGCATCCTTTACTATGCAAGATGTAATGTGGCTTATATTTTCGGGGATACCTGGAAAGCCCAGACTGGCTATAAGCTGTTTGCGCTGGCAATGCTTTTTATAGGCGGGGTTGCCGCATACACATTTGTGTGGGATCTGGGGGATTTAGGGGTTGGATTAATGACAATCTTTAACATGCTTGCCATCATACCCCTTTCAGGCCAGGCAATTTCAGCCCTCAGGGATTATGAGCAACAGTACATGATGAAAGACAAAAAAGTTAACAGAAATGAAAAAATCATTATATAAAATAAGGAGGATTTAAATATGGATATGATGAATTTCGCACCGGAGCCATTTAAAATCAAAATGGTGGAGCACATGGGCAACCTGAACAAGGAAGAGAGGAAAGCAGCCATCAAGGAAGCCGGATATAACACCTTTTTACTGAAATCAGAAGAATGTTTCATCGACCTTCTGACCGATTCCGGAACCAATGCAATGAGTGACAGGCAGTGGGCAGGACTGATGTTAGGCGATGAAGCCTACGGCGGTTCCAAGAACTTCTACCACCTTGAGGCAACGGTACAGGAGCTGTTCGGATTCAAGTATGTGGTACCCACCCATCAGGGACGCGGCGCAGAGAATATCCTTTCCACACTTACCATTAAGCCAGGCGATTATGTACCCGGCAACATGTATTTCACAACCACACGTTTCCATCAGGAACGCAACGGCGCAACCTTCCGCGACGTCATTATCGACGAGGCCCACGACCCCAATGCAATCCTTGATTTCAAGGGCAATATTGACCTGAATAAGTTCCAGGCCCTGATTGACGAAGTGGGCGCTGATAAGATTCCATATATCTGCCTTGCGGTGACCGTTAACCTGGCAGGCGGACAGCCGGTTGCCATGGCCAACATCAAGGCAGTATCCGAACTGGCACACAAGCACGGCATCAAGGTGATGTTTGATGCCACAAGATGTGTTGAGAACGCGTATTTCATCAAGACAAGGGAAAAGGGTTATGAGGACAGGACCATTAAGGAAATCGTCCATGAGATGTTCTCCTACGGCGACGGCTGCACCATGTCCGGCAAGAAGGACTGCCTGACCAACATCGGCGGCTTCCTGTGCATGAATGACAAGGACTTATATGTACGTGCCTGCGGTACTGTTGTACAGTTTGAAGGCATGCCTACCTACGGCGGAATGGCCGGCAGGGATATGGAAGCCATGGCTATCGGTCTCAGGGAATCCATGGAATTTAACTATATCAGCCACCGTGTGAACCAGATCCGCTACCTGGGCGAGAAACTGGATGCGGCAGGCGTGCCAATGGTAAAGCCTTACGGCGGCCATGCAATCTTTGTGGATGCACGCGCATTCCTTGACCATCTGGACCAGGAAAAGGATTTCCCGGCCCAGGCCCTGGCAGCGGCTGTTTATGAATATTCCGGCGTGAGGACCATGGAGCGCGGAATCATTTCCGCGGGCCGTGACCCAAAGACCGGCGAGAACCATGTTCCGAAGCTGGAGACCATCCGCCTGACCATTCCGAGAAGGGTATATACCTATGCACATCTGGACTATGTGGCTGATGCAATCATCCAGCTGTATCAGAAGAGACATGATATCAGCGGACTTAAATGGGTGTATGAGCCGGAGGTGCTGCGTTTCTTTACCGGAAGATTTGAGCCGAAGAATGGCGGGTTGATTAAAGGGTTTTAAAGTTCATTTCATCATCCGGCATGCTATCCGGTATCAAGCGTTGAAAAAGTCAGGCATATAAGCTGCCTGACTTTTTCAACTACAGTAAGGAGTTAAAATATCTATCAATCGCTTTAACACTGCGTCTGAAAGAATTTTCCCCTTTTCCGCGGATGAAGAATAGGCAGTTGCCAGAACGCCGGTACCAGGTATCGCGTCCTTTTCAATGGGATATTTGATATAACAGCAAGGTATGGCGCCTTTTGTATCAACCATCCGTTCTTCATGAACTAAATCAGGTGCAAAATACATCATCAGGGAAGTTTCCGTGACCGCAGCATGCTCCAGGGCCCATCCCGGAAATGGTATCTGGTCAAAGACGGCATCAATGGTTTCCTGAGGAAGGGGATCCCACCAATTGGATGTAATCAGAAGCAGGTCATCCCCGTATTTTGATGAAGCAATATCAAGTGCCTCAACAATAAATGCCTCATTTTCAAAATGGGCATTCAGTATGAAGATCTTTCGAAAACCATCCTTGTAGAATTCATCAATCAGTTCCATGATATTAGTCTGCAGTGTCAGGCCGCTTAAATCAATGGTTCCAGGAAACAGCGGTCCGCCCCCGCTTAAAGGCTTTGATTTATACCCATACTTAAGGGTAGGGGCAACAACGGCATCTAATTCTTCTGCTAACCGGAATGAAAAATTTTCTGCTATGACTGAGTCTACGTTCAGCGGCAGATGCGGACCATGCTGCTCCATGGAACCAACCGGAAGAATAATGAAAGAATCCGTTTTCTGTGCAAAATCCATCCATGTCATTTTCTCCATCCTGATTAAATCCCAACGTGTATTCATATAAGTGACCTCCTTCTAAAACCATACCTTTATTTATGAAAAGTATATAATAAAAGTAAGGAATCCGCATTGTACTGAAAGTATGAAATTAATTCCGTTCCATCATGAATCAAGGTACAATTACAGGATATAAAAATTGGTATCATGGTACAATGCCCGCTAAAGGAAAGTATGATATTTTATATGTATTATGATTGCGGAGGAGATTGGGATGCACAAGAATAGAGTGGTATTGAAAAATGTAAATATATATCAGCAGGGATTGGCAGATATTTTGATTGATGAAGGAAGGATAATCCATATATCGAAGGAGCCAGGATATGAAGTGGGGGACGCTGTCTGCCATGACTTAAAAAGTCATCTCATGGTACCTCCCTATGTGGAATCCCACATCCATCTGGACTATACATACACTGCATTCCACCCAAGCGCAATCAACAGGACAGGCACGTTGTTTGAAGGAATTGCCAGATGGTCGGAGATAAAAAAATCAGATGATGTACAAACGGTAAAAGAACGGGCGAAAAGGGCGCTGAAGCATCAGATCTTAAGCGGCATACAATATGTCAGGACACACGTGGATATCACAGACCCTGATCTCACAGGCCTGAAGGCCCTTTTGGAATTAAAGGAAGAATATAGGGACCTGGTAGAAATCCAGATTGTTGCATTTCCTCAGGAGGGATTATATTGCTATCCAAAGGCAGAGGAACTGCTGGAGGAAGCACTTAGGATGGGGGCAGATGCCATTGGCGCAATCCCTCATTTTGAATATACAGAGGAACTGGGAAGGGCATCCCTAAAAAAAGTAGTTGAACTGGCAGTAAAATATGACAGGATGATTGATGTGCATTGTGATGAAACGGACGATGAACATTCCCATTTTTTAGAACAGCTGGCCTATCTTGCCCATGTTAATGGAATAGGTGCAAGGACCACAGCCAGCCACGCCTCAGCCATGGCATCTTACAATAATGCATATACATTTAAACTGTTTAAGCTTCTGCGCAGGGCAGGGATAAGATTTGCAGTCTGTCCGGCAGAGAATTTATATCTTCAGGGGAGGCAGGACAGCTATCCTAAAAGAAGGGGCATCACACGGGTGAAGGAATTATTGGAGGCAGGGCTGAATGTATCATTTGCACAGGATTCAATTTCAGACCCATGGTATCCCCTTGGCAACGGAAACCTGATGAATATCCTGGATATCGGGCTTCATGCATGCCAGCTGATGTCGTTAAAGGAGATTGAAAATGCATTGGATTTGATAACGGTCCATGGTGCAAAAACAATGAATCTGGACGCCTATGGTATTAAAGAGGGAAGAATGGCGGACTTTATCATCCTGGACGCCGGGACGCCTTTTGACGCGGTACAAAGCAGGGCAGATGTACTGTGTTCGGTCAGACACGGAAAACTGTTATTTAAAAAGGAGAAACCTGTCTGTCAGACAGGACATGAGCTGCTGGTATAGTAAATTGAATGATTTAGAAGAGACAGACAGGGCAGGAGGAATGCATTCTCCTGCCCTGGGTTTAATTACTGCTTTGCGTAAATTCGTGATATAGGATACTTAAGAAAAGGGACATTCTGGTGAGGGCGCTGTCAAGGTTATCATTTAATGTGCGTTTGATGATATTTAAGCGATATATCAATGTGTTTCGGTGTATATATAGGGCATCTGCGGTTTTTATTAAGTTACAGTTGTGCTGCAGGAAGAATTTTAGGGTAGTAATTAATTCCGAACCATTTTTTTCATCATAATCCATTAAGGTTTTCAGGTTTTTATCCACAAATAAGGATGCTGATTTCGGAATGAAATCATTGATATCAAAAAACAACCGGTATAGGGTCAGTGTATCAAAGCGGGCAATATGGTTTTCAGGGTTAGTTTTTTTGATAAAATACAAGGCCTGCTTTGACTCTTTGTAACTCAGGGACATATCTGCCAATGACAGGTAAGGGCTGCCAAAGGCTAACGCATAATGCCGGGGGGTATATTTGGTAATCAGCAATTTATATATGGCTGTTATATAATCCACTGCATGAGTGACCTGAATGTCAGAATCCACACTGCAAAAACCGATGATTGTATCTCCGGATGGAATCATGATGATAGGAAACCGGTTTCCATTCAGCTCGCCAATGGACTTTAAGATGCTCATTGTTTCAGAAACAGCGGCATTACCTTCTGAAAGGATTGTCTGGGTGACTGTAAGGCTGAAAATAAAATGCAGGCTTTTAACAGGAATGGAGTGCAGTATGGCATAGTCATGAAGTGAATCTGCTGTATCCCCTTCTGAAAACAGCAGGCGTTCAATAAAAATCTCTCTTTTTTTCTGGATATTCTTATCTGAGACAATCAAGTCGATTATTTCCTTTGTAACGTTAATCAGTTTGAGATCCCATGGCATTGCATATAAGGGCGTCGCATAATCATCTGAAAGCTTAAGGACATTTTGCGGGATTGAATCAAGGTCCGAAACACTGCCTACCAGTACGATTCCCGAAATCCGTTTGCTGCTGCAGTCTATGATGATCCTCTTAAGAAATTCCCAATTAGACATATTATGTTCATTGGAGTTTATGATAAATAATATTTCCCCGCTGTTAAGCCATTCTTCAACAGATGGGGTGATTACTACATAAGGCCAGGTGACGGTACGGTGTATACCTGAATGTCCTGCCAATAATTTGATGCTTTGAAAATGTTTTAAACCCATTAAATCTTCACAGGTAATTGACATGGCTGTCCTCCTTTATCTTAGTATTGGTTCACCGGCCCGGTTTTGCAATAGACAGATTATACCCTGAAAATTGGGATATGTAAATATAGCACAATATAAGTGGGGACGTGCATGGTAAATATTGTACTAATAGTACAATGAATGGCGCGTTTTGTTGTGACATGAAAAGCAATATGCCACAACACTATATTCGTAACAAGGGTATATATACAGCGATATCACAATTGGCTAAAATGGAGTTATTAAATAATGAGGCGGTGGGACATAGATGAAAAAAAATGGTTTATTGAATCCGCAGATATTATCTGCCATTGCAGCTATGGGGCATACGGAATATCTGGTGATTGCAGATGCAGGGCTGCCGGTACCCTCTGGTATTCCTGTCATCGACATTTCATTAATCCGGGGGATACCGGATTTTGGTGCGGTACTTCATTCTGTCATAGACGAGATGGTGGTAGAATCCTATATCGTTGCAGACGAGATGGCGGATAAAAGCCAGGATACATATGGGACTGTCATTGAGGCCCTTCCACAAGTTCCATTCAGATGTATTGCGCATGAGGAATTTAAGGAAATGGCTGCCAAGGCAAAGGCAGTCATACGGACAGGGGAAACAACACCCTATGCCAATATAATTTTGGTTGCAGGTGTCAATTTTTAAATAATAAGGAGGAATAAGCATGAAGGTAGCGTACACAGCATGGTCCTGGCTGCAGGATGAGTATAATAATTGGGGGCCGGTCAGCCACTTGCCGAAGAGGGATTTTGAGCAGTCCCTGAGGGACTTGAAGGATTGCGGATATGAGTATATGGAAAATTTCAACATCGTATCCGAAATCTATGAGAATGACAGGGAAGAGTTTGATGAAGTGATGAAAAAATACAACATGGAGTTTGTTTGTATTTATCACTATCTTACTGACGATTTCCAAAAGGATATGGCTATTGCTAAACGGTGTGTCAGGTTTGCAAAGGAACATGGTTTTGTACTTATGAACCTGGAACCCCCGAGAAAAAAGCCGGGACAGGTTGTGACGGATGCGGACCTGCTTACGGTCTGTGGGAAGGCTGATGAAATTGCAAAATTATGTAGGGATAATGGGATTGAGCTGAATCTTCATCCGCATTGGGGAACTTATATTGAAGCAGAAAAACAGATTGACTATTTCCTGGCCCACATAAAAGAAAACATCGGGCTTTGTCTGGATACAGCCCATACGGTATTGTGTGGGATGGAACCCGCATATCTATTTGACAAATATCTGGGTACCGGTAAGGCCCGGTACATTCATTTAAAGGATATTAACGGAGATCCTGATTCTTATCCCGAGTATCCGCCAAGAAGATTCCGCGCCCTTGGACAGGGAGTGATTGATTTCCCAGGCGTGTTAAAGGTGCTGGAGGATCATGGATATGACGGTTATCTTACGGTAGAGCTGGATTTCAACAGGGTCAATAACTACGAGTCTGCCCGGACCTCAAGAAAGTATATTCACGATATCCTTGGATTATAGAATAGAAGCAGGAAAATAAGGGAGGGAAAGAAATTGAAATGTGATGCGGTTTGGGTTGCAGAACCTAATAAGATTGAGGTAAGGCCGGTTGAGATAGCAGATGAACCAGGTTTTGGCCAGATTCAGGTAGAGGTGAAGGCGTGCGGGGTATGTGCATGGGACTCCTATCTGTTTCAGGGAGTAACAGGGCCAGGTCCCACACCATACCCAATTGGGCATGAGTCCATTGGAATTATAAGGAAAATTGGGGAAGGTGTAACTGGTTTTGAAGTGGGGGACAATGTATTTCTTGGAGCAGGAAGCAATGAGATGATGAGCCAATATCTGAACATCATTGCAGCAGGGGCGGCAAAGCTTCCTGAAACGATTGATGACTGGAGCAAATGGATTATTGAACCTACCTGCTGCGTAGTGAATCTTCTCAATAAAACACAGATAGAGGAAGGGGACACGGTTGCGCTGGTAGGGTGCGGTTATATGGGGCTTTTGACCTTAATGGGATTATTGAGGGGCTCCCAGGCAGGTAAGGTCATTGTTTTTGAAAAAAAACCTGAAAGACGGGCGCTGGCAAGGCAATATGGGGCCGGACTGGTGTATGATCCATATGATGAAGAGGGACAGGAAGCTATCCGTGAGTTAAAGGCAAAAGGCGGAGCTGATGTGGTAATTGAATTTTCCGCATCTAATTCCGGGTTTGAACTGGCCAATGAACTAATCCGCTATGAAGCAGGCAAACTGACCATTGGATCATGGCACCGTCATGAGATGACCTTTGACGGAACAAAATGGCATCTGGGCGGGCTTACTGTTTATAATCTGTCGCCGATGAGTAACCGCCATTATACAGATGTCATGAAACAGACAAAAGCAATGATTGATAAGGGGGTCTATACACCCCAGGATCTTGTGACACATGTGGCGGATTTCAGGGATTGCCAGACCATTTTTGAAAAGTCGGTAAGTAAGGAAGATGGTTATATGAAAGGCGTAATTACATTTTGAGAAGGAGAGACTTCATGTTAAGAAAGAAATTAGCAGGATTTCTGGGAATATTGATGGTAAGTGTTTCTGTTTTGGCGGGGTGTTCTGATGCAAAGGCAGATAAGGCTGTCCAGGTGACTGAGGGTAAAGAAACGCAGGGGCAGGAGGCACAGAAAGAAAAACCGGTCATAGGAGTCAGCCTGGCTACCCTCCAGTTCCCATTTTACCAGGATATGCAGAGGGGAATTGAGAAAGCGGCAGGGGAGGATTTCGAGATTGCATTTGTAGATTGTAATGGTGATGAGCAGGTGCAGATGAATTCCATTGAGAATTTTATCCAAATGGATTGTAAGGCTGTCATCATGACATACCAGAATTTTGACACGCTGAAGAATATCTGTACCCCGCTGATTGATGCAGATATCCCTATCATCCTGTGTGATGCGGGTCCAACTGATTTTGTATATCAGGCCATAGGCACCGACAACCGGATTGGCGGCCGCACGGCAGGAAAATGGGTTGCGCAGGAGTATTTAAAAGACGTGGATAAAAATGAAGAATTAGATGTTGTTCTTTTAATTCCTCCGGCAGGAACATCTGCAAAGGACAGGGCAGAAGGGTTTGAGGAAGAGATATGTAAGGTTTTCCCAAACGCCCACACGGAGACCTTTGGGAAATCATCTGACAGGCAGGACTTTATGTCAACAATGGAGGATGTGCTGTCTTCCCACAGCAGCCTGGACCTTGTTTTTGGGTATAGCGCTCAGGCTGGTATGGGGGCATATGATGCAATTATATCTGCAAAGAACAATCACACAAAGGTAATTGGATTTGATGCTACGGATGAAGAAAAGGGAGCGATTGATAAATCCGAAGATTCACCTTATTTGGCAACCGTTATGCAGTATCCGGAAAAAATGGGGGAAATCGCTGTCCAGACCATTCGTGATTATGTCATTCCTGGAAAGCAGCTGCCGGAAGACCAGAAGTATATGAATGCAGGCGTTGGCCTTTATACATATGGCGGAAAGATAATTACAGCAGAAGAGATTGCTCTCGATTAATAGGTAAAGGGAGACAGCTGATCCGGCCCTGTCATTGGGCGGGCCGGTATGCTGTCTCTCTTACCAGGAAATGAATAAACTGCATGAAACGGAGGAATTCATATGAACGTGGGCAGCGATGCGGACTATATATTGGAATTCAAAGGAATCGGAAAATACTTTCCAGGTGTTCAGGCACTAAAGGATGTCAGTTTTACGGTAAGGAAGGGGGAAATACTGGCGCTGCTGGGAGAAAATGGGGCTGGAAAGTCCACCTTAATGAAGATTTTAGCAGGCGCTTACATAAAAGATGAAGGAGAGATTTATATTGATGGAAAGCCAGCCGATATTACATGTCCTGAAGATTCGGAACGTCTTGGCGTAGCAATCATTTACCAGGAGTTTAACCTGGTTCCGGGCTTAACAGTGGCTGAAAATATTTTTATGAGAAGGCAGCCCAAGAAAAACGGAATGATAGACTGGAAGCGTATGAACCAGATGGCGCAGGCCATCATTGATGAGATTGATATTAATATCCGGCCGACCGATATTGTAAATACTTTGACAGTTGCAGAGCAGCAAATGGTGGAAATCTGCAAAGCAGTTTCTTTAAACTCTAAGATACTGATTATGGATGAACCTACCTCTGCACTGACGGAGAGCGAGACACAAAAGCTTTTTAATGTTGTCAGAAGCCTGAATAAAAAAGATGTGACCATGATATTCATTACCCATAGAATGGACGAGGTCTTTGAGATATGTACCAATACAGTCATACTGCGTGATGGGCAGTTTATTACAGCCGCCCCGATTTCTGAACTGACATTGGATCAAATCATAGAATATATTGTAGGGCGGTCATTGACAGAAATTTATCCTGAAAGGGACAATGAAATCGGAGAGGAATATCTGGAAGTAAGGAATCTGACAGATGGGGGAAAACGGGTACATCCATCTTCCTTTGTGGCGCATAAAGGTGAGATTCTTGGTTTTGCAGGGCTGGTCGGGGCTGGCAGGACGGAACTCATGCGCCTGATATTCGGCGCGGACAAAATCAAAGGCGGAACAGTCCTGATTGGAGGAAAAAAAGTACATATCCGCAATGAAAAGGATGCCATCCGTTTTGGTATTGGCCTGGTGCCTGAGGACAGACGGAGGCAGGGTCTGGTCCTTGCATTAAATGTTCGGGAAAATATAATAATGGCTAACTATGAGCATCAGAAAACATGGTTTTATCTGGACCCTCAAAAAGAAAAGCAGGTTTGCGCCAAATATATAGACAAGCTTCTCATTAAAACACCGGGACAGACCCAATATGCAAAATTCTTAAGCGGGGGAAACCAGCAGAAGATAGCAGTGGCCAAGTGGCTGAATTGCAATCCGGATATCATTATTTTAGATGAACCCACCCGGGGAATTGATGTTAATGCAAAATATGAAATATATAATATAATCATTCAGCTGGCCAGGGAAGGAAAGGTAATCATATTTGTTTCATCGGAACTGCCTGAACTGATTGGTATGTGCGACCGAATCATTGTAATGCATGAAGGTAAAATTTCCGGTGAAGTCACCGGCGGGGAGATGAACCAAAAATCCATCATGTATTTGGCAACGGTAGAGGGAGGAAAAGCAAATGGAGCAAATTAGGTTATTTGAAAGACGGAAAGGTGAGACAAGCGCGAAAGCTGTTGTTAGGAATATCAGCAATTACAGTCTTTATATCCTGCTTATACTTATGATTACCCTGGTTTCCATGGTATCGCAGGATTTCTTTACTGTGGATAACTTTGTGAATTTATTCCGCCAGATTTCTATTTCAGGCGTAGCTGCAATTGGGATGACATTCATAATGTTAATTGACGAAATTGATTTGTCGGCAGGAGCCAATGCTGCCCTGGCAGGAGTCATAGCCTGTATGCTCCTAAAGGAGGAGATAGGCATTCTGGCATCCTATGGATATGCAGGCATTCTGGCGGCCATTATAATTGCCATTGGGATTTCCGCGCTTTGCGGCGCACTCTGCGGCATATTCCATACATATCTGAAAATACCATCATTTATCGTAACCTTAGGTGTTTCTTATATATATAAAGGCGCGGCCCTCCTTCTGACCAATGCGTATCCGGTTATTGGCATGACAGAAAAGTTTGAAGTAATTGGAAGGGGATATATCGGCAAAATCCCGGTGCCGATCATCATTATGTTTGTATTATACTTTATTGCCTGGTTCGTGCTGAAATATACTAAGTTTGGTCGTTCGGCTTATGCAATCGGAGGTAATACGGAGGCAGCACAGTTATCTGGAATACCGGTTAAACGGAATAAGGTCCTGTTTTTTGCAATCGGTGGCCTGACGGCAGGTCTTGCCGGTGTGATTCTTGCATCCCGCATGTTTTCCGGTCAGCCCACTGCCTGTGCCAACACCGGCCTGGAGGCTATTGCAGCTGTAACAATAGGCGGGACATCTGCCAAGGCTGGACGCGGAAGGATGTGGGGGACGCTTCTTGGATCCCTGATTATGGGGATGATTTCCAATGCATTAAATATAATGAAGATTTCCCCGTATTACCAGTTTGTTGCGTTGGGAGCTGTATTAGTAATTGCTGTTGCCATTGATAAACTAAAAGACTGATTAACGGACCGCGCTTGTCTGCGGTATCATGATTACAGGAAGGAGATATTTTTATGAAATCACTTATCATGGAAGGGCCGGCTAAGAGCAGGGTCATAGACATTGAAATACCCACTCCGGGTCCGGGTGAAGTATTGGTAAAGATGAAGTACTGCGGTGTCTGCAGTTCGGAACTGGAGCCATGGAAGACCGCGGTTAACGGTCAGACCTTTGGCCATGAACCCATGGGCACAATTGAAGCAGTGGGCCAGGGGGTTACAGGGTTAGAAAAGAATGACCGGGTAACAGGCTTATCCAGCCCCTGTTATTCACAGTATACAATTATGAAGGAAGAGAACTGTGTGGTGATACCGGAAGCGGTAGCGGATGAGGATGCAATGGGGGAAGCGCTGGCATGCCTTATAAATGTTGGGGCACAGATGGCGCTGGCAGCCCCTGGAGATCCCTTTGTGGTTGTGGGCTGCGGTTATATGGGGCTGGGAACCATCTCCTTAATGCGTGCAATGGGTGCGGGAACCATAATAGGTGTTGATATACGTGAGGAAGCAAGGGAAAACGCGCTGAAATATGGAGCGGATGTTGTCTATTCTCCTGACACGCTGCCAGAAGAGTATTTCTTTTCAAAACATAATTTTGGAGGGCATGTTTTAGGACCGGGACGGAAAAAGGAGATGTTTTCTATTGGATTCAGCCGCGTGGAGGAGTTTGCAGGGACCGGCAGCGCCCTTCGCCTGGCAGGCGATATTACCGGTATGGCAGGCTGTCTGGGAATCGGCGGTTATCATCTTGGCGGGGACAGGAACATTGACTTCCAGCAATGGAACTATAAAATGATGAAGGTCCTTAACACCCAGATACGGGATGATGACCTGGCCACACGTTATTGCCGTCAGGCACTGGATTTAATTGCCAGGGGGCAGTGGAAATTCACGGGTACGGTAAATCCCAGGCATATCTATTCCCTGGAAGAGTTTGACCGCTGCCAGTATGAATTGGAACAGAAGCCGGCAGGCTTCATCAAGGCACTGATCCGTTGTAATGATTAACTTTAAAGGCGGGAATATAGAGAATGGAGATACTGAGTTTTGGCTCTTTGAATATTGATAATGTGTACTGTGTGGAATATATTGTAAAACCAGGGGAAACCATATCCTCTAAGGAACTAAAACTATATCCGGGCGGAAAAGGACTTAATCAGTCCGTGGCCCTTGCAAAAGCAGGGGTACCTGTATATCATGCAGGTAATGTGGGGGAAGACGGCGGTATGCTTATGGAATATTGCACGGAATATGGCGTGGATACAAGACTGATCCGTAAAGTAAAGACCCCTACAGGAAATGCAATGATCCAGGTTTCAGATACAGGAGAAAACAGTATTGTTCTTTTTAGAGGTGCAAATTTTGAAAATGACATTGAGTATATAAAGCAGGTGCTGGGGAACTTTACGGCAGGGGATTACCTGATTTTACAGAATGAAATCAATTGCCTGAAAGAAGTGATTGATATTGCATCTGAAAAGGAAATGGTAATAGTCCTGAACCCATCTCCAATGAACCAGCTCATTCTGGACGCAGATCTGAAGAAAGTAACGTTTTTCATAATGAATGAAATTGAAGGATATCAGATTACCGGGAGAATCCAACCGGAAGAAATCCTGGACGAGATGCTTAGACGGTATCCGCTGAGTAAGGTTGTGCTGACATTGGGGGAAAACGGGGCTTATTATGAGGACGGGAAGGAAAGGATTTTTCAGGAGATATTCAAGGTGGATCCTGTTGATACGACTGCGGCAGGGGACACGTTTGCTGGATATTTCATCGCCTCCCTTGTACGTGATATAGGGATAAAGGATGCATTGATGTATGCGGCAAAAGCATCTTCCATCACGGTTTCAAGAATGGGGGCCGCTGTATCGATTCCGTATCAGGATGAGGTTTTCTGTTAGATACCCTGTTTTATATGATTGGGGCGTCAAACATCCTTGCATTGATTTTGCCGGATTTGGATATATAATACTACAGAGAAGTATCATATACTGGTATCTGATTCAGGACAGGAGGCGGCAGGATGTGCGGAAGATATTATTTCAGTGTTGATTTACTTGATGAAATCAGGGAATTGGTGGAGCCGGGAGATTGGAAGCTGGAACTGGGGCTTTTGGAAAAGGACATGCATCCGGGGGATGTGGCTCCTGTTATCACAATCCGGGAAGATACGGCGCGGGGAAATGCTGAACGGGGAAATACAGAACGGGGAAATGAATCCCAGGCCCCGGTATTTCTTGGAATCCGGAAAATGCGCTGGGGATTTGAGGCGCCAGGCGGCAAGGGACTGGTATTCAACGCCAGGTCTGAGTCCGTGCTTGAAAAACGGATGTTCCGGGACAGCGTGAGCCACAGGCGGGCAGCTGTCCCTGTTTCCTGGTTCTATGAATGGAATCAGAATAAGGAAAAGTATACATTTACCAGGGAGGACGGACAGGTGTTGTTTTTGGCCGGGTTTTACAGTAAATATGAGGATGGGGACCATTTTGTGATTCTGACCACCCAGGCAAACCAGTCCATGGCCCCGGTCCACAGCCGTATGCCCCTTGTGCTTGAGAGGAATCAGGTGCGGGACTGGATAATGGATGGGGACGGTTTCCGGGAACTGCTGGCGCAGGTGCCGGCAGGGCTTGCAAGGTCCTGTGAGTATGAGCAGCAGACGTTGTTTTGAATATGCATCAGGTCCCAGGCCGCCATTCCCGCGGCTCAGTTATACCGCCCCAGTATCCGTATTAACTTAGGTATCCCGGCCCGTATTTCGTCCTCATTGGCCTTGCTGACGCTGACACGGTAATAGTGGTTGTTGCGGAATTCCTTTAGGAAAAATTTGCTGGTGTCCATGAGGCGTATGTTGTTTTTAAACAGCATTGGCTGTATTTTGTCAAAAGGCGTATCCTTTTTTAACTTCACACATGCAAAGAAACCGGAATCCGGTATGTTCCATTCCAGGCCCGGGGCCGGGTTCTCACGGACGGTTTCCTGCAGTACGCCCATGCGGTTCATGTAAAGGCGGCGGATGCTGTCCTGATACTTATCAAACATACCGCTTCCCAGATACACGGCCAGTGAGCCCTGGGACAGGATGGAGGTGTAGGTATCGGTCCATTCCTTATATTCCAGGAACGTATTCTTAATCAGGTCCGGAAGGATGAGGGCGCACACGCGCAGGCCCGGCATCAGGACCTTGGAAAAGCTTTTGATATAGATTACCTTGTCTGAGGAATCATAGTAAAACAGGGGGTCGTTCCTGGAGTTAGTGTCAAAATCAGCAGCGATATCATCCTCTACTATGTAGACATTGTATTTGCCGGCCAGGCGCAGCAGCTCCTGCTTTTCCGCCTTGGTATAGGAATGGCCTGTGGGATTGTGGTATCTTGGTATGGTGTAAAAAAATTTGATGTCCCCATAATAAAACAGACGCTCAAGCTCCTCAAAATCCACGCCGTTAAAACCGCGGCGGATTCCAATGGCCGGCGTATTGCACAGGTAAATGCTCTTAATCATGCCATAGTAAATAGGCTGTTCAATCAGGACCGTCTTTTTGCCGTTTGGGAAGGGCATGCGGCACAGGATATCAAGCGCCTGCTGGGAACCTGAGGTGACCACGATACTTGAAGCCCTGGTGTAAATCTGATATTGTTTAAACTGCTTTTCCAGTGTGTCAAGGAGCAGGGGAAGGCCCTGCACATCGGCATAGGTAAAGATGACCTCCCTGCACAGGTCCAGGGACTTATCAATACAGTGCTGGAAATCGTGAAACGGGATATACCGGCTGTCCGGCGCGCCGGAATAAAAGTCAATCATGGAGTTTTTCTTGTAACCACGGCTGTCCGTGATTCCCACGATATAGTAGCCGCTCTTGGGGATGGAATAAATCTTGTGCCGCTGCTCCAGGTATTTGTAGGCTGAAAGCACGGTGCCCACGCTGGTTGAGAAATGCCCCGCCATCTCCCGGAGGGAAGGAAGCTTCATATTAGGTATGAATGTCTGGTCTTCGATCTGTTCCTCAATGTAGGAGACAATCTCTTCATATTTCAGCATGGACATAATCCTCCTGTTCATTTCTCCAGGGGATGGATTTTCAGACATACCCCAGGCTGTACTATAACAGATTGGCAAACTATTAATTGTATTGATGTCTGTTATAGTATAACATTGAACCATAAGAAACTCAATCAGGTGGTTATTGCAAAGGTGCATAATTCAGTTTTGGCGGCTGGAATATGCCCTTTTTTGGAATATTGACCTGGTTGGGAAAATAGAAAAGGAGCCAAGAGTATGAAGAAGAGAGAACAAAGGAAACCTACATTTGCAGAAGCCCTGCTTCCACTGATTGCCATGCTGATCATCCTTACCGTGGGATACGGTATCCTGGGATTTCCCAAGGAGGCCATGCTTGTAATGTCAGCGGCTTTTACAGCAATGGTGGCATTCCATCTGGGTGTGACCTGGGATGATATGATTGAAGGCGTGTCCGAAAAGATTGCCAAGGCCATGCCCACCATACTGATTCTTCTGGCAGTGGGTATCATCGTATCGTCCTGGATGCTTTCGGGAACCATTCCCATGATGATTTATTATGGAATCCAGATTGTGAATCCCAAGTTTTTTTATGTCACATCCTTTATTATTTGTGCAGTGATATCAACCTGTACAGGAACATCCTGGGGGTCCATGGGAACCATTGGCGTGGTCCTGGTCATCATCGCCCAGGGACTTGGGCTTTCCCTTCCCATTACCGCAGGCGCAGTGGTAGGCGGTTCATACTTTGGCGACAAGATGTCCCCCCTGTCGGACACCACCAACCTGGCGCCTCTGGCAGCAGGCTCTACCCTGTATGAACACATCCAGCACATGTTCTACACAACGGTCCCGGCCGCCATCGGAGCCATCATACTGTATACGGTGCTGGGGCTTAACACCAGCGCGGCCGGTCTGGCCAACTCTGAAAAAGTGGATATGATGATGGCTAACTTAAGTTCCATCTATCATTGGAACCTCCTGCTGCTGGTTCCCATCATCATTATTCTTTACGGGTCAATTACCAAGAAACCCACCATCCCGGTCATGCTCATATCCAGCGCGGTTGCCTGTCTCATAGGAGTGTTCTACCAGGGATTTACCTTTACAGATGTATTTGCCTCGTCCGTAAGCGGGTTCAGCATGGAAATGGTGAAGGGTACGGATACATCCCTTATCCTGCCGGAGATTGAGAAGCTTCTGTGCCGCGGCGGCATGAATTCCATGCAGGAGACCATCCTTTTAATCCTTTGTGCATTTTCCTTTGCAGGAATCATTGCCAGGGCAGGCTGTCTGGATGTGATCCTGGAGCATCTGATGCATGTTGTTAAGACGCGGTTTACGCTGATTGCGGCCACGGTTGTGTCCACCATCACCATGGCCCTTGCAACAGGAAGTGATTTCCTTACCATTCTGATTCCGGGAGAACTGTACGCACCGGTTTATAAGAAAATGGGCCTGGCTGCCAGGAACCTGTCCCGTACCCTGGAGGATTCGGGCACCTGCGTGGTGGCCCTGATCCCATGGTCGGCAGCAGGGGCATATGCGTCCGGCGCACTGGGGATTGCCACCATTGATTATCTGCCATATGCATTTTTCTGCTTCTTCAGCGTAATCATGGCCCTGGTATGCGCGGGCACGGGATTCGGAATCATGACATTGGAGCAGGAAGAGCAGAAAAAGAAAGGGGCAAACTAGGTAATGCTGAGTAATGATATTAAATCATATCTGGATACATACTATGAAGAAATGATGAAACTGCTGGAACGCCTGGTGAACATAGACAGCGGTTCTGCCTGTAAGGAAGGGATTGACAGGGTTGCAACCATCATGGCCCGGGAATACGAAAAAGAGGGGTTTGAGGTGGAAATCCTGGAACACGGAAACTGCGGAAACGCCGTAATCGCCAGGAAATCCGGCACGGGCCCGGAATATGACGGCAGCCAAAGCCCAAAGACCGGAAACAGCAGGAATCACGGTAAAGTACTTATGATCTGCCACCTGGATACCGCATTTCCAGAAGGGGCTGCTAAGGCCAATCCATTTACAATAAAAGGAAATATAGCCACTGGCCCAGGAGTCGTGGACATGAAGGCATGTCTGGTGGGATGTCTGTATGCGCTTAAGGCGCTCTACGCCCTGGGCGTGGACCATGTGCCGGAGGTTACAGTGCTTATGAGCGGGGATGAGGAAGCAGGAAGCCATGCGGTTCAGGAGCGGATTATAGAAGAGGGCAGGAAGGCGGACTGGTGCATTGTAACCGAGGGAGCCCGGGAAAACGGGGCCATTGTGATTGGGCGTAAAGGCAATTCCTATTTCCATGTCCGGGCATCGGGGCGGGCGGCCCATGCCGGCATTGAACCGGAGAAGGGCCGCAATGCCATTGAGGAACTGGCCTTAAAGATAGTGAAGCTCAGGGCGCTTAATGATTTTGACAGAGGAAGTACCGTGACCATCGGCACCATAAATGGCGGTGAAAACCGCATCGTGGTGGCTGAATCAGCGGAAATGGACATTGACCTGCGCTACAGGACCAAGGAGGACGGGGAAATGCTCATCCGCCAGGTCAGGGACATCCTGGAGCAGGTAGAAATCCATGGGGTGCGTACAGAGTACACATTTACCAGGAACCGTCCGCCTCTTGTACAGGTGGAGGGAAGCGCACAGCTTCAGCGGCTGGCAGAGGAAGCCAGCCAGGAACTGGGAATCCCGTACCTTACCGCTGTCACCGGCGGGGTCAGCGACGGAAACTTCGTGGCCGATATAGGCACGCCCACCATTGACGGCCTTGGCCCGGTGGGCGGCATGATGTGTTCACCGGAAGAATATCTGTGTCTGGATAGTATGACGGAGCGGATTGCACGGATGGGGACGGTTGTGGGATGGTTGGGGTGTTTGGCGGATGTGGGTAGGCCGTGAGGGCTACGTCCGCCCTGGCCCTCCCCCCAGCCCCCTTCTGCTCACGAACGGATGCACCTTAATCATTCACCCACCCTAATCCCACCCAATTGCACCAGCCCTGGTGAAAAAATGTCAATTCAAACACTGTACAAATTGCTGTATAATTTCTTGTGTAAACAGGATTCGTTATGCATTTTATTGAAAGGAAGGTAGGTTTATGGACAATGTAAAGCTGTTCCGCATTGACTATCGTCTGCTTCACTGGCAGACAGGGGTATTGTGGGTGCAGAAGCTGAAGGCGAACATGATTCTGGTGGCCGGGGATAAGGTGGCGGCGGATGATATGCGCAAGAACCTGATTAAACTGGCTGCGCCTAAGTCTGTTAAGACACGGATCGTGCCCATTGCTGAGGCGGCGGCATTCTTAAACAGCGAGAATGTTAAGAAGTACAGCATTGAACTGTTGGTGGAGACAACGGATGATGCCCTTGCGCTGGCAGAGCAGGTTCCATATCTGCGCAGCCTGAACGCTGCTCTTATGAAGACTGAGCCGGGTAAGAAGCTTCTGACCAAGTATCTGGCTGTCAGCGACCAGGATATTGAGAATTTTAAGAAGATGCTGGATATGGGGGTTGAGATCGGCTGTTATACGGTGCCGACTGAGAAATCGGTTAATATCACAAAGTATCTGTAGGGGACGGTCCAGATAGATGAAGGAGGGGGAAATATATGGTATTTCAAGCTTTTTTGGTAGCATTGGTAGCTTTTTTTGCATACTCCAGCAATAAGTTCCTGGGTGATGCAATGGTAAACAGGCCTTTGGTTACTGCCACACTTACGGGTCTTGTGCTTGGGGATCTGCAGACAGGTCTTATTATGGCGGGTACGCTGGAACTGACATGGATGGGGATTATGTATCTGGGGCTCAGCATGCCGTCGGATGTTGCGGCAGGCGCAATCATAGGCACTGCCTATGCCGTGCTCAGCAGCGCGGATGTGTCGGTGGCCCTGACCGTGTCCATTCCCACCGGTATCCTCTGTGCATATGTGGCCACGGCCTGTGAGGTTGCCATCAGCTTTGCAATGCATAAGGTGGATGAGTTTGCGGCAGAAGGGAACATTGAGGGAATTAATGCAATCCATATAGGGGCGGGTATCATTAAGGCGGTCATTACCAGCGGGATTGTATTCCTGGCAGTGGCCCTTGGGACGGATACAATCGGGGCAGTGGTCGACGCATTGCCTCAGGCTGTGTTAAGCGGCCTGGATGTTGTGGCGGCAGCCCTTCCCGCGCTTGGTTTTGCAATGCTGCTTAATATTATGTGGGACAGGAGATTCCTTCCGTTTTATTTCATAGGTTTTGCACTGGCAGTGTATTTCGGCGTGGATATCATGGCAGTTACCGTGCTGGCAGTGGCATTTGCAGCATTCCGTTTCATGACAACCAAAGATGAAGTAAGTGAGGAGGATGAGTTTTGATGGCAGATCAGAAGACGAACCAGGCAGTAGAAGAGATATCTGTGACAAAAAGCGACCTTAGAACCATATTCTGGCGTTCCTTCTGCCATGAGGCATCCTATAACGCGGAGCGCCAGCAGGCCCTGGGATTTGCATTTACCTTGACCAAATTATTAAAGAAGCTGTATAAGGACGACAAAGAGGCGTATGTGGAGGCATGTAAACGGCACACGGAGTTTTTTAACCTGACCGTGCAGATCACCAACTTTGTGGTAGGCATTGTGACTGCCCTTGAGGAGAAGAATGCCAAAAGCCAGGACAAGAACATGGGACCTACCATCAGTGCGGTAAAGTCGGCCCTGATGGGACCGCTGGCGCCAATCGGGGATACCTTTTTCTGGGGCTGTTTCCGTATCGTGGCAGCGTCCGTGGGCGCTACCCTGGCCCTGAAAGGGAATCTGCTGGGGCCGGTGCTGTTTGTGCTGATGTTTAATATCCCCCATCTCCTGGTGCGCTGGTACGGCCTGACACTGGGGTATAAGCTGGGCGAGAATTTTATCAGCTTCATGCAGGAAGGCGGACTGCTGCAGAAACTGACAGAAGCAGCTTATATTGTGGGACTGACGGTAATCGGAGCCATGACCGCTTCCTATGTGGGGGTTACCTGCGGCGTGGAATTCAGCATTGGTGAATCAGTCATCAACATACAGGAAATCCTGGACGGCATTTTCCCAAGACTGCTTCCCCTTGGGGTTACCCTGTCCATGGCCTGGCTCATGAGGAGCAGGAACGTAAAACCTGCCATTGTAATCCTGGTAACGGTTGTGGTGGGCCTGGTTCTTGGCGCGGCAGGATTCCTGATTGTGTGATAAGAAAGGTAATATGGATATGAATGAAAACGCGATGATGGATTGTATTAAGGCAGAACCGGATGTGATAAGGGAGATTCTGGACAACAGGGAGTATTACTGCGGGGATTTTGTGAAGCATTTCATGACCCACCCTGTGAAGCGGGTGTATCTGAGCGGTCACGGCTCCCCGTATAATGCAGGTGTTGTTGTGGGATTCATGATGGAAAAGCTTCTTAAGGTGGAGGCGGCCACAAGTTATCCCACCCTGTTCATGAACCACAGCGGATTTAATGTTAACGGCATGTATGAACCGGAAGAAATGCTGGTCATATGTCCGGCCCAGTCCGGCCGCACCAGGGGTCCGGTGTATGTTGCAAGGAAAGCCAGGGAAATGGGGATACCGGTTATATGTACAACGCTTTTAAGGGATGGCGTACTGGCCAGGGAGTGTGATATAGTAATAGAGAAACGGAGCGGGGATGAGGAGAGTTTTCCTGAGACAAAGGGACATGTGGCATCCATGGCCATCCTGATGCTCTGCGTGGTGGAAGCGGCATATGCCCTTGGACGGATCCTTAAGAGTGAGTACGACGGGTATTTGGAGGCATTTGAGTCCCTGCCCCGGAGTGTTGCTCTGGCAGCAGAACGCACGCTGTCGTGGTATGAGGCCCACAGACAGGTATTGCTGGAAGCCGGCAGCTTCACCTTCCTGGGATATGGGGCCAACTATGCCACTGCGGTGGAAGGCGGGCTGAAGCTTTTGGAAACCACCTTAAAGCCTTGTATGAGTTATGAGTGCGAGGAGTTCATGCATGGCCAGAACCAGCCTGTAAAGGAAGGAAGTGTGCTGTTCTTTCTATGCCCCAGGGAGCCGGAGCGGGACCGAATGGATGAGCTTGTGCAGTGGTGCAGGAGGCATACCCATAACTGCTTCATGGTGGCGTCCCCGGATGACCCGGTGACAGATGCACATTCCATTGTCAGCGATTTTGTGGAATGCGAATTCCTTACAGCTATTGAGTATCTGATCCCGTTCCAGGTATTAAGCCATGTTGCGGCCAGGGATATGGGCTTAAGTTCCGTGGTTGCCAATCATGACGATGCGGGCAAAGAGCTGAATGTGCGGTTTGAATCTTAACATGGGGGACGGAATATGCAGTATATAATAGCAACCCATGGCAGGCTGGCGCTGGGATATGTGGATACCATACGCCTGGTAACCCAGGTGGAGGGACTCCATGCAGTGTGCGCCTACATGGAAGATTCAGAATTTCCGGAGGACATGGAGCGGCTTTTAAACTCCTTTGCGCCCGGGGAACCGGTCATTGTGTTTACCGATCTTTTGGGAGGGAGCGTGACCCAGAAAATTATGGAATTGTGGGCCGGAAGGGAGCAGTTCCAGGTATTCGCAGGCGTCAACCTTCCTTTTGTCATAGAGACAATCTTAAGCGGTTCCATGCCTTCCAGGGAAAACATGGAGGATATGCTGGAACGCTCAAGGGAACAGATGGTGTGGGTGAATGGACTGCTGGAGCGTGTTTGAACAGGCAGGCCCTGAGGTATGTATGACAGATGATAAGACTTCTTCGTGTGGATGACAGCTTCCTTTATGGAAAAAAAGCATTATTATGGATAAATGCAACACGTGCTAAGGTCATTGTCTTAATTGACAATGGCCTTAGATTCGATTATTTTGCACAGAGCCTCCTTACCATGGCATGTCCGCCCCAGGCGGAGCTGGTGTTTCTGGATGTGGAGGAAGCCAGGGCCACGGCCGGGCAATACAGGAACTCCAGGGAACCGGTCCTCATGGTGGCCGGGTCGTTTTCCCAGCTTTTGGGGCTTTCGCCCAGTCTGGAGGGGCTGGTACGTGTGAACGTGGGAAGCGTGAGGGAGAGTTCCTCGGATGAATTGCAGGCCTTAAAAAAGCTGAGGGAACAGGACATGGAATTTGAAATATGCGATTTGCCGGAGGATGTCCCGGTCCGGCTGGAGTAGCGGAAAGGTCACAGGTTATGTATTTGATGAAGCGTCAGAAGCAGTATCTGCACCTGCTGATGGACAGGGAGGGACCTGTCACAAGCAGGGAAATGGCCCTGGAGACAGGCGTAAGCCTGAGGACCGTTAAAACGGATATGGCCAAGCTGAATGAACTTTTAAAAGATTATGATGTGCACATCATGTCAAAACCGGGCGCGGGATACCGCCTTGTCCCCAATGACGGGGGTGGGTTAAAGCCCCTCAGCCTGCTGATGGAACAGATGCAGTATGAGCGGTTTGACCGCATACCGGATACCGGGCCGGAACGGGTGGAGTATATTGCCAGGAAGCTGCTGGCTCTGGATTATTATATAACCATGGAAGAGCTGAGGCAGATTCTCTATGTAAGCCGTTCCACCCTGAACCAGGACATGAGACAGGTCCGCAGGCTGCTGGAGCTTTATGGGCTTAAGGTGGTCCATGCCTCCCATAAGGGGATACGGCTGCAGGGGACGGAGACAGCGCTGAGGCGCTGTATGGCAGAGCTGTTTTTCCGGGACGACGGGAAATGGGAGAAGGCCCCGGGTACAGGGCATGGTGAAGAGCGGATTAGCCAGATACAGCAAATCCTTAAGTCCAGGTCAGATGCATTGCGGGTCAGTTATCCGGAAGCCGTTGTAAGGGAGCTGGCCCTTCAAATCTACATAGCGGCCCAGAGGTGCCGGTTCAGGAAGGAAGTGGAATTTGACAGCTCCCTTCAGGTATCCCGCCGGTTCATGGACATGGCTGTCAGCATCAGCGACGGGCTGCGGGAGACCATGGGCATATCCATGCCTGATATAGAAATCCATAACATGGCCTGTATGCTGCAGTTCCGGAGCCTTAAGGAAGAGGCGGGAACAGAGGACGTAAGGTTTGACGGCGTGATCCGTAAGATGTTCCAGAGGATAGAGGAGAAGTTCGGACTGCATTTCTCAGGGGAACAGCAGCTGTCCCACTATTTAAAACTCCACCTGCCGCGGATGGCGCAGCGGTGCAGGAACCGCATCCTTATTGAGAATCCGGTGCTTAATGATACTTTCTGCAATTACCCGCTGGCAGTGGATGTGGCAAATGTGGCTGTCCAGGTACTGGAACGTGAACTTGACATAAAGGTAAATTCCAATGAGTTCGGTTATCTGGCTGTTTATTTTAACATGTGCATCGTCACCTACGGGGAACGGCAGAACAAGACCCTGATCCTGGTATGCCCCGGCAGCAGGGCGGAGGCGGTCATGTATTTTACAGAGCTGCAGGCATTGTTTGGGAACTATGTGAACACGCTTCTGACATGCGGTGCGGATGAACTGAAGTCCATGAAGTTCACGGGCAATGAGGTGATTGTGTCAACCGTGCCCCTGCATTTCCTTCCCGGATATGTCAGGTGGATCCATACGGGCTGCAACATTGTGGAAAGCTTTTCCGATATCATGGAGGCATTGACATCCCTGCCCCTGGAGTCCTTTAATATTGACGAGTTCATGGACCGGAGCCTGTGGGTTACAGAGGCAGAGGCGGACACGCCGGACACGTATTTTGAATTTTTGTTTGATACCCTTTGCGAGATGCAGATGATGGACTTTGGGGAGGCAAGGATATTATATGAAAATGTGGAACGGTTCGGCCAGGAACTGGGGAACCAGGTAGCGCTTATAAGGGCGGAGAACCCCTTCCTTACCCCGTTCGTACACGTGACATTTACAAAAGAACCGTTTTTGTGGGAACGGCAGTATGTGAAGGTGATTATTTTTATGAATGTGTCGGACGGCAGCTATGAGTTCCGGAACGGGATATACAGTTTCCTGGGGAAATGGTACCGCCATAAGGAGAAGATTGAGGAGAGTATACGGTGCCCGGATTTCGGGCGGTTCATGGAGGGGATAAAGGGAAGAGGGTGAGCCGGGGGATGTCCCTGGCAGGTTGCATTCACGCGGTATATGAATTATACTATCTTACAAAGAATGATATGGAACTGTAAGACAAGTGGAGGAATCTATGCCGTACATGAAAGATACAGCTCCCGCTTTTGGGAAACAGATAAAGGGAAACACCGTAAACATGCAGTTCGCTGTCCTGTCCGCCCTTGGCATGTTTTTTGTGGTGGACGGGCATCTGAACAACAGTTATCTGGATATTGGAGGGCTGTTTCCCTATTATTCCTTCCATATGCCGCTCTTTGCCTTCATATCAGGTTATTTTTTCCGTCCTGGCAGCGAGGATGATCTGGGAGCGTATGCAAAGAAGAAGGCGGTCCGCCTTCTGGGGCCGTACATGGCCTATAACCTGATATATGGGATAATCACCCAGTTCCTTCACGGCGCCGGGTTTGCTTTTGGGGGAAGCCTGAACCTTCATAACCTGCTCATAGAACCCTTTATAACAGGACACCAGTTTGAATATAACCTGGCTGCCTGGTTTGTCCCGGCCCTGTTTTTGGTGGAGATGGCTAATGTGCTGCTGCGGCGTGTCCTTGGGAAGGCGGCAGATAATGAATATGCGGTGACGGCCGTGTATATGGGGATTGGCATAGGAGGCATCAGCCTGTCCTTAAGCGGCAGGTTTGAGCAGGGCTGGCTGACCCTGGTACGGATGATGTTCCTGCTTCCCTGTTACCAGTGGGGTACTCTGTACAGGCAGAAACTGGAGGAGAAGGACCGGATTTCCGGCATATGGTATTACGGGGGCCTTCTGACCGTCCAGCTGGGGCTGGCAGTATGGGGGCGTCCCCTTATTTACTCGGTGGCTTTCTGCAATGGTTTCACCGGATATATCCTTCCCTACATAACCGCTGCAACCGGAATCGCATTCTGGCTCAGGGTGTCACGCACAGCGGCCTCTGCATGGAAGGACAGTCCGGCAGTCCGTTATTTCGGAAGCCATACGTATGCGGTGATGATGCACCATATCATGGCGTTGATGGTCTTAAAAACCGTGTTCGCGGCCCTTGCAAAATACACGTCAATGTTTACAGGATTCAGTTTTGAACAATATAAGGCAGACCTTTGGTATTGTTATTTCCCAAAAGACCTGCCTCAGTTCAGGGTATTTTATCTGTTGTGGGCAATCACGCTGCCTCTTGTTTTCCAGTATATACTGGACTGTGTGAAGCAGCGGCTTAATCCTCGCCCAAGGGCATGATAAGGGCCGCGATGAAATAGGCCAGGATGCCGGGGCCTGAACAGATGAAGATGGCCCATATCAGGCGCACGATGGTGGGGTCAATGTTAAAATATTCCCCGATTCCGCCGCATACCCCGCACAGCATTTTGTTGGTATTGGACCGGTACAATTTTTTCTCCATAGTAATTCTCCTTTATCTATACGCTATCGCTAAAGTTAACTTTTATTGAGCCAACGCCGCACTCCAGTTCCATGTTGTAGGCTGCGTTGTTGTTGATATGGGTTTCATGGGACAGCATGGTATAGCTGGAACCGCCCACCTGAATGGTGCCCACGCCGCATTCAATCCTGTAATTATAATCCTGTTCAGGGTTGGTCAGGTTCAGGGTCACATCCCCGACCCCGGTTTCCAGTTCCACATCCCCGGCAACTGTTCCGGTAAAGGTGACAGCGCCCACGCCCGTGTCAATATCCAGCTTGTTGGTGTATATCTGGCTGAACTGGCATTCGGCAGCGCCCATGTCAACGGAAATCTTATCAAATTCATAGCCCGTGGGAACCAGGACTTCGATGCGGATATCCTCGCCCCGGCGGCGTTTCTGTTCCCGCTTGATTTTCAGGGTTTCCTTATCCATATAGCACTGGGTGGCGCCGTACTTATCATTTACATTGACTTCTATCTGGGAAATGCCGTCCTGTTCATATACACGCAGGACACATTTGTCCACATCGATATCCAGTTTCCGGATGGAAGAAAACGTACCCGGGTTCTGGCCGGCAGTCCCGCCCTCCCGCAGCGTGTCCTCGGTCCATCTGACCCAGCCCTTACCGGAATCATGGGTATCGGAAAAATCATCATCGTTCCATCCATGCTCCATATAATCTTCATCATCCCATACCATGGACCAGATGCGCCGGGGCAGATAACTTGAGTACCTGCCGCCCAGGGCCGCGGATACAGAGGTAATGCCGATTCCCGCCAGCAGGAGTATAAGTCCGGTCAGCGCGCAGATTTTGATAAATTTCTTCATGGTCATGACCTCCTTTTGTGTAGCAGACGGTTCAGGCTATTGACAATGCCGCGTATGAGGTAAGGGATGAACCTTCCGTAAAACAGCACTGCAAGGGCAAGTAAAAGCACTCCCACGCCCAGGAAGATAAGGCCGGTCCCAGAAATCAGGAATCCGTTTAACGGGTGCATGAATATGTGTACGATTCCATAGGGCACCATGGCAACACCGCTTATGAGCATGGCAATGGTCAGCACCCCGATGAATACCAGAGCGCCCACCAGGATTCCCAGCAGACCGCCCACAATCCCCAGGGCGCCGCCTCCGATGCCCAGCAGCACGGGTGCGGCAACGATGATGAGGATGATCCACAGGATTACCTTAAGGGGGCCGCTGGTTCTGGGGCGGGGACGGCCATGGTTTCCCTGTGCGTCATGGACATTCTCCTGCCAGCTGTCCCGGCTTCCCTGTGCGCCGTGGACATTCTCCTGCCTCCCATCCTGGCGTTCCCTGTCATCCCGGCGTGATTCCTGCCACTTTGGTTCCCTGCCCTCAGGCAGGTCGAAGCGCTTGACAACCTGATAATTGGGGTCCCTGAAGCGTTCATCCTTATAGCCGCTTTCCGTAAATTCCCCTCCGTCCTTCAGATTCCCAGCTATATCGGACCGGATGATGGAAGCAATCCGTTCAGGACTTCCAAGCTCCCTTACCACATCCGCTTCCCGGTCCGGTCCGGCTTCATCAAAATAATCCATGTAATACTGAAGCGCGTCTTCCTTGTCCTCGTCCTGAATATCCTGTAAGAGATACGCAAGCTCCTTCATAAACTCATCCCTGGTCATAGATTAGCCTCCTTAAATATCTGGGATATCTTCTGTGAATAAGTTACCCATTCACCCCGGTACAAATTCAGCTGTACCCGTCCCTTTTCCGTAATCTTATAATACCTGCGGTTCCTGCCGTCAATGGCCATGTCGTAAACCTCCAGGCAGTCCTCCTTCTGAAGGCGCCGGAGCACGGGATATAGGGTGGATTCGGATATGTCGATGGCGCATCGCACATCCTGGGTAATCTTGTATCCGTATGTCCCATCCGCATCTTTTGAGACCACAGCCAATACGATTGCGTCCAAAAGTGCAGATCCTGTGTTGAATATCATAAGCATCCCTCTGTTCTGTTGGTTGAATGTTATTTGTTTCATCATATTATACGTCGTATAATATATTTATACTATACAGCATATAATATTATATGTCAATAAAAGAAAATAAAAGATATTCAAAAGATAATGTCATATTTTCTTAAGTCTCTTTATAAACTATTTAGTAACTGGTCAAACTTAGGTCACAAATCCCAGGTATACTTTAACCATAAACAAGCAGTCAGAGCTTTTCATATAGATGCACATATATATAAGCCGGTGGGATTGGCAGGAGGCCTTTTCTACCGGCTCAACCTATTTTCAGGGGTTTTAGGACGAACCGTTGAAAATGCATTGAAAATACATAAGGAATCAGCTACAATGGATGAATCAATGTAAATAAAGAAGGTATAAGAATGAATGCAGGAATTATTGCAAAGCAGATGCTGATTTTGTTCCTTATGATGCTGACGGGTTATGCTGCATATAAGAAAGGGATTGTATCCGGGGAAGGCGCCAAGAGCCTTTCGTCTGCAATTATCAACATTTTTAATCCGTGTCTGATTATCTCAGGTGTCCTGAACAAAACAATTACATACAGTACGGCCATGGTTACGGAGAATCTTATCCTGGTGGCTGTCTTTTTTGTGGTGCTGATACTGCTCAGCAAGATATTTGCCAGGATCATGGGGCTTTCCGCCGCCGAGGTCAACTGCTACCGCCTGATGATGATATTCCCCAACCTGGGATTTATGGGGATTCCTCTGGTACGCAGCCTTTACGGTGAAGAGGCAGTGATATTTGTGGCATTCTATATTGTGGGCTATAACCTTTTGGTCTATTCCTACGGCATACTCCTTGCCATGGGAAATGCCCCGGCAGCTGACGGACAGAAGCCGGAACTGCCATGGAAAAAGGTATTTAACATAGGGACAGGGGCATGCGCGGCCGCCATCCTTATCTTTGCATTCCACATCCGTGTGCCGGAGGTGATGGGCACATTCGTGGACAGTGTGGGCAATGCCGCCGTACCGCTGTCCATGATGACCGTGGGAATCATGGTGGCCCAGTCCGACCTTAGGGAACTGGTGACGGATAAAAAGCAGCTGGTGCTTTCCGCCATACGTCTGCTGGTAATACCCGCCATCTGTATACCGCTTATGAAGCTGCTTCCCGTGGACCCGGTATCCTACGGCATCTTCATCCTTCTCATGGCCATGCCGGTGGGCAGTGTGGTGATGATGGTGGAAAAGGAGTATGGCACAACGGACGGGAGTATTTCAGCCAAGAGCATTGCGCTTACCTCGGTGCTGTCGGTGGTGACGATTCCGTTGGTGACGTATCTGGCGTAAGCGGCAGGCACATTTTAATATGGGTTCCCGGACTTTTTGACTTTAAAACTTTGACTAATCGATGTAAATGGGGTACTATAAGAAAGATGGTCCGCAATCTGTCATTCCAGGGAGTCTTTATAATTGCCCTGCAGCGGATACGGACCATGAAAATTTACATCCAAAGGAGAAGTTATGAGCAAGCAGAGAAGTAAGGAACCTGTATCAGGAACCGTACACCAGAACGGCGGTTTTGGCAGTAGTTTTGGATTTGTGCTGGCCTGTGTGGGTTCTGCTGTTGGAATGGGCAACATATGGATGTTTCCGTACCGTGTGGGACAGTATGGCGGCGGAGCATTCCTGGTTCCCTATATTTTATTTATTGTTTTGTTCGGACTGGTGGGACTGTCAGCGGAATTTGCCATTGGCAGGCGGGCTAAGACCGGAACACTGGGCGCCTACGAATATTGCTGGAACCGGATAGGAAAAGGCAGGCTGGGTTATATCCTGGGCTGGATACCGTTACTGGGATCTTTGGGAATTGCCATCGGATATGCAATCATCGTGGGCTGGGTGGTCCGCGCCCTGGCCGGTTCGGTAACCGGGGCAATCCTGACTGAGGACGCGGCCGCCTATTTCAGCCAGGCCACGGGGAATTTCGGAAGCGTTCCCTGGCATGTGCTGGTTATCGTCATTGCCGCAGCCATCCTGATGTTTGGCGCCACAAAAGGGATTGAGAAGATTAATAAGGTCCTGATGCCTTCTTTCTTTGTCCTGTTTGCCGTCCTTGCAATCCGTGTGGCATTCCTTCCTGGCGCAGTGGAGGGATATAAGTTCCTGTTTACACCGGACTGGAGCGATTTACTTAAGGTAGATACCTGGGTCATGGCCATGGGCCAGGCATTTTTCTCATTGTCCATCACTGGGTCAGGAATGATTGTATACGGAACGTATCTGTCCAAATCAGAGGACATACCAAAGGCGTCCATCCGCACCGCCTTTTTTGATACGGTGGCGGCCATGATGGCAGCGCTGGCCATCATGCCGGCTGTTTTTGCCTTTGGGATTAAACCCAATGCGGGCCCGCCCCTGATGTTCATCACCCTGCCAAATGTATTCCGTCAGATGCCCATGGGCCGCCTGTTCGCGGGTCTGTTTTTCCTGTCCGTGGCTTTTGCAGGTATTACAAGCCTGATTAACATGTTTGAGGCGGTCAGTGAATCCTGGCAGACCAGGTTCCGTCTTTCCAGAAAGACGGCGGTTGCCCTTTGCAGCGGGATTGCGCTGCTGGTGGGGATTTTCCTGGAAGCTGAACCGAATGTAGGTTCATGGATGGATTTCATCACAATCATCGTGGTGCCCTTCGGCGCGGTACTGGGCGCGGTATCCATTTATTATGTGCTGGGATTCGGGGAAATTGCCAAGGAACTGAAGGAGGGCAGGAAAAAGCCGCTGGGAAGCTTCTTTGGCCCGCTGTCCAGATATGTGTATGTGCCGCTGGCTGTGATTGTGTTTATTCTGGGGATTGTGTACGGCGGAATTGGATGATTGATGTTATTGGATGGATATTGCGGGAATACCGTGGCTTGGATGGGGAATGTCCGGGCCGCGGTGTTTTTGCTTTTTTATCAGAAATTGGCTGTATGGGATGATGCAGTATGATAACCAGGCAACTGTCTTGACACAGGGTATTTGTCACGATATAATCATACTAAATCTATGGGAATAGTTGATTGGACGAATAACAAGGGAACATACCACAATTATTTACGCAAGGCTGTACCAGGTTTATATACAAAGGGGAATGGAAGTATGCAGGAAGAACAGAGGAACCGCTATCTTGATTCGATTCAAATGGAAAATGCAAAGAAGCTTGGAAAAGCACGGGTCGCTGTATTTGGCAGGGGCTGCGTGGGTAGTTATACTGCGGAAACACTTGTTAAAAGTGGCATAGGGACAGTGGAACTGATTGACAGGAAACAGGCGGAGAACCTGCTGAGGGCATACCCTCCTCCTATTCTGGAATATGACTATATCGTAGATACCATGGATGTGCCAGAGGATAAGATTGCGTTAATAATATTAGCCGGAAAGTATCATATACCTGTAATCAGCTGCATGGATACGGGAAAATGCGTGAATCCCTCCGCATTCCAGGCAGGGGATATATTCAGCATACATCAGGGCGCATCTGCAAGGGGGCTGTCAGATATGCTGTATAGCCATGGTATCCGGCGGCTGAGGGTGGTATATTCCAGGGAAGAACCGGGAACGTCTGGGGATGACGGAACCTACAGTGACTGCAGCCATTGCAGCTGCCCTCCTGACAGGGCAAGGAAATGTACCCAAAGGAGGCGCCCAAGTGGATGCAATGCATATGTCACTGCAATGGCAGGTATGCTTCTGGCATCTGAGGTGGTCTTAAGCCTGGCAGAGGGGGGACTGAATTAGCAGACATCAGTCTAAAGATGGGGCATGTTTTTTACGGTACTGCAGAGGGCTGCATCCGGCCTTCAGCTTGAATACCCTGGAAAAGGAACTGATATTCATATAACCCACTGCCTGGCTTATCATCTCCACAGACAGGTCCGTATTAATAAGAAAATCCTTGGCCTTTGTAATGCGGTATTCCGTGATGTATTCGCTTACCGTTATGCCGGTCACTTCCTTGAAGATATAATACAGCTGGGTTTTGCTGATTAGGAAATGCCTGGCAATGTCCTCCGTGATAAGAGCTGTGTCATAATGATTTCCAATGTACTCACACATATCAGATACCTGCTGGGCATGATTCTGAAAGGATACGGAATGGGGAGTTCCATACTGCTGGAAGTAGAGCTGGTTTGTCAGAAGGAGGAACTGCCCCAACAGGAACTTGGTATGAAGGTCCTGTCCGTATGGGTTATCGGGATTCTGATAAGCCTCCATCCGGTGCAGCAGTGAAAGGAATCCTTCCAGCTGATTATCCGGTACAGAGAGAACCACGGGCTGTCCGCTGTGGTTCAGGAGGAAGCATTCCAACAGATTGACTTCCGGAGTTGAAAGATAGGAGATATAGCTGGAGGAAAAGTATAGAACGAACCGGTCACAGATTCCGGATTCTTCCTCCGGAAAGATATAGTGCAGGTTCATTGGATTTAACAGTATCATCCCATTTCGGGGAATATGGGTTATCCCGCTTTCAAATTTACATTTTAGGTTGCCTGAAAGGGCAAATATGATTTCCAGCTGCTTATGCAGGTGGAAATTCTTTTTTTCTGTGGTTTCTGTTATTTTATGCCGGATAGAAAATTCTTCCGGAAAACACTCTGTATATCGAGAATATGATTGATTCATCTGCTAAAATCATCCCCCTGCTGATTCCCAGCACTGTATTGCATGAATACTGGTGGGAATTATGGTCTTATTATACCACGATTTGAAGGATTTGCAAAAAAATGTACATAAAGTGCAAAAAAAATGGAGGGTATTTTATGTATAATGCTTGATATGAGAACAGCAGGCAGAAACAATGTCAGGATATAAAGCAAGGGAAGGACAGGGGGATAAGACCGTGATTGATGATATTGTTAAAAATACAAAGAAAGCAGCAGCTATCTTATCTGATATACGGGCACTCCCTGCGGACCGTCTTGATAAAGAAATGGTGCTGGGACTTTTAAGAAGGGCAGTATGCATTAAGCTGATGATTCCAGAAGTCGACGAGCCTCAGATAAAGAATCTGGTAATCACGGGTATTAAGCAGCAGGTCATGAGGGCGGGTGGCCTTTCTGATAATGTAATCAGGCAGCAGATCAAGAAATATGACTGCCACCAGACCAGTCTGGCTGCACAGAAGAAAACCCTTCTGTTCATGTTCATGGAAAGGGAACTGGGTATAACACTGGAAGATGATGAGGCAGTAGACATTGAAACCATGGACCAGCTTGCTGAAGCATTTATAAAGCGTCTGAAGGAGGCATAGGAATTGGATATCAGCAGGATAAGGGAAGATTTTCCTATATTCCAAAACCAGATACAGCCGTTTGTCTATATGGATAACGGCGCCACGGCCCAGAAGCCTTTGGCGGTGGTGGAACGTCTGAGAAATTTCTATCTGTATGAAAACTCCAACATACATCGGGGAAGTTATCCTCTGAGCAGCCATGCATCGAATATGTATGAGAAGGCCAGGGAGTGCATACGGGATTGGATTGATGCGGAATATGCAGATGAAATCGTATTTACAAAAGGCAGCACCGAAGCCATTAACCTGGCTGCCTGTGCGTTGTTTGAAGCATGGGTCAGGCCCGGGGACAATGTAATTGTGACAGAGCTTGAACATTCCTCCAATTTCTTCCCTTGGAAACACTGGTGCGAAAGAAGCGGAGCAGATTTCCGTGTGGCAGAGGCAGATAAAGATGGAAGCCTTGACGCGCAGGCAGTGCTGTCGTTAATCGATGGACGGACCAAATTGGTTGCAGTGACAGCGATGTCCAATGTGACCGGATTCCGTCCAAGTCTGGATATCATGATCAGGGAAGCCCACCGGCAGGGGGCACGTGTCCTGGTAGATGCATCACAGGAAATCGTACACCAGACTGTATCAGTAAATCAAATGGAATGTGATTTCCTGTGTTTTTCCGGGCATAAACTTTATGGGCCCATGGGAACCGGGGTATTGTACGGAAAACGGGAGTATTTAAAGGAAATGCCGCCCTATCTGTATGGCGGTGACATGGTGGAAAAAGGGGACACCGGCATCATCTCCTACAAGACAGAACCCGGTAAATTTGAAGCAGGGACGCAGAATATTGCAGGAATCCTGGGGCTGGAGGCAGCTATTACATATCTTAAGGAACAGGGATTTGACAGCCTGGTCCGGTACGAAGCGGAGTTATCGGTCTATGCAAGGAAACGGCTGGGGCAGTTGGACGGAATACATATATTGGGGCCGGATATCATTTCCCCGGTCATCACATTGGAGGCAGAACATCTTGGGGCCTATGATTTGGGAGTGCTTCTTGCAAATCGGGGAATCGCGGTCAGATGCGGCGCCCACTGTGCCTATCCGCTTATAAGAAGGATGGGAAAAGAGAGCATATGCCGCATATCCCTTGCTATTTATAATACCAGGGAAGAAATTGACTATATGGCAGAGGCACTGGAAGACATCCTGGGAGGTTTTAATGGGAATTGCAGAGGTGGAAAAAGAAGTGATTGTTGATCTGTTACAGCTAAACGACGCTGGTTCCCAGTGCGATTATCTGATGCGGCTGGGAATGGGATTTATGGGAGATAAGGATATAAAGACAGAACTGTATAGGATTGGGGGATGCAAGACAGCAATCTGGCTGAGAACAGAGGAAACCAAGGGAAGGGTTAAGTTTACAGGCGATAGTGATTCGCTGCTGGTGAAGGGGGTCCTCGCCATTTTGGATAAGATGTATAATTTGCAGTACATACAGGATGTAAAAGGACATCCGCCGGAGTTTCCTGATTATATATCTGATGAGGTGATTTATCCGGAAATTAAACAGAATGGGATATTGAAATGTTATCAAAGGTTGGCCGCCTTAAGTTTAAATTAAAAGTGTAAAAGGAGAGAGCAGATATGAAATATGCAATGGATGTAAAGGTGAATTTAAAACCAATCTTCAGCAACCTGGTACATACGGACTGGTGGGAAGGTCCATGCCGTGTAGGCGTGATGGAAGAAGGAACACCGGAATATGAGCGCAGGGTTGGAAAAGAGCAGTTTAAGATATGGTATGACGAATTAAAGGATAATCTGGATCTGACCCGCTGTAATCTGATGGAGCCCGCTTATATGGAGTTTGATGAGAGCTTTGTGATGAGGGATTCTGAATTTGAAAAGCTGATGCCTCAGAACCATGAGGTGGACCTGTATCTGATTACTTACCGGGTTCCTGGAATTGAGCGCCTGAATAAGCCGGTTTCCATGATTAACCTGGGACCTACCCCTATCGACCTGATTGGCTATTACCGTGATATCGGCCTTGAAGCATATATGGCTCATGATTTTGATGAGTATAACCGTCTTTTAACCTATCTCCAGGTGCGAAAGGCAGTTGCCAATACTAAAATCCTGATTCTGTCCAATGCGGAACAGACACCTGCATCCGTAAATACCAGCTGCTGCGACCTTGTAAAGCTGTTTACACGCTATGGAATCCGCAACAACCGGATTGATTTCAGGCAGGTATTTAAATATTTTGACGAAATCCAGGCTGATGAAAGCCTTCACCAGGAAGCCAGGGCGTTATTGGATGGGGCTGAAAAGGTTGAAATCAGCGAGGAGTATCTGTGCAATGATTTAAGATATTTCCATGCGGTCCGTAGAATGATGGAAAAATATGACTGCAACGCATTTACAACCCCATGTAAGGAATTATGTGCAAGCCGTTTGCCGCAGCAGAATAAGTGTGTTCCCTGTATGACCCATTCCTTGAATAAGGATGACAGGATTCCGTCTGCCTGTGAGGAGGATCTGGCTGTTTGGATGGCAATGATGATGATGATGTACCTAACCCGTCAAAGCGTGTTCATGGGGAATCCCGTACTGGTACTGGCAGGCAGCAAGACGCTGGAACAACTGGGAATGCCTAAGCTTTTAACCCAGCCGGGACAGACCTTTGACCATGATGTGCTTGAAATACACCATGCTGTGCCGGTACGCAGGATGCGCGGATTTGACCAGCCGGAACAGAAGTATGAGATTGGACATTTCACAACCCAAGGCTGGGGCGCCCATTATCATGTGGATATGGCTGAGGAAGAGGGGCAGGTTGTTACATTTGGACGTTTTAACCGTCAGGGAACCAAGATGATGGTGGCAGTGGGACATACAATCAGCTGTGAGTTCCGTCCCGTATACTGCAGCCCGGCCGTATATTATGAAATTGAAGGCGGGGCAAGGGAATTCCGCCAGGCATTGGCAAAGGGAGGATACGGACATCATCAGGCCATTATCTATGGCAACCATGTGAAGGAATTACAGGAACTGGGAGAGATTGTTGGATTTGAAGTGGAGTATTTCCATTAAGGAGGAGTTTATGAAGCTGAAGAAATTAATGTCTATCATATTAGCAGTATCATTAGCAGGCGGCCTTGCCGCCTGCGGCTCAGGTGCTAAAAAGGAGGATTCACCGGGAACACAGGCAGGTCAGACCACCCAGGAAGCAGGGCAAAAAGAAGCCAGTATCATACTGACCTATGCAGAGGTCAATCCGGCAGACTCTCTTGACGGCCAGGTGGGAAGTTTCTTTAAGGAGCAGGTGGAGTCCCTGTCCAATGGTTCCGTGACAATCGATATCCAGGCATCCGGTGTCCTGGGGGCAGAAAACGATGTGCTGGATAATATGACGGCAGGTGGGGGAACGGTTGATATGGCCCGTATCTCCTGTTTTGCCCTGACTAATTACGGCGGTAAGCTTTCTGCCCTTCCAAGTGTACCATTTACATTTGACAACAGGGAGCATTATTGGAAGTTTGCAGAAAGCGAAATGGGGCAGAAGATTCTGGATGAACCCTCTGGATTAGGTCTTGGCGTAAAAGGACTGTTCCTTATGGAGGAAGGGTTCCGTCACTTCTTTTTTAACGCTGAAATCAAGGGCATTGAGGATTTGAAGGGAAAGAAAATCAGGGTATCCTCGGATCCTATCTTAACTGGCGTTGTGGACCAGCTGGGAGCGTCGCCTACGGTTATTTCCTTTAATGAATTATACTCAAGCCTTCAGTCCGGCGTTGTGGATGGGGCAGACCAACCCACGGCATTATATGAGTCTAATGCATTTAATGAAGTTGCACCATATCTGATTGAAGACGGCCATACCATGAGCGCTTCCGAAGTCATTATAACGGAGGATGCGTGGAATAAATTATCGGACGGCCAGAAAGCTGCTGTAACAGAAGCCGGCAAGGCTGCCGGCCAATATTGCAGGGAACTTTCCAGTAAGATTGAAGAGGAGAGTAAGGAACGTCTGAAAGAAAAAGGCGTTACATTCATCGAGGTGGCAGACAAGCAGCCATGGAAAGATGCCTGCCAAAGTATTATCTCTGAGTATACGGCTGGATATGAAAATGAATATAAGCAGATTGTTAATTTGAAATAAACGGTTAGGATACAGGGTGGAGTATTTGAGTCGTAGAAAGGGGATGAAGCGCTGTTGAACACAGAAATAAAGACAATAGAAGGGTTTTATACCCGTTTCTATCAGATAATCATGTTTATCTGCAAGATTTTGCTGGTTGCAGATATCGGGATAACTTCAGTTGCAGTGCTGGGCAGGTATGTGCCATTTATGCCTGACCCGGCCTGGAGTGAAGAGATTGTCCTGACCTGTATGATTTATATGGCATTATTGAGCGCGGCCCTGGCCGTCAAACGCCAGGCCCATATAAGGATGACGGCACTGGACCGTTATCTTCCTGAAAAGCTGGTTAGGATATTAGATCTGTTTGGAGACTTGGTGGTTCTGGTTTTTGCAGGTATCATGATGTGGGAGGGATGGTCATATGCTGTCAGGGTCGGGGAAAAAAGCATGTATACCAGCCTTCCTTGGCTTTCTAAGTTCTGGTTATATGTTCCGGTTGCCTTTGCAGGATTTGCTATGATTTTGTTTGAACTGGAAGCAATTTATAGGCATATCAGGACCATGTCCGGAAAGGGAGGTAAGGATGAATGGTAGTTAATACAACCGCAGTGGCAGTTTTGCTGATTACATTTTTTGCCTTGATACTGCTTAGGGTGAATATTGCATTTGCAGTGGGAGCGGCGTCTACCCTTTGTCTTATGTACCTGGGTATGCCTCTTAGCAATGTCTGTCAGCAGATGGTAAAAGGGCTGAATTCATTTTCCCTGATGGCAGTACCGTTTTTCATAACCATGGGATGCCTGATGGGGACGGGAGGGATATCAGAAAAGCTGATTGCCTTGGCCAATTCACTGGTTGGATGGATGCGCGGGGGAATGGCCATGGTTAATATTGTGGCATCTTATTTCTTCGGAGGTATATCAGGTTCGGCAACAGCTGATACCGCATCGCTGGGTAATATTTTGATACCTATGATGGTGGGGCAGGGATATGACGATGACTTTTCCACAGCCGTCACCATCACATCCTCTGTGGAAGGTCTGTTGGTCCCGCCCAGCCATAACATGGTAATCTATGCAACAGCGGCTGGAGGAGTATCGGTAGGGGCACTGTTCATGGCGGGGTATATCCCCGGCGCACTGCTGGCGGTTTCACTTATGATAGGCTCCTATATTATCTCGGTTAAGAGAAATTATCCCAAGGGAGAGGCGTTTGATATAAAAGTCTTTCTTCGCCAGCTGAGTAAGTCATTCTGGGCGCTGGCGGCTGTATTAATTGTTGTGGCAGGTGTTGTGGGAGGCATTTTTACGGCAACGGAATCAGCTGCAATTGCCGTGATATACAGTATGCTGGTAAGTGTATTCATTTATCGGGGACTGGACTGGAAAGGTGTCTGGAGGGTGTTGGGGGAATGTATTGACACATTGTCAATCGTATTGATTTTGTGTGCCACATCCAGCATATTCGGATACTGCCTTACATACCTTCATGTACCGGATTTGGCTTCCATGGCGATTTCGGGGCTCACGGACAATCCCATTGTGCTTACGCTCCTTATCAATATAATCCTGCTGTTCCTTGGGTGTATCATGGACATGGCGCCGATTATCCTGATTGCCACTCCGATTCTTCTGCCACTGGCAAAAAGTATCGGAATTGATCCGGTCCAGTTTGGGATTATTATTGTCCTTAACTGTGGAATCGGCCTTCTCACACCTCCGGTGGGAACATGCCTGTTTATTGGCTCGGCTGTTTCCAAGGTATCCATTGAGCGGATTGTAAAGGCAGCGCTGCCCTTTTATGTCTGCATGATTGTAACATTGCTTGCGGTTAGCTTTATCCCGCAGGTCAGTTTATTCCTGCCAAGTATTTTTATAAAATAGGAAATGCTGTTCAGCAAAAAATCACCTTGGCAGATTTTCTGTCCATTTCGGTGCCTTCAAACAGCGGCAGCTTAGCTGCATGAATAAGTATACATTCATTAAAATGCCGTACATCCGGCATGCTAATCCAAAAGTAAACCGTTAATGCTAACAGAAATCCGCGCAGAACCCACCCCAATTTGCATAACCGCGTCATTGACAGATATTGGGGATAAGCCGTATAATTTTCATAGAAAATGTATAAATGAAAAGAGGAAATGGAATGGCAAGACCGAGAAGGAATACAGCTACGGCCGTAGCTAAAGCGGATACAGCGGAGACTGTGCAGGCAGTTAAGAAAGAAAGCGCTGTATGCGCTGCTGAGGAAAAAGGCACTGTCAGCGCAGCTGCACAGAAGGACGCAGCATGTGTGTCTGAGAAGAAGGGCACTGCCGGTGCGGCTGAAGCGCAGGACACCTTCCATGAGGCAGGCAGGACCGTAGTTGTAGAGTTTGCAGGGAAGCAGATAATGGCGAAGGACGTTCTCAAGAAAGCCGAGGAGGCATATCTGGCAGCCCATAAGGGCGTTGGAATCAAGACCCTGGAGCTTTATATTTCGCCAGAGCAGAATGCGGCCTACTACGTGGTAAATGGTGAAGCATCTAAGGATTTCGTGATTCAGTTATAGTATAACAGGATAATGTACCGTGTAAAACGCCGCCTGCCGGGATGATTTCCTGGCAGGCGGCGTTTATGGCTTATGGCCTGTAAACAATGATTTCGTCAAAGCACCCGGCACTCTTTTGGATTGCCCGTTCATTGCCCACTGTCACGATCGGTCCCTGTTCCAATAAGTCATGGATGATCTGGGATGCCTCATACTGGTGCTCCAGCCGGGCATTTTTTATGTCCGCAATCATAAGGTTAATCTGTTCCGTGTCAATTCCGGCCATGGCCCGGCGCATATAGCGCATACGGTTATTCAGCGTTCCGGCAGGAGGCAGTGCCTGGGCGTAGGCGCTAAGGATATAACCGTCCAGGTCCTGCTGTGTCAGGGAAATGTCCAAGAGCGCCTTTCCCGTATTGGAGAACAGTTCCAGGGTGGACCTGACTTCGGGGTCAGCAGTGCTCCACAAGGTAAAATATCCGGCTGGAATGTAAAAGTCAATTCCGCTGTCATATGCCCCGCCCTGATAACGTATGGCGGGCTTCAGGTATTTATCCGCACATGCCATGAGGAAGGGGAGATACCTGCCTTTAAAGCCTGCATTTGAGCGAAAGTCCCCCATCATACGGGTTTCCTGGGCAGGGGCGTCCACGCATATGGCCAGCTTCTGTTTCTGAGGCGGCAGGATGAAGGATGGATACCGGACCTGTGCGCCAAGGCTGGAGTCCCTGCAGGCTGTCCCACGGGCTATCCTACTGGCCGCCCCGTTGGCTGTCCCACTGGCAGCCCCGTTGGCTGTCCCACTGGCCGCCCCGCTATCTGCCCCACTGGCGCCGTCTGCCTGTCTGGCATCTTGTTTTCTTCCGAGGACATCCAGCTGCCATATGGCATCCTGTTTTCTTCCAAGGACACCCATCTGTCTCATGGTACCCTGGCTTCCTCCAATATTACCCAGCTGCCTTATGGCTTCCTGTTCCACGTCCCCCAAGACATCCGGATTTGCGGATGCCATGAACGTGAGACGGCTTCCGGATAATATGGCAGCGGCTATACGCCGGAGTGTGTCTGTTATCTCTTTGGCGGATTCCGGTTCTTCCCTCAGTTTTTTTGCCACATCCTTCAGGAAATAATAAACGTCCTGACTATTGAGCAGGTTCCTGAACCTGCATTCCTGCCTGATATAGCCTTCTGCCAGGCTGAAGGACAGGGAAGAGGCCATATCGGCCCGGGACAGGTCGTAATCAGGGAGATATTTTTCAAGGATGCGCAGTATGGTGGGAATATCATCGTATTCCCCTCCGCCCATAATATCCAGAAGGAAATCCAGGCTTTCCCCAAAGTCCGCGGTGAGTCCGTACCAGAATACGGTCATCATGGGGCGGCTGTCGGCGCCGGCCGCAGAATCCAGATAGAGTTCGTCAAAGGTACAGTCGTGAAGGTATTCCTGCTCCAGGGTTTTTTGCTGTTCCACCGTATACCGGCCTGTATCCAGTTCCGTGAGCAGCATCTGATACAGGGACAGGAATTTAAGTTCCTCCTGGGGAATAAGGCTCAGGTCAAAGTATATCTGGTAGCTTCCAACCGCGTCCACGCCGGCTGGGGCGGTGTAGCTGGTCATGGTCCCAAATTCCTTTTTCCGGAAGGGAGCGCCCGGCGCTGGGGACGGAAGGTCTTTTGGATGTATGAGGAAATCCATATTGCCCCAATCCATGGAATTCCACTGGCGGAAAGCTGCCGTGTCCTTACACAGGCGCTGCCGCTCATCCATGGACATGGAAGCCAGTGTTTCCTTCAGGTACTGTTCCTTTTCCTCTTCCAGTTCCTCCGCCATTCCGGGACAGGGCGACGTTACCACAACAGCGCTGGTGACAGGGGCAAGTGCCTGGGAAGCCAGCATTTTAAGGATGGACTGGCTGTTGTCATGGGCGAATCTGCGGGAGGCTGTTTCGTAGAGCTGGAAATAGTCTGTTTTGCCTGTCTGGCTCCAATACCTGCCGATTTCCTCGGAAATGTTAAATCCCAGGTGGGACCCTTCCCTGGTTAATGCATCGCTTAGCCTGTTTTCCTTCATGGCGGCCTGGTACAGTTCAGGGGTAACCCCATTGGCGCTGATTTCCTGCAGCGCGTACCGGATGATACGGCAGAACCCATCCTTTTGTTCTTCATCCCCATTCCTCAGACGGAAACGCAGGGACGGGGCAGGCAGAAGAAGGTCCAGATATACCTCCATTACGTTGTTAATGCCGGCTTCCCTTGCACACCGGTGCCAGGGGGAGGTGTCACTGTCAAGAACATCTGTAAATAAATCCCAGTAAATTAGTTCCTCCTGGCTGCTGCCTGTCAGGTCGATGGCATAGTCAATGATGGATGCCTGTTCCCTGGGACTGTCTGCATAAGCAGGACTTTTGGCTGTAAGGCAGCGCTTGCCGGGGGCAGGCGCCTGATTCATGACGGGCAGCAGGGAGCGGTGCGTTCCTTTGTAACGGGACAGGTGTTCCTTGTCAAGGAATTCAAGTACTGACCGGTAGTCCGCATCCCCGTAAAGCACCATCAGGCAGTTGGAGTAATCATAACAGCGGTTAAATGCTTCCCTGACAAGTTCAAATGAAAGTTCCCTGTAGTGAAGGTGAAGCCTTCCAAGCAGGTTGGACGCAGGAAGCCCGGGATACAGGGCTTTGGCTGTGAAGCTGTCGGCATTTTCCTGAATGTCCGTGAGATGGCCCCAGTCCTCGCTGAGCACGGTGCCCTGCATGGACAGGGGGCCATCTGGCTCTTCCAATTCCAGACGCAGCGCCTCCCTCAAAAAAAAATTCTTCTCCTTCAGCGCATCCGGCTCCTCCATGCAGCACAGGTACACATCCACCAGCTTTATCAGCTGTTCCTGGCTCAATGTACATATGGGATAACAGGTATATGTATTATCCGTAAGTCCGTTCATGAAGGTGGAATAACTCTTATTGTCCATGTCAAAGAAAATATCCCTGCTGGGGTATTTGCGGCAGGAGGACAAAAGGAGGTGTTCCAGTATGTGGTTTGTGTCGGTGCCGTCAAACTGGGGCGTCCTGTAAATCAGGTTAAACCCCAGTTCCGGGTCATCGTTCTGTATATATAAAAGCCGGGCGCCGCTGTGGGCGTGGTAAAACTCCACGGTCCGGGCACCCAGCATGTGTATGAATCCAAGTTCAGTCACGGTGAATCCTGATATGGTTTCGCCGGTTCCTGGCAAAGATACCATGATATGTCTCCTTTCACATGCAAACCTCACTATACTATAGCATTTTGACTGGGGGTTTTGCAAGGAGTACCTATTCACAAAAACAAGAACCGAACCTTTTAAAAAATTACGGTTCCTTTTTTTGAGTGGGTATCTGGCTTTAGCATATTAGGGAAGAAAAAACGTTGACAGGAGTTTTAGGAATCGATATAATATATTTAACAAGAGAACCGATGACTAGATTAGGCCTAGCCACCTCGGTTGATAGTTACTAAAAAATAGCGTCTACCGGGCAAGGTGAAGGACGCTATTTTTTATGCATGTAAACAAGAGTTATTACTGCACATAGCATGATTACAAAGGTAAATAAATCGCCATATGTAACATACATGAGCACCAGTCCCTTTCTTTTGTATGAGTAGGCGGCTGGACATATCGCCCCATCGGTTCCCCTGGTAAATATATTATATTGTCATGATGATGCCCGAATTAAGTTTCGGGGCCTATCTCATTCAATCTTTGTGGAATCATTTTCCTCTATATACTCCAATAAATCCCAATGCCGATAATTGTTCCAGTAATAAAAGCAGTTTAACATAAGAAATTGCCATATATAAAAGTATGGATTGGTGTAATTAGTCTGTCAATAAAAAAGTACCAAAAATATCGTAAGGTTGATTCAGCAAAGGACCTTTTTAGGAACAGGTTTGGATTTGATAAAGGCTTATGTGACATGTGTCATAGTAAAATGGCATAAAGTCCGCTATGATTAAGACATCGTAATGATTTGAACTTAAGAACTTGAATATATGGCCATATGGAAGTCTAAGGAGAGAATGCGATGCGTGAAAAGACAGACAGTACTTTATTAAACGTGATACAGCTGGTAAACCAGGAGAGCAGCAGGGGAACCCTGGATTTGGAAATGATAAAGCCGTATCTGAATGATTTCATCCGTGCAAGGTCCGTGCCAAAGGGTGGATATATAACCACGGAGGATGTTATCATTAAGCGGGTTTATTACATTATTACAGGTTCCTTTTATGAACTTCGTTCCTCTGAACATGGTAAGACAAATCTCCTGTCCAGAAAGAAGGCGCCGGAGTTCCTGGGCGTTGACCGGGCAGTGAATCCAAGGAAGGCAAGCCTTTCCACCAACCTGGCTCTTGAACCCTGTATTGTATTGGAGATAGACACCAATTACTTTGTTAAAAGCCTGAAGGAAAATGGGGAACTGGGGCTGGAAATCATCAAAAATATCTGTGCAAAGCTGTCCAGGGCCTCCTACCGCTCAGACCATATCCTGTTCCACACCACCGGGGAAAAGCTGATGCTGTATATCATCCGGTACTGGGAAGAATATCACACAGGAGGTAATGAGTGCACGGTGGACGTAAAGAACATGTATATTGCAGATGACATCGGCGTCAGCACCAGGACATTGTACCGGGCGCTGAATGAGATGAAGGACCAGGGGCTTTTAAATGTGGTCAGGGGAAATATTGTGGTGACTTCTGTACAGATTCAGATAATACGCAGAAGATGCGAAAGTTTTATGGAAGGTGGTGCAGCTTCTGGCCCAGGAATCCACAGGTGGAACAGTATATGGATTCCCTTCCCGGAACCAGCATGAAACCAATCCTAAGGGGAGAAAAGGAAAAGATACGGGAGGAAGTGGTGGTATATGAGGAATACGGCCCTGTGCGGATGATCCGCGGCGACCGCTATAAACTGGTATACAGGACGCCCTATGGACCTCATGAGCTGTTTGATTTAGAAAAAGACCCGGATGAGGAGCAGAATTGTTTCGATGATCCGGAGTACAGAAACATTAAGGCTGACCTGCTCCGGCGGCTTGAGAAATGGTTTGAGGCTTACACACTGGAAAAGTATGATGGCCGCAAATTCCCTGTGAGGGGGGACGGACAGATGGAGCGGCTGGAAAAGTACGGTACTGAGACAACGGTATTCAAATCATTTTGAGTTTTACATGTGCTGACAGGTATCAGTGATGCCCGGCGTAAATACGCCGGCGGGCACTGATATCTGTCGGCGTATTAATGCCGTAAGGTACAGACCCCCCTATCCGCGTATTTACGCCGTGAGACACAGACCCCTGCCGCAATATTAACGCTGGGCGTCACTGATACCTGTCCGCAAAACACAGCCGCGGCAGCCCAAGGAGCGCGGCAGCTCCGGCCAGGGTCGTACCGTAGAATAATATCTTATCCTTCAGGTAGAGGAAATCCACGATGCTTCCGTTGCAGACCGTACTTCCCGTGCACAGCACCAAATCCGCCCAGCTGCAGATGGACTGGCTGACACCGGGGGCCCCGCCATCCTCTACCAGGACGCCGTATCGCGTCTGGCCGATGTTCACAGGACTTAAATCAGCTGCCCGCAAAGGAAACTGTCCGGACAGGCGTTCTAACAGGGATGGCTGGTATCCAATCAGCCCGATCCTGGGGTGCCCGTATACGCTGGAAATATACTCCGCTGCATCCGCCGCGCACTGTTCCGGGCCATCGCACCGGCAGTGGACCGTACATTCCACCTTCCCCAGGTGTTTCATCACGGCGTTGAGGGCGGCAATGAACAATCCCCGGTCATGGGAATCAGTCTCTATATCAAGGGCGCATATATCTTTAAGCGTCCCCCTGTAAACAGAAGGCGCATCCGTAAATGCCTGGCCAAGGGCTCCCATACATTCGGCCTGGACCATCACGTCTTTGCCTGTTATAATAGGGAAATCCCTGCGTTCTGTAATTCCGATGGCTTCCTCCGGCGTCAGTGAACGTGTATTGATGTCCACCCTTTCCTTAAGGATTCCCTCATTTTCCAATAGTTCCGAAAATCTGTGCTTCAATTCCCTGTAAAATGTATCCGCTGTAATTGCATCTCCTGTCATATCTTTTAATCCCTCCCAAGAAATTGTTCAACTTCATCACAATAGTGTCCATCCATGAGCCTGTCTGCAGAAGCCACTGCCTTCAGCCGGCCGTCCAGCAGGATACCTACCCTTTTGGCCAGCAGCCTGGCTTCGGTGAAATCATGGGTTACAAAGATTATGGTACATTGAAAACGTTCATGTATTTTTTCAAGTTCCAGGTAAAGCTGCTGCCTGGTAGCCGGGTCCAGGGCTGAGAATGGTTCGTCCAGAAGAAGGACTTCCGGTTTAAGGGCCAGCGCCCTGGCCAGCGCGGTGCGCTGGCTTTCTCCCCCGCTTAGGGTACCGGGATACTGGTTCCTGATATGGGTTATGGACAGCATTTCCATGAGGGCGTATGCGCGTTCCTCCTGCTCAGCCCTGGTGAAGCCGTGCATTTTCAGGCCGTATACAATATTGTCATAAACCTTCATGTGTGGAAATAGTCCGTGGTCCTGGTACACAAAGCCGAGCCTGCGGTTAAAAGGCGGGATTTCCATGACGTCAATGCCGTCATACAGGACAGAACCGCCGGTTCCAGGAAACATGCCCCCAATGGCCTCCAGCAGCACGGTTTTGCCGGACCCTGTACGTCCTAGTATAGCAAAGATTTCCCCTTTTTCAATGGTAAGGGACAGGGGATACAGTGTAAAACTACCCCGTTTCACGGTAAAATTGTGGATAATGATTTCCTCCACTTAATGTCCCACCTGCCTTTCGCGTCCATAGGGAGACTTCCCCAGCACCTGGGCCAGCGCCAGGGTACAGCCGGAAATCATCAGCATAAGCATGGCTGTGGCCATGGCCGTGGGATTATTCCCGGTTGAAATGCTCAGATAGATGCTGCCCGGCAATGTCTCGGTTTTAAAACGGGTCACGCCCACCAGCATAAGGGTTGCCCCAAACTCTCCTAAAGCCCTGGACCAGGTCAGGATGAAGGCGCTGGTTAAGCTGCCCCGGCACAGGGGGAGCAGGATGGTAAGAAAGCATTTCCAGGGGGAAGCCCCCAAGGTCTGCGCGATAAATTCAAGCCTCCGGTCCGATGCTTCAAATGCAGTCCGGATTAAACGGACAGCATAAGGAAGGTTTACCAGGATATGGGCCATCACGATGCCGGCAGGGGAGAAGACTACTTTGAAACCGTGCTCCTTCAGCCATTTACCGGCGGGTGAAGAGAAGATTATGAGAAGGCTGAGCCCCAGAAGGATATAGGGAAGGGAGAGGGTAAGTTCTATCATCAGTCCGGACAGACGTTTAAATGGCATGTCTGTCCGCGTAAGGGCGTAGGCGGTGGGGAGCGCCAGGGCCATTACAATGACAGTGGATATGCTGGCAGTGGTGACGCTCAGGCGGAATGCAAATAAGACTTCCTCTGAACGTATGGTTTCTGCAAAGCAGGGAATCCCGCTGATAATGACAGCGCTGATTGCGCTGCCGATGAAGAATATCACCAGCAGCGCTGTCCCGATGGTTATGGCTGAGAATAAATCATACTGTCTGCAGCGGTTCCTATTCCACGATTTCATATCCGTATTTTACCCATATTTCTTTGACCGTGTCAGAGTCTAAGTACTGGTTGAACGCAGCAAGGGCGTCTTTATCCGAAGCGCAGCTTAAGGAGGCGGCAGGGATGGTCTTGATGTATGGATCCAGGTCCTTTGTATCCACGATTTCCACACCTTCTGCATCGCAGTTTTCCTTCCAGACAATGGCTGCATCGGCCTCCCCCGCGGCCAGGGCAGTGGACATCTGGGGAGCAGTGGCCGTGGTTGCCTCAATCTTTACCTGGTCAAAGATACCGGCATCGGTCATGGCTTTCTTTGCAATCTTTCCAATGGGGGTGGAATCCACGTCGCCCATGATAAGACTTACACCATCCCCGGTCAGGTCGGAAAGCCCGGTGATGTTTTTGGGGTTGCCGCTCTGCACTGCCAGCACAGGTATGTGTTTTACCAAATCCTTTTTGTCCTCCACATAGGATTCCACGGGCTTAAGTTCATCCCCGGAACCGGCAACAAACATGTCGCCTTCTTCGGTAGTGGTTATCTGTGACTGGATCTGGCCCGCGTTGGCATAGGTGGCATTTACCTGGCATCCGGTGGCGTCTTTGAATGCATCGGCGATTTCCTGGAAAGGCGCCGCCATTCCGGCGCCGCAGTATATCATCAGGGTATGGCTGGTCAGGTCGGGGAGTTTTGGATTATCTGCGGATGTCCCGGCGCCGGGCTGGCTGGTGCCGGATGCGCTGCTTTTTGCGGAGGCAGCGGTCTGCTCCTGTTTGGCGTCCGTCTGGTCCTGGGTCGTGGCTGAGGGGGCGGCTGAGACTGCCGGGGAACCGGCCTCATTGCCCTTTGAGCACCCACCCAATATGGATGCACCCAGTGATGCAGCTAAAAAAATCGCGAATGTTCTTTTTTTCATTGTAATACCCTCCAATTAGTCAATATAGTAATATTTACCATATTATAATGGAAAAGCGTTATTGTCAAGAAAGAATAACGAAAAGCGGAATCAAAGTGGTTTTATCAGCTGATACAGGATTACATTTTCCTAAATACCCCTGGACTTGTAAAAATCCAGGAAATACCGTATAGTAAGATTTAATATCAGGGTCTGCATGTACAGGATCCAAGGCGGGGGAAAGCGTATGAAGGGATTGATTAAACAGTTAAAATACAGGTTTTACCGTCAGAGCATAACAAAGAGGATCATACTTGTGATTACTATGCTCAGCATCCTGTCCAATGCGGTATTTGTTGGGAGTGTATTTGTAATCATGAAGAACCGGCTGTTCAACAAGACAAAGCTGGATCATGAAAAGGATATTACCATGCTTGAAAAGGAACTGGAAATGTTCTTTAACGGAATCCGCAATGATGCTGTATCCTATCCTGAACTCATGATTTATAATGAGGACTTTACCAGAAAGAACATGGCCCACTGCTATTATGTAATCGGCCTTGGCAATCTTGGCCTTGGCAACATGGAAAAAGCCAGGGAAGCCTTTGAAAAGACACTTTCCCTGGACAGGTCCCACAACAATTGCAGGCTGCTGCTGAATGGCATGGACAGATAGGATGACCTGCAGCACCCATCTGTATTTAACCGTTATCTGGAACAGGAACAGGTATCACTGCTGTTTTTCCTCCCGTCCACATACCCGGCCGCCATAATCACCAGCCCAACAATCATCCCCAAAAACAGCGGGTCAAAGGGAAGGCGGATGAAAACCGATCCGGCCAGTACGCACAGGGGACCCGCGATAATGGACAGGACCGCGTATCTGGCGGGGATACGTCCAGGCAGGAACAGGGCGCCGGACATGGGCAGGAACAGGACCGCGCCCCTCAGACCCATGGACATGAAGCTCCACTGAAGGATGACTGACTGTAAGTCCCCCATGGTGAATACCACGGCTGCAAGCAGCACGGCCACAATAGAAATCCGGGTACAGGCCAGTTTTTTCCTCTCGTTCCGGTCAAGGCCCAGAGGGGATTCCAGGTTGCTGGTAATGATGCTGCTGATTCCCAGGGTCAGTCCGGCCCCGCATCCGATGATGGCAATGAGAAGCACTGCCAGGAAAATACCTGCCAGGAATCCGGGCATGTAGAGCATGATGAACCGTGGAAATGTCCTGGCAGCGTCCATGGCCGGGAAGAGCATTTTCATGTAAATACCGATATACACCCCGCCCAGCCCGATGGGCGGGATTAAGAGTGAGCTGGCCAGGGCGCCCTCCACAGCGGCACGGCTGCTTTTGGCTGATAAAATGCTTTGGGCATAGGTCTGTGTGGAAAGGACCCCTATGACCAGTGACAGGGCCGCGCCCCCGTCCACCCCGATACCCCGTGCAAACAGGCTGAAATAACGTGCCCCGGGAAGGCTCTCATACAAATCGTTAAAACCGCTGGTTTTCCTGAACACAATGGCCACGCACAGGATGGCGCAGGCATAGAGCAGCACGGTTTTAATAAGGCCGATGGTTCCCGCGCCCCGCATCCCGCCAAATACCACATAACATACCATAAGGCCTGCCACCAGCAGCGCGCATAAAAAAGGAGGCAGGGGCAAAAGCGCGCCTAACAGCGCCATGGCGGACAGAAGCTGTGCGATGATGTTTAAAAATATACCCAGAGCGCCCAGGACAGAGGTGAGGAGCCCGGCCTTCCGGCCGTATTCATGCTGTATCATCTGCTGTAAGGTCAGGTATCCGCTTTTGCGCATGGGCCGGACGAAAAACAGGGCCAGGAACAGGCAGCCGATACCGCCGCCAAGGCAGAACCAAAGGGAGGAAAAACCGTATTCAAATGCCAGCTGAGAGGTGGCTACGGTGGAAGAGCCTCCCACCAGGGTGCCGATAATGGCGCCCGCAACCATGACGGAGGAGGACCTGCCGCCTCCGATTGCAAAGTCACTGGCATTTTTTACCTGACGGCCGGAGTGGATTCCCACCCCGGCCATGATTATTAAGGTCAGTAATGCGCCTGATAAATGTGATAACCCTAAAGTAGTCATTTATATCTGCTCCCTGGAATTATTTTTCTTTCTTTCCGGCCTGGTCCAGATTGCGTTTCAGGTCTTCTTCTGCTTCCTTTTTGTCCGCTGTCATGGACAGGGCCTGTTCCTTCCCAAAGTACATGCCAATCAGTCCAAGTGCCACGGAGAAACTGGTCAGCTTAATGATGATTGGGAAAAAGGTGCCTTTAATCATCACGGCCAGGGCAGCGCCGGTCCCGCCGCCAATGATGAGGGCAATCACGAAACCGAAAAAGCAGGCGGCGCCGGCAAAGATGGATATGTAAGCGCCCCAGCCAAAGAGTTGGTAAAGTATCTGGGAACCTTTTTTCATACCGATACCTCCTATACGACCCACAGCGTGGGGATGATTCCAATGAGGAAAAGGACACTGAGCAGATAATGCAGGACACACCAGATAATGCAGTTCTGGGTGGTTTCTTTCATGGCGGAACCTGAGATTCCCATGGCGGTATACATACAAAGGGCCAGGGGAGGGGTCATGCCTTCCATTGCGCCGCAGATAACGGGAAGCAGGCCTGCAACCAGGAAGGGATTGGCGCCCGCGGCTGCCATGACAGAGACAATGGCAGTGCCAAAGATGGCTACCTGGGAGGAACCTGGGAGTATCATGCCCAGGACCGCGGTAAACAATGGGATGATCAGGGCCAGGGGCACCAGTCCCAGTCCCCACCCGGATATCATGGCCCCGATGTTGGCGCCCACGTTAAGGGATTCAAACAGGTTGCTGATGCAGTAGGCGAAAAAGATGGTGGCTGCAACCGGAACAATGGACTTGGTCCCCTTCTGGAGAAGGGCGGCAATCTGTTTCGGCCCAACCTTCATGCTCCTCCGGATGATGAACAGGGCATATACTGCCGCGATGCCGGGGGTAAAGAGCAGTACGCTGCCGGACAGGGCGGATGCCCCGGCAGAGGTCAGGCGGCTGGTAAAGAAATTGTCTTTTAATAAGGCGTCCAGAAGGAAAGGAAGGAGGATGACCACAGGAATCATCATGGAGCGCCAGCCTTTTCGCATGGCATCACCGAATCTTGGCACCTGGCTGGCTGGAAGGGCCTGGATTTTGTGATATTTACAGAAGAAAAAGATGGTCAGTGCGCGCTGGATGATGAACCAGAGGGATATGCCCCACATAAGCAGCCAGAACTGGGACATTGCGTACCGTTCATCCCCGTACAGGGTGGTCAGAATGCCAAAGGAAGCCACAATGATGCCGGAAGGCGGAATCATGTTTCCCATGGTACTGGACGCCATACAGATATTGGAGGCCAGATAGTCAGGAAAGCCGCTTTGCTTCATGGAAGGGATGGTGAAGACACCGGTGGCAGCCACATTGCCTGCAGCGCTGCCGGACAGGGCGCCCATGAAGCTGGACACAAGAAGCGCCACATACCCGGTACCGCCTTTAATGCGGCCAAAGATGGACAGGACTACTTCAACACAGGCATCGATTACTTTAGTTCCTGTAAATATCTGTGCCACGACCATGAAGGCCACAATGGCGTAAAACAGGGTATTGGTGGATGTCTTGTATACAAATTCCCATGCATGGCTCCACTGGTTGGTCATGGCCAGCATGACAATGAAACCAGCCAGCATCCCTTCATAAATCGGACGTTTCAGGACGATAAAGAAAATGCAGATGGTGATTAACAGCGCGGCCAGGTAGACGAGCTCGATTGGCATTGTTTTCCTCCTCTCATATTTTAGAAATTGCCGGTTGTCACCAGTTATTTATGCAATACAGAACCTGGTACAGCCGGCAATTACTCAGAATTTATGCAGCCTTTACTCCACGGGGATTTCTACGTCCAGCAGAGGCGGGTACTGTTGGCAGCCAAATATATCACCCTCCCCAAAGGAACCGGAGGGACGCAGGCGGTTGATGGTAAATTTGATTGCATAACCCGGGTCAAATTCCACAAAATCAGCAATACGGCTGTCCGGGATACCGAACAGTTCCGCCACGAATGCACGGTTGAGCACACCGCTTTTTTTAACCAGTTCATAGTTTTGTGGGTCACGGAAAATAATATCAAACGTGATTCGGTCCGTACCGGCATTCTTGCTGCGGATTGTTTTTGCCAAATCAACAAGCTTCATTGTCTTCATAATTTCGTCCTCCTTTTATTCACCGATTTCAATCATGGAAACAGGGAACAGTTCCAACGGGTCATCCACTTCCACGGTGTGGTCCATGGTCCAGGTATAGGCATCGGAAATCTTGGTAACTTCATCCAGGATGAATGCGGCGGTTCCCGCGGTTCCCTTAACCTCAGGCAGTCTTGCGTAGAAAATCTGGCGCATGCCGATCAGGGTGACTTCCTGGGCCAGGGCATCGTCATCCGCAACGCCTTCTACTACGATTAACAGTTCATGGGACTTGGTTTCCTTAATTGGCTCCATATCGCCCATGACGCCGTTCTTACCGAAAATCCGGTAGCTGAGTTCATATTTATCTTCCGGATGGCGCTCGGCAACCTGGGATTTGGCCCAGTCAATTACCTTGTCAATGTTCTTGATCGTATACGGATCGCGCACGCCTGCAAGTCCCATATAGCGCTTCCCTATGTAGCCAGAGCCTTCCAGTTTTACCTTAATCCTTCCCTCAATGGGGATGAATTTGGGATTCGTGATGCGGCAGGTCTTTTCATCAAACTGTTCATATGTGCATTCACTCATGTCCAGGCAGCCGCCTGCCACGTATTCATAGTACGGGTTGGTCCGCTCATACATCGCATGTCCTGCCACGGATGCGATGGTGCAGCGCTGGAACGGGGCCATGGCGGTAACCTTCACATCATCCTTTGTAATGGTCCCGATAACGGATTCCTTGGCGCCGTAAGGCTCGCAGCAGAAGGATGCGCACTCCAGGACCTTGCCTGTGTAATATGCAATGTTTTCCGGGAAGCCTTCGTAAATAGCGGCCGATGCAAAGACGCAGGCATCACTGGTACGTCCGCCGATGATTACATCCGCCCCCATCTCCAGGGCTTTGATAAAGGGATGCACTCCGGATACGGCCACAATCCTGGTGGTGGCGTCCAGCTCTTCCATGGTCAGGCTGGTGCGGCTGTTCAGGCCTTCGATTGTCTCGCCGGCAAGCATTTTCCTGCGGAGGTATTCCTTATCCACTTCAGAATAAAAATAAGCCAGTTTGAATTTCTTTAGACCATGCTTCTTAGCCATGTCGCGGATCATCTCAACGTACATGTCCACACGGCTGTTGGTTCCTGTATCGCCTGCGGATCCGATAATCATGGGCACACCCTGTTCACGGGATGCCAGCAGCATTAATTCCAGGTCGTGATACTGCCAGTCCGGATGGCTGGCGCATTTGTCCATGCCCAGAGGCACCGGGCCGATATCGTCACTGCCTGAATCACAGCAGTAATAATCCGGTTTTGTTTCTGCACCAATGTAAAAACTTCCTTCCTTTGTGGGGGCAAAGCCCAAATGTCCATTTGGGGAAATAATCCTCAGAGTGTCCTTTCCCATGGTAATCCTCCTTTTGAAATGCGTTGTTGATATAACTTGTTATTACAAGATATACCAAGAATAGCACATGGAAATGATGCTGTCAAGAAGGATATTTGTATTTAAATACTCCGATATGCCAATTTTTCAAGCTCAAATTTGTGATATATGCACAATTTATATTACAAGTCTGCTGCTTTGCATCCAACTTGTAATATAAAAAAGAGCCGCATCCACGGTTTTGGATACGGCTAATTGTTTTAAGCAGGATATGTGGTTTTCAAATATGGGTCCTGTCCTATAACTGCCGCTGCAGATGGAAGGAATATATATCGGACCTGTAATATCCCAGTTTATACTCCAGGGCAGAGCCATCCGCCGCATAGTAGACGGACTCCAGCACAATCAGCGCTTTATCCTTTGGCAGCTCCAGCACTTCCGCCAGCCTGGAATCAGCATTCACAGCGCCGATGGTCTGTTCAACCCGGAACATATCCACCCCAATCCCTGCATACAGGTCATAGGTTGAAAAAGCATTGCCGGAACGTTCCGCATCCCCCGCGGCCTGCCACATGCGCTGCCCTATGTCCGGAGGGAAGAAGGAGCGGTAATATACGACCGGCGTGTGGGTGGCATATCCAATCAGGTTCAGATTGGATACATTTTTGCCCAACCGGCTTTGGGCTGCTTCATCCTGGATCTCAGGGGAAAATGACTGGATGCGCGTGTGGCCTTTCAGTCCTTTCTGCTGCAGTACGCGGCTGAAGCTGATGATTTTGTTCAGTTCATGGTTAATGGCAGGAGGCTTTACAAAGGTGCCTTTCCCGTGGACGGAAAAGGCCATGTCCTGCTGTATCAGCAGGTTCAGGGCCTGCCGCACCGTGATACGGCTTACATCATACTGCTGGCACAGGGTACTCTCTGAAGGCAGCTTATCGCCGGGATTGTATCCGCCCTGCTGAATGGCCTCTGACAGCTGCCTTGATATCTGGAGGTACATTGGAACACTTGAATTATGGTTAATCATGATTGCGACCTTCTTTTCAAAAATCTCACATTATCATAACATGTCATAATCTTTTATACAAGTGGAATGTACTGCTGATTTTTTAAACCACAGCCCCAATTACGCAAGGTTTATATCGGCCAACACCCTTATCTTTCCACAGGCACCACTGCCCCGTATTCCACCCGGAACACCGCATCCGCCAGGTGCTCCACAAGGGTCCTGTCATGGCTGACAGCCAGAAGCGTGCCGTCATAGCTTTCCAGCAGGCGCTCCAGCCCTTCCATGGTATATACGTCCATATGGTTGGTGGGTTCATCCAGAATCATGAAGTTGCAGCCCGACACCAGTACCTTGGCCAGGGCTGTTTTTACCCGTTCGCCTCCCGAAAGCACGCTGACGGTTTTAAACATGTCATCCCGGCTCATGTAAAGGTTGGATAACACAGCCCTGCAGATATGCTGGGGGCAGACCGCATCCGCGGTTACATTTTCCAGCACGGTCTTTTGGGGGTCCAGGGTGTCCTGGTCCTGGGAAAAATAGCTGACCCTGGCTTCAGAGGTGATGAAGGTTCCCGGCTCATGTTGGAGGATTGCTTTTATCAGGGTGGACTTGCCTGCCCCGTTGGTCCCGGTGAGGAAGGTCCGCTTCCCGGATTCCACATAGAGGGCAGCGTGATTCAGGACATAATTGTCACCGTAGTTCACGGTCAGTTCTTTGACCGTGGCCGCATATCTGGCGCGTATGCGCCCTGCATCCGGCAGTTTCATGGACACATGGGGAAGCTCGGCCGGTTTTTCCTTTTTCTCCAGATGTTCCAGCCTGCTTATGACAGCGGCCTTATTGCTCTGGACATGTCCCTGCTGTACGGAAGCAATGCCTTTGTAAAGCATCCATTCGCTGCTGCTCATGCGCTTTGGCGGCTTGGCCATTGCCTGGCCCTTCCTCTGAAGGGCGTCGGCGGCTTTTTCCAGGTGCCGCTTTTCTTTCTGATATTGTTCATACTCAAACTGCTGGAAACTGCGTTCCCTGTTTTTCTGCAGGCTCCAGTCTGAATAATTGCCGTCAAATACCCGTATTTTGCCGCCTTCCAGCTCCCAGATCTTATTGCATACCCGGTCCAACAGTGTACGGTCATGGGATATGATCAGAATGGCGCCCCGGTAACCGGCCATCATCTTTTCCAGCATTTCCACGCCTTCCATGTCCAGGTTTGTAGTGGGCTCATCTGCAAAGAGCAGGGGAGCATGTTTGGAAAATGCAGATGCAATGGCAAGACGCGTCCGTTCGCCCCCGCTTTTAACCGCGCTCTCCCGAAGCTTCATCTGGCTGATGAACCGTCCGTCCGGCTCCCCGTCCGAATCCCCTGTCTGCAGGATCTCCGCAATCTCACAGTTCCGCCTGATGATGCCTTCCTCGCAGGCAATCCTGCCTGTCAATACCCCGAACAGGGTGGATTTGCCTGCGCCGTTGCGGCCGATAAGGCCAATCCGTTCCCCATCCCCGATTTCCAGCTTTTCAATATCCAGTACGGTCTGGATGCCGTACTCCTTCTTAATGTTCTGTGCATTTAATAACAAAAAAATCCCTCCTAAACGCACTTCGTTCAGAAGGAATCAAAATCCTGGGCAATACCGTGATTGATATCCGGGACAGCGCCGCAACATACCGGTACCGCAGCGTGAAGACACAGCAGAACGTAAATGTACCAGGTTAAATGTGTATAGGATGTCCGTATTACGGTTCTATATAATATACGGCCCTCTGAAACAATGATTCCCAATGACTGAACGAAATGATGAAAATGCATAAGAATAAATGCCTGTATCCCCACGGCCTGTCTTTCCGTGGAAGCACAGGATTGTATCCATGCTGTCATTTGCTGCTGTTCAATCATTTAATAATCATATTTCAGTTAGCCACCTTTCTGATGTTGGAATCGCCGCATGCACGCAGCGCTGCGGCAATTCCGATTATAGGGGAAGGAGGGATGGATGTCAAGAGGGGAATTTTAAATAGTGCCTCCGGGGATGCGCATATATTTTACAGTCCTTTTACAGGGCAGTGGTGACATGGGTTCCTGATATCCGTTAAAATTAGTCCATAAGACGTCATATCCTGCGGATGCAGAGCCATATGCCTTATAAATAACGGGAAGGAGCCCTGTCAATGATTAAAACCTATGTAATAGACACCAATGTGCTGATACAGGCCCCCTATGCAGTCAACTGCTTTGAGGATAACCAGATTGTACTGCCTGTGGCAGTACTGGAGGAGCTGGATGACCTGAAAAAAGCCGATGGGGAAAGAGGCGCCAATGCGCGTAAGGCCATAAGAATCCTGGAGGAACTGCGCCAAAACGCGGACCTGCTGGCCGGAGTGGGGCTGGAAAGCGGCGGGAGCCTGCGGGTGGAGAAGAATTTTGTGGATGTGGCGCTCCCGCCGGATCTGCCGGATGACAAGATGGATAACCGGATACTGAAGGTGTGCAAGGGGCTTGCGGAGCAGCTGGGGAAAAACGGGCCGGATACGGACGTGCATCAGTCCCGGCAGGTGATACTTGTGACCAAGGATATCCTGCTTCGGATTAAGGCGCAGATAATCGGAATACGGGCAGAAGATTTCATGACGGAGCAGGTACCGGGCAGGGACGGACAATACACAGGGCGGGCAGAGGTATATGCGCCCGAGGAAAGTTTTAAGGATTTCAAGAAAAAGGGAATCCCGGTCAGCGCGGTTTATATGGCGGACCAGGACGGCAGCTGCAGCGTGCCCAGGCTATGGGAAAACCAATTCATCATAGTAAAGGCAGACCAGTCCTCCAGGAAAACGGTTCTGGGACGTGTGCAGGGAGAGCGGATTGTGGCCCTGGATTATAAGAAAAGCAGGCCTTATGGCGTTGCGCCAAGGAATTCCGGCCAGTATTTCCTCCAGGAAGCCCTGATGCAGCCCGCGGAACAGGCGCCGCTGGTCATAGTAAAGGGGATGGCAGGCACGGCTAAGACGTTTTATACCCTGGCGGTGGGCCTTGAAAAACTTCTTAACAATCCCACAGGCGAATACCGGAGAATCATCATCAGCCGCCCTAATGCCCAGTTTGATACGGATATCGGATTCCTGCCCGGGGATGAGCAGGAGAAGATATCGCCCCTTATGCGGCCTGTCATTGACAACCTGGAGCAGCTGATTGATTCCTGCGAGGAAAAAAGATATGAGGATGAGACAGCGTTAAAGGGCAAGGTGGACGAGGTTTTTGACCGGGGATTAATCCAGGCAGAAGCCCTTAACTTCATAAGGGGACGCTCCATTGTCAGGACCTATCTGATTATCGATGAGGCCCAGAACATGACACCTGCCCAGGTCAAAGGCATCATAACCCGCGCAGGAAAAGGAACCAAGATCATCCTTTTAGGCGACCCCAACCAGATTGACCGGAATTTCCTGGATGAGCGCACCAATGGGCTCAGTTACGCGGCTGAACATATGAAGGGAAGCACGCTGTGCTGGCAGATTACCCTGACCGCAGATGAGTGTGAGCGTTCCCTGCTGGCCATGGATGCGGTCAAACGGATGTAGGTTTCTAAAATTACCATTAAGAATTCCGCACCCACATTGATTTTAGCGGTGATTTAAGGTATAGTTACACTCATGTGGATGTGGGAAAGGAAATGATACAGATGTTAAACCGTTTAAGGGAGAAGTTCCAGCGCTTCATGATAGGAAGATACGGCATGGACCAGCTGGGGCAGTTCATGGTATCGGCCGTGCTTGTGGTGATTGTCGTCAACCTGTTCGTGCGCGCTGCGCTGCCGTCCATGATACTGAACATGCTGGAGCTGGCAGGCCTTTTTGCCATGTATTTCCGTATGTTTTCAAAGAATGTGGGACAGCGGTACCAGGAGAACCAGGCATATCTGAGAAAGCGTTTTTATCTGACGGAATACTGGAAAAAGGTGAAGTTTTATTTTGCGGAGGGACGCAGATACCGTATTTTCAAATGTCCTGGCTGCAGCCAGAAGATACGTATTCCACGGGGACATGGCAAGGTAAGCATCCATTGTCCCAAGTGCGGGAAGGATTTTATTAAGAAGACCTGATTCCATAGGGCGTGTCCGTGTATCCGGACACGCCCTATCTGACGGAAAGCAATTTTCAAACACGTCCTAAGACGGCTTTTCCGACAACAGACGGATGGAAGTAGCATACTCCGACGGTGTCATTGCGGTCAGCTTTTTAAACTGCCTGGAAAAATAGTGGATGGAGGTGTAGCCCAGTTTGTCCGAAATCTGGGTAAAGTTCAGCTGCTGGTCCCGTATCATCTGCTTGGCGGTGTCAATCTTCATGGCGGAGAAGAACTCAATCACCCCGCAGCCCTGGGCATCCCGGAACAGCTTCTGGAGCTGGGAACGTCCCACCAGGTTATCCTTGCAGATTTTATCAATGGTAAGCTGCTCGTCAATATGTTCTTCCATGTAACGGACAATCCGGTTATAGGTGTCATTGCCCGTGCCGGGCTTGGCCGGAAGCAGGTGGTTTGTGCGCACAGGCAGGGGATAGGAAAAATACCTCCGGTACAGGTGGATCATCAGCTGTTCCAGATAATGCCTGATTAGCTGGGGTGCGCCAAAGGAGGCCTGCTTTTCCAGGAAAACCAGTTTTTCCTGATAAGGGTCGTCCAGACGTCCGTCAAAGGTGTTGCGGGCTTCCACAATGATCTTTGCCAGCAGTTCCTTTTCTGTATCCTGGACGTTCATCAGCTGGTCCTCAAATGCTTTCATGCAGGGCGAATGGCAGTCAAAGCCAATGACCACCAGGCTGGGGGAGATACGCCCATTGGTCAGCACGTTGTGGAACTCGTTGGGCTTGTGGAACAGGATGTTCCCCTTTTTAAGCGCCAGCTGCCTGTCCCCTGCAACCGCAATGATCTCGCCCCGGTCCACGCAGACCAGCTCCCAGAAATCATGGCTTTCCCCTGGAAAGGAAAAGTCGCTCATATATTGGAAATAGTGGACCGAGATAATGTTTTCAATGGCAATGCTGTTTTCCAGATGCACGCTTTCATATGCCATGGCATACCCTCTTTTCAATCATGATTTAATCTGAGTATATCATACATTTCTCCTGGATAAAACACGATTATACAAATAAAACAATAGAATGTACAAATATATTTGACGGGCCTGTCTTGCCTGCAAAGGGCAATTTGTTTATACTGAGGATACAGGAAAATGCAGGAATACGCAGGAATATGCGGGAGGAGGTCATATGTCTAAGACAAAGGGAAGGGTGACGCTGCCCAGTGAATCCAATTTTCTGGATGAGACGAAGGAACTTCTGGAGCGGTGGGGGGCGGACGCCATCCGTGACAGCGATGGGACAAAGCTGGACCGGGATATCAAATCACTGGATGCAAAGATTTATACCACGTATTTTGTGGCAAGGGGCCATAATGAATTTGCAAGGGAGCACATGGATGAATGCCAGCAGCTTTACCTTATGTCGAAACGGCACACGGCTGCAGGGACGCGGCTGGGGATTGACTTCATGGACGGTTATTTTGACCAGCAGGTGGTGCCGGATCTGGACCATGACCCTAAGAAATGGTGGGAAGTCATGGACAGGACCACGGGGCAGGCGCTGCCTCCTGAGGAATGGGATTTGTCCATGGAGGGAAAACTGTCCATGGAGGGAAACTTGTCTACGTCCGGCGGACGGCCCGGGGAAGGCGGAAAACTGACAGTAGTGATTCCACATGCAGAACCGTTCCACGAGTATACGGTGTCGTTTCTCGTATACGCCATTTGGGATCCCACCCAGATGTATAACCATATTACCAATAACTGGGGCGATAAGCCTCATGAGATACCTTTTGACGTGAGACAGGATGCGTCCGGCGCATTTGCCAAGGAATATCTGGTACAGTGGCTGAAGGATAACCCGGACACGGATGTGGTGCGGTTTACCACATTTTTCTATCATTTCACCCTGGTATTTGATAGTGATGCAAAGGAAAAGTTTGTGGATTGGTTCGGATACGGCGCAACCGTGTCCGTGAAGGCGCTGGAGGAGTTTGAGAAGGAGTACGGCTATGCCCTCAGGCCGGAGGACATTGTTGATAACGGGTATTATAACTCCACATTCCGCGTACCCACCAGGCAGTACAGGGACTATATGGACTTTATCCAGCGGTTTGTGTCGGAAAAGGCCGGGGAGCTGGTGGGGCTGGTACATGAGGCCGGGCGGGAGGCAATGATGTTTCTGGGGGACAACTGGATTGGCACCGAACCCTACGGCAGGTATTTCCCTGCAATTGGCCTGGATGCAGTGGTGGGAAGCGTTGGCGGAGGCGCCACGCTGCGCCTGATATCCGATATTCCCGGAGTGAAGTACACGGAAGGCCGTTTCCTGCCGTACTTTTTCCCAGACACCTTTTACCAGGGAAATGACCCTGTGCCGGAGGCGGTTGAGAACTGGCTCTGCGCCCGCCGCGCACTGATGCGAAGGCCGGTTGACCGCATCGGATACGGAGGGTATTTAAGCCTGGCGTATAGGTTCCCCGGATTTGTGGATTACATAGAGAAGGTAACCGATGAATTCCGGGAGCTGTATGATAATATTGCGGGCAGCAGGCCATACTGCGGCCTTAAGGTGGCTGTGCTCAACTGCTGGGGGCGGCTGCGCTCCTGGCAGCCTTATATGGTGGCGCATGCATTGTGGTACAAGCAGACCTACACGTATTTCGGCATACTGGAGGCCCTCAGCGGCGCTGGCGTGGATGTGTCATTCATAAGCTTTGAGGATATCCGGCAGCACGGGATCCCGGAAGACCTGGACGTCATCATCAATGCAGGGGACGCGGGTACGGCCTGGTCCGGCGGGGATGAGTGGCTGGACGAAACGCTGGTCACTGCAATCCGCAGATGGGTATACAGCGGCGGCGGTTTTGTGGGCGTAGGCGAACCCTGCGCCGTACACCACAATGGACGGTTCTTCCAGCTGGCCGATGTGCTGGGGGTGGACAAGGAACTGGGGTATACGCTGTCCACGGATAAGTATGATACAAAACAGGCCCAAGGTCACTTCATAACAGAGGATATGGAAGTAAATCCGGTGGATGGCCATGGCGTCTTACCGCCCATTGATTTTGGGGAAAGCATGAAGAATGTCTATGCCCTTGGCGGGGATACTGAAATCGTGGAATATTCAGACCATGAAGTGCACCTCAGCGCCCATGGGTACGGAAAAGGCCGCGGCGTATACATTGCAGGCCTTCCATACAGCTATGTGAATACACGTATCCTGCTGCGCAGCATGTATTATGCCGCTGCCAGGGAAGGGGATATGAAGAAATGGTATGCGGATAATATTTACTGTGAGGTCCATGCCTATCCGGAAACAGGGAAGTATGCAGTGGTGAATAACTCCAGCAAGACCCAGGTATCCACGGTCTATGACGGCCAGGGAAATGGGACAGGAATGGAACTGAAGCCTTGTGAGATACGCTGGTTTTCCATGTAAATGACAAAGGAAAAAGGGACGCGGCTGCTAATGAAGAGCCGCGTCCCTTTTGCATATCCGGGGCAGGAATGGATGTTCACACAGGCCCAAGGGGCTGCAGTGGCAGTCTGCCTGTAATTTACAGATGTCCGTGATAAATGATATATGGAATGGCGAGGGGCATTATATATTTGTATAATATATATAAAAATGGTCTTATCGTACAAATTTAATAATCAATAGTCCAAAGAATATTATGTGCAGTTTTACTATACTAAGGGTATCAGAAATGTATTTGACGGGACAAAAACACAAATATATTTAAGGAGGAAGTATTATATGAAAAGAAGGAAATTATGGGCACTGGCACTGACGGCGGCAATGGTTGGCTCACTGACTGCCTGCGGAGGCGGTTCTAAACCAGCGGAGACAGCCGCGGCACCGGCGGAGACTGCGGCGCCGGCTGACACCAAGGCAGCGGATGGCGCTGCAGCGGACACCCAGGCATCCGGCGGGGACGGAAGCCTTGTTTACTGGTCCATGTGGGAGGCCACCGAGCCCCAGGGCAAAGTCATCAAGGAAGCCGTTGACCAGTTCTCAGCAGACACGGGAATCACGGTTGACCTGCAGTTTAAGGGACGTACCGGTATCCGTGAAGGCCTTCAGCCGGCCCTGGATGCAGGAACCAATATTGATATGTTTGACGAGGATATTGACCGTGTGAACAAGACATGGGGCGCCTACATCATGGACCTGGAAGAACTGGCCAAGGCCAATGATTATGAAGCCACGGCAAGCGCAAGCCTGATAGGGGCCTGCCGTGAGGTGGGCGACGGGACCTTGAAGTCCATTCCTTACCAGCCCAATGTATTTGCATTTTTCTACAACCAGTCTATCTTTGATGAGGCCGGTGTGACCGCTGTACCCGCCACATGGGCGGAACTGGATGCCGCATGCCAGAAGATTAAGGATGCAGGCTATACACCAATCACATGTGACGATGCTTATATCCTCTGCATGTTCGGATACCATATGTCCAGGATCAACGGATATGATAAGACTTCGGATATTGTTAAGAACAACAAGTGGGATGACCCGTCTGTCCTTGAACTTGCTAAGGCATATGAGGATTTTGCCAATAAGGGATATTTTTCAGAAGGTATTGCTTCCAACGTATGGCCGGCAGGACAGAACCAGGAACTGGCCATGGGAACGGCAGCCATGTACCTGAACGGTTCCTGGCTTCCCAACGAGGTTAAGGACATGGCCGGGGACGACTTCCGGTGGGGATGCTTCAGCTATCCGGCAGTCGAGGGCGGAACAGACGGTACGGAGGCAGCCAACTTTGGCGCACAGGTACTGGCAATCAACAAGGATTCCAAGAATGCAGAGGCTGCGTTCCAGTTAATCACATACTTAACCAAGGGCGAATTTGACAAGAAGCTTTCTGTTGAGTCAGTTGGTATTCCTTCCGATTCAACCAATACCGAGTGGCCTGTACAGATTGCATGTGTGAAGCCGGTCATGGAAAGCCTGACCACACGTTATCCATGGGCAGCAGGCGCAGAGGACAACGTGGATATGACCCCAATCATCAAAGAAAACATGATGAAGCTTTGCGGCGGTTCCATTACAGCGGATGAGTTCGTGGCGAATCTGCAGGCTGCCGGCAAGTAACACCCATTACCATAAACAGAATAATCCGGAAATAACATCATTGAGGTGGCATCGTCTAACGCTGCCGCCTCTTTTGCACGTTTCATCAAGTAAAGTAAGGAGGCACTGGTGTGAAAAGAAACAAAGGAATGATACTCGCGTTTATGACACCGGCGGTGGTGATGTTTATCCTGGTGTTCCTTTATCCCATCATCAGAACCATTCTGATGAGTTTTTTCAAGATAGAAGGAATCACGGATTCCATGTCAAAATGGACCTTCACCGGAATTGATAACTACGTTAAATTGGCCAACACCACGCTGTTCCGCATATCCATGTGGAACCTGGTCCGCATATGGTTTATCGGAGGCATTATCGTCATGTCGCTGGCACTTCTGTTTGCAGTCATCATTACCAGCGGCATCCGGTTCAAGAGCTTTTTCAGGGCCATGATCTACCTGCCCAATATTGTCAGCGCGGTGGCCCTGGCAACCATGTGGCTGCAGTATGTGTACAGCCCGAAGTTCGGACTTTTAAAATCATTTTTCTCAGCCATCGGGCTGGACTCCATTGCTAAGATACAATGGCTGGACAACGACCACAAGTTCATGGCGCTGCTGCTTGCGTACTGTTTTGGCATGGTTGGTTACCATATGCTGATATTCTCCAGCGGTATTGAGAGGATCAGCGATGAATATTTTGAAGCGGCAACCCTGGACGGGGCCAATAAGTTCAACCAGTTCCGTTACATCACACTTCCCTTGCTCAAGGGCGTGTTCAGGACGAACATTACCATGTGGAGCGTCACAAGCGTTGGGTTCTTTGTGTGGTCGCAGTTGTTTTCAACGGTTACGGCCGATACGCAGACCATTACGCCCATGGTTTATCTCTATATGCAGATTTTCGGTGCAGGAAACAGTGTGACAGAGAGGAACTCGGGCATCGGCGCGGCGGTTGGCGTAATGCTGAGCGTGTGTGTGGTTGCTGTGTTCTGGCTGTGTAATCATCTTCTGAAAGATGATGATTTGGAATTCTAAGGGAGGGGGAAAGGTATATGTCAGGAATGTTCGGAAAGAAAGAAAAGAGATACAGCGAACCCATCCGTTGGAAAAAGGAGCTGAAGCTGGGACCTGGTTACCTGCTTCTGACCCTGTGGATCTTCTTCACCCTGGTGCTTTTAGGCTGGGTGCTCTGCGCCAGTTTCTCCACCACCAAGGAAATCTTCTCCAACAAACTGCTGGAGAGCGGGTTCCACTTTGAGAATTATGTGAAGGCATGGGTTAACTCCGATGTGTCCACCATATTCTTTAATTCACTGTTTTACTCCATTGTGTCCTGTACCATGCTGATTGTCATCTGCGCGCCTGCCGCGTACGCATTGTCACGTTTTGACTTTGTGTGCAATAAGCTGATACAGACGGGATTGGTGGCATCCATGGGTGTTCCCGTGGTAATGATCGTGCTGCCCCTGTTTGCAATGGTGGCAGGACTTAATATCCTTAATAATGTGGCTGCCAACAGGGGCACCCTGATTTTCCTGTACATCGGCATCAATGTGCCCTATACCACCATATTCCTCACCACCTTTTTTGCCAACCTTTCCAGGGCGTTTGAGGAGGCTGCTGCCATAGACGGCTGCCCGCCGGTAAAGACCTTCTGGCTGATCATGCTTCCTATGGCCCAGCCGGGTATTGTGACCGTGACCATTTTCAATTTTATCAATATCTGGAATGAATATTTCATTTCCCTGATATTCGGCAACTCGGATAAGGTGCGTCCTGTTGCGGTGGGATTGTACTCCATGATTAACTCCATGAAATACACAGGGGACTGGGCCGGTATGTTCTCGGCCGTTGTCATCGTATTCCTGCCCACCTTCATCCTGTATATTTTCCTGTCGGAAAAAATCATTGCAGGTGTTACGGGCGGCGGCGTTAAGGGATGATGACAGAATCAATCAAGTGAAAGAGGGAAGAAGACATGGGAAAAAAACCGGTACTGGTAATCATGGCGGCTGGTATGGGAAGCCGTTACGGCGGGTTAAAACAGATTGACCCGGTGGATGAGTATGGCAACATCATCATTGATTTCTCCATTTTTGATGCAAAACAGGCTGGATTTGAGAAGGTTATCTTTATCATCAAGAAGGCCATTGAGACGGAATTCAAGATCCACATAGGCAACCGTATCAGCAGATATATGGATGTGGCATATGTGTATCAGGAGGTGGATAAGATACCGGAAGGGTTTGAGGTCCCGGAGGGCCGCGTGAAGCCCTGGGGCACCGCCCATGCAGTGCTGTGCTGTAAGGATTTGATTGACGGGCCGTTTGCAGTCATCAATGCAGATGATTATTATGGGAAAGAGGCATTTCACATGATTTATGACCAGCTGGCATTGGTGGAGGATGATGACAGATACCAGTATACCATGGTCGGCTACCAGCTTTACAACACCCTGACCGACAATGGACATGTGGCAAGGGGCGTGTGCTCGGTGGATGAGGATGGCCACCTGGTGGATATCCATGAGCGCACAAGGATTGAGAAGCATGGCGGCATGGCGGAATACACGGAGGATGACGGGGCATCGTGGGCCGGGCTGCCGGAATCCACCATTGTATCCATGAACATGTGGGGGTTTACAAAAAGCGTCCTGGGAGAACTGGATGGAAGGTTTGGGGCGTTCCTGGAACAGAACCTGCCGGTGAACCCGCTTAAATGTGAATATTTCCTACCATTTGTGGTGGATGAGCTGCTTAAATCAGGCCTGGCAGAGGTCACTGTGCTAAAAAGTGTGGACCGCTGGTACGGCGTTACTTACAGGGAAGATAAGGAAATGGTGGTAAAGGCCATAAAAGGACTGAAGGACAGTGGACTGTATCCGCAAAAACTGTGGGAGGATTAGGTGATGAGTGCAGAACTGGAGACATGTATATTGGAGGAAGCAGCAGGGGCATTTGCCAAGGACGGGAAAGTAGTAAGCTGTGAGCGTTATGGCAGCGGGCATATCAATGATACATTTAAACTGGTGTGCGGCCGTCCCTATATCCTTCAGAGGATGAACGACGACATTTTTAAGGACCCCGTGTCCCTGATGAAGAACATTGAAGGGGTTACCACATTCTTAAGGCAGGAGGTTATCAGACATGGCGGGGACCCTGACCGGGAGACACTGAACCTGATAAAGACCAGGGACGGCGGTACATTCTATGTAGACAGCAAGGGGAATTACTGGAGGATGTACCTGTTCATCGAAGGCGCGACCTGCTATAACCTGGTGGAGAAGCCCGAAGATTTTTATCAGAGCGGAAAGGCTTTTGGCCACTTCCAGCGACTGCTGTCAAAGTATCCGGCCAGGGAACTGTCCGAGACCATCCCTGGTTTCCACGACACGCCAAAACGGTTTGAGCGGTTTAAGAAGGTGGTGGAGCAGGATATCTGCCACAGGGCGGCTGGGGTGCAGGAAGAAATCCGGTTTGTGATGGACCGGGGAGCCGACATGGGGCTGGCCATGGATATGCTGGAAAAAGGGGAGCTGCCCATAAGGGTAACCCACAACGATACAAAGCTTAACAATATCATGATTGACGATAAGTCAGGCGAGGCAATCTGCATCATTGATCTGGATACGGTGATGCCCGGTCTTTCCATCTTTGATTTTGGCGACTCCATCCGGTTCGGCGCCAATACGGCAGAAGAGGACGAGACGGATTTAAGCAAGGTATCCCTGTCCCTGCCACTGTTTGAGATATATACAAAGGGATTCCTTGAAGGATGCGCAGGAAGCCTGACTGAGAAGGAGGTCAGGATGCTTCCCCAGGGCGCGCGGCTTATGACCCTGGAATGCGGGATGCGTTTCCTGATGGATTACCTTGAGGGCGACACCTACTTTAAGATTGCCAGGGAACAGCACAACCTGGACCGCTGCCGCACCCAGTTCGGCCTGGTGGAGGACATGGAGAAGAAGTGGACGGAGATGGGGCAGATTGTGGATTCCTTCTGCTGATGAAGCGGATTGTGTGGATAAAGCAGGATGCGCGGATGCAGCAGGATGCGCGGATAAAGAAGGATATGCGGATGCAGCAGGATGCGCGGATAAAGCAGGATATGCGGATGAGACAGATCCTGCGGATGGACAGGATATGACAATTAAGGACGGCTGCCGGGACAATGGATGTGTGATTCCATCATCCCGGCAAGACCGTCTTTTTTTGTGTCATCACCCGGCCCATCACCCGTTCTCATCATCCGGCCCGGTAAGTTGCCGGCGTGATTCCCGTAAGCTTCTTAAACAGCACATAGAAGTACTTAATATTCGAGAACCCCACGTTCTGGGCAATCTCCTCCACCGACATGTCGGTCTGCCGCAGCAGGCGCATGCTTTCCTCCAGCCGGCAGGTATTGATATAGTCATTGATGGAACGGCCATAGGAATTTTTAAACATCCGTCCCAGATATGCGTTGTTCATCTGGATCATATCTGCAATGCGCTGGGAGTTAAGGCTGCTGTCATGGTAGTTCTCCTGGACAATGCCTTTAATCTGTTTTGCCAGTTCGGAGTATTTTTCCGCCTTTTTTTCACTGTAATTCCCACAGATGGCCACAAATGCACGGTCAAATGCCTGGTCTATCACGTCCAGGTCCTTTATCTGCTCCAGGGACTCCGGCAGCAGTTTCTGGCTGTCCTTTAACAGGTCCGATGAAAATTCGTTTAATATACTGCAGATGGTATCCTCGGCCCGGTTAAGGACATACTGGAAGTCATCATACCTGTAGTTGACAATGGTGCTGCGGATTTCCTGCCATTTTGCCCTGCTTAAATCCAGGCTGCCGGACTTAAGACGCACAATCAGGTCCGTAAAATCCCGGGTGGTCACGGTGTTGGCCAAAGCCTTTGAGAAAAGCGCCTCCTCCGGGATTAGCCGCTCCTCCGGTCCCAGCACCAGGCTTAACCTGCGCAGTTCATGGAGGTTGGAGAAATGTAGCGGCAGGCTGTCAAAGTCCGTGAACAGGACGCTTTGAAACAGGCGGCAGTCCAGTGTTCCCGACAGGCATAGGGCCAGGCCGTGGTAATCCTCCTTGGACCGGTAGATGCCGATACACGCATAAATATGGGAGGATTTGGTGACTACCAGCTCAGGATGCTGCTTTTCCACCAGTCCATAGATGTCTTTTCTGTGAAGGGCATGTATCAGCATAAGGCCAAATGGGCCTTCCATATCCTTAAACAGCCGTGCAGAGGAAAGTGAGAGCTTACCGGCCAGCATGTCATAAAAAATCTGTTCCAGGCTGGTGCGCTCGGACTTGGACACCACGGCATCAATCTGCTCTTTCAGCGGAAGGGGAGGGGTGTCCGGGATATCCGCCTCATCCCCTTCCAGGAACTTGTTGATGGTGGTGATGGCATCCTTCATCTTCAGCATGGGCATCAGGGCGTAAATCAGGAGGACAAGCAGGGCACAGCCAAAGACAGAGATTAATGTAACCATAAAATACACAACAATCTGCCGGAAGTATAAAAGACGGGGCAGGGCCTTGGACAGGGAGGAGATCTTCATATAGGTGTGTCCGGTGGTCAGGGATTCATAATACATGCAGATTTCCTTTTTCTGCTTATTGATAAAATACCCGCTGTTTTTTTCCACTGTGATAAACGGATAATAGTCCAAATATTTTTCAAGGAGCGAATCACTTGCCGATACCAGCACATCCCCCCTTTTATTGATGACAATCAGGTCTGAGGCCGGATTGGAAGCCAGCAGGGCCCGTTTGTACCATTCGCTTTTTACGGTAATGATCAGGGTGCTGGGTTTGGGGGAGCCATCGGGATTGATTTCATAAAACATGAAGGTATAAAACTCCCGGCTTTCAGGTTCCTCCTCATGGCAGTAAATGGGTTTAAAACGGTTCTCATTGGTGCGGTTTGTCAGCAGTTCCCGGATCTGCGCGTTCCTGTAGGTATCAATGGACTGGTCCGGAAAGGACGGGTCCGTGGAGTAGACCCGGTTTGTATATCCGTTATGGATGATGATGGACCCGGCAAATTCCGTGGAACTCAGGGATGTATTCAAATCCCTGGTCATGTATACACGGTCCGTATTGGAAAATGAGGCAGCGCCCATCATGGTCTTAACTGCATTGGAATAGAAAAGCTGCATCCCATAGTTGACAATGGAGGAATTAATGGTCTCGGTCAGTGTATCAATCTGGATGGCAAAATCCCGGTTCAGGTCTGAAATGGAGTCATAGGTGATGCGCTCAAATATGCGGAACAAGGTAAAAAAGACAGCGGAAAGCATCACGATGAATCCTGTGCCAAAGGCCAGGATGCGGATTGCCTGTCTGACTTTTTTTGATTTAAACACCAATTTGTTCATATTTTTACCACTCTCAGTATAGTTTGATATTTGTAAGGTTTAAAAATTGTACATCGGTTGACTTCCGCATTTTTCATACTTTACATAGTTTAGCATAAAATTTACAATCAAATCAACTGCAAAACAAACAAATTGCACAAGGGAATGCACAAATTGTCCCAGATGCAAAAATTAAACGTATTGAGGGAGGTATTATCTATGAAGAAAAAATTAGCAGTTATCCTGGCATCAGCAATGGCAGTGTCACTGACAGCCTGCGGCGGTTCCAAAGCACCGGAGACAACGGCGGCAGCTGCAAAGACCGAGGCCCCGGCAGCGGATTCCAAAGCAGAAGACAAGGCAGAGGACACCCAGGCGGCCGGCGGGGATACCCAGGCTGCTTCTGAGGCATCCGGTAACGTCATGCTGTATTCCTCCATGCAGGAAGACCAGCTGATGGCCATTAAGGAAGGATTTGAAAAGAAGTATCCTAATATCAAGATGGATTATTATTTTGCAGGCACCGGCAAGGTCATCACCAAAATCGCAACCGAGCACCAGTCCGGGCAGGTGGCGGCAGACGTCATATGGGTAGGCGACCCCTCTGACTACATAGGGTTTAAGAATGAAGGCATACTTGAAAAATACTCCTCCCCGGAGGCATCCGCCATTGCTGATAAGTTTATTGATTCAGAAGGATATTACACCGGCGCCCGTATGATGAACATGTCCATTGGATACAACACATCCCTGGTCACGGAGGAGGAGGCCCCCAAGTCATGGAATGACCTGCTGGATGCAAAGTGGAACAACCAGATTGTCATGACAGACCCGTCTTCTGCCGGAACAACCAAGTACTTTGTAGGAGCGCTGCTTTCCAGCCCTGACTACGGCGAGGAGTATTTCCAGAAATTAAAAGACAACGGATGCGAGCTGGAGTCCGGCACAACCGCAACCCATAACCAGGTAGCGGCCGGGGCTTATAAGGTAGGCATCATGCTGGATTATGTGACGCAGAACCTGATGGATGAGGGTTCGCCTTTGGGCTTTACATATATAGATAAAGACCTGGTATCCATCTTCTCCCCCATCGGCCTGGTTGAAGGATGCGCCAATGAGACAAACGGAAAGCTGCTGTATGATTTCATCCTTTCCAAGGAAGGCCAGGAAATCCTGGTTGAGAACAACCTGCTCTCTGTAAGGGATGATGTTGACCAGAAGGGCGCAAGCGTGGAGGAGATTGCCAAGGCAGCCATGACCGTTGACCTTCAGTCCCTGTCCGATAACTCAGACCAGATCATCGAGACATTTGACAATATTTTCAAGTAAGGATTGGACCATGGATTCCGGCAGGGGTCCAGGTAAGGATTATAAGGGTATGGATGCGGGGCCGGAAGATGTTCCGGCCCTGTTAAAGTGTATTGGAATAGATTGGAATATAAGGGACAGGAGGGACTGGAATGGCCAGTATCAAATTTGACAACGTATCCTTTGCCTATGGGAACAATCAGATCTTAAGGAACTTTTCCCTGGAAGTGGATGACAGCCAGATCATGTGCCTGGTAGGACCGTCGGGATGTGGGAAGACCACATTGATCCGCTGCCTGCTGGGATTCAACAAGCCAAGTTCAGGAGAGATATGGATTGGGGACCGGTGTGTGTTCTCCCAGGCAAAACGTATTAACATTCCCCCGGAGCGCCGTGGCGTGGGCGTGGTGTTCCAGGATTATGCGGTATGGCCCCATATGACGGTCCTGGAAAATGTCTGCTACCCCATGAAAAAGCAAAGGATGTCCAAAGCTGAGATTAGGCAGAAGGCTGAAAATGCCTTAAAGCAGGTGCGCATGACAGAATATGCCAGTTACCTGCCCAGCCAGCTTTCCGGCGGGCAGCAGCAGCGGGTAGCCATTGCCAGGGCATTAGTGAGCTCGGATGCGGTCATTGTCATGGATGAGCCCATAACAAATCTGGACGCCAAACTTCGGGAGGAAATGCTGATTGAGATACGGCAGATCCAAAAGAACATAGGGACCACCATATTTTATATCACCCATGACCAGGAAGCGTCCCTGCAGCTGTGCGACAAGATGGCAATCATGGACCAGAATGGAAAACTGTGCCAGCTGGGGGCGGATGAGGACATCATCCTGAGGCCCTCCAACCGTTTTGTGTTTGAGTTCATCGGCGTGTCCAATTTCTTTACGCTGAGCAGACTGGGCGGTGACTGGTGCTTTGCAGGGAATAGGAATCTGGTGTTTGACGGGACGGTCCCGGCACAATTTGACAAGGCGGGGACGGTGGATATGGGCGTACGGCCCAACAACATTACCTTTGATCCAGCATCGCCTGTAAAAGCCAAGGTAAAGCGTTCCGTATTCCTGGGAAGTGAATACGATTATTTTGTAGAGTTTGACGGCAGGGAAGTCCGTGTCCAGAAAAATGCCTTTGACGCCATGCAGACAGGAGCAGTGGAGCAGGAGGGGGATACGGTGGGGCTTAAGTTCGTAGGTCCTGAATTTTATCCCACTGCAGGAAAGGAGGAAGCCGTATGATATTCAGGAGAAAACGTGCCATGACCAGCGGCTCGGAACTGGCTGCCATGGAGGGCAGGAAGTTCGGCCTGGACCAGGCCATGACAGGCCTGAGCTTTGTGCTGCTGCTCATCATTGTGGCAATTCCGATTTTCATGATTGTGTACAATGCATTTTTCTATGAGAATAAGTTTGATATCAGCCTGTTCGTCTCAGTCATAGGAAATGTAGATAACCTGAAGGCAATGTGGAATACCATTGTGATTGCCCTGGCAGTTACTTTGTTCGGCACCATTATGGGCCTGTTCTATGCATGGCTCCTGGGGCGGAGCGATATCCCGGCCAAAGGATTCATGAGGGCCATGTTCACGATTCCATATATGTTCCCCCCATTTTTCGGGGCCATGGCATGGGATCTGCTTTTTTCCGGCAGGGCCGGTTATGTGAATAAATGGCTGATGGCAACCTTCCATCTGGCCAATGCGCCCATTAACATTAACAGCATTGGCGGCATTATCTTTGTGGAGTGTTCCTATTACTTCCCATTTGTATTCATGCAGGTGGTCAGCGCGCTGGAGCGTATGGACCCCACGCTGGAGGAATCGGCCAGGATTGCGGGCGCAAAGCAGGGCCAGGTCATTGCGAAGATCACAATCCCCCTTGTAAAACCTGCCATATCCGCCGGCGCGCTGCTGATACTGATTTCCTCGCTGGCGCATTTCGGGGTGCCCTCCATTCTTGGCTTTTCAAAAAATATTTATACGCTTCCAACCATGATTTATGCCCTGATATATAAATCCTCGGGAAGCTTTGAGGGAATCCGCCAGGGCGCTGCCCTTTCCATCCTTCTGGTGGCGGTGGTGTCAGTGGCCCTGGTAATCCAGAAGCGGGTGTTAAGTTCCGGAAGCTACGATATCATCAAGGGTAAATCCATGCGGCCCACGCTGATTAAGCTGAGAGGCGCAAAATACCCCCTGCTGGCATTTGCCTGCCTGACATTGGTGGTGATCGTGGTGGTCCCGCTGGTGATGATATTCCTGGTAGCCCTTGTAAATGCATACGGACTGCCGCTTACACCGGAGAACTTCTCCCTGAAGAATTATCAGAAGGTACTGACCTCCCCGGCAACCCTGGATTCCATCAAGAACTCGCTGTTCCTGTCCGTAACGGCCGGAATCGTGTGTATGTTCCTGGGCGTTATGGTTGCATACGTAATCAACCGCATTAAGCCAAAGGGAAAAGGCGTCCTGGAGATCCTTTCCGTGCTTCCGTACTCAATACCAGGTACGGTGCTGGCAATCGGCGTCATCCTTTCCTGGTCCGGGTCCATTTTCGGAATCAAGCTTTACAATACCATCTGGATTATCCTGGTGGCATACATGGCAAGGTATCTGTCCTTTTCCATGAAGAGCGCGTCCGCCTCCCTGCAGCAGGTGAACTCGTCCCTGGAGGAGGCGTCCAGGGCCTGCGGCGCATCCCATACGGAATCCCTGAAGGACATCACGCTGCCCTTAATCCGGCCAGCCATGGTATCGGGCTTCTTCCTCATATTCCTTCCGGCCATGAGGGAGCTGACCACATCCATCCTCCTGTATGGGCCGTATACAAGGACGCTGGGCGTACAGATTTACTCCCTGCGTGACGCGGGCATGATACCCCAGGCATCGGCCCTGGCGTCACTGGCAATCTTAATCATTATCATATGTAATACAATTGTTACACAAATCACCAAGGACAGGAAGGGGGCGTAACGTCATGGCACAGGAACAGGTAATATTACAGCATGTTACAAAACGCTTCACAACCAGGACCATGGGCACGGTTACTGCGGTCGATGATTTTAACCTGGCCATTAAGGAAGGGGAGTGCTTCTCCTTCCTGGGGCCTTCCGGCTGCGGCAAGACCACTACGCTGCGTATGATAGCTGGATTTGAGGATCTGTCAGAAGGGGAAATCCATCTCTGCGGCAGACCGGTGTCGGTCAAATCCAGGAATCTGTATGTGCCGCCCGAGGAGAGGGGGCTGGGAATGGTGTTCCAGGCCTTTGCGGTGTGGCCTCATATGAATATATTTGACAACGTGGCATTTCCCCTTAAAATCCAGAAGGTCAATAAGACGGATATTGCAAAACGGGTGAAGGAGGCCCTGCACCACTGCAGCCTGGATGGGCTTGAGGAGGTTTATCCTTCCGACCTTTCCGGGGGACAGCAGCAGCGTATCGCCCTGGCCAGGGCCATTGTCACCAACCCCAAGGTCATGCTTTTGGATGAGCCCCTTTCCAATCTGGATCCCAAGCTTAGGGAGTCCATGCGTTTTGAGATTAAGGAACTCCAGAGGAAGTTTAACTTTACCATTATCTTTGTAACCCATGACCAGTCCGAGGCCATGGCCATCTCCGACCGGATGATGGTATGCGACATGGGACGGATCATGCAGATTGACACGCCTGAGAATCTTTACAGAAAACCAAACTCCAGGTTTGTCCACAGTTTCCTGGGCGAATCCACCTTTATGGACGTGGTCATAAAGGACGGCAGGGTGTATCCCAAGGGAGATTTTAGCCAGCCGCTTCACCTGGCTGTTCCGGCTGACGCGGCCAGCGAAATGGTGGTTGCCACAAGGCCCAACGCCATCCGGCTCACATCAGACCAGGGCTTTAGGACCCATGTGGAAAAAAGGATATTCCTGACGGACAGGACCGAGTACCTGGTGCCGGTGGGGGAACAGCTGGTGAAGGTGGAGACGCCTCACCGGGTGGTATTTTCCCCGGGCGAGGCCTGCTGTATTGATATCGCCGACCCCATGTGGTATCCGCTGGAAGATAAGAAAGCGGAGGAAGAGAGGATTAAGAGGCAGCTGGTATGATTTAATAATAAAGGCTGTACTGGTTCCGTCCTGCCTGTTTACGCCGGGCGGTACTAGGGGCTGTAAAATGCCGTCATGGGCCGCACCCTGTTTTGTATGGACAGGGTGCGGCTTATTTTATGGGCTTTAGCCTGTTGAGTATGTCGGAGTTTTTCGTGTTCCGAAAAATGGAGACATGCGAAACAAAAAACCACCCGCTATGCGGGTGCGAGTCAAGAAGTTATACAAAATCACCTTTCCGATTTATAATAGAGGTGTCCAAGCCGCTATCAAAGAAAGGAAAGGTGATTTATATGGCGAAGAAAGCCAATGATTTAGCACATACAAAGTGGATGTGCAAATACCATATCGTCTTCACCCCTAAGTATAGACGAAAAGTCATTTATAATCAATATAAAGAGGATTTGCGAGATATATTAAAGCAACTCTGTAGCTATAAAGGAGTAGAAATATTGGAAGGAAAATTGATGCCGGACCATGTACATATGCTGGTAGCAATCCCGCCTAAATATAGTGTATCCAGTTTCATGGGCTATTTAAAGGGAAAAAGTGCATTAATGATGTTCGACCGACATGCAAATCTAAAGTATAAGTTCGGAAACAGACACTTTTGGTCGGAAGGATATTACGTAAGCACAGTGGGTTTAAATGAAGACACCATACGTAAGTATATCAAAGAACAAGAGAGATACGATCAAATGGTGGATAAATTAAGTGTAAAAGAGTACGAGGACCCTTTTAAGGGTTAGTCGGTATTACGAAGGCCCCTTCAGGGGCGGCAACGAGTCAAAAGCATAGGGGCTTGGAACAAGCCAGCGCCTTGAGACGCTGGCCTGGTACCAAAGGGTTTTACCCGTTCACCGAGCCACCCGTTTTACGGGTGGCGGCGACTGGTAGCCAAATGGTTTGTTAGGGGGTATAATGAGGAAAGACATTATAATTGCAGGAGGGGACAGATGACGGAAGATGATATGGTGGAATCCGTGCCCAGAAGGGTCAGGAAAACCGATTTAAAATTGCAGGTGGAAGAAGAGCTTGTGCGTTTTATAAAACACATGGACCTGGCTGTTAACAGGAAGCTGCCAAGGGAGGAAGAACTGGCCCGGATGTTAGGCGTCAGCCGTATTACCCTGCGCAGTGTGCTGGATGATCTGTCTGCCAAGGGCATGATATTCCGCAAGCACGGGAAGGGCACGTTTGTCAACAGCAGCTTTTTTGAGATGAAGGCCAGCTTTAACCCGGTGATGCATTTTGCGGATATGATAAGGAACAGCGGCTATGAGCCAAGGGTGGAGATGATTGACCATCGGATCATGAAGGCGGACCGGGATGTGGCCGGGCATCTGGAGATAGAAGAGGGCAGTGACGCCCTGGTGTGCGATAAGATATTCTATGCGGACAAACAGATATGCGCGGTTACCAGGGACTTTATCCCTCTTTCATACCTGAAGGATGTGGATATGGCGGAACTGGACCATTATGTTAATTCCGTCTTCTATTTTATGTATAAGGCCAGCGGCAGGAAGCTGGAATGGGATAAGGTGGAGCTGAACGCAGTATACAGCCGGGATGACGCGCTGCTGGACCGGCTCTTAAAGGCTGCCGGGATTGCACCCAAGGCATTCCTGCTTCTTAAAGGGGTAAACTTTGACGAGGAAGGGACCGCGGCTGTGTATACATGGGAGTATGTGGATACGGAGATTCTTAAATATAGCCAGATCCGTAAGAGGATTCTGCATTATGAGGATATGTAGCGGAGGTATAGGGAGCGTTGCAAAATAGATGGGCAATCATCTATGGAGCAGCGCTTCATTTTCAGAACGGTAAATTCAATAGAAAAAGTATTGTTTCTTTAATACGTTATAATGAATGGTATACAATTGACAGGTTATGGGAGAGGGGGATACTAATATGATACCTAATGAACATGCAATAATGATATATAAGTTTAATGAAAATAGATGGATTGAGAAAATTCTTGAAGGCAAATTGAGCTTTTCTTGTGCTGGGGCATTTATAGCCCAAGCAAAACATACAGGCAATATTATCCAGGGAGATAAATTTGAGGGGGTATTTGCACGTCAACATAAGGATAATCCCAAGATAGTAATAATGCGCAAGAAGTTGGGCAAAGACTTAGAAGAAATTCCAGACGGCGATTATATTTTCCTTATGAAGAAGCGCAAAATTAAAGCCAATTTTCTGCGTCTTTGCCTATACTGCTAATGATGCGATAAAAGACGGTAATCCCCAGACAACTGGAAGGCAGAGAGTCAGATTAAATTTTGATAGACGCTTATTTGATGGGTTTGCCAATGAAAGCGTCAAAAATGTTATTTCAACTTCATATCTATTTACAGTGGTATTACTACAGCCAAAGCCTTTTGTAGATAAAATGACGGCTGCTCTTATACAAAAGGGTGTTCCATTTAGAGCATTTTCTTAATATAAGGCGCGCTGTGGTCAATAAAAAACATCATCCCGGACCAGAAACCGTCCGGGACGATGACCCTATAATTGTTTATCTGTCAAGGCAATCGGTTTTCCTATCGGACTGCCTCTCTATCCTAATTTAGTCCATGCCTATGGCTGCCACCTGGAATATCCATATATCATAATCAGGATACTTACAACCAAAAGAGCATTCCCTGTGTTTATATATACCGGATTCTCAGCCAGACACCCCATAAAGGAACCAATTCCCATAATCACGGTGCCGATCAGCGCGCTTAATTTATATCTGTCCATCTGATATACCCCTTTCTATGCTTCTTCTGCCAGGTTGGTGGTTACGCGCTGTTTGCTTATGGCCATGAGCGCGGTATAGAGGACTGCCCCAAGTATGATTCCGTTTAAGGATGGAAGTCCAAAGGGAATCATGTACACCAGTGCAATGGAGATGGCCCAGGTAATCCATGGAACAGGATTCCATTTGCAGAAACTGGCTTTATCATAGGCAGCATAGCGGCCTTTATGTACCAGGAAGTAATCGGAAAGGATGATTCCTGATAAGGGAGGGACAACGGTTCCCAGTATGTTAAGGAAAGTGAACAGGAAGCCGATTTCATATGGTTTGGTCAGGGTTGCCAGTGCGGACAGTACCAGCAGGATTGCCAGCATTTTCTTGCGCTCCATCTTGAATGCATTGGAAAGGTTCAGGGAGGTGGAGTACAGGTTTGCCGCATTGGTGGTGAATATATTGGTTGTCATCAGGATCAGGCTTGGGATGACCAGGCCGAATCCCAGAAGGATGACCGTCAGGTCGCTGTTCTGCATGGCGATGGCTGCGATTGCGCCGCAGACAATCATCAGGATGTTGCCGCCCAGAAGCCCGGTAAGGGTGGCGGAGACAGCTGCCTTTGTGTCCTTGGCATAACGCATGATATCTGCAATACAGGTGGCGGTTGACAGGACCCATGTACCGATGACAGCCGTGATGCCTGTAAACAGAGGCATGTCAGAGGATGGAACGTAGGCAAACAGGGCCTCCATGCCGCCGATGACGCCCAGGGAGCGGATGGCAGTTGCAATGGACAGGAAAACAATGGCCGGGATTGCAATGTAACCAAGGATGGTAATGGCGCCGATTCCGCACATGGCAAAGATTCCCATGACAATGGCGCTGACAGCCATGCAGATACCTTCTCCCACCTGTCCCATGTGGAACACCTGGGCCACAAAGTGACCATAGGTGGCAGCCTGGATGGTGTACCAGCCCAGGTTGACAACCGGCACAAAGATGGAAGCTGCCTTGGAACCGGTGGAGCCAAAGCTGTACCTGGTCAGCAGTGCAAAGGTAAGTCCTGTCTTACAGGCAATGATACTGATTAACACCGCAATAATGCTGAGGAAAATGTTGCCGCCCAGTGTGGCCAGTATGATATGTTTGAAATCCATGCCGGCCGCAAGCCCGCCGCCTGCCATCATACTGGTTATTACGAATACAAAGCCGGTCCATACAATGGTAAGGCTGAAATAAGTCTTTCTCTGATTTAAAGGTACGGCGCAGCGGGAAAATTCCGTGTCCGCGGCCTGATTCTGATTCTGGTTCTGCTGTTCCATATCATGTCCTCCATTCCCAATCCATTATTTAATCTGCGGTCCTACCCTTAATTGTTCCAATATCCTTCATGTACGCCGGCAATCTCCTCCACCAGTTCCGGGAACGGCCCCACCACTTCAATCTTCTTCTGACCCCTTGCAAATACCTCACGGCAGGGCAGGTCAAAGGTTGGATTCTGGGGGTCGGCTCCTGTGTGTGCCAGCAGGTCCTTCTCAGACATGCCGTACACTACCCGGCCGATTCCGGCCCAATAAATGGCTCCGGCGCACATGGCGCAAGGTTCTGCCGTGGTGTAAAGGGTACAGTCTTTTAAAAAATCCTTGGAATATTGCCGGGATGCCTTTTCTGCAACCTGTGTCTCTGCGTGTCCCGTGCATTTATTCTCAGTTATCTCCACATTCGGCTGTTCCAGCAGGATATTGCCTTCCTTGTCGGCAAGAAGTGCGCCGAAGGGAGTGTTGCCTCCTGCGCGTGACTGCCTGGAAATCTCGGCGCAGCGCTTTAAATTCCTGATATCGATTGATTTGTCCATAGTATCCTCCATATTTCTCTTTTAAAGATAAAAGGTATTACCTCATATCTATTTACTGATATAAATTTATCATAATCTTATGGGGATGTAAATGTCTAATATGTATAAGGAAAATATAAAAAATTGTGCATTTTAGCCAAATGCCCATGGGCGCTGCGGATTTACATAGATTTTACAGAATCTATACCATACCTTGCTTTCAGCAAATGTAAAACTTTTGTATACTCCAAAATGTAAACGGAAATACAAAAAAGAAAATACGAAGATGACAGCGTATTTGAAATTCGCAGAAAAATCGGAGGCAGAGTATTATGAAGATGAACAGCAAAAAGATAATGGCACTTATGGGTTGCGCAATGCTTGTGATGGGGATGCTGGCAGGATGCAAAAGTTCTGCGGGAGAGCCAGCCACGGCGGCTTCCACCACTGCTGAAGGGGCGGCAGCAACAACCGGGGCGCCGGCCGGTACCAGTGAAGCGGCAGGCACATCCGCAGAAGACGGCTCCGGGGCAGCAGCAGACTTAAGCGGATCCATCAGCATGGTAGGTTCCACCTCCATGGAGAAATTCGCCAATGCACTGAGCGAATCCTTTATGGAAAAGTATCCGGATGTAACGGTCACGGCGGAGTTTGTAGGTTCCGGCGCAGGTGTTGAGGCGGTTTTGGGCGGCACGGCGGATATCGGTAATTCCTCCAGAAACTTAAAGGACGAGGAAAAAGCCAAGGGAGCTGCTGAGAACATCGTTGCAATCGACGGAATCGCGGTTGTGGTTGACCCGGCTAATACGGTAGGGGACCTGACCAAACAGCAGTTATCTGATATATATGAAGGAAAAGTGACAAACTGGAAGGATGTGGGCGGCAATGACGCGCCAATCGTGGTGGTGGGACGTGAGTCCGGCTCCGGTACAAGAAGCGCATTTGAAGAGCTGTTAAAGCTGGAGGACATCTGCAAATACAGCAATGAACTGGACAGCACAGGCGCTGTCATGGCAAAGGTTGCTTCCACACCAGGCGCCATTGGATACGTATCCCTGGACGTGCTGGATGATTCCGTAAAAGCCCTTAAGCTGGAAGGCGCAGAGCCTACAGAAGAAAACATCAAGGCAGGCAGCTATTTCTTAAGCCGTCCGTTCGTGATGGCGACCAAGGGTGAAATCAGTGAGCAGAACGACCTTGTAAAGGCCCTGTTTGACTATATTTACTCAGACGAAGGAACAGAAATCTTAAAGGCTGTGGGACTGATAGCAGTTGATAAATAAGAATGATGACAAATAAGGATGATGGATCATCTGGAATTGAAAGGAGACTTACCTGCATGAGAGCGGACACATTTTCCATACGTTCCCATCATAGCAGCAAGTCTGCCGTCGAAAAAGCAGCGCAGGCGATATTCACCGCCTGCGGCTTTTTCGCTGTGCTGGCTGTTGCTTCCATAACATTATATATGGTTATCAGCGGTACGCCTGCGCTGTTTAAGGTGGGTATACTGGAAATCCTGTTCGGGACAATATGGCAGCCGGCAGCGGCTTCCCCCAGCTTCGGCATCCTATATGTCATACTGACCTCCATTGCAGGAACCTTCCTGGCTATTTTAATCGGCGTTCCCATCGGGGTCATGACAGCCATCTTCCTGGCGGAGGTGGCGCCAAAGAGGGTGGCGGATATTGTACGGCCCGCAGTGGAACTGCTGGCAGGCATCCCGTCTGTCATCTACGGGCTGCTGGGCATACTGATACTGAACCCCCTTATGTATAAACTGGAACTGATTATCTTCAAAGGTTCCGAAAGCCACCAGTTTACCGGGGGCGCCAACCTGATATCCGCGGTGCTGGTGCTGGCTCTGATGATTCTTCCTACCGTAATCAATATAAGCGAATCCTCCCTGCGGGCCGTGCCGGGCCATCTTAAGAGCGCGTCCCTGGCCCTTGGGGCAACAAGGATACAGACCATATTCCAGGTCATTGTGCCCGCGGCAAAATCCGGTATCATCACGGCAGTGGTGCTGGGAACCGGAAGGGCCATCGGCGAGGCCATGGCCATCAGCCTGGTGTCGGGAAGTTCGGTAAACCTTCCTCTGCCATTTAACTCCGTGCGTTTCCTTACAACCGCCATTGTGTCGGAGATGGGGTACGCGGCCGGACTTCACAGGCAGGTGCTGTTTACCATCGGCCTGGTCCTGTTCGGTTTTATCATGTTCATTAATATAAGCCTTACCAGGATTTTAAAGAAAGCCTGCTAATAAAAAGTCAAGTGTTTTTTGAAGAAAATTTCAAAAAGTCGATTTGATATTTTAGGGTATAACTTTTAAGCCGCCAGGACTGCCGGCTTTGAAAGGGGTGATATAGAAATGGGTGTTACTCTGCCTGCTCCAAGTTCCGCAGGCACTCTTTGACCTTGCCATAATAAATGCGGAGGAACTTATTCGCTCCGGCGGTCATGTAGACATAGTAAGGCTTTCCCTGTGCCCGCTTCTTATCAAGAAAACGATATACCGGATCATCCTCAGGGGCATTCTGGAGCAGGGTCGTCATGATTTGAAATAAGGTCTTGCGCAGCCTGGCAGAGCCAACTTTTGAAGCCCTGTTGCTCTTGGACTTGTGCTGGCCGGACTCATCCACGCCGGGGTCAACGCCTGCAAAGGCGGTCAGTGCTTCCCTGTGGGTAAATCTGGACACGTCGCCAATCTCGGCGATGAGCTGCGGGCCATAAGTCTTCCCAACGCCATAGATGCCCATCACGGTGCTGTATTCAGGAAGGGTGGATGCCAACGCATTCATTTCCTGACGGAGACGTTCCACATGTCCGGAAGCAAGGTTTAACTGCTGGATGCTTTGCTGAATCAACAGCTTATAGGTCTTCTCTTTTGGAAAGACAGCAACCAATTCCTTTGAGGCATGGAACAGTTTTTCGGGCTTGTCCGGCTGGAAGATGTAGTGGTGTTTCCTGCAGAAAGCCCTGTAGCGCTCTGTGAAGGTTTTTAACCCAATCCTGCGGACACAGTCCACATGCCAGAAAGAATAAGCATAATCCACCCATTTTTCACTTCCGTCCTCGCGGGGCGGACTGTCAAAGAGTTTATTCACACCGGGATAAGTATTATCCAGCAGTGCAATGAGGTTTGCCTTTGCGGCAACCTTCTGCTTCATAAAGAAGCTGAATTGGGAATTCAAGGTTTTTAACTGGGTACGTGTATTGTCCATACCTGAATATTGGCGCAATTCTGCCCAGTTGTCAAGAGTATAGCGTGCAATCCTGCGGGCATCTGCCGGATCGGACTTGACCCTGCGCAGGGAGTTGTTGCCGAAGTTTTTGATCAGGTGGGGATTCACAACGGAAACGAACAATCCGGCTTCGTACAGAGCCTTAAGCATGGGCTCATGGTATCTGCCCGTACATTCCATAACGATTTTGGTTGAGCCCTCTAATGAACCAAGGTAATGTGCAAGTTCAATGAGGCTCTGGGATGTATGGGAGACATCGAAAGGTTTGCGGATGACAGTGCCGCCAGGCTGCAGGACTGCGATGGTGCTCTTGCCTTTTGAAACATCAATACCTACTGCGTTGTACATTCTACGTACCTCCAAAAGTGAATCTGCATGGATTCCAGCATTCCTCATTGCCGATTCAATCTCCTGGGGTGTCAAACGAACGTGGAGTGGTAGTTCAACCTGCATAAATCGAACGGCTGCAATGACAGGCTGGCTGACTGGCTTTCTGACGGACGCTAATGGTCCAAGGAGAACACTGTCAGACCGATGCCTAATCATTATACAGCTTAAACAATGAGAGGATTAAGTCCCAACTGGTTGTTGGGTACTGAAACCCTACACTTATATATTAGGAGGAGACAGGAAAAATGACAGGTGACATAACTGGGAACATGACTGGAAAAGCAGGGTCTGATATGGCGGTCCGGACCGGCCGCAGATCCGCGTCCCACGAAAGCATATACGGCAGGCGCGTGAGAAGTTCGGATGTAATCCTCACCGGAGTCATCTACGGGTGCGCAGCTTTTTCCATCCTGCTGCTGGCGGGAATCATGGGATATGTATTTGTGCGCGGGATACCCCATGTGACCTGGTCATTCCTGAGCACTGCGTCCAGCGCCACCAAAGGAACCTTCGGTATCCTGGGCAATATCATCAATACCCTTTATATCGTGACCATAACCCTGCTGATTGCAACACCCCTTGGAATCGGTTCGGCCGTATACTTAAACGAGTACGCCAGGCCCGGGAAAGCGGTGCGCCTGATTGAATTCACAACAGAGACATTGTCAGGTATCCCCTCCATTATCTTCGGCCTTTTTGGAATGGTGTTTTTTGGAAATACCTTAGGCCTGGGATATTCCATCCTGACCGGCGCCCTTACCCTTACCCTGATGATCCTTCCGCTGATTACCAGGACCACCCAGGAGGCGCTTAAGACCGTGCCGGACAGCTACCGCCACGGCGCCCTTGGGATTGGCGCCACCAAATGGTACATGATACGCACCATACTCCTGCCAAGCGCCATGCCTGGGATCCTCACCGGGGTCATCCTGGCAATCGGCCGCATCGTGGGGGAATCCGCAGCCCTTTTGTTTACCGCGGGAAGCGGTTATTACCTGCCAAAGAGCCTGCTTGGGAAGATACTGGAATCAGGAGGGACCCTGACCATCCAGCTGTACCTGTTCATGCAGAAAGCAAAATATAATGAAGCCTTCGGCGTGGCCGTGGTCCTGCTTGTAATCGTGCTGGGAATCAACGGTCTGGCCAAATACCTGTCCCATAAGTTTAACGCGGAAAACCGTATCTGACAAAAGGATGCGGCGGGCGGCCGCGCAGAGGAGCAAAGGAGATAGATGATGGAAACAAAGACCAAGATATCCACCCAGAAACTGAACCTGTATTATGGTGAGAATCATGCCCTAAAGGATGTCAGCCTGGATTTGTATGAAAATAAGATAACCGCCTTCATAGGTCCCTCCGGGTGCGGCAAATCAACCTACTTAAAGACCCTGAACCGCATGAACGATCTGGTGCCGGGGGTGAAGATAGAGGGAAGCGTGCGCCTGGATGACGAGGATATCTACGATTCCCAGGTGGACACCACATTGCTCAGGAAGAAAATCGGCATGGTATTCCAGCAGCCCAATCCATTTCCCATGAGCATATACGACAATGTGGCATACGGCCCGCGGATCCACGGCATAAAAAACAAGGCGCAGCTGGATGCCATTGTGGAACAGAGCCTGAAAGGCGCGGCGCTGTGGGATGAGGTGTCGGACCGTCTGAAGAAGTCGGCCCTGGGCCTGTCCGGGGGGCAGCAGCAGCGTCTGTGCATTGCAAGGGCGCTGGCAGTGGAACCGGAGGTACTTTTGATGGATGAACCGACCTCGGCCCTGGATCCCATATCCACCCTGAAGATAGAGGACCTGATGGATGACCTTAAGAGCAGGTACACGGTTGCCATTGTCACCCACAACATGCAGCAGGCCGCCAGGATTGCGGATTACACTGCTTTCTTCCTGGTGGGGGAAGTGGTGGAATACGCTGCAACAGATGAACTGTTTACCATGCCAAAGGATAAGAGGACAGAGGACTATATTACAGGACGTTTTGGATGATTGCGCAGGACTGCCATTGCAGGGATTCATGCAATGCAGGATTGTGGGTGTGCATAGAAAGAAAGGAATCACAGATGAGTGTAAGGGTAACTTATGAACATGAGCTGGGAGAGCTTAAGCAGGATTTAAAGGAAATGGCCCACATGGTGGAAAGCGCCATTGAACAGACATTTACGGCATTTGAGGACCATGATTATATGATGGCGGAGGATGTAATCAAGGGCGACCGAACGGTTAATGACATGGAGCGGGCCATTGAGTCCAGATGCCTGTCCCTGATCCTCAGGCAGCAGCCGGTTGCCAGCGACCTGCGTCAGGTATCCACCGCCCTCAAGGTGGTGACGGACCTGGAACGCATCGGTGACCACGCATCGGATATCGCCGAGCTTATCCTGCGTATAAAAAGTGAACACGCATACCATATTGTAAAACACCTGCCGGTGATGGCGGCCTCGGCCCAGAAAATGGTCCATGATGCAATAGAGGCATTTATCGCCCAGGACCTGGAGTCCGCGCTGGAAATCATTGACCGGGACGATGAGGTGGATATGCTGTTCAATCAGGTAAAGACAGATGTCATCGAGCTGCTTAAATCAGCACCGGGCCAGGCAGACCAGGGAATTGACCTTTTAATGGTTGCAAAATACCTGGAGAGGATTGGCGACCATGCGGTGAATGTATGTGAGTGGACGCAGTTTTCCAAGACAGGGACGCTTAAGAATGTCAGGATTATGTAATGGATAAAAACACCCCTGGCCCTTCTTACACATGATGTGTGGGAAGGGCCAGGGGTCTTTTTTAAATTTTTCATTTGTTTTCAAATACAACGGAGGAATATAAGGTGTATTGCCGTGTCCATAATAATGTGGACATATTTACAAAAGGCCCCCGCCTTAATTTTTCGCGGGCGCGTTGCTATAATTCTAATTAGTACATATGGATGGCAGGAATGGATTTTCAAACACGATCAAGGAGGAGGATGAATGAACAAAAGGCAGATATCATTTATGAATATGCTTTTATGCCATGACCAGGAGTTCCTGCCCATTGATTTTTACGCCGGTGAACTGGATACCTCGTCCAAGACACTGCGCCGGGATCTGGAACAGGTGCAGAAGTTCCTGGCCGGATTTGAGGCGGTCATAGATAAGAAAAGCGGTGTGGGCATCCGGCTCAGGATAGGAGGGGAACAGAAGGGGAGGCTGAATAACCATATTTCTTACCTGGCCTTTGCAGGACAGAATACGGGCGCACAGACCTGGGAAAAGGATTCCAGAAGGATGGATATTGCCCTGAACCTGCTTCTGTATTCAGATGAATATACGTCACTGGCATCCCTGGCCTATAAGTATTATGTCAGCAAGAGTACAATCCACAGTGATTTCATGCACCTGGAAAACATGTTCGGACATTTTTCGCTGCATATGAAGAAGACAATGGACGGAACCATTATCTCCGGTGAGGAGCGGGACATACGCCAGGCAATCGTGCACATCCTTTCCCGGATATTGAATCCCAACGCGGCCCTGGTAAGGAATGGGGAAATGACAGAAGACAGGAGCCTTCCCCACCCGGATACGCTGAGCACGATCCTGGATATATTCAGGGAGGACGACATCTGCTTTGTGAACCGGCTCCTTGGACGGATGGAGGAGGAACATGATTACAGGTTTGATGACAGTGAGTTTGTGCAAGTATCCTTAAATCTACTGGTGATGGTATACCGCCTGAAAAACAGCTGTGTCATGGAGCAGGACCCGGGGGGCATGGGCCCCGGGGACGGACTGGCCGGGCCCCTGGAAAATGAGGTGGAAGAGGTCTGTAACAGGATATGCGGGCATTATCACATGGAACTGCCTTTGGCGGAACGTGTCTGGCTTAAGAATATATTCCTTCTGACGCACCTGTTTGAGACGGCCGGTGAAGGCGGGAACGGGGATGAGGTATTCAGGCTGTTCTGTGAAGATTTCATTGATGCATTTACCACCATAACCAATATAAACTTAAGGGAAAACCCAAGCTTCTGCGAAAACGTGATTTCCCATATCAACCTTATGCTGAAGCGTCTGCTGGGCCGCACGCCTGCCAGCAACCCCCTTATGGAGCTTTTAATCAAGGATTATCAGAGCACCCTTAATGTGTGCAGGATCATCTGCTGCATACTGGCCAGGAAGTTCGGCCTTCCTGAGCTGAGTGTGGATGAGATTAGTTTTTTAATGTTATATATCCTGGGGGAAACCGTGAGGCAGTCCGAGCATGCCAGGGTGCTGTTTGTGACGGATATGACTAAAAGCATTGCAAACCTGACCAGACTCCGGCTGCAGCAGAGGTTCCCGCAGTGGAATTTTGATACCTGCGCCAGCAGCGGGTACCGTACGGCAAAACGGGAGTCATATGATTTCTGTATCTCCACGGCCATGCTGGATGGGGATGAGGGGTCCATACCCTATGTGTTTGTCTCACCCATACTGGAAAACAGGGACTTTAAGAACATCCAGGAATTATTCTGGAAGACCAGTGAGAGTACATCCGTGTACCACCTGGAGCTCATAAGGATCATCAATGACCTGCATGATATCGGGTGCCTCATCCGGGTTTCGGACAGCCCTTTTGATATTGCGGGCAATGAGCTGATCAGGATTTCCGCTTTAAAAGGAATCCAGTATATATATTCAGTGAATGAGCTGAAAAAGAATCACTGCGTCTTTGTCCTGGACAGCCCGGGTACCTGCATAAGGGAGGTACACATCGATATGTGCAATCTGGATTTCATGCTGTTTTCTTCAAAATTAGTGTATCTGCTGGACAACTGTCCAGATGATGTCATACCAGGTTTTATCAATTATTTAACGGGAGGAGAGGCAAATGTTTAAAATCATACTTTTCATGCATGGAAAGCTGGCAGAAGAATTCATAAGGGCATCTGCGCTGGTATTTGGTGAACAGAAGGAGATGGAGGCTTACGGCCTGGAACTTGGCTGTGATGTGGACGGGTTAAGGAACCGTATTAAAGAGTCTGTGCAGCAGTCGCAAACGCGGGGACAGGAGGTCCTTGTGCTGACCGACCTGATGAACGGGACACCCTTTAATACCATGATGCAGTTACAGGGAGAGTGCGCGTTCAGCCACTTCACGGGCGTGAATTTCCCCCTTCTGCTGGAGGTGCTTAACCGGAGGATGTCCCAGGACATGGCCGGAGCCGTAAAGGGGCTGGAGGATGTGGCAAAGGGCAGTATTTATGACTGTGACGCGTTCCTGCAGCAGATCGCGCTTTGATGCACGGCTGACGGAAAGCAATTTTCAGACACACCCTGTACTGCTTGTGAAAGGAGAAAGTTTATATGAAGAATATTTTAGTAACCAGGATTGACGACCGCTTAATCCACGGCCAGGTGGTGACGGCATGGATTAAACAGTATCCCATCAATAAGATCCTTATCATTGATGACGAGCTGTCCAGGAACAAGCTGATGGAGCGGATTTACAAGGCAGCTGCCCCTGTGGGGGTGGAGGTCATGATTATGGACCAGGAGCACGCGGAGATATTTTTAAAAGAGGCGCCCCTGGCCAAGGAACACATCATGGTACTTGTAAAGGTGCCGCAGGTGCTGGAACGCCTGCTTCAGTCAGGCGTGGGATTTGACAAGATCATCCTTGGAGGGATGGGGGCAAAGCCCGGCAGGAAGACATTTAATAAAAATGTTTCCGCCAATGAGGATGAGACGGAGTGCTTCAGGCGGATCATTGACAGCGGGGTGGAGATTTATTACCAGCTGGTGCCAAGTGAGAAGGAGGTTAACATCAGGAAACTCTTATCCTGAAGCAGGATGCTTGAAATGGGGGTCCGGACGTGGGATCCCTGATACTGAAAAATGGAAGGAGCAGATTATGAATGAATTTCCGGATTATTTAAAATCCTTTCCCAGAGAGGAATATGAAGCCCATATAAAAAAGCTTCAGGAGGAGATGGAGGCAGAGGGGCTTGATATGCTTCTGCTGTCATCGCCTGAAAATATATTTTATTCCACGGCTTACCGTTCATGGTATACCTCCAGCCTGTTCCGGCCTGTGCTGGTATTTGTCCCAAGAAAAGGGGAACCGGCTATTTCCTTACGTATACTGGAACAGTCAACAGTGAGGAATGTGGCGTGGTGTCCTGTCATTTATGCGGCAGGGACAAAATCCAGGGACCTGGGGCCCCTTAATTCCGAAGGACCCATTGATGCCATGAGACAGTTCATATCCGGTTTGGATTACCCGGTTAAGACAGTTGGGCTGGAAGCAGGGGACGGGCAGCATTATTTTTGGTCCCTTAATATTTTAAAGGAACTGGTGGATGCATTGGACGGCCTGCGCTTTGTGGATGGGACCGGGGCGATCCAGAAGGCCCGTATGGTTAAGACAAGTTGGGAGATTGACAGGATACGGACAGCCGGATATGTGACGGAACAGGCAATCCGGGATACCTTCAGCAAGATCCGTCCCGGCATCACAACGGAAAAGGAGATTGCAAGAGGCATAGCCAGCCGCATGACGGCTGGCGGGGTGGATAAGATTTCGTATCTCACCGTGAATTCAGGCAGGGATAAGTACCATACCTTTAACAGCTATGCCACGGACCGGATTGTTGATAACGGGGATGTCGTGCTTGTGGATATCAGCGGCCATATTGACGGTTACGCCTCTGACCTGACCCGGGTAATGTATCTGGGACATACGGCCCCGGGGCAGTATGTGGAGATGGCGGAAACAGCCAGGGAATGTGTGCATGCCGGTTTCCGCATTTTAAAGCCGGGAATTTTGGTATCTGATATTAATAAGGAAATAGAGGGGTATCTGAGAAAGTCCAGGTATGGAAGCCAGGTGGTGCATTCCAGCGGGCATTCCACTGGTCTGAACGTGACGGAGTATCCCAATATCAGTGATGACTGCTGCGAAACCGTGCGGCCGGGAATGGTCTTTGCCCTGGAAAACGGGGTTTATCCATATGATTTAGAAAAGGGGGCGGGAACGATATGGATATCCTTCCGTATGGAGGATGAGGCCCTGGTAACGGAACAGGGGGCAGAGTGGCTGTCCGGGCCGGGCAAGGCACTGTATACATTGGGAGATTTTTGCTGACAACAAAAGAAGGAGGTTACGAGTATGATCATTATCCAAGCTTTACTAATTGCTATTGCAGCCAACCTGGCCAGCGGCAGGGTCTGGAGCCCCATTACATGGCCCTTCTGTTATCCGCTTATCAACGGGACCGTGGTGGGACTGATACTGGGGGACCCGCTCCTGGGCCTTATGGCAGGAGCAACCATTAACCTGGCCTACATAGGCTGGATTTCCGCAGGCGGCACCATGCCGTCCAACATCGGTATCGCAGGTGTATACGGGACAGCCATCACCATACTGGCCAAGGCAACGCCGGAGCTGGCCATTACGCTGGCAATCCCCATCGGTCTTCTGGGCGTGCTGCTGTGGAACCTTCAGATGACACTGAATGTGTTCTGGGTACACCGTCTGGACGCCAATGCTGAAAAGGGTGAACTGAACAAGATATTCTTTAATGCATGGCTGTTTCCCCAGCTTACGTCCCTTGTGGTCAATGGCACCCCTGCTTTCATCCTTATGTTTTTGGGCGGGGATTTCTTCAACCGCCTGCTGGGCCGTATTCCCCAGGGCTTTGTCAATGCGCTGAGCGTGACCGGCAACCTGCTTCCCGCCCTTGGCGTTGCCATGCTGTTAAACTATCTGGGCAAGAAGAAAATGATTCCCTATTTCGTAATCGGGTTTTTCCTTACCACCTTCCTGGACCTTGGAATCATGGCAGTGGCCATCCTTGGGGCGTGTGTGGCTGTCATTGTCTACTATGCGGCAACGGAAAAAGCGGAAGAGGATTTTGTGGAGGCTGTGGAGGAAGCGCCAAAACAGGAATTGAAAATCAGGCTGCGCAAATCAGATCTGGTGAAGCACTGGCTTATCGGCCTTGGCGCTGAAGTTGGATACAACTATGAAAGGATGCAGGCATCCGGCAATGTGCTGGCCATGCTTCCTGTGATTAAACGGCTTTACACAGACCCTGAGGACATCAAGGCTGCATTAAAGCGTTACCTGGTATTCTTTAACACGGAACCGTCCTTTATCGGCAATGTGATTCCCGGCATCTGTGCTTCCCTTGAGGAAGAACGGGCCAATGGCGCGGACATATCGGATGAGATGATCAACGGACTGAGGACCGGCCTTATGGGACCGCTGGCCGGAGTCGGGGACAGCCTTGCAGGCGGCATCATATATCCAATCGCGGTATCCCTTGGATGCGCCCTGGCCCTGAAGGGGAATTTTTCAGGCCCGATCCTGTTCTTTGTGATTTTTACAGGAATCATGCTGGTGCTAGGCTACAACCTGTATCAGATGGGATATAAGCAGGGAAGCGTGTCTGTCATGAATATCCTGGGTGAAGGATCCGGCTCCATCACACGGCTTACAGACGCATTCGGTATCCTTGGCCTGATGGTAATCGGCGCAATGGGCGCCCAGAAGGTATTGGTATATGTCCCTCTTCAGATTACCGTGGGACAGACAACGGTCATCTTCCAGGATGTACTGAACGGCCTGCTGCCCAATATGCTTCCCTTTGGCCTGATCATCGGCACCTGGATGCTGCTTAAGAAAAAGGTGTCTCCGGTCCTGGTTGTGCTGATACTCATGCTGGTGGGGATCATAGGATACTATATAGGGGTGCTTGGGATTGCGGCATAAGATATGTACTATAATAAAAGAAGGAATGGGGCGCAGGCATATCTCCTGCGTCACATTCCTTTGGCCTGTCAGTCTTTCCTTATTCCCCGAATACAGCCCTGTAATCAGCCTGGAACTTCTCAATACCCTGGTCTGTTAAAGGATGTTTTGTCATCTGCTCAATTACCTTATAAGGAACAGTGGCAATGTCGGCGCCTGCCTTAGCACAGTCGATTACATGAATCGGGTTGCGCACGCTGGCAGCGATGATTTCAGTCTCGATGTTGTGCATCTGGAAAATCTCGGTAATGTCGTAGATTAAGTCGATTCCAGGCATGGATATGTCATCCAGACGGCCCAGGAACGGTGATACGTAGGTAGCGCCTGCGCGTGCGGCCAGGAGGGCCTGGGCAGCGGTAAATACCAGGGTTACATTGGTCTTGATGCCTTCCGCTGTCAGCACCTTGCATGCCTTTAAGCCTTCAACGGTCATAGGGATCTTAACAACCATGTTGGGATGGATGGCGGCAATCTCGCGGCCTTCCTTAATCATGCCTTCGGCATCAACGGTGGTTGCCTTAACCTCGCCGCTGATTGGTCCGTCCACGATGGAGGTGATTTCCTTAATCACTTCTGCAAAATCCCTGCCTTCTTTGGCAATCAGGGATGGGTTGGTGGTTACGCCGCAGATGACGCCCATGTCGTTTGCTTTTCTGATGTCCTCTACATTGGCTGTGTCAACAAAAAATTTCATAGTAATTACCCTCCTAAAATATCCCGGACAGTGTCCCTGCCCTTCTCCAATTGTTTTCTAAGTGTATTATAGCGCATATATATATGATGTCAAGCAAAATAATGCAAGAAAATGCGTTAGTATGCGATTTTTGTGTAATTGCACTTAAGGAACACGTAAAAGGAAAAGAAAATGTCGCATAAATAACGCAAATTCCAGCAAAACGGCATTTCCCAGACCTTATATGAAATCCAACCCCTTATTCCGATAATCCACCGCCATCTCCCCGGACACATCGCTGTCCGTTATCAGGGTGGTAAATGCCTCAATCCCGCACACGTGATACCTGGATACGGTATTCAGCTTAAGAGGGTTGACAAGGGCAATGACCCTTCTGGAGGTCTGGATCAGCTGGCGTTTGATGCTTACCTCATCCGGGTAGGGGATGGTCATCCCATACTCGGGATGGATGGCGTATACGCCCATGAAGCACAGGTCCGGATGGTAAAGGGCTGCCTGGCTGGCGGCAATCTCGCCCACATTGGTCATGGATTCCTTTAACAGGGCGCCGCCCAGCACGATTACATCCACCTGTTCCTTCATGGAACAGGCGTGGGCGATGGAGTAGCTGTTGGTCAGCACGGTAAGCTTCAGGTTGTTCGGGATGCTTTTGGCAAACTGAAGGTTGGTGCTGCTGCCGTCAATGGCTACCAGCTGGTCCTTTTCCAGGAAATCCAGCGCCTTGGACGACAGCCGCTGTTTTAATTCCACATCCGTGGTTTCGCGGTCAAAAAAATTGATGACCGGCCGTTCCATGGGTATGGCGCCGCCGAATACCCGCTTTACCTGGCCCTTCTGGTCCAGATCCAGCAAATCGCGCCGGATGGTATCCTCCGATACATTAAGTTCCACTGCCAGCCGGCTGACCACCACCTTCCCCGAGGTGTGGAGTTTGTTGAGTATCAATGCCTGACGTTCTTCTTTTAACATATCATTCTGTCCTTTCCCCTGTATACGGACCTTGTGCAGCCCATTCCCTGACCAGGGTGGTCCAGCCCTGGCAGTGGGGCACCAGGCAGTCACCTGTATGGTCGGATACCTCCTCGGTGGCAAGGGACAGCCCATGGCATCCTTCCGGATAAATGTGCATCTCAAGGCTTACCCCGGCTTTTTTTAGGGCGGATGCAAAGAGCAGGGAATTTTCCACCGGCACGGTCTGGTCGGTCCAGGTATGCCACAGGAATGTCCGCGGCACATGGGGGCCTGCCTGGTGTTCCAGGGACACCAGCCTGCGCATGTCCGGATCCTGGACTGCCCCGGCCCCTAAAAGCTGGGAGAAGGAGCGCTGATGCCCGTATCCGCCGGATGTAATGACCGGGTAGCAGAGTATCATGCCTCCGGGCCGTATCTCTTCGGCGGTAAGGCCCAGGGGAACATAGAGGAACTCACGGTTCCACATGGTGCCCAAACATCCTGCCAGATGGCCTCCGGCCGAAAAACCGCAGACCATGATCCGGGACCTGTCAATGCACCATTCTTCACTGTGGTCCCTTATGAGCGCCACGGAACGGGCCAGCTCCATGAGGGCAAGGGGAAATATCTCAGGAGCCACATGGTAGTGGAGGACGAATACCTGGTATCCGGCGGCCAGGAACTCCATAGCCACGGGCTGGTCTTCCCTGGGGGATACAAAGCCATACCCTCCGCCAGGGCAGACGATGACTGCAGGGCGGAGCCGTCCCGGGGCCTGGGGCATGGAGGAGAGAAGATAGGCGGTCAGGTCCGCGGCGTCCTCTGTGGACCGCCGGTATCCGCATTCCTCTGATGTGACTGTGATTTTATAATGTTTCATATCCATATTGATCAACCGTACCTTTCTGGAAAATCCCGCATAAAAACGCAGAAAAAAGCAGCTTCCAGTTCCATTATACTGAAAACCGGCGCGCCCTTCAATAGACAATCGTATCTGCGTTTTAATTGGGCGGCAATATGGCGGGCCTGATACAAAGGTGCGCCGTACAGCCCATGGCATCCCGATATGCGCGGTGTACTGCACTGTTCCATGAGCAGCCAAGTATGGGCTTTACAGCCTTACAGGAACCAAGTATAATGGTTATGGAAGAAATTGAATTCGGAAGAGAGGTAACAAAAATGAAGAAGTTGGAAGAGTATGTAAGAAGCATACCGGATTTCCCGGAGCCGGGAATCATTTTCCGGGATGTGACCAGCATCCTGCAGGACGCAGACGGACTGTGCCTGGCAGTGGACAGCCTGATTGATATGGTAAAGGACCTGGATTATGACCTGGTGGTGGGACCTGAATCCCGCGGCTTTATTTTTGGTGTACCGGTTGCCTATGCGCAGCATAAGGGGTTTGTGCCTGTGCGCAAAAAGGGCAAGCTTCCATGTGAGACCATTTCCATGGATTATGACCTGGAATACGGCCAGGCCACCATTGAGATGCACAGGGATTCCATCAGGCCCGGCCAGAAGGTGGTGATTGTGGATGACCTGATTGCCACAGGCGGGACAACAGAGGCAATCATCAAGCTGATTGAGGAGCTGGGCGGAAAAGTGGTGAAAATCTGTTTTGTCATGGAACTGGCAGGGCTTAAGGGCAGGGAGCACCTGAAGGGATATGATGTGGAATCTTCGATTATCTATGAGGGTAAATAAAAGACAGGCAGACGGTCCAACAGATCACGGAACGGACAGCCGGTAACAGAAAAGCCTTATTCCTGATAAAGGGGAGGCTTTTTTTAAATTGTATACAGGAAAAGGGTGGATAATTCCTTGAACAAAGCCCCCTGTCGTAGTACAATAAGAATAATATTTTGCGGAAAAGAAAAGGAGTAGGCCAAATGGGACAGAGGAAAGCAAGATTCGCAGCAGCAGCATGTATGGTGTCCATTTCCCTTATGCTGGGGGCATGTAAAAGCGGTGTGCCCGCGGACAGCGCTCCGAAAGCAGCAGAAACAGGCCAGGAGGAATTAAAGCTGGTATTCTGGCATTACTATAATGATGCGCAGAAGCAGTACCTGGACAGGCTGATTAAGGAATATAACGAGACTGAGGGCGCGGGGAAGCATGTTGTGGTGGAGGCTTCCAGCCAGGGGTCCATTGGGGACCTTACGAATAAGATAGACCTGGCCCTTAACGGTTCTACCAATGATGTGGAGATGGCCAATATGTCGCTGGCCTACCGGGATATGATTGTGGGTGTTGTAAATAAACACGGGGAGAGGCTGGTGGATGCGGGTGATTACCTGTCTGAGGAGGATCTTGCGTGGTACAACCAGGCCTACCTGGACGAAGGTTACATTGGCGGCAAACTTTACATACTGCCCTTAGTCAAGTCCACGGAACTGCTTTTGATGAACCAGACCCGCCTGGACCAGTTCCTGGATGCCAATCCCCGGTATTCGGCTGACGGCATGTCTGACTGGGACAGCCTGGAGCAGATGGCCCAGGGGTATTTTGAATGGACCGACAGCGCCACCCCGGATGTTGACGGGGACGGAAGCCCTTTTATCGGCCTGGATAACCTGGCTAATTATTTTATAGCCATGAACCATGCCATGGGTTCCGATATCTACCATTATGACCAGGATGGGTCTCTTGTGGTGGATTTAAATGAAGAATACATCAGGCGGTTATTCCTGAATTATTATATTCCTTTTACCAAGGGATATTATGGGGCCAGCGGCAAGTACAGAAGTGATGATATCAAACAGTCCGTACTGGCGGGATATGTGGGTTCCTCCTCCAGCGTGCTGTATTTTCCCGATGAGGTTGCCGACCGGGACGGGAACATGGTTCCTGTGGAAATCGGGGTTTATAAGTATCCGGTGCTGTCCGGGAGCAGGGAAACCGCCATCCAGCAGGGCGCCGGCGTGGTGGTGTTCAACCGCAGCCAGGAAGAGAACCAGGCCAGCATGGACTTTATCCGCTGGCTGACGGTTGACAAGGGATTTGAACTGGCCTCCTCCATGTCCTATATGCCGGTGGACCATGAGCCCATGACCCAGGACCAGGAGAAACTCATTGAAAGCCCAAAGGTCTTAAAGGGGATTGAGGTCGGATTGGAGCAGAGCAGTACCTATCAGATGGTATATGGTTTTGATTTTGAGGATTCCTATGATGTCAGGACTGACCTGAATGATTGTTTCAGCACATTCCTTAAGGAAGGCCGTGCAGAATTCGTCGGATATCTGGATCAGGGGATGACCATGGAGGAAGCCGCACAAGCCATGGCATATGACAGCAAGGCTGAGGCGTTTTATGAGCAGGTAAATGAAATATTTGGACAGTAACATATGCCCGGCTTCCTGCTGGAATGGAGATTCGTCCTATGAAGAAATATTTGTTGAGCAACAGGGTGAGGAATGCAATACTGCTTGCCATACTGCTGCAGAGCGTCATATTTGGTATTGGCCTGTTGGTAACCGGCACATTTTCCGGGACGGTCAACCGTCCATATAAGGTAATGGAGTCCCAGGTATCTGAAAAGAATTCTCTTTTGTCCGGTTACATGAACAACGTACTCCTGCTGTCCAATACCATGGAAAAGGAACTGGGGCGGATGTCAGATAAGGAGGAAATCCAGAACCGGCTGATTGATAACCTGAACCATTCTTCATCAGCAGATGGGATATTCTATATTGATTTAGACAACCGGGAGGCGCTGGTATTCCACGATGGCGAACCGGATATCTATTCCTCCACCTACGGCGATATCAGCTGTGTGATCGGAAAGCCGGAGAGCAGCTACTCCATTGCCCTGGCCAGGAACTGGAGGCCTAAGCTGTCGGATGAGGACTGGGCCGATGCAGGACAGTTCTGGGATATGAGGGGCAGCGGCGGGACCTGGTTCTTTAACGATGAACGCATGTATTATGTCCTGACCCAGGAAAAGAAGGGGGACCGTCTGATCATGGGACTGGAAATCAGCAGGGATATGCTGGACACATATCTCAAGCTGGACAATCCCCCTTATGGGGGAATGGCTGTCCTGCTGCTTTCAGAGGACAATATAAGATACAGCGTTGACCCGGAGCTGGAGGGCACCGGATATACATATGATGAAAAGAGCGGCCACATTTCCCTGAATTATAAGGGCACGGCCTATGACGGGGTGCGCAGCGTGCTCCAGACCTATGGCTACATGGACGGCGGGGCTGTGTACGTGGCGGCCGTATGCCACCATTCGGAACTGGCGGCCCTTTCTTATTCCACGGTCATCATGGTGGCGGGGGTGTATCTGTTTTCTATTCTGATTGCCATGATTTTTTCCTATATCGCCATCTGGATCGTACTTAAGCCCATCCAGAAGCTTCAGGAGGATATAACGGACCAGAAGCCGGAGGAGGTCCATTTTAAGGAAAGCGGGATTGTGGAGATTGACAGGATCCACCAGGCCCTGAATGACATGGCTGCAAAGCTGGAGCAGAGTTATTCCAGATATTCCTTTGCCATGGAGTCCGCTGGGGATAATGTGGGAAGCTTTGAGTACCAGGACAAAGCAGGAAAGGTCAAACTGAGCCCGTCCATCTGGCACCTTCTGGATATCCGGCCGGACCGGAGGAAACCGGTGGGTGAGATGGATTATGGACAGTGGCAGGATATCCTTGGGCGTATGGAACGCATCCATGAGCTGGAGGACGGTTATTCCTTTGTGGACCAGAGCGGCAACAGACGGGCCGTGTCCATCCGGCAGAGGACCGAGGAAAACGGCGTGTTCGGCATGATGATAGACAAGACGGATGCGTACAAGGAGATTGTGCGCCTCAGGAACATTTCCCAGCATGACCAGCTGACGGGCCTGTACAATGCGGCTTATCTGAAAAAGGAAGGGCAGAAGATACTGGATGACAACAGGAACATGGTCAATGCCCTGGTGTTCTGTGACCTGGATAACCTGAAGTATATTAATGACAACTTCGGCCATGAGATGGGGGACCGGTACTTAAAGGCCATGGCGGACATGCTTGCGGACATGGCGGCCCAGGAACAGTGCGTTGCAGTGCGGCTGTCCGGGGATGAGTTCGTACTTTTCTTCTATGGGTACAGCGACAGGGAGACCATCCTCAATAAGGTGGAAGAGGGGTATGGGCAGCGTCCCCTCATACATCTGCCTGACGGGACCAATCACAGAATCAACGCATCGGTGGGTCTGGCCTTTGCCCAGAGGGAAACAGAGCGCATGGACGACCTGATCAACCGTGCGGACAGGGCCATGTACCGTGTGAAGCACGGCAATAAAAATGGGATAGCAGTGTATGATAAGTCAGATGAAGCGGGGCCGGCATAAGCCCCGCTTAGGTTTTTTCTATCCTACCCTTGCTTTTTTACATAAAAAAAATTATAATGTATCTTGACTATCCATAGGAAAAGGTGACCGCAGATATGGCAGAAAAGGGAACAAAAGAAAAACTGGATATTGAACTGGAAGCTCCGGCGGACTTTACCAGCCCTGAAGAACTGTATCAGGACCTGATTCATACCATCCGTAAATACCATCCGTCCGATGATATAACCATGATTGAAAAAGCGTACAGGATTGCCAATGAGGCGCACAAGGAACAGAAGCGCAAGTCAGGCGAGCCGTACATCATCCATCCGCTCTGTGTGGCCATTGTGCTGGCAGATCTTGAGATGGATAAGGAAACCATTGCCGCAGGGCTGCTCCACGATGTGGTGGAGGACACAATCATGACCCTGGACCAGCTGACCAAAGAGTTTGGTTCCGAGGTTTCATTTCTGGTGGACGGAGTTACAAAGCTGACCCAGCTCAACTGGGACAAGGATAAGGTGGAGATTCAGGCAGATAACCTGCGCAAGATGTTCCTTGCCATGGCTAAGGATATCCGCGTCATCATCATCAAACTGGCCGACCGCCTGCACAACATGCGCACGGGACAGTACTGGAAACCGGAGAAGCAGAAGGAAAAAGCCAGGGAGACCATGGAGATATATGCGCCCATTGCCGACAGGCTGGGTATTTCCAAGATTAAGATTGAACTGGACGATCTGTCACTTAAATTCCTGAAGCCGGATGTTTATTATGATCTGGTGGAAAAGGTAGACCTGCGCAAGGATGCCAGGGAGGCCTTTGTCCAGGAAATTGTGGATGAAGTTAAGAACCATATGAAGGAAGCGGGCGTGGACGCCACGGTCGGCGGAAGGGTGAAGCATTTCTTCAGTATCTATAAGAAGATGGTGAACCAGAATAAGACCCTGGATCAGATATATGATTTATTCGCGGTAAGGATCATGGTGGATAACGTAAAGGACTGCTATGCGGCCCTGGGCGTGATTCATGAGATGTATAAGCCCATACCCGGGCGTTTTAAGGACTACATTGCCATGCCCAAGCAGAATATGTACCAGTCACTGCACACCACCCTGATCGGCAGCAATGGACAGCCCTTTGAGATACAGATCCGCACCTATGAAATGCACAGGACCGCGGAATACGGTATTGCCGCCCATTGGAAGTACAAGGAGAGCGGCAGCGGGCAGGTGGCGGCGGGCAGTGAGGAGGCAAAGCTCAGCTGGCTGCGCCAGATACTGGAATGGCAGAGGGACACGGATGATTCCAAGGAGTTCCTGAGCATGGTCAAGGGTGATTTGGACCTGTTTTCGGACAGCGTATACTGTTTTACGCCATCCGGTGATGTGAAGACGCTTCCCAGCGGTTCCACCCCCATTGATTTTGCATACTGTATACATAGTGCAGTGGGCAACAAGATGGTGGGGGCCAGGGTGAACGGCAAGCTGGTGCCCATAGAGTACGTAATCCAGAACGGCGACCAGCTGGAAATCCTCACTTCCCAGAATTCCAAAGGCCCCAGCAGGGACTGGCTGAACATTGTTAAGAGCACACAGGCTAAGAATAAGATTAACCAGTGGTTTAAGAACCAGATGAAGGATGACAATATCGTCCGGGGCCGTGACTCCATTGAGCGCTATTGCAAGGCCAAGGGAATTAACTGGTCTGAGATAAGCAAGCCCGAGTTCATGGAAAAGGTCATGAACCGCTATGCGTTCAAGGACTGGGATTCCGTGCTGGCATCCATCGGGCACGGCGGCCTGAAGGAAGGCCAGGTCATCAACAAGATGCTTGAAGAGCGTGAGAAGAAATTAAAGCGCGAGATAACGGACGAGGATGTGCTGAACGGAATTGCGGATACGGCCGGGCGTTCAGGCGAGGCAACGGTGCGCAAGTCCAAGAGCGGAATCGTGGTTAAGGGCATCCATGACCTGGCAGTGCGTTTTTCCAAGTGCTGTAACCCTGTTCCGGGCGATGAAATCGTGGGATTTGTCACCAGGGGCAGAGGCGTATCCATCCACCGCACGGACTGCATCAACATGATTAACCTGCCTGAGGATGAGCGGGGCAGGCTCATTGACGCGGAGTGGCAGATGGCCGAAGGCGCTACCAACAACGAGCAGTATTCCACGGAAATCAAGATATTTGCCAATAACAGGATTGGCATGTTTGCCGATATATCCAAGGTGTTCACGGAAAAACAGATTGACATCACCTCCATGAATGTGAGGACCAGCAAACAGGGCAAGGCAACCATCATCATGACATTTGACATCCATGGCACGGAGGAACTGAACCGTCTCACGGATAAGATACGCCAGATAGAAGGGGTGCTGGATATTGCGCGTACTGCCGGATAATGTGGGCTGCTGTCTGGTGACGCGGGCTGCTGCCTGGTGATATTGGATGCCGCCTGGTATGGCCGGAGCCAGGCGGCTGATGCGGATATATAAGGTATGGACGGCTGCCATATGGAAAGGGGAACCGATATGAATGATATGCGTGTTAAGACATGTGTGCTGGGAGCGGTGAGCACCAATTGTTTCCTGGTCTATCATGATACTACAAAGGAGGCCGTGATCATAGACCCGGCCGACAATGCACATTATATCCTGAATAAATGCAGTGAACTGGGGATTTCACCCAGGGCAGTGCTTCTGACCCACGGCCATTTTGACCATATCATGGCGGCAGAGGATATACGGCGTACATTCCATATTAAGATATATGCTTCTGAGACAGAGGATGCCATGCTGGCAGACGGGGGGCTTAACATGTCCGGCAGCTGGGGCGGCATGCAGGTCAGCTTCCATGCAGACGTGCTGTTAAAGGACGGGGATGGGCTTGACCTGATTGGGTTTGGCTGGAAGGTGATAGGGACGCCCGGACATACATCCGGGTCAGTGTGCTACTATGTTCCTGAGGAAGAGGTGGTCTTTGCAGGAGACACCCTGTTCTGTGAATCCTATGGAAGGACGGACCTTCCCACGGGAAGCAGCAGCCAGATTGTGGATTCCATCATAAATAAGGTATTCCCGCTGCCGGATGATACCATGGTATATCCGGGACATGGGGAGCCAACCACCATTGGACATGAGAAACAGAGCAATCCCATTGCATTTTACAGATAATGAAAGCAGGACTTATATGATTGGATTATTAATACAGGATAATGCATATGAACAGGACATCAGAGAACTTCTGATGTCCTTTTATCCGGGGGAAACCTATGCCCATGAGGTTAGGGATGAACTGTGGTTTTACGTGGAGACAAGGCTGGGGCAGGGGGAAATCTCGGTCCTCATATGGGACAGGGACGGCGGCGGGGATGGCGGCAGGAATGGACTGGATCAGGGCAGGGGCGAGGATTGTCCGGCCGGGACAAGCCCGGAGGAAGAAGGACCTGTATCCTGGAAACTGGCAATGGCCCGTACCGGTGCCTCCGACCTGTCTGACCACTCAGCAACCAAGAATGTGGTTAAGAAGATGTTCTATCAGATGCTTATGGAGCGCACGGGAGCCAGGCTTCCCTGGGGTTCCCTTACAGGAATCCGTCCCACCAAGATTGCCCTTACCAGGCTGGAGGAAGGCTGGAGCGGGGACGATATACGCTCCTTCATGAAAGAAACCTACATGGCCAGCGATGAGAAGATTAACCTGAGTTTGGAGATTGCGGCCAGGGAAAAGAAGCTGCTTGAACCCCTGGATTATGAGAGGGGATACAGCCTTTACGTGGGAATCCCGTTCTGTCCCACCACCTGCCTGTACTGTTCCTTTACCTCTTATCCCATCAGCAAATGGACGGGGCGCACAGGGCTTTATCTGGAGGCGCTGTTTAAGGAACTGGAATACACCGCAGGGAAGATGAAGGGACGCCCGCTGGATACCATTTATTTTGGCGGCGGCACGCCGACGTCCCTTCCGGCAGAAGATATCCATGCCATCTTATGTAAGCTGGAAGACCTGTTTGACACAGCGCACGCCCTGGAGTTTACCGTGGAAGCCGGACGGCCGGACAGCATAACTGAGGAAAAACTGCAGGTGCTGAGGGACCATGGGATTACCCGAATTTCCATTAATCCCCAGACCATGAACCAGAAGACCCTGGATCTGATTGGACGCCGTCATACCGTGGAAATGGTTAAGGAGCGGTTTTGGATGGCAAGGGAGATGGGATTTGACAACATCAACATGGACCTGATCATGGGACTTCCTGAAGAGGATATGGACGATGTGCGCCATACCCTTCATGAGGTAAAGAAGCTGGCGCCGGACTCCCTTACCGTCCATTCCCTTGCCATTAAGCGGGCTGCCCGCCTGAACATGTTTAAGGAACAGTACGGGGACCTGAAAATCAGCAATACGCCTGAGATGATTGACCTGAGCGCGGCATGCGCCAGGGAGATGGGGATGGAGCCATATTATCTCTACCGCCAGAAGAACATGGCCGGCAACTTTGAGAATGTGGGATACTCCCTTCCGGGCAAGGCCTGTATCTATAACATCCTTATCATGGAGGAAATGCAGACCATTGCGGCCTGCGGCGCCGGCACCACCACCAAGGTGGTGTTCCCATCTGAAAACAGGCGGGAACGGTGTGAGAACGTGAAGGAAGTGGAGCAGTATATCAGCCGGATTGATGAGATGATAGGGCGCAAGGAGAAAATCCTTGCCTAATTCCTATACCTTAAAGTAGTCCAGTATATAATCGATGAAATATCTGCTGGCAATGGGCAGCACCTTCTTATTTTTATATACCAGGGCCAGGGTGCGGGTGACTTGGGGATAGATGGGTTTGGTAACGATGTTCTGGTGATACCCCTCTAATACCAGGTCATAGAGACTGGAGACACCCAGGCCCTGCTCCACCATGGACATGATGGTGTAGTCATCCACTACCGTGTACTGTATGTTGGGGTTCAGTCCATGCCTGTAAAAGGCGGACAGGGGAACGCTCAGTTCCACTCCCTCATCCAAAAGGATATAGGGCAGGGACGCCAGGGTCTTCAGGGAGATGGATTCTTCCCCTGCCAGATAGTGGTCCGGCGGAAGGACGGCCTGCATGCGGTCCGTACACAGGGGGATGATGGTAAGCCTGGATGTGACGTCCGGATTGGTAAAGCCAAAATCAACGCTTCCCTCCGCCACCCACTGGCAGATGCTGGTGTAATCCCCCTGCCGCAGGATGAACTGTACGGAGGGATACATTTTCTTGAATTCCTTTATGAACCTGGGGAGCCAGGTACGGCTGACGCTGGTAAATGTCCCAACGCGTATCAGACCCCGTTCAAGTCCCTGCATTTCCTGGCATTTTACGTCTAATTCACGCCTGGCATTGCTGACTGACTGTATGTAAGGCAGATATTCCCTGCCGTCCGGCGTCAGCTCTGCGCCGGTCTTGGAGCGCAGGAACAGGGTGGTATTCAGTTCGTGTTCCAATGTGCGTATCATCTGGCTTACGGCAGACTGGGTGTAACCTGACTCGGCCGCTGCCTGGGTAAAACTGCCGGTTTCCACAATCCTTATAAACACATCATATCGGTTCATGGCCATCTCCTTTCATCATTTCCTAAACATAAGTCAATCTAATGTATTCATTATAAACTTTCGTTTTTCTTATTTCAATCCCAGAGTTATAATAAAGCCATCACAAAATACAAGTGGGAAAAACAATGGATACAAAGAATTCATTTTGGCTGAAAAAGGGAATACATGACGGGATACCGATTGCCCTTGGGTATCTGTCCGTGGGCTTTACCCTTGGCATAACGGCCCGGCACGCAGGGCTTACGCCCTTCCAGGCAACCATTACCAGCCTGTTCATGAATGCCTCGGCAGGAGAATTTGCAGGCTTTACCATGATTTCCGGGAAGGCCGGATATGTGGAGGCCGGAATCATGATGCTGATCATCAATGCCCGGTATCTCCTGATGTCATGTGCCCTGAGCCAGAAGCTTGGAAGCAGTGCATCCGTGCTTCACCGCATGCTTATGGGATATGATGTTACGGATGAGCTGTTCGGCGCATCCATCCTGGTTCCGGGAAAGCTGGATCCCTGTTATTATTATGGGATGATGCTTATATCCATGCCCGGATGGGCGGCAGGCACATGCCTTGGCGTGGTTGCGGGGAATGCCCTTTCTGAGGGGCTTGTGAGCGCCCTGGGGGTAGGGCTTTACGGAATGTTCCTGGCAGTGATTGTGCCTCCGGCTGCCAGGGAACGGGTCCTGGGCGTACTGATTGCAGTTTCCATGGCTGCCAGTTATGCCATGTCCATACTGTGCAGCGGTATCTCACCGGGTACGCGGATCATGGCGCTGACCGTCATCATAGCCGGGGCGGCAGCCATACTGTTTCCGATAAAAGAGGAGAGGGAAAATGGAGCATAACGTATATATCTACATATTGGTCATGGGAGCCGCCACTTACCTGGTTCGGGCGGTTCCGCTGATTTTCATCCGGCATGAATTAAAAAATACAATGATCCGGTCATTCTTATATTATGTGCCGTATGTGACACTGGCGGTAATGACATTCCCGTCCATCCTGGAAGCTACCAGAAGTCCTGTATCGGCCCTGGCGGCCCTGATTACAGGAATCCTTGCGGCGCTGGCCGGGGGAGGACTCTTAAAGGTGTCGGCTGCCTGCTGCATTGTGGTTTATATAAGCGAGAGGGTTTTGAGCGTATTGTGAAAAACTACGGAGAAAAAGATGGAAAATGTGTCGCCAATAGTCGAAATGCACATAAAAAATTCCGAATATATTGAAAATTTCACAAGTATGTGATATTATTTAGAAATGAAAAAAGTATATTCGGTGAAATAAATATAAAGGAGTAAAGGGACGTGAAGAAAAGAGAGCGAGTTTTTGCGGCAATGAAGAATCAGCCCGTGGATAAGGTTCCCAGCTATTTTACCATGCATTTTCCAAGGGAAGTGGCATTTGGTGAAGCTGCCGTGGAGGAACATCTCAAGTTTTTTAAAGAGGTAAATCCGGATATCCAGAAAATCATGAATGAAAACCTGGTTCCCAATATGGGCTCAATCAAGACACCGGATGACTGGAAGTGCATCAGGAGCATTTCCCTGAATGATAAGTTCATGCAGGATGAAATCGAACTGGTGAAGCGGGTGCTGGACCGGTGTGACATGGATGCCTATAACATCGGCACGCTCCACGGCATTGTGGCGTCCACCATCCATCCCATTGAACCGGATTATGGATATATGCCTGTAAGGCAGCTGCTGGTAAGCCATCTGCGTCAGGATAAGGCGCCGGTGCTGGATGCCATGAAGCGGATTGCCGACGGGCTGTGCCAGCTGGCCGGGAAGTTTGTGGAACTGGGCCTGGACGGAATCCTGTATGCGGGACTGGGCGGTGAGCGTTTCCTGTTTACGGACCAGGAATTTGAAGAATACATAATGCCGTTTGATAAGCAGATCATGAATGCGTGCCTGGAGGCAGGCGGGAACAACATCCTGCACATGTGCAAGACCGATGTGAATTTTGACCGGTATAAGAGCTATAAGGGCCTTTATACCATTGCCAACTGGGGCGTGTATGAGGCCGGTTTAAGCCTGGCGGAGGGACGCAGGATATTTACGGACTGTGCAATCATGGGCGGGCTCTCCAACCATATGGGTCCGTTGATTGAGGGCACTGCGGATGAGATAAGGGAAGAGGTAAGACGCGTGGTGGCGGAGGCCGGAAGGACCGGGTTTATCCTGGGTACGGACTGCACCATTCCCACAGGAACATCCTATGACCGTCTCAGGACCGCGGTGGATGCCCTGGAAGGGCTGTGACCGTCCATGCGGCAGCCGGAATCCTGTAAGCAATATAATGTTAATATAAAAGCCATGGAAGACCATGGTGGGAGGGAGATTCTAATATGAAGAAACGAATTTTATCAGCAATCCTAATCGGCTCAATGGTGCTGTCGGCAACGGCCTGCGGCGGTTCCGGCTCTGACAAGCCTGCGGATACCGCGGCGCCAAAGGAAACACAGGCACCGGCAGCCGATGGGGGCAGCCAGGCGGCAGGGGAGGACAAGCAGGCCTATCCGGATGGCACCATGACCATTTTCGCTTATGGACAGCCCCAGTATCTGCAGATTTACTTTGACAACTGGCTGGAGCGCAACCGTGATATCGCGCCGGGTGTAAAGATTGAGATTGTCCAGACCAAGGATGTCAATGACGCCCGTGAGAAAATCAGTATGACATACCTGTCCGGAGCCATGGACGACCTGCCAACCGCTACCATGATAGACCCGGTCAGCCTCATCGACCTGGCAAAGGGCGGTATTGTGATGGATGTGACAGACGACATCTCCCCGCAGGTGCCCAATATGGTTGACGGCGCCTGCAGCGACGCCACCCTTGGCGGGAAGATTTACGGATATCCTGATTCCGTACGTCCCCAGCTGCTGTTCTATAACCAGAGGATTTTTGACAAATACGGCGTTGACCCTGCTCAGATGGAAACCATCGAGGGCTGGATTGAAGCAGGACGCCAGTTAAAGGAAAAGAGCAATGGGGAGACATACCTTTCCTATATCGATCCCACAAGCCGTACCTGGCGTTATTATGGACGCCGCGGTCTCATGCCCCAGGCGGACGCCCATATCTGGGATGACCAGGGCAATGTGGTAATCGGAAGCGACCCAGGCGCCAAGCTGGCATTTACAACACTGGATACACTCTGCCAGGAAGACCTGCTGTTTAAGTCCGCAATCCTGGAGCCGCCCATGTATGATTCCATCCGGGAAGATAAGATTGCAACCTTCTATATCGGTGCATTCTGGGATGAGTTCCTGCGCCTGAACGTACCGGAGACGGCCGGGGACTGGCGTGTGATGAAGGCGCCTGTGTTCAAGGAAATCGGAACCGGGGGAGCGCCTGTCTCACAGTACTGGGCAGTCATCAACAATCCGGACGACCCATATACCTCCCTGTTCCAGAAGCTGTGGTATGATTTCCAGTTTGATAATGATGCCCGCAAGGAATGGGTCAATGAGGTTGAGTCACAGAACGGACCGTATGCGAACCCGGTATCCCTTTCCATGCTGGAAGACCCATTCTGGAAAGAACCATCTGATTTCTACGGCGGTCAGTCCTTTAGGGAAATGGAAGGAAAGGGACTTGAGAACAGTTCCAAGAACCTGGTGGTGACACCACAGGATGCGGAAGCAGACACCATTATAAGCGCTGAGCTGGAAAAGTATGTTGCAGGAGATCAGAGCATGGACGATGCGATTGCAAATATGCAGAAGAATCTGGAAGCGAAGATTGGAAAGGCAACAATCGAATAATCTTCTTGGATAGTTAATCTGAGGGGAGTCAAATGGCGCGGCACGGAGCAAGGCACTGAATCAATCCGTGCCGCGCCTGTTATATTTATATGAGAAGAAGGGGTGGCAAATCATGGCTAAATTTCTAAAACGGTACCGGTATCCTTATCTGTTCATCATGCCCTTTTTTATTCTGTTCCTGGTGTTTCAGCTGGTACCCAATCTCTGGACCGTGTATATCAGCCTGACGGAGTGGAACGGAATTGGGGAGCCGCGGTTTACCGGCGCGCAGAACTACCGCATGCTTTTTAAGGATTATATGTTTTGGGATGCGCTTAAGAACACGGTGATTTACTGGATTACAGGTGTCATACTGATACTGGCCCTGGGGCTTCTGATATCAGGGCTGCTCAATTATAACAGGCTAAGGGGCAAGGCATTTTTCAAAAGCGCCACCTATCTGCCTAATATCTGCGCAGTGATTGCCATGGGCATTATTTTCAGCATGCTGTTTGAGAAGAATACCGGCCTTATTAACGAGGTCATCTTTGCCATGGGCGGAAACAAGGTAGACTGGCTTACAGGCACCAGGTTTTCCAAGATTCCGGTCATTGCGCTGAATGTATGGAGGAATACTCCCTGGTTTACCATGATACTGCTGTCAGGACTGCTCAACATATCGCCTGAATATTATGAGGCGGCAAAGGTGGACGGGGCCAATGCATTCCAGCGTTTCTTCAAGATTACGCTGCCCTCCCTGTCCAATGTCATGTTTTTCTGCTTCATCACACTGACTGCTGACAGCTGGAAGATATTCAATGAGCCATTTATGCTGCAGGGGCCTGGTACGTCCAACGTATCCTTGTTCCAGTACATGTATGAATCTGGTTTCAATGTGTTTAAGCTGGGATATGCAAGTTCAATCGGCTGTATGCTGACCCTTATCCTGCTGATTGTTTCCGTTATCCAGTTTATCATCCGCATGAAACAGGGCGAAGTATAAGGGAGGTGGGTATATGGGTTACAGAACAAGAAGGCAGCTGGTGGATATACTGGTACATACGCTGCTTATCATCATAGTTATATTTTCCATGTTCCCAATCATATGGATGTGCATGATTGCACTGAAAGGAGCAGGGGAGAGCGTCAGCGGATTCAATTCCCTGATTCTTAAGAATCCTTCCCTGGGGAACCTGAAACGTCTTTTCGAACTGCTTCCTAACTTCTGGAAGAACTTTTATAACAGCGTGTTCACCACGTTTTTCGGCACGGTCACATCCCTGTTTTTTTGCTCCCTGGCTGGTTTTGCGTTTGCAAAATACAAGTTCCCGGGCAATAAGACATTGTTTTATTTCTGCGTGGCAACCATGCTGATCCCGCCTGAGGTGGGTTCAATCCCCATGTTCCTGGTCATGAGGAAGATGGAGCTGATTAACAGCCTGTGGTCCCTGGTCATCCCGAGGATGGCAACTGCAATCGGTATTTTCTACATGAGACAGTACATCATGGATGTGCCGGATGAAATCATCGAGTCGGCCCGCATTGACGGCTGCCATGATTTTAAGATTTACACCAGCATCGTAATGCCCATTATCAAGCCTGCGCTGGCTTCCTGGGGCATCCTGACAGTCATAGCCAGATGGAATGATTTCTTCTGGCCCCTGATTTTCCTCCGCAAGAGCGAGAAATATACCCTGATGGTGGCGATTACCATGCTTCCCTTCAGCGAGGGCATGTCAACGCCATGGCCTGTCACCATGGCCGGGACCGCACTGGCAACCCTGCCGGTCATTATCATCTTTATTGTGTTACAGGCCTTTATGAAGGATGGGCTGACCTTGGGGGCGGTGAAAGGGTAGGCGCGTACTGGTCAGGGATAGATTGAGGCTTGATGGATAATAAAGACATGGATATTGTGATTTTAGAGTGAGAAGCACTTCCTGCGGGAGGTGCTTTTTAAATTTAGTTTAAAAATTTTTGTATATTATGCTGCAAAAATCAGTAGCATATTTGCAAAATTTAGACAAAAATAAAAAATGCTCTTGTAAATGCACGTAAAGTATGTATATAATATAACCAAGTTAGATAGGTTATATGAGATGACTCATTAATTGCAATCTTAAGGTCAGGATATCTGACCGGCAAAGGAGGAAATGCTATGATAATTGACGCAGATGTGCATCTTTCGCCCCTTCGTGAGTATGAGACCAACATGAACGCTGAGATGCTCATGGAATCCATGGAAGAAGCGGGAGTTGACAAGGCCCTCTGTTGGGTACACAGGCCCTACATCCGGTCCATGCTGCCGGAGGTACAGCGCTACCTGTATGAATCATCCAAACGGTATCCTGGGAAAATCCTGGGTTTTGGCTGGGTTGACCCAAGGCTGGGACAGGACAATGCCAGGGATGAGCTTCACCGGTGCCTGTATGAGTATGGATTTTATGGTGTCAAATTTAATGGGGCACAGAATGAACATATGAATGATGATTCGGAGATGGTACTTCCGCTGGTAGAGGAGGTTGCCAGATGCAATGCGGTGCTGGCGCTGCATACGGGCGCGGATGCGTACGAGGGTACCCATCCTCACCGGGTAAGGAACATAGCAAAGCGGTATCCGGAGTTAAAAATCCTTATGGTGCACATGGGAGGAGCGGCCCTCTCAGACCTTAGCGCATCGGCCATCGAAGTGGCCAAGGAGTGCCCGAACGTAACAATCATAGGCAGCGATATAAGAGCCAGGTCCCTGCTGAAAGGAATCCGTGAGGTGGGCCCGGACCGGATATGCTTTGGAAGCGACACGCCATTTGAAGTAATGAGGGCGGAGGTTGCCAAGTATAAGGCCCTGCTGCAGGGCGTTGTGGGTGAAGAGGAAAAGGAGTTGATATTCCACAAAAATATAAGCAGGGTGCTGGGGATTGGATGATATATCCGGGAAACCGGATATGGTGTCTGCCAATCATGCTGAGCGGAGGGGGATTGGGTATATGGAGATTGGCTGTTGTGTATCGGTAGGGAATATTGAGAAGATTCCTGAATGTGGTTTTGATTTCGTGGAGCTGCCGGGAAGGGAACTGTTTCAGATGGAACCCGGCCGCATCGCCGCATTACGGCGCAGTCTGGATGACCGGGGCCTTAGGTGTAAGAGCCTGAATGCATATTGTCCGGATCATATCATCATGGCTGGGCCAGGACAGAACCTGGATGAGGCAAGGGCATACGCCAGGAAGATAGCTGCCTATGCCTCAGAGCTGTCTGTGTCCCAGGTGGGAATCGGATCGCCCGGATCCAGAAAGCTGCCAAAGGGATATGACAGGGCCCTTGCCAATCAGCAGATGGAGGAGTTCCTGCGGTATACGGTGGACGAGTTCGCAGCCTATGATATATATGTTTCCCTGGAGGCAGTGGGAGAATGCTACTGTAATTATATTAACCATCTGGAGGAAGCAAAGGATATGGTGGAAACAGTGCAACATCCTTTCCTGCGCCTGGTTCTGGACTTTTATAATATGGAACAGAGCGGGGAGGCCGATATGGACCTGAAGCAATATATACCATTTGCCGCACATGTACATATATCGGATGATGAGGGATGTCCGGACAGACGCGGTTTCCTGAAACCTGACAAATATGCCTGCCATGAAAGACGGCTTCATAATCTGATGGAGGCTGGATATGACGGGACCGTCAGCCTGGAGGTGGATGGTCCGCCGGATACCCAACTGTGTGTCCGGTCCTGTTATTTCCTGAAGAAGGTATTGAACTGTTAAAGGAGATGTTTATGAGAGATAGTATAGTGATTATGGGAGGCGGCCTCATGGGCAGCGGGATAGCAGCAGTCAGTGCACTGGCTGGAAATCCCACTATTATTGTGGATGTGGATAGGGATAAGGCAAAAGGGGGTGTGATGGATGCCTTAAAATGTGTGCGGGAGCTTTGTTCCAATGGTCTGGCTTCTGACCGGTCGGCAGAACAGGCAGAGGGACTGCTTGAGCCGGAGGCAGATATGGCTGCGGCATTAAAAAAAGCCAACATGGTAATTGAGGCTGTATCAGAAAATCTTGAATTAAAGCAGACGGTTTTTAAACAGCTGGATGAACTGCTTCCCAGGGAAATCCCTATCACCTCCAATACATCAGGACTTCGGATATCTGATATTGCAAGATATACAAAGTACCCGGAACGCACGGTTTCTACTCATTTTTGGTTCCCGGGACACCTGATTCCGCTGGTTGAGGTAGTGGTTGGGGAACACACGGATATCCAGGTGGCAAAACAGGTTAAGGAAAGGTTGGAAACATGGGGAAAGTCTCCTGTCCTTGTGAAGAAGGATCTGCCGGGCCAGCTTGCCAACCGGATTTATCAGGCAATCATAAGGGAAGCCATCCAGATTGTATCCATGGGACTGGCGGATGCAGAGGACGTTGACACGGCAATCAAGATGGGTATGGGGCTCAGGTTCCCTATCATGGGGCCGCTGGAACATATGGATACCATTGGCCTGGAATTGACAGCTTCTGTCCAGGACACGGTGCTGCCTGAGATATCGGCAGCCAGGTCGGCTTCCACGTATCTGGCAGGGCTCATTGAATCTGGCAGACGCGGTTATAAGGATGGTCAGGGGTTCTATGACTGGTCAGGAAAGGATATGGAGGAAATTACGGAAAAGAGGAACAGGTACCTGATGAAGGCCATACAGTTATTAAAAACAAGCAATGAAACACTATAATATCAATCAGATAAAGGAGTGGAATTATGAGGAAAAGAAGAATTGCCATATTATTGGGGGCAGCAGTCATTGCATCCACGCTTACAGGGTGTTCCGGTAAGGCGCCGGCCGGTACCCAGGCAGTGTCGGAAAACAACAAAGAGACAGACCCCAAAGCCCAGGCAGAAGCAGAGGGAAAGCCGGAGGCAGAGGCCCAGTCCGGTGAAACAGTGGTTATCAAGTTTGGGCACAACTATTCCGTGGATCATCCGGCAGAAATTGTAGGACAGTGGATGGGCGGCCAGCTGGCAGAAAAATCAGGAGGAAGGATTGTGCTGGAGACCTACCCGTCAGGGCAGCTGGGAACATCTAATGAATTGATGAACAGCGTTACCAATGGAACCATAGAGAGCTGTGTCACCTCCACCTTTGGTACTCTTGAAAAGAACATTTATACAGTGGAGCTTCCCTATCTGTTTTCCGGCTTTGACCATGTCAAGAAGTTCATGCACAGTGAGGAATCCGCACAGCTTCTGTCCCAGCTTGATGCAAAGGGGGTCCATGCAAATGGATGGTGGCCCGTGGGATGGAGGAACATAGGGAATAATAAACGTGAAGTCAAATCACCAGCCGACTTAAAGGGACTTTTAATCCGGGCATTTGATAATGAAATACTGATAGATACCTTAAAGGCCCTGGGAGCCAATACCACTGTGATGAATGTGAGCGAGGTGTATGTGGCACTTCAGACCGGCGCTTTGGACGGGGAGGAGAATCCATTCCTGAACACCTATACCATGAGCTTTTTTGAAATTGAGAAATACAAAACAGAGACCCATCATATGATGAACTTTGACGTGGTTGCATTTAACCAGAAGTTTTGGGATTCCCTGTCAGCCGAAGACCAGAAGCTGATTGATGAAGTGGTTGCCGAAGGCTGTGATATGTACGCTGACCTGGTTGCCGAATCGGACGATAAGTACCGTGGCCTGTTGGAAGAAGGCGGCGTGAAGATAACTCCCATTGAAGATTATGCGCCTTGGATCCAGGCAGTCAGACCTGTCTATGAAAAATGGGAGAAGGAGTTGGATGCTGACCTGATCCAAAACGTAAGGGACATGGGGTGGTAACCTGGTTAAAAGCTTTGTAAATAGGAGTACTTAAAATGATGAAAGTGTTGCAACGTATTAGTGATTTTTTAAATACCGTGACAAAGGTACTCGGGATTATCTGCCTTGCAGGAATGTTTGCAGTCATAATCGCCAATGCGGTGATGCGGTATGTGTTTAACACGGGTATCATATGGGCCTATGATGTGCTGAGGGTCCTGATGATTGCACTGGTATTCTTCTGCACATGCATGGTTTACCACGAGCAGGAACACGTAAAGTTCGTGGTGCTCTACGACCACTATCCCCCAATGTTGAAACGGATATTCCAGATACTGCTCAATGCAGCCGGAATCCTGTTCTTTGGGGTGTTAGGGTCAGAAGGATTAAAATTAAGTATCAGCCTGTGGGAAACCAGGCTGGCCTCCTCCGGCATATCAAATTTCTGGCTGTACATATTTTTTTCACTGAGTATGTTTGTGCTGATTGTCCATTCTGTCAGGTTTATATCTGAGGAGGTTTTGGGAAAGGAGGCGGAGACGTGAATGTAACACTTGTACTGCTTATCGTGCTGTTTGCTGTTCTGGCAGTGATTGGAGTGCCTCTGGCTTTGGCCCTTGGACTGTCAACCTTTGTTTCACTGGCCCTGACAACGGATATGCTGCTGGTTGTCATTGCGCAGAAGGTCCAGCTGGGTGCGGATTCTTACCTGATGATGGCGGTGCCGTTATTTATCCTGGCAGCCAATATTATGAATTATTCAGGCGTGACAGAACGTATCTTCCGCTTCGCCAGGGCCATTGTAGGAAGCATGCCCGGGGCATTGGGACATGCCAACGTGGTTGCCAGCGTGGTTTTCGCCGGTATCTCGGGCTCCGCCATCGCAGACAGCGCCTCCTTGGGGAATATCGAAATCAAGTCCATGGAGGACCAGGGATATCCCGCAGAATATGCGGCAGCCATTACCGTGGCATCAGCTACCATCGGCCCAATCTTCCCGCCCAGCATACCGTTGGTCATTTATGCAGGCATAGCCAGCGTTTCAGTTGGAAAACTGTTTATGGGCGGCGTGGTTCCCGGATTGATTATTGCCCTGGCGCTTATGGTGCTGAACCATATCCTGTCTGTTAAAAATAAATATCCAAGAGATGAGCGGATGACGCCCATACAGATATGGGACTGTTTCAGGGAATCCTTTCTTCCCATCCTGTCCCCTGCAATCATCCTGTTTGGCATAACATTCGGTTGGTTTACCCCTACCGAGGCAGCCGCAGTCATTGTGCTCTATGCATTTATTCTGGGTTTCTTTGTGTACAAGGAACTGAAACTGTCCTATCTTCCCAGGATATTTAAGGAAACCATGATGACCACAGGAATTGTCATGTTCATTGTAGCTGCTGCCAATGCTTTTTCCTATGTGCTTACCATTTGTAAGCTGGGAAACGTACTGACCGACATGGCGGCAGCCATGCCCAATGCCATTACATTTATAATTGTGGTCAACGTCCTGCTTTTAATCCTGGGCATGTTCATGGAGTCAACGGCAATCCTTATTGTCATCACTCCTGTGCTGGTGCCGGTTGCACAGGCCATGGGTATTGATCTTGTTTATTTTGGGGTCATGATGGTCCTGAACCTGATGATAGGGCTTGCCACACCGCCTTTTGGAATGGGGCTGTTTACTGTGAGCCAGGTGGCTAAACTGCCGGTAGAGAAGACGGTTAAGGCAATCCTTCCATTTATCCCCGTCCTTCTTGTGGTGCTGCTCATGATTATCTTCATGCCCGCCCTTGTTACCTGGCTGCCGTCAATTGTTATGTAGGAAATAAAAATATAATAAATAGAAATGGAGAGAAACTTTATGTCAAAGTATATTGATTGTACCATGCCGTTTTATGATTACATGCCTGTGGGGAATGTTTGGGCATGGGATGTACCCTTCCGCACGGAACCAATTACCACCCATGAAAAGAATTCTTATGAATTATGGATGATTACCATGCATTCTGAGACAGGAACCCGGCTTATGATCAAGGCAATGCAGGATCCCAACGCGCCTACTGTGGACAGGCTTCCCCTAAATGAATTCCTGAACCGTGATGCGGTGATACTGGATGTCCCATGCGGCATGGACGGCGCCGTGACAGCAGAACAGGTCCGCAGTGCGGCGGGGAATGCAGATATCAGGAAAGGGGATATATTCATCCTGAGGACAGGCTGGGGTGATGATGAGCGTTATCTTGAACTGGGTGATGCATATGCCAGGAGGGGACCCTGTATTTCCAAAGAAGGGGCAGAGGAACTTTGCAGGATCATGCACGAAAATGAATCCAGCCTGGCTGGTTCCGATGTTGCATACTGGGGCAGGGGTGATAAGTATCAGGGACCGCTCTGGGCCGACAGGCCGGCCTGGGAAAGAAACCCCTTCCCATCCATCGAGGCAAGACGTTTCCTGGCTCAGTATACGGCTGAGAAAGCCATTGAGGACTGGGAATCCCCCAATGTAATGACAACCAACAATATAAGCTTTATCGGCGCAATGGTGAATCTGAACCAGATATCCAAGATGAGGGTAAAACTTTCCGTTGTTCCCATGAAGTTAAAAGGCGCCAGAGGTGCGCCGTGCAGCGTGATAGCAGAAGAAATCTAAGGGCTAATCTTGTTTTATCCCCTGAATTGTGGTACTTTATAGGGAAGGGGATAATAAAATTTGAAGGATTTGAGGTTATAGATGCAGACTTCCAATACATTAGGGTTTGAACCCGCAGTAGTACAAAAAGCTTCAGAGGAAATTGTAAACCAGATTCAGGATTCGATATTAGCAGGAAAACTGAAACCGGGGGATTCACTGCCGCCGGAACGCGAATTGATTAAGATGTTTGCCAGAAGCAGGCCGACGGTCAGGGAGGCCCTCAGGGTCCTTGAGATGAAGGGGCTGATTTCCGTGACCGGAGGAGGGGGCACCGTTATATGCAGGCCCGAGACCTCACAGCTTGAGGAGACACTTAAGATTATGCTGGCCATGCATGATATTACCCCGGAGGAGATGTATGATGCAAGGAACATGCTGGAGCTGACCACAATCCGTTTCGCGGCAAGTAAACGTACGCAGGAGGACATCGGGGAGCTGAAGGAACTGATTGAACGGGAGAAAGCCTGTGTGGATAATATAGAACTGTTCACATCTCTGGACCGGGATTTTCATGAGCTGATTGCAAAAGCATCTAAGAACAGTATATTTGAGATTCTTGTCAGGGCATTGCGAAACCCCATGCAGAATACAATCGCACATAGTATCATGCGTATGGGGCCGGATAATTATAAGAAGGAGCAGGATATCCTGATTCAGTGCCATATGGAGATACTGCAGTGCATTATCGACCAGTCGGAGACAAGGGCGGTTGAATGCATGAAAGAACATATAGACCAGTTTAAGCGGATTAATAAGCAGTGACATGTAAAGAGACATGTGGCAGACAGATACATATTTCGAAGAATCATCGCATGGAGGGCCGCCTTGGAAATAGGTGGCCCTTCAATGAAACAGCAGGCCAAGGGTACACCGGATACTAAAATCATCCGGTGTCTTTTATTTTCAGGACCAAATCCCCCTCCCCATGAGGTCAGCCGGTTTTCCTCCTGTCATCCGTATAATCATTTTATTTTGGGCAATATAAGTATAAAATGGATTATTACGACAATGCAAAAGGAGGATTTATATGCAGGAAAATGAAATCGTAAGGGCTGATATACTTGGTTTTAGAACGTATCTGATTAACATGGAACGCTCGGCGCGGACCATTGACAAGTATTGCAGGGATGTTGGGGCATTTATACAATATCTTGCACCGGGGAAATTAGTGACCAGGGAAACGGTCATAGAGTATAAAAGTTATCTGCAGGGGGCGTACAAGATATCAAGCGCCAACTCCATGCTGGCTGCGCTGAACTGTTTTTTTCATTATAAGAACTGGGACAGGTACAGGGTAAGCCAGTTTAAGGTGCAACGCCGTCTGATGGGAGGCGAAGAGCGGAGGCTATCCAAGGAAGAGTACGCAAGGCTGGTGACAACGGCCCTGCATCTGGACAACCAGAGGCTGGCCATGATTATGGAGACCATAGGCAATACGGGGATACGCATAAGCGAACTGCCTTTTATCACAGTGGAAGCCCTGGATACGGGGCGGGTGGAGATATATAATAAAGGGAAATTCAGAACCATTTTCATGATTGAAAAACTGCGGTGCCGTCTGCGCGCGTATTGCCGTGATAACGGTCTGACTTCCGGTCCTGTGTTTGTTACGTCGGGAGGTATGTCCGTGAACCGCAGCAATATATGGGCGGAGATGAAGCGGCTGTGCATTAAGGCCGGCATCCCGGAACAAAAGGTATATCCCCATAATCTCAGGCATCTGTTTGCCTATACCTATTATGGGGTTGATAAGGACCTGGTCCATCTGGCGGATATATTGGGGCATTCAAGTGTTGAGACTACCAGGATTTATACTATTTCAACCGGGGAAGAGCAGCAGGAGGTCATGCAGAAAATGGAAATGATTATATAAAAAAGAAACGACATAATACATATTATGTCGTTTATGGATATAGGGACAAAAACACGATAAACATGATAATTAAGATATCATAGAAACATATCCGTTAGCGGATATGAAATAAATATTGTCTGACATTCATTTTGTGGTATAATGTGTATATGGATTTTTGTTTACGGCATAGGATATAGGCTGGTTTTATCTGATTTAAAACATAATATGTATTATGTCGTAAAACAGTCTGTCCGTCTGCTGGCGGCAGCTTGATGTATAAGCACACCCGAAAGGAAGGATTGGATTATATGGAGGATAGGGACAAAATGAATGGTAATGGAATGGAAAAAGGGACAATCGGACAGGACAGCCAGCTGCGGGGCGGAGGCGGTCTGCTGGAAGACCTGGCCGCAGGCCTTGAATGTCTGTACCTGTCAGACCTCAGGTACGGTTATTGCCAGTCTGCGCTGCGGTTCGTGCTGCCCTGCCTGGATCCGGGACGGTACAGCATTGAGGAATGGAACCGGGCGGCCGCATATATCATGGGAACGGAATGCGCCTATCCGGACAGCGCCAAGGCAAGGGAGGCCCTTGTGGCATTTTCAAGGGAAAAGGCTGAAAACGGTATATACAGAAGCCGGGAGGAATGGTATGGGAACAGATAATGATAAAATCCATGTGTGCGTCCGTTTAAAGAAGGATGAGGAGGATTATCTGTGCGGGATTGCCTCTGTCAGGATAAGCGACGGGATTACCATATGCGGTATCAGGATTTATTACTGCCGGGGGAGGTTAAGCGTGGTTTATCCTTACCTGATAAAGGAAAATAAAAGGCTGCCGGTCCTTGTCCTTGGCAAAGAGGAAAAGGAACGGCTGACAGCCCTGATCCTGGATGCATTTGAATATGAACGCCTCAGATAAGAGGGAAGCATGCCAAAATTCTTCGATTTTATGGTAAATTTATGTGAAATACATCTTATTTCCCCAAAACACTTGCAAAATCGTGAAAGTTCATTAAAATATATGTATTGACTAAAATCAGAACGATAGAATGGGAGAATGCATATGGCATTGGCGAAGAAACCGGTTACCGGAATGAAGGATATCACTCCTGCGGAAATGCAGATCCGCGAATATGTGATGGACCAGATTAAGGAGACATACAGGGGATTTGGATTTTCACAGATAGAGACTCCCTGCGTGGAGCATATAGAGAACCTGACCAGCAAGCAGGGCGGGGATAATGAGAAGCTTATATTCAAAATCCTGAAAAGGGGGGACAAGCTGAACCTGGAAACCGCCGGGTGCGAGAACGACCTGACGGACAGCGGGCTGCGCTATGACCTGACCCTTCCCCTTTCACGCTATTATGCGAACAATGCGGCCAGCCTTCCAAAGCCCTTCAAGGCATTGCAGATGGGCAGCGTATGGCGTGCCGACAAGCCCCAGAGAGGGCGCTTCCGCCAGTTTGTCCAGTGTGATATCGATATCCTGGGCGATGCCACCAGCCTTGCTGAAATTGAACTGATTCTGGCCACCACCACGGCCCTGGGAAAAATCTGCCCGGACAACGGATTTACAGTGAGGATCAACGACAGGGAAATCCTGCGGGGAATGGCCCTCTACTGCGGGTTCCGGGAGGAATCCATGGACCAGGTATTCATTATCCTGGACAAGATGGATAAGATTGGATTCGAGGGCGTGGAAAAGGAACTTCTGGAGGCAGGACATCAGAAGGAAAGTGTTGACAGATATCTGGACATGCTTAAGAATGTGACAAAGGACGCGGCAGGCGTGCGCGCGCTTGGCGAAATGCTGGGGGAGGTCATGCCCTTGGAGGTAAGTGAGAACCTGGCCCACATCATGGACACGGTTACCGAGGTGGCCGAAGCCGAGTTCGGGCTGGAATTCGACCCCACCCTGGTACGCGGGATGTCTTATTACACAGGAACCATTTTCGAGGTATCCATGGAAGGGTTCGGCGGCTCGGTTGCAGGCGGCGGACGGTATGATAAGATGATTGGCAAGTTCACAGGCATGGAGACACCGGCCTGCGGGTTTTCTATCGGGTTTGAGCGCATTGTAACCATTCTTCTGGAGAATGGTTTTGAAGTGCCGGGCGCGTCGGATAAGAAAGCATTCCTCTTTGAAAAGGGTGTGGACAGCGCTGCATTGGCCGGTGTGATACGTGAAGCCATGGCAGAGCGTAGAAAGGGCGTCCAGGTCCTGGTTGCCCAGATGAATAAGAATAAGAAGTTCCAGAAGGAACAGCTCAGTAAAGAGGGATACACGGATTTCAAGGAATTCTACAAGGAAAGCCTGAAGAAATAAAAAGGAGATAATATCATGGCAGAATCAATGATGGGTTTAAAGCGGTCCCACAGATGTACAGAAGTAACAACCGCTGATATCGGCCGGGAAGTGACCGTTATGGGATGGGTCCAGAAGAGCAGGAATAAGGGCGGGATCATATTCGTGGATTTACGCGACCGTTCCGGTATCCTGCAGATTATATTTGAAGAGAGTGACTGCGGTGCAGAGGACTTTGCAAAGGCAGAGAAGCTGAGAAGCGAGTTCGTGGTTGCCGTTACAGGCCGTGTGGAAGCACGGTCCGGCGCTGTAAATGAAAACCTGGCCACGGGAGCCATTGAAGTAAGGGCTCATTCCATGAGGGTGCTGGCAGAGTCTGAGACGCCGCCTTTCCCCATTGAGGAGAACTTAAGGACCAAGGAGGAGCTTCGCCTTAAGTACCGTTTCCTGGACCTTAGAAGACCGGATCTCCAGAGAAACCTGATTACCAGAAGCAGGGTGGCGACCCTTACCAGGGCATTCCTGGCAGAGGAGGGGTTTCTTGAGATTGAGACACCGACCCTGATTAAGAGCACGCCGGAAGGCGCCCGCGATTATCTGGTGCCAAGCCGTGTGCACCCAGGTTCCTTTTATGCGCTGCCCCAGTCGCCCCAGCTGTTTAAGCAGCTGTTAATGTGTTCCGGTTATGACCGTTATTTCCAGCTGGCACGCTGCTACAGGGATGAGGACCTGAGGGCGGACCGCCAGCCGGAGTTTACACAGATTGACATGGAGCTTTCCTTTGTGGATGTGGATGATGTGCTGGATGTGAATGAACGTCTTTTACAGAAGCTGTTCAAGGAAATCTGCAACTTTGATGTACAGCTGCCCATCCAGCGCATGACCTGGAGGGAGGCCATGGACCGCTACGGCTCTGATAAGCCGGACCTTCGTTTTGGCATGGAGCTTAAGAATGTGTCCCAGGTTGTGAAGGACTGCGGATTTGTGGTATTTAAGGGCGCTCTGGAGAACGGCGGTTCTGTCCGCGGCATTAACGCAGAGGGACAGGGCCATATGCCAAGGAAGAAAATTGACGCCCTGGTGGAATATGCCAAGGGATTCGGGGCCAAGGGCCTTGCCTATGTGGCTCTTGCAGAAGACGGTTCCTTTAAGTCCTCCTTTGCCAAGTTCATGACGGATGATGAGATGAGGGCCCTGATTGCCGCCATGGACGGAAAACCAGGCGACCTGCTGCTGTTTGCCGCTGACAGGGACAAGGTTGTATTTGATGTGCTGGGCAGCCTGCGTCTGGAACTGGCAAGACAGCTGGACCTGTTAAAGAAGGATGACTTTAAGTTCCTTTGGGTAACTGAGTTCCCGCTACTTGAATATTCGGAAGAGGAAGACCGCTATGTGGCCATGCACCATCCATTTACCATGCCCATGGATGAGGATATACAGTATATTGATACGGATCCGGGACGTGTGCGCGCCAAGGCTTATGATATCGTGTTGAACGGTGTTGAGATGGGCGGAGGTTCTGTCCGTATCCATCAGGCGGATATCCAGTCCAAGATGTTTGAGGTGCTGGGCTTTACGCCGGAACGTGCCAATGAGCAGTTCGGCTTCCTGTTGAGTGCGTTTAAGTACGGTGTGCCGCCCCATGCAGGTCTGGCTTATGGCCTGGACCGCGTTGTCATGCTGATGGTGGGTGCTGACAGTATCCGTGACGTAATCGCATTTCCTAAGGTTAAGGACGCGTCCTGCCTTATGACGGAAGCGCCGGGCGAGGTGGATGAGAAGCAGCTTCAGGAGCTGGGTATAGAGATTGCGGCTGGGGAAGCGGAGGCTGAAGGAAACGGGGCAGAATAGCCCCGGGCTTAAAGGAACCGGAATCAATAGTCCCGGGATTGACAGCATATAGAAATGATCTAAATTTAGATGAGGATGTCCGGATGGTTAGGTGATAGGCCAGGGGACATCCTTATTTTTATTATAGTACCAGGTATTGTTGATGTCCTGCCAGCTGTTAGTCACGCGGCCGTTAAGACAACCTTTACCCTTGGCTTATCGCCTAATGACCATTTCTCTGCCTCATTGATGTATTCCGCGCTTTCAACCGTGTATTCCCTGCTGGTGGTGCTGGCGGTTACGGTCCCCGGGGCTTCCCCGGCCTTAGGCGCTTCATCATAGGAAAATGTCAGCTTTACCGTATCAATCTTTTCCGGGAAGCGCTGTTATCCGCGGCTCATGAGGATTCCCAGTTCCGTGGCCTCACACCCGCCCCTGGTGCGGTGGACCTTGATATATCCCGCATCTGCCAGCTTCCTTAAGACCGTGCGTATTTTTCCCTCCGTCAGGCTGACACCCTGCTTTTTCAGCTGCTCCATTACCGTGCTCCGGCCGATGCGGGGATGGGAGATGATCAGGGAAAGGATATGCTTTTCTGTTACATCAAGGGAGGTCTGTCGGCTCAGTATCTGGTTTAATATGTAGCCGGGCAGGTCGCCCAGGGGAATGGGCTCCCGCTGGTAGATGCAGGAGAAGTAATTGCTCAGGTTGCGTATCTCCTGCGCATTCCCGGGCCAGTCATATTGTTTTAGGAAGGTGGCCAGGTTGCTGGTGAGCACATCCTCCATGACAAGGGATGGGTCCTTAAAGGCATCCCTTAGAAAGGTATTTAACAGGAGGGGGATATCGTCCCTGCGCTGCCGGATCGGCACTGTATTCAGGGAAAATGTGTTCAGGAGAAAGAACAGGTCGTCTAAAAAACGCCCTTCCAGCACCAGGCTGTATAAATCCGTTGTGGTGGTTGCTATCATCCGCACATCCAATGACAATGGCACGGAACTGCCCAGGGGCATATAATACCCGTTCTGAAGCACGTTCAGCAGCAGCTGCTGGGTCTGCAGGGCAGTGTGCTGGATTCCGTTAATAAGCAGTGTTCCCCGGCAGGCGGCCTGAAAGGCCCCCATATGCCGTCTGGTTCCAAGGGATGGATTTTCCTCTGTCCCCAGCAGCTCCGCCTCAATGCCGGATGGGTTCAGGGATGAGAAGTTCAGGGATATAAAAGGGCCGCCATGCCGTCTTGAATTGCGGTGGATGGCCTGGGCCAGCATTTCCTTTTCCGTGCCGCTTTCCCCCTGGATGATGACCGGAAAATCATTGAGGGATATCCTGCGGGCCGTGTCAAGAAGATGGGACTGGGTGGGATTCCTGGTAATCATGTTGTTGAAGTCATACAGGGTCCTGGCGCGGAAAGGAAAAGCAGCGTCCCCGGCCCCGGGTCCCTGCTCATCACAGACAGAGGCGTGCATCAGATATAACTCGGCCTTGGGATTCAGGCTGAACTTCTGGAACCACAGGCGTATGCGCCCGTGTCCCGGCTGGCTGATGATGGTTTCCCTCTTGTTGGGGAAATCGTAATCAATCCCGTAGGACCGCAAAAGCGCACAGAAGTTACAGCCGGACAGGTTCTTTTCCTTAAATCCTGTCAGCTTTTGGAAGGGCTGGTTCACCATCTTGATCATCCCGGTTTCATCCAGAAGGCAGAAGCCTTCAGACACATTGTCAAGGATCATCTGGGTAATCTGTTTCATGTCCAGGGCGTGGCTCAGCTGCTGGTTGGAGAGCTTTAATACCTGTACAATGTGGCTCATATAATTCCTGGTCACCTCATCGGCCAGGCTGGTGGGCAGATGGAAGCAGGCGATGATCTCATTGATGGTGGAGATATCCACCACCCGGTTGCCAATGTCAATGACCGTGGTGAGGGTGGAAGGGACCAGATGCAGCTCCCCGGGGGTAACCCCGTAATGGATGCTCTCATCCGGGTTAGTGCAGCCAGGATACCAGGGAAGGAAACGGTATTGGGAAAAACCGAATTCCTGGAGCTGCAAAATGACCTCGTGGGCATTGTTTTCCGTATCATTAATCAGATAGACGGATGAACCGGGAGGAATCTGGAGGATTTTGTGGAGATAGGTATGATTGAATGTGCGCATACAGACCAACTGGTATACATGTTCGGGAATCGGATAAGGCAGATTATCCTTTATGTTCTCCGTGGAAAGCAGGATACAGTCCGCATGGTCCAGGATTTCAGGGGTGATATCAGCGCCCCGGGCAGACTGGATGGTCAGGTACTGATTAAAAATAGAGGACAGATAGGATGAAATGCCTATTTTTGCCACCGGATTATTGGTTAATATCAGTAATTTCTTTTTCATGAATACGCCTCCTGTATATTAGGTTGATTATATCGCATAAAAACCATATAAACAACCTAATACATTAATAAAATAAGAAATATAAGAAAGTAAAAAGGTTTTTACCTCATAGGATTTGACAGCGGTACGTTAATTCATTAAAATTTAAGGAAAGCAAGGCGCTTTTTCGTACGATACAAGTGCGCCCTTGCTTTTTCTTTATCATCCGTTCGTGACGGGGACATGAAGAAAAGGCAGTTGATTTTCAGAAAAGGAGGAGTATCAGAATGAAAAAAAGAACAATATCGTTATTGGTTGCGGCAGCGATTACAGCAGGATGTCTTGCCGGCTGCGGCGGGGGAACCACAGGCACCACCACGGCAGCAGGGGCAGGGGGGACAGAGGCAGATGCAGGCAGTCCGCAGGACAGCGCTTCAGGAAAGGACAGCCTGGTGATTGCCATGGCCTCGGATATCCTGTCCATGGATCCATATAAATATGATGAGGGGCCAACCAACCAGGTAATGCTCCATATATATGAGGCAATGCTGATGCAGGACGCGGACATGAAGTTCCAGCCATGTCTGGCTGAGAGCTGGGAGACTTCCGACGACGGCCTGACCTGGACCTTCCACCTGAGAAAAGGCGTTAAGTTCCATGACGGCGAGGAGATGGACTCCGCTGATGTGCTGGCTTCCATAAAAACAGCCATGAATCCGGATTCCCCATCAGCCTTCAGCGGCTACACCAGTACCTTTTCCAAGGTTGAGGCGCCGGATGCATACACAATCACCATTACAACCGAGACACCCAATCCCCTGATGCTGTTCCATGTGGCTCAGATTTATGTGCTGAAACAGGAAAATGTAGAAGGAAAGACAGAGGAAGAGATTTCTGATGTGGTAGTGGGCACAGGACGCTATAAATTTGTGGAGCAGGTAAAGGAAGACCACCTGGACCTGACCGCCAATGAGGACTACTGGGGCGAGGTGCCGGAGATTAAGAATGTACGTTTCCGTCCCATTACCAATGAGGCCACCAGGACAGCCACCATGCTGACCGGGGAGGTGGACTTTACCATTGATATTTCCGTACGCGATATTGACAGGCTGGATGGCACGGACGGTATCAGCGTTTTAAGACAGCAGGGCCTGAGGGAGATTTACCTGAACCTGGACAGCCGTGAGGACTCTCCGCTGTTTCCGGGACAGAAGAACCCCATGTCAGACCCCAAGGTCAGACATGCCATGTACCTTGCCATTGATGAGGATACCATCATCAAGAATATCATGAACGGGTGCGCCTTTGAAATGAACTCCATCATCCCGGAGAACTATGTGGGATATACTCCGGTGGAGCGTGAGGCATATGACCCTGAAAAGGCAAAGCAGCTGTTGGCCGAGGCCGGATACCCGGATGGTTTTGAGGTGACCCTGGATGCATCCAATGACCGCTATATGAACGATGAACAGATTGCCCAGGCGGTTGCCGGCTACCTGGAGAAGGTGGGGATTAAAGTAAACCTGAACCTGATGCCGAAATCTAATTTCTTTACCTACATCAAACCGGCGGAAAATAAATCCATGCTGCTTCAGACCGGATGGTCCGATGCTTCCGGTGATGGCCTGTCACTGCTGCACGATATGCTCCGTACATATAACAGGGAAGCCGGGCAGGGCACTGTTAACAGGGGACACTACTCCAATCCGGAAGTGGATGCCCTTATCAGTCAGGCATTTACGGAATTTGACGATGCCAAGAGGGGCGAACTGGTGGCAGAGGCAGATAAGATTGCAAGAGATGATTATGCGTACATCCCGCTGCATTTTGAGCAGGATACCTATGCAATCAAGGATACCCTTAACTATACCCCAAGAATGAACAAATATGTGCTGGCTTGGGAATTCTCCTACAAATAAGGTACCTGGCACTGCCGGCGCTGCGTTAGGATTAAGACGGTAAGAGGGACTGCTGCAAAACAGGAAACCTATTTTTTGCAGCGGTTCCCTTTTTGTAATCCGGCCCAAGATAAAGACGAGGTGAATCAGAGTGTTAAAATATATTGTTAAGCGATTTGTGCAGATGATAGTGGTTCTGTTTGTGGTTTCCATACTGGTATTCATGCTGACGAATTTCATCGGGGACCCTGTGGACATGCTGGTGCCGGAAAATGCAACAGTGGAGCAGGTGGAATCAGCACGGGCAAGGCTGGGCCTTAATAAGCCCCTTCCCGTACAGTATGGTATTTTCTTAAGGGATGTGCTGCACGGTAATTTCGGCAAGTCCTATACCTATGGAAAACCAGCCATGGGCCTGATTATGGAGCGTATGCCGGCAACCCTTGAGCTGGTTGCCATAGCAGCCCTTCTGGTGCTGTTCATTGCCATCCCCCTGGGCGTTTATGCGGGCGCATATCCCAAACGCAGGAGCAGCAAGATCATCATGTCGGGGTCCATATTGGGGATTTCCCTGCCCTCCTTCTGGGTGGGCATGATGATGATTTATATTTTTGCGGTCATGCTGAGGGCGCTTCCGGCATCGGGGCGCGGGAACACGGTAAATGTGCTGGGGGTTAATTTAAGCATATTCGCACCCGGCGGCCTGCGTTTCATCATCCTTCCCGCCGTGACGCTGGCCCTTACCAATGTGGCCACCACCCTGCGTCTGACCAGATCCGGGATCATGGAGAACATGCGGCAGGATTACATTAAGTTTGCAAGGGCCAAGGGAGTGTCCTCCAGAAGCCTGCTCTTTGGGCATGCCCTGAAGAACGCCCTGATTCCGGTCATCACCATCTTTGGGATGGATCTGGGCAATATGATTGCGTTCACCACCATCACGGAGACCATCTTTGCCTGGCCCGGCATGGGGAAACTGCTGATTGACGCCATCAATAAATCAGACCGCCCCATAATCGTGGCCTATCTCATGACGGCCGCCTGTATGTTCGTGGTGCTGAACTTTGTGGTGGATCTTCTCTACACACTGGTTGATCCGAGAATAGAATTGAGGTGATGACATGGAACATGAAGTACGTGCAGAAAAAACAAGCTGGTGGAACCATTTTATAAAATCTGAGTTTTTCTACCATTATAAAAACAATCTCCCTGCCATCATCGGCAGCATCCTGGTTCTGTTTGCCATACTGACCGCGGTTGCAGGCCGTTTCCTGGCGCCCCAGAATCCATATGACCTGACCCAGATAAGCCTGATGGACTCCTATCTTCCCCCGGCCTGGCTGGACGGCGGCAAGCTGTCATTCTTGCTGGGCACGGATGAGCAGGGAAGGGATATTTTAAGCGCCATCATCTACGGCAGCGCCAGCTCCATCATGATTGGCCTGGTGGGCATGGCTGCCTCCTGCTGCATCGGCACAACCCTGGGACTGATTGCCGGTTATTTTGGGGGAAAGGTGGATGCTGTCATCATGAGGATTGCGGACATCCAGCTGTCATTCCCCTCCATGCTCATTGCGCTTTTTATCATGTCCGTGTTCGGAAGGGGCGTGGGAAAGCTTTTAATTGCCCTTACCATGGTGGGGTGGGTCACCTATGCCAGGACGGTAAGGGGCGAGACCCTGTCTGTTAAAAAGATGGAGTATGTGGAGGCGGCCAGGACCATCGGACTGCCCAACCGCATCATCATACTGAAACATGTGCTGCCCAATGTAATTAATTCCATCATTGTGCTTGCAACCATACAGATTGGCAACTTTATCCTGACAGAGGCCACCTTAAGCTTCCTGGGAGTCGGGGTTCCCATTACGGAACCGTCCCTGGGTCTTTTGGTAAAGACCGGATTCGATGTGCTGTTTTCCGGCCTGTGGTGGGCTTCCGTATTCCCGGGCCTGTATATCATGCTCATTGTGTTCGGCATAAACCTGCTGGGGGATTTCCTCAGGGATGAGCTGAACCCCAATCTGAAATAAGCGAGGTGGCTTTGATGGAAAATAATATTTTACTTGATGTTAAGGGCCTGAAAACCTATTTCCACACATTTAAGGGAGTGGTAAAGGCCGTGGATGACGTAAGCTTTTCCCTGAAAGAGGGGGAGATACTGGGAATTGTGGGGGAATCAGGCAGCGGGAAATCCGTGACCAGCTTCTCCATCCTTAAGCTGGTGGAAGAACCCGGCGTGGTGGAAGCGGAACAGATCCTGTTTGACGGCAGGGATTTGAGCCGGGCCAGTGAAAGGGATATGATAAAGATAAGGGGCAAGGACATTTCCATGGTGTTCCAGGATCCCATGACATCCTTAAACCCGCTGTATACCATTCAGAGACAGATGGAGGAGGTTCTGATCCTCCATGAACCCCAGATGAACGCGGCCCAGAGAAAGGCCAGGTGCCTGGAACTTCTATCAGCCGTGGGCATCCCCAATCCCCAGGAGCGGTTAAAGGAATACCCCAACCAGTTTTCCGGCGGCATGAGGCAGAGGGTGATTATTGCCATTGCACTGGCAACCAATCCCAGGCTTCTGATTGCAGACGAGCCCACCACTGCGCTGGATGTGACCATCCAGGAGCAGATACTGGAGCTGATGAGGAAGCTTGTGAAGGAGCATAATACGGCCCTGATCCTGATTACCCATGACCTGGCTGTGGTGTCCCAGATGGTGGACCGCATTAATGTCATGTACTGCGGCAAGCTGGTGGAGACAGGCAGTACAGAGGACATTGTGGCGTTTAACGCACACCCCTACACGGAAGGGCTGTTAAACTCCATCCCCAAGCTGTATGAGGACAGGGGCCGCCTGGATTACATACCGGGCATGGTGCCGAATATGTTTGAACTGCCGGAGGGCTGTTACTTTGCGCCCCGGTGCAGATACTGCCAGGATATATGCAGGCATCAGCAGCCGGTCATGCGGGAGGTGGGACCGGGACACCTGGCTGCCTGCCATTTCCCGTTAAACAAGAAGGCGGCGGCCAAAACGGAGGAGGGTAAATGATGGAACCATTGATTGAAGTCAAAGATTTAAGCCAGGAATTTCATCTGACCAAGGGCCTTCTCCAGTCACTGCGCCTGGAAAAGGGCAGGATCGTGAAGCAGGACAAGGTGGTCCATGCGGTCAACCAGGTGAGCTTCCAGATGGAAAAAGGAGAAGTGTTCAGCCTGGTGGGGGAATCCGGCTGCGGCAAATCCACCACGGCCAGGACCATCATACGGCTTCTGGAGCCATCGGGCGGCCAGGTGCTGTATAAGGGCACGGATATCAGCCATTTAAGCGCCCATGAGCTTTTGCCTTACCGCAAAAGCATGCAGATGATTTTCCAGGACCCCTATGCCTCCTTAAACCCAAGGCAGCGTGTGGAGGAAATCATCATGGAACCCATGCTGTTCCATGGGATTGCAAAGGATAGGAAGGATGCAAGGGAGCAGTGCATGGATATATTGAACCGGGTGGGGCTGCGGCCTGAACAGGCCGGACGGTATCCGCACCAGTTTTCAGGAGGACAGAGGCAGCGTATCGGCATTGCCAGGGCGCTGGCGGTAAAGCCGGAGTTCATTATTGCGGATGAACCGGTGTCTGCCCTGGATGTATCCATACAGGCCCAGATCCTGAACCTGCTGATGGATTTAAAGGATGAATTCCATTTCTCATGTCTGTTCATTGCCCACGACCTTTCCGTGGTGCGCCATATCAGCGACCGGCTGGGAGTGATGTACCTGGGGTCCATTGTGGAGGTGGGGGACAAGCACACCTTGTTTGGGAATCCCCTGCACCCATACACCAAAGTGCTGTTTTCAGCTGTGCCCACGGTGGGGGAGAAACCGCTGGTAGAGCACATTGACGCAATGGGGGAAATCCCCAGCCCGGTAAACCTTCCGGAAGGCTGCTTTTTCTGCGACCGGTGTCCGTACGCCATGGACAGGTGCAGCAGGGAACGTCCGGCGCTCAGGGAAATCGAACCCGGGCATAAGGCGGCCTGCCATATATTGTAAGTCTGGCTCTGCTTTAAAATGACACGTAAGGAAGAAAAGAGGACAATGAGATGGGATCAGGGCAGTTGAGCGGGGAAAAGAAGGCCATATCTGATAAAATAGACAGCATGCGGGAAGGGCTGGTCAGCCTGTCACATGATATCCATGGGCACCCGGAAACAGGATTTCAGGAATATCACGCAGTGGAAGCAATCGAGGCATTTTTAAAGGGACAGGGGATGGTGATGGAGAGGGATTACTGTCAGATCCCCACCGCGTTCCGTGCTGTGAAGAAGGGAAGGGGAAAGGGACCGGTGGTGGCGTTCCTTGCTGAATACGATGCGCTTAGGGGAATCGGTCATGGCTGCGGCCACAATGTCATTGCCGCCTGCGCCGTGGGTGCGTTTTTAGGGCTGGCTTCCCGGATGGAGGCCCATGACGGGGAAATATGGCTTATTGGAACCCCGGCAGAGGAGGGCGGTGCCGGCAAGGTGCTGATGCTGGAGCGGGGAGGGTTTGACGGCGTGGATTTTGCCCTTATGATGCATCCCACGGGCGGCGGGGAAGCGTATAACTATATGAACCGGGGCGGCAGGGCAAGCGGCTCCGTAACGGTTTCCTTCCATGGAAAGGCAGCCCACTCATCCACGCCGGCTTCCGGCATCAATGCGCTGAACGCGGCCATCAGTGTTTTTAACCAGATTGACATGCTGCGTCCCGCCTTCCAGATCCAGGATAACATAAACGGGGTCATCCTTGACGGAGGGACGGCGGGGAACATCATACCGGAGTTTTCCAGATGTGAGTTCTGTATACGCGCGGAAACCATGAAACGGGCAGAGGAACTGATCGGCCTGATTAAGGGATGTGTGAAGCGGGCAGAGGAACTGACAGGCGCATGGGCTGAGACAGAGACAGAACCGATTTACGCGGAACGGTATCCATGCCTTCCCATGTGCGAGGCCTTCAGGGACAACATGGGGCTTTTAGGAATCAGCATGTGCGAGCCCCGGCCGGGTGAGCTGTTTGGTTCATCGGATATAGGCAATGTATCCATCCGGATTCCGGCCATCCATGACTATCTGTCCATCACGGATGACGCTTCCATCGAAGCGCATTCATCTGGATACGCCAGGGCGGCAGCCGGGCCAGAGGCAGACAGGATCTGTATCCTGGGGGCTGAGGGGCTGGCAATGACAGGGCTGGATCTGCTGGAGGATAAAGGCTTAAGGGAGAAAAGCATTGCATACCATAAAAAGACAGTCCCCTCCTTTTATGGTAAAATAGAGAAAGGGAATTACAATTAAGGAGAGCAATCATGATAATAATAAGACAGGCCGAAGTGTACAATCCTGAATACCTGGGAAAGCAGGACGTACTCATATGTGGAGGCCGGGTAGAAGCGGTGGCTGACCATCTGGAGATAGGATATGGCTGTCAGGAGATAGATGCCAGGGGTTGCCTGCTTGTTCCTGGATTTATTGACCAGCATGAGCATATTATTGGCGGCGGGGGAGAGGGAAGCTTTTGCACCAGGTCGCCGGAGATACAGCTGTCCTCCCTGATTGAAGCAGGAATCACCACTGTCCTGGGACTTCTTGGAACCGATGACATGACAAGAAGCGTGGAAAACCTGGTGGCTAAGGCCAAGGCCCTGAAGGAGGAAGGAATCAGCGCGTATGCCCTGTGCGGGGCTTATGGATATCCCTCCCCAACCATCACAGGCAGTGTGAAGAAGGACATTGTTTTTGTGGATGAGGTCATAGGCGTGAAACTGGCGCTTTCCGACCACCGGGCGCCCAATATATCCACGGAGGAATTAATCCGGCTGGCAAGTGACGTGCGCACGGCCGGCATGGTCAGCGGAAAACCTGGAATCATAGTGGTACATATGGGTAGCGGCTTCCGGCGCCTGGAACCGATTTTTGACGCCCTTAAGAGGACGGACATACCGGTAAAGACATTCCATCCCACCCATATGTCCCGGACAGAGGAACTTTTGGAGGATGGGTTCCGGTTTGCGAAAATGGGCGGATATGTGGATATTACCTGTGAGGATATACAGCGCATCCCGGAAGGAAAGCTGGGCACAGGGGCAATGCTCCGGCTTCTGGAAAAGGCCGGGCAGGAAGGGGTGCCCATGGACCGTCTGACATTCAGCTCGGACGGACAGGGAAGCTGGTCCAGCTATGACGAATCCGGCCATTTAAAGGAAATCGGGGTAACGGATGTGGGGAACCTGTTCCGGCAGTTCCGGCATCTGGCGGTGGATGGCGCCATGGACCTGACGCAGGCGCTTTCCTTCTTTACATCAAATGTGGCAAAGGCGCTGGAGATTTACCCGAAAAAGGGATGTATTGCCGGAGGCGCGGACGCGGATATGCTGCTGCTCCGTCCGGACCTGACCCTGGACACGGTGATTGCCCGGGGCGCAGTCATGATGCGTGATGGAATTGTACTGAAAAAGGGGACATATGAACATGATTGATATTGACATGATCAGGGACCTGACCAACGCCTTTGGCCCCAGCGGGTTTGAGGAAGAGGTGGTAAAGGTAATCGGGAGATACTTAAAGGACATGGAAGTGGAGAATGACGCCATGAACAATGTCTATGCATGGTTCAGGAATTCCGGCGCGCCGGACACGTACGGGACCGGGAGCGGGTTTCCCGGAAACGCTGGTTCCAGGAGAAGGCCTGTGATCATGCTGGACGCCCACACGGATGAATGCGGTTTCATGGTGCAGGGAATCATGGATAACGGCCTGCTATCCATGGTCATGCTTGGGGGGATGGACCTGGCCAGCCTGCCGGCCCACACAGTCCTTGTGCGGACAAGGAGCGGAAAAAAGGTAAGGGGGATTATCACATCCCGCCCCGTACACTTCATGACGGAAAAAGAAAAGAATGCGCCCCTGGACATAGAAGGCCTCTATATTGATGTGGGGGCGTCCAGCAGGGAGGAAGCTGAGGAAACATACGGCATCCATATCGGGGACCCGGCCGCTCCCGAGGTGGCCTTTGATTATGACGGGGACCACGGTCTTTGTTTCGGCAAGGCCTTTGACAACCGTTTGGGCTGTGCCTGTGTCATCCAAACCATGCGTGAGCTTAAGGATGCCGACCAGGAACTGGCTGTGGATGTGGCGGGGGCGTTTGCTGCCCAGGAAGAAGTGGGCATGAGGGGCGCAGGCGTGACCGCGGCCAGGATACAGCCGGATTTAGCCATTGTCTTTGAGGGTTCCCCTGCAGATGATTTTTACTATGGAAGGGAGAAGGCCCAGGGCGTCATGAGGGCAGGGGTGCAGATACGGTGCATGGATAAGAGCTATATAACCAATCCAGCATTCCTGAGGTACGCCCATGAACTGGGCGGGGAAAAGGGAATCCCCTTCCAGGATACAGTGAGAAGGGGCGGCAGCACCAATGCCGGTAAAATCAGCCTGGCAGGCCGCGCGGTCCCCACCCTGGTGCTGGGAATCCCCAGCCGTTATGTGCACAGCCACTATAACTTCTGCGCAGAAGAGGATATCGGGGCTGCAGTCAGGATGGCTGTGGAGGTAATCCGTAATCTGGACAGCCGGAGGATTGGGCTGCTGATGCATAAGGATATCCTGGAATAATGGATAAAGTCAATAGAAGTGGATGAATAAGTGCCCTGTATGGCTGGAACAGCCATACAGGGCACTTATTCATATTCATTGTGATGCATATGGATGATCTGAAGTCCCATCTCAATCTCCAGCCGTATATGGCTGTCATTATAATCACAATCCAATATCTGGGCAATGCGGTCCAGCCTGTTCAGCATGGTCTTATAGTGGATGAACAGCGATTTGGCTGCCCGGGCCGCATTACAGTTGGACGAATAATAGGCGGTAAGGGTGTCCACCAGATTGGTGTTGTATTTCCTGTCATGGCCCTGCAGGTGCTTCAGGCAGGCGGGGATATAATTTTTAGCGGCTTCCCTGGCAGGTATGTTGCCCAGCAGGCGCAGGATTCCCAATGTCTCATAGCATATGATGGATTCATCCGTGGTGTGGGCGATTTTCAGCGCCTTCAGCGAATCCTCATAGCTTTTGCTGATATCGGAAATCTGCTGCTGTGTGGTTCCGATTCCTGAATACATTTTCTTTACGATTGATTTTGTCTTCAGCAGATGCTCTATCTGCTGGCAGGTGACAATGGCTTTCTTCTGGGCTGTTTCCGGAGAATCGGGTGGAAACTGCCCTATCATATAAAGGCTGTCAGAGGAAGAACGCAAAAAGTAATAATCATCAGGATGGTAATAATGGATCATGAATTCCAGTATCTCATAATAGACAGCCGTCCCTATCTTTTTCTGGCTGCCATACGCAACAAAATCCAGGTAAATCACAATATACAGGCGCTTGTCCTTAAAGCCCAGCAGGCCCGCCCATTCTGATATGGTTGCAGGATTCAGGCGGCCTGAGTTTGTAATGGCGTCCATCAGCCCGTTGCGGCTCCGGTTCACGACCGTGAACACAGACTGGCGCATCTCATATTCAATGGCCAGCGCGGAGATGACTGTCTTTAATGCGCAATAAAACAGGGGGTCCGGCAATTCCCTGCAGTTTCCCACAATCAGGAACTCGATTATCTCCCCGAATCTGTATAGGGGTATGATAAGGCAGGTCCCCATATCCTTTTTCAGGATTTTCCCCATGTACACAGGGCTTTGGTCCAGATGACCGATGACCTGGGAATGTTCCGGAAGCTGGTCAAAGAAATCCGATGATGACATCATATCGGTTGGGTTCATAGTGGGCTCAATCACCAGTACCTTTTTTTCCAGATTTGAGGTGATTGCCTGAAGCAGGTCCCTCATCCGGATGTGATAGCCGTTCTGAAGGGTTTCCAGGAAACGCTGGGTTAAAACAAGCTGGTACTGGGATTTAAGGATTGGATAAAGATCCGGACAGGATTTTGTAAGCTGGGTAAGAATATGACATAAAGAGCTTAAACCGACATCCACATAGGATAACATATTAAAGCCGTCAGGAATCTGGCCGGTTTTCCGCATGGAGGGGCCTTCGGCATAATCATAGAAAATAAACAGGCAAAGGTCTGCTTCCTCCATATCCCCGGGGAGCTGGACGGGTTTTCTCAATATGCAGATATGATGGAAGGTCTTCTCTGATGCGGTTAACGGATATAGGGATGAATATATGGTAAATTCTGCCAATAGCTTTTTAGCTGTGTGAGGAATAATGGAAAAATTCAACGAAAGGTCTCCTTTATGTCCGGGCATCCGGCAATGCCGGGCAGTCCTGTATCCTGTGGGTCATTATCGATGGTAAGGGCCGCGGCTGCGGCCGGTTATTTTACATACTATTATTATGATACTAAATTAATAATGAGAAAAGAATATCCAACTAGGATAATAATATGTACATATTTATAGAATAGTGTTCCATTCTCGCCAAAGTGACTATATGGTATTATAAAAAAAACGAAGAGGAAAGGCGGTAAGTAATTAAAATGGCTAAGAAAACCCTAAGGGAATATATGGATCAGAATGAATTCTTTTATGTCCCGGAAATTTATGATTGTATCTCCACAAGAGCAGCTGAAATGAATGGGTTTCAGATGGTTATGATTTCCAGCAGCGATTTTGCGTGTTCCCAGACCGGTATACCGGATTTGAACCTATTGTCCGTGGATGAGTACTGCCATATGATAGAGCGGATTACTTATATGACGGACATGCCCCTGTTTGTGGATGCGGATGAAGGTTTTGGACGGCCGCTGCAGACCTATCACGGATGTAAACGCATGGCCAGGGCAGGCGCTGACTGCATACTGATTACGGACGGCAACGACCTAAGCCGCCCGGGCCTGGCCTCCATTGAGGATGCCTGCAGGCGGCTGCGGGCTGCAAAGGACGGAATGGAGGGGACCGACTGCCTTTTGATGGCCAGCTGCAAGCATGAGGTGGATGAGGACTTTGACGGCTTTGTAGAGCGGTGTGAACGGTATATAGAAGCGGGCGCGGATATCATATGCCCCCTGGAAATCAACCGTTCCAGGAAGTACGGAGGCAAGCTGGGCGCTGCCAGGAAGGTGGCGGAGCATGTTAAGATACCGTTCTGGTACCCGGACCTGGATCCGGGTGATAAGGCGGAGGACGCAGGAGACCTTCTGAAATGGGGGTATCATTTTACAGGCATCCACTATTCCTTCCGCTCAGCCATGTACGCCATGCTGGATACGGGGCGCCATGTGTTTGAAACCCGTACCAATGATTATGTAATGGAACACTATGACTATACCGGATATCATTTTTACTATTCACCCATGACCTGTTTCCTCAGTGATGGGAAGTGGGCGGACCTGGAGTCCAGGTATGTGGATAAACCGGAAGACGCGTTGGCAGTGCGCAAGCAGAAGGGGTTCTGCGGACCCACTGACAAGCTGGTGCCGGATAATGAATAAACGGAAAAGTAGAGAAAGGGAGGATTAGGATGAGAAAGTGTATTTCGTTGGTAGTAGCGGCAGCATTGGCCGCAGGTCTGCTGGCTGGCTGCGGGGGCAGTGCTTCCGGCGCCAAAGGACAGGAAGGCACAACAACGGCTACAGGCGGGGAATCAGCAGAAAGCGCGGCAGGGCAGATGGAAGCGGCCTCTGATGCAAAGGCAGGGGGAACATTGAAAATCGGTGTCAACACGGAATGTGTACATACCATGCTGAGTTTTGACCTTACCGGCGCAGGGGTGGATTACTATTATTCCTGGCCCGTGTACGAATCGCTGTTTAAGCCAAACGCAGAGGGAACCGTGGACCCATGGCTTTTAGAGGATTATTCATACGACCCCGAGGCCTTGACTTATACGTTCCATGTGAGGAAAGGGGTTACCTTCTCGGACGGCACTGTCCTGGACGCGGAGGCGGTTAAGTGGAACCTGGACCATTACCTGGAGGTGGGCGCTAAGGTAGAGGCGCTTCTGTCTTCCATTGAATCCGTGGAGGTGGTGGACGGGTATACGGTCCAGTTGAACCTGAACAAGTGGAGTTCCATCCTGCCATATGCATTTTCAAGGGAATGCGGTTATATGTTCTCACCGGACTTCTTTAAGAAGAACGGGGAGGAGTATTGCAAGGAACACCCCTGTGGTACGGGGCCCTACGAATTGACAAGTTGGGATTACGATGTATCCAAGACCTTTACCAAGAGGGACGATTACTGGGGCGGGGACGTAAAGCTGGACAGTGTGGAGTATATTATTTACAAGGATGCCCTTGTATCCAGCGCCGCCCTCCAGTCCGGTGAGATAGATGCAATCCTTGCACTGAACGCAGAGAGTGCGGATGCGCTTGCGGCCTACGGTTACGATATTAAGACCTGCTCTGTAAAATCACATTCCTATCTCCTGTGTTTCAACTCCCTGAATAAGACCGGGGATGACCCCACAGGGGACCTGAAGGTACGCCAGGCCATCTGTCATGCAATTGATGCGGATGCGCTGGTCCAGGCGGTCTGGGGGGATTACGGGGATGTGAGGAATCAGTTTGGCGTCGGAACCCATTATTATAGTGAGGATGTAAAAGGATACGGCTATAATCCTGAAAAGGCAAAGGAACTGCTGGCTGAGGCAGGTTACCCGGACGGTTTTGAGATATCCCTGAAAACAGAGGAAACCTCCGCACTTAAGAATGCCGCGACCATTATCCAGTCCTATCTGGCGGAAGTGGGGATTAAGGTGAACCTCAGCATTTTATCCGGCGCGGACGCCAATACGGCTGAAGCCGGATGGGGTGAGGGAATGTGGCTCCACGGTTCCAGCGTGTATGTCAGCGTTCCTATGCAGATGGCCTCCATGTTCCGCCAGAACCTGACCGGCCATGTCCTTGGAATCAACAACCTGCTCCGTCCGGATGATGTGGAGGCGGCCCTGGCCACTTCTGTCATGGCGGCAGACGAGGACGAGGCAGTGAAATCGGTGGGTGAGGCCAACCGCCTGTTAACAGATGAATACTGCATCGTATATAATCTGGCAGAGGTTGCGACCCTCTTTGCTGTGAATGATTATGTGAAGGATTCAGGAATCGGCGAGGTGTTCTATTCAGTTGCGGACCTGGGAAATGCCTGGCTGGATAAGTAAACAGGATATGATGAAAATACTGCCGGCCGGGAGCAATCCAGACCGGCAGTTGAATAATAGGAAAGATATTTGATGAGGGCGTAGCATGATAAAATATGTTGGTAAGAAAATCGCCACAGCGGCAGTCCTGATCCTGCTGGTTTCACTCCTGGTATTCATCCTCATGCAGAGACTGCCGGGAGACCCGGCAACCATTGCATTGGGGGATGCGGCCAGTGCTGAGGCAATTCAGGATTACAGGAACTCCTACGGGCTTAATGACCCGGTTTTAGTCCAGTACTGGAACTGGATAACGAATATATTTTTAAAGTGGAACTTCGGCAAATCCATACTGAATGCAAGGGATGTGACTACTTATATCAATGAACGGCTTCCCAATACAATCTCCATCGGGCTTCCGGGACTTGTGTTTGGCGTTCTGGCCGGTATTATAGTTGGTATTATCTCTGCCGTAAAAAGGGGGACCTGGATTGACCAGGGGCTGACCCTGATTGTTAACTTTTTTCTGGGCGCACCCCGGTTCCTGGTTGCCATATTCGGAGTCATCATCCTGGGACTGCAGCTGCACCTGATACCCCTTCAGGGATACACGGCGCCCTGGGTGGATTTTGGGGAATATGTACATAAGGCATTTTGGCCTGTGGTGGTCAATGCCATCTACACCACAGCCATTCTTGCAAGACAGACCCGCTCCAACATGCTGGAGGTGATTAACCAGGATTATGTAAGGACGGCAAGGGCCAACGGACTGTCGGAGCCTAAGATTATTTTCAAGTATACCCTTAAAAATGCGCTGATACCTGTAATCACCATCATAGGGCTTCAGATGCGCAATATAGTTGCAGGCGCGGTTATCATTGAAAATGTGTTTAATATACCTGGAATCGGACAGATGCTTGTATCGGGCATCCAGCAAAGGGACTATTTTATTGTCCAGGGCTGTGTGCTGATCATATCCATGGTTACTGTATTCTGCAATCTGTTTGTGGATATCGCATATGGGTTTATTGACCCGCGGGTAAGAAAGTCAATGGGGTGATGAAAATGGATAATGATTTCGCAAAACTACAGCGGGAGACACGGAAACGGAACAGGAAGCAGGCCATGGGCATCTTTTTCGGACGTGGTATCATCGTGAAACTGTGTACGGTTGTGGTGGTAGGTTTTATTTTCATGGCTGTATTCGCGGACTGGATAACGCCCTATGACCCTGCTGCCCAGAACCTGGTGGAAAAACTGCAGACCCCGTCGGCCAGCCATTGGCTGGGCACGGATTTCCTTGGAAGGGATGTGCTGAGCCGCGTCATATACGGGGGCAGGGTGTCCATGTATGTAAGTCTTCTGTCCGGCTCGTTTGCAGCTGTCATCGGCATCGGCCTGGGACTGGTGGCCGGATACGTAACCGGTATCGTGCGCAGGGTAATCATGGGAATGACGGACATCATACTCAGCATACCTGGAATGGTGTTCACACTGATAATAGCGGCAATCATGGGGACCGGCGTCATGAGCCTTACGCTGGCAATCGGAATCGGCATGATACCCACCTATATCCGCATGGTGAACGGACTGGTGCTTTCCCTTAAGGAAAACGATTATATCGTGGCATCTAAGCTGGTGGGAAGGTCGGAAAGCAAAATACTGCTGAAACATCTGCTTCCCAATGCATTCCCATCCCTGATTGTACTGTATACAATTAACCTGGGCAATGCCATCATGACGGAGTCGTCCCTGAGTTATCTGGGGGTTGGCATTAACCCGCCCACAGCCACCTGGGGCAACATGGTCTCCGACGCCTATGCTTATCTTTTACAGGCGCCGTGGCTGGCAATGATTCCGGGAATCTGTATTATCATACTGATTATTTCATTTAATGTTGTAGGAGATGGCCTCCGTGATGCGCTGGATCCTCGGTTAAGGGGGAAGTTGTAAATGCCTGAAAAATTATTGGAAGTGAATCATTTAAGGACCTCTTTTTTTACGGCTGAGGGAGAGGTTAAGTCGGTAAGTGACGTGTCCTATCATGTAAACCGGGGAGAAGTCATTGCCATTGTAGGTGAAAGCGGCTGCGGCAAATCAGTGACACAGATGTCGGTAATGCAGCTGGTCCAGACACCGCCGGGAAAGATAATCGGCGGGGAGGTCATGTTTGACGGGAAAAGCCTTCTGGAGTACGATGCAAAATCAAAAGAAATGCGGGCTGTCCGGGGCGCGGGGATATCCATGATATTCCAGGAACCCATGACCTCCTTAAATCCCGTGCTGACGGTTGGGGAACAGCTGTCGGATGTCATATGCACCCATTCCCACCTGAGCAGAAAAGAGGCGTGGAAAAAGGGCGTAGAGGCCCTGGCTGCGGTTGGCATACCTGAGCCTGAGGCCAGGATGAGGTGTTATCCCTTTGAGATGAGCGGCGGCATGCGCCAGAGGGTAATGATTGCCATCAGCGTGGCCTGTGATTCCAAACTGATTATTGCGGATGAACCCACCACTGCCCTGGATGTGACCACCCAGGCACAGGTCATGGACCTGCTGATTGACATGGTCCATAAATATAATAAATCCCTGATCATCATCACCCATAACCTGGGGCTGGTGACCCGGTATGCCCAGAGGGTCTATGTGATGTATGCCGGGAAGATTGTGGAATCCGGTACAACGGAAAAGATATTGACCCATCCGGAGCATCCGTACACGCTGGGCCTTCTCAAATCCGTCCCAAGGCTTCAGGATGACAAGGATGGGGAACTGGTTCCTATCATGGGAGCGCCGCCTGTACTTTCAAAGTTAACCCAGGAGTGCGCCTTCCTGCCAAGGTGTGTGTATGCCTGCGATACATGCAGGAAGGAAAAGTGTCCGGAGTTAAGGCAGGTGGGGGATGGACACTTCGTGGCCTGCCATATAAACGTGGGGGATAAAGAAAACAGTGGGCCGGGCGCCCCTAAGACATCCGGGAAGGCCAAGGATGGTGCCAGGGAAAAGGGCGGGGTCCTTCTGAAGATTGAGGGGCTTAAGATGCATTTTCCTGTTACCAAAGGGGTGTTTGGGGTACATGCGGGAACAGTGAAGGCTGTGGACGACATATCCTTTTCAATCAGGAAAGGGGAGACATTTGGACTGGTGGGGGAGAGCGGATGCGGAAAGACCACCACGGGAAAATGTATCCTGGGAATCAATAAGCCCACGGACGGCAGGATTTACTATAAAGGGAAGCAGATAGGGGGTGTGTCCGCCCGTGAGTTTGCGCCGTACAGAAGGGAGATACAGCTGATTTTCCAAGACCCCTACAGCTCCCTGGATCCCCGTAATTCAGTTTATTCCATTTTAAGGGAGGCCATTATCTGCGACGGGGTCAATAAGACCCAGAAGGAAATATCGGAACGCATCCATGAACTGCTGCGGATAGTAGACCTGGATCCAGGTATGAGCCAGAGGTTCCCCCATGAGATGAGCGGGGGGCAGAGGCAGAGGCTGGGTATTGCCAGGGCGCTGGCCTGCAACCCGGAAGTCATTGTGTGCGATGAGCCTGTATCGGCCCTGGATGTATCCATTCAGGCCCAGATCATTAACCTGTTCAAGAAAATCCAGAGGGAACTGGGGATTACCTATCTCTTTGTGGCCCATGACCTGGCGGTGGTCCGCCACATAAGTGACAATATCGGTGTAATGTACCTGGGACACCTGGTAGAGGTCACAAAGTCCTCCGACCTGTATGCCAATCCCATACATCCATATACCCAGGCCCTGCTGTCGGCAGTGCCCATTACGGATTATTATGAAGAACAGAAGAGGGAGAGGATCATTCTTCAGGGCGAGGTCCCAAGTCCCATGAACATGCCGGAAGGCTGTCCCTTCCACCCAAGATGTGCGTACGCCACCGGACAGTGCAGGAAGGAAGTGCCAAGGCTGAGGGAGGCCGGCAAAGGCCATCTGGTCGCATGCCACTGTGCAGTGTATTAAAAAGCAGGAAAACAAGGAGAAACAATTATGGCAGAAGCAGTTACATTGCTGGTTTTTGTGCTTATGCTTCTAGGATGTGTCTTGACAGATATTTCCGTGATATATGCATTGATAGGAGGGCTGGCTTGTTTTAGTATTTATACCTTATACAATAAATATCCGGTTTCCCAGCTTGGAAAAATGCTGTGGAAAGGGGTGAAGGATTCAAGGACCATACTTGTTGTATTTGTACTTATCGGTTTTCTGACCGCTGTCTGGAGGGCGTCCGGCACCATACCATGTATTGTGTATTATTCAGCGTCATCCATGGCGCCCAGATACTATCTGGTGCTTACATTCCTGCTCTGCTGCGGGATGTCTGCGCTGACCGGCACTTCCTTCGGGACCGCGTCCACCATGGGGGTAATCTGCGCAAGTATCGGCAGGGCCCTTGATATACCATCCGTGTACATTGGCGGCGCGGTCATGTCGGGTATTTATTTCGGGGAACAATGTTCCCCCATGTCCTCCAGTGCATTGCTGGTGTGTGAACTGACAGATACGGATATATATGTGATTATTGTAAAGGTTTTAAGGCAGGTGCTGGTACCGCTCCTGGTTACGGCCGCATTATACCTCTATCTTGGCAGGGGATGGGGAAGCGGGGCCGCAGAGGTGGAGAGCACAAGGATATTTACCTCCACTTTTTACCTGGCTCCTGTTACGCTGCTTCCCGCTGGAATCATCATCCTATTTTCCATGTTAAGAATCAGGGTGGAACTGACCATGCTGGTCAGTATCGTGGCAGCAGCAGCCATCTGCGTGGTATATCAGGATATGGGGATCATCCAGGTCATGGATGTCATGGTCCGGGGGTATCATGCCCGGGATTTGCAGCTGGCGGCGCTGATTGACGGGGGAGGGCTTAAGTCCATGGTAAGCATTGGGGCCATTGTGGCAATTTCATCCGCCTATTTTGGGATTTTCAGCGCCACCAACCTGCTGTCCAACCTGAAACAGTGGGTGCTTGGACTGGCAAGCCGCAGCAATGTTTTTTTTGTGACCGTGCTGGTATCCTTCATTACCTGCGCCATCAGCTGCAATCAGACCCTGGCAACCATGCTTACCTGTGAAATGACCAAGACCCTGACGGAAAAAAAGGAGACGCTGGCAGTAAACCTGGAGATGTCGGTTATTGTGATTGCCGGTCTCCTTCCCTGGAGCATTGCATGTGCATTCCCTCTGTCAGTGGTGGAGGCGCCGAAAGAAAGCCTGGCATTTGCAGTGTATCTGTATTTAGTGCCCTTGTGGATGGTCCTGAAGTCTTTTTTCTTAAAACGCAGCAAATAATATAATCATCGGTTAAAGGCGCATTTCTATATGGAGTGCGCTTTTTTAATATGTCTGAAAGGCTGTCTGGTGCCTGTGGGAAGCGGATGGGAAATACTTGTCATGTTGATTCATAAAAAAGGGTTGACATTTTCAGGATTATGAATATAATGTAGATATAAACATATGAACAATCATTCATATGAACAGATGTCAAAAAAGAAGGGGGTTAACCGCATGGCAATGAATGACGTGGAGTGCTGTGACTTTTACCAGGTCCATGAGGATGTGGTGAAGGCGGTCACGGCTAAGATGCCGGATGAAGATGAACTCTATGACCTGGCTGAGATATTCAAGGTATTCGGCGATTCTACCAGGATTAAGATCCTGTATGTGCTCTTTGAGTCGGAGATGTGCGTGTGTGACATTGCGCAGCTTCTCAACATGAATCAGTCAGCTATTTCCCATCAGCTGAAGATCCTCAAGCAGAGCCGCCTGGTAAAGAGCCGCAGGGAAGGCAAAGCTGTATTTTACTCCCTGGCAGACGGACATGTAAGGACCATTATCAACCAGGGTCTGGAACACATTGAGGAATAGGAACTATTTTTATAATAATATGATGAATGGAGGATATGATAATGAAAAAGAAATTCAAATTACAGGACCTGGACTGCGCAAACTGTGCAGCTAAGATGGAGGAAGCAATCAAGAGGATTGAGGGCGTGGCAGATGCCAATGTAAGCTTCATGACCCAGAAGATGACAATCGAGGCAGAGGAAAGCAGGTTCGATGAAATCATGAAGGAAGTCGTGGCTGTGTGCAGGAAGGTTGAACCGGACTGCATCATCCAGATGTAAGGTCTGTCAGGCGGCGCCTACGCTTAATAAAAGGGAGCAGGCCCTGCCTGTTCAGGAAAGGAAATCATTATGACAAAGAAACAGAAGGCAATGCTTTTCCGTATCATAGCTACATTCATTGTATATATCCCTCTGGCTGTGGCGGACCATATGGGTACGCTGCCCGCAGGACCAGGTATCTGGGGCAGGCTGGCAGTATATCTGGTTCCCTATGTGCTGATTGGTTGGGATATTGTATACAAAGCATTCCGAAACATTAAGAACGGCCAGGTTTTTGATGAGAATTTTCTCATGACAGTAGCCACCTTTGGCGCATTCGGAATAGGGGAATATTCTGAGGCAGTGGCAGTCATGCTGTTCTATCAGGTGGGCGAACTGTTCCAGAGTTATGCGGTGAACCGCTCCAGGCAGTCCATCACGGAGCTTATGGACATCTGTCCTGAATACGCCAACATAGAGGAGGACGGACAGCTTAAGCAGGTGGACCCGGATGACGTGGAGGTGGGCGATATCATCGTGGTAAAAGCCGGGGAGAGGATTCCTCTGGACGGCAGGGTGGTATTTGGGGATTCCATGGTGGATACCTCGGCCCTTACCGGGGAGTCGGTCCCAAGGAAGGCCGGCGTGGGTGACGATGTCATCAGCGGCTGTGTCAACGGGAGCGGGCTGCTCAGGGTACAGGTCACAAAGGAATTTGATGATTCCACGGTTGCCAAGATCCTGGAGCTGGTGGAGAATGCCAGCAGTAAGAAAGCGCAGGTGGAGAATTTCATCACCCGTTTTGCCCGGTATTATACGCCTATTGTTGTGATTGCCGCCGTGGTACTGGCAGTCCTTCCGCCCCTGATGCTGGGGCAGTCATGGGCCGAGGGCATAAGAAGGGCATGTACCTTTCTTGTGATCTCCTGTCCCTGCGCCCTTGTCATATCCGTGCCCATGAGCTTTTTCTCAGGAATCGGCGCTGCGTCCAGAAGAGGCGTGCTGGTTAAGGGAAGCAATTATCTGGAAGCATTGTCCCAGATGGATACCATTGTATTTGACAAGACAGGCACCCTGACAAAGGGTGAGTTTAAGGTGACGGAGATTCATTTGGCGGATAGGGGTGTATCTGGCGGGAATGCACCTGCAGGAACGGTGCCTGCCGGGAATATATCTGCCGGAAATACAGGGGCCGATGACCTGTCCGGGGAAACTGCCGGCCTTCTGGAACTGGCGGCCCTGGCGGAAAGCTATTCCGACCACCCTATTTCACGCTCAATCAAGGATGCCTGGGGCAGCGCCGTTGACATGAACCGGGTGTCTGACACGGAGGAGATTTCCGGTCATGGGGTTAAGGCAGTCATAGACGGTCATGTGGTCCTGGCAGGAAACAGTAAGCTGATGAAGGAAATGCAGGTGGACTACAAGGAGTGCCCGAGCATCGGCACCGTGGTTTATGTGGCGCAGGACGGTGTGTTTAAAGGTTCCATCGTGATTTCGGATACAATCAAGGAAGAGGCATATAAAGCCATCCGTGACCTTAAGAAGGTAGGCGTCAGAAGGACCGTCATGCTGACCGGTGACAAGAAGGAGGTTGGCGAGGCAGTTGCAGCCCGTCTGGGACTGGATGAGGTTCATGCAGAGCTTCTGCCCGATGGGAAGGTGGCCAAGGTGGAAGAACTTCTGGCAGGCCTTCACGGTAAAGATAAGCTGGCATTTGTAGGGGACGGCATCAATGACGCTCCGGTGCTCTCCAGGGCCGACATAGGGATTGCCATGGGAAGCATGGGTTCCGATGCAGCCATTGAAGCAGCGGATATTGTCCTTATGGACGATGACCCGTCCAAGATATCGGATGTGGTCCGCATATCCCGCAGGACCATGTCGATTGTCAAACAGAACATCATTTTTGCATTGGGAGTCAAGGCCATCGTACTTTTGATGGGAGCCTTTGGAATGGCAAACATGTGGGAGGCCGTGTTTGCGGACGTGGGCGTGTCTGTAATAGCAATCCTTAATGCAATGAGGGCTTTGTCACTAAAATAGTATGACAGGGAAGTGCGTGTATTGTGAAGCAAAAAGCAGGGCTTTGCAATGCGCGCACTTTTTTGATAAGATGGTCCGGATGATAGTTGGTGGGAGATGATGTTTCCTCCTGACCATGCAGCTAAATCAGGATATCATCCAGGCTGCGTTTTGGTACATAGTGAATCTGGTTATTGTCCCTGTAATAGGTGGTGCTGCCATCCTCGCCCAGCGGAACCAGCACAACCTCTTCTTTTGGCTTTCCAAGGGCCAGGACCAGGCTGACAAAATACTGTTCCGGGTTCAGGTCCAGAAGCTTTAAAAGCTCGGCGCGGCGGCAGTTTCCAATGATACAGCCTCCGTAACCCTTTTCCACGGCGCTGAGCATGATGGTCTGGGCCGTGATGCCTTCATCCCACTGCCGGTTCTTCCCGATGGAAAGGTCGCAGACCATGATGATATATGCGCTGGGCCGTTCACCTGGCGCCGGTCCGTCCCAATCCGTTAAGGCAGCAGCCCATCCGATGGTTGGGAAAATCCGGGCGCATTCTTCCCTGCGGCAGATGATTTTATACTTTAATGCCTGGGAATTGGCTGCGCTGCCTGTAATCCTGGCAGTATCCACCATATCCTTCAGTTCCTCATAAGGTATGCGCTCCTCCTCATAAAACCTCCGGTAGGAACGGCAGCTGGCAACAAGATCTTTTATCATGGCATTGTCCTCCTTGCTTGGTATGCTGTATTATCTGCGGATGGGCTGCAAAAACCGTATCCGCTAAATATCCTCCGGCAGTTCGTGCCCCTGGGTAATATGGCGCTTAATTGCCTCGAACGTGTCTGCGCTCAGTACATGCTCCATGCGGCATGCGTCCTCGGCCGCTGTCCTGGCGTCCACGCCAAGATAAATAAGCCAGTTGGAAAGCATGGTATGCCGTTCGTACATGGTATCCGCAATGGACTGGCCCGCTGCGGTAAGGGTGATATATCCATGCTCATCAACCAGGATATATCCGTTCTCACGCAGGTTTTTCATGGCCACACTGACACTTGGCTTGGAGAAATTCAATTCATTGGCAATATCAATGGAACGTACATAGGGCTTCTTCCTGCCAAGCATTAGTATGGTTTCCAGATAATTTTCTGCTGACTCCTGTATCTTCAATGCGTAAACACCCCCGTAGTTTTGTCTGATGCCGCAAGGCGGCACCAGCTGATTATCCTTAAGTGTAACATATAAAAAAACGATTGACAAGAGAGTTAGAAAGTGCTAATCTGAGTATAAAGTTAGAAATACCTAACCAAAAGCGTTTTAACGGCTGCACAGATGTTTTTCCGGGCGGCCGGGGGCGGATAACAGACCAGACGGAAAGGAGAATGGATATGAATCTTCCAACCTTTGTAATATTACTTATATTGGCCGTGGCTGTAGGCGCGGTGGTGCGCAAGATGATAAAGGATAAGAAGGCGGGCAAGGGATGCTCCGGCTGTTCCGGCTGCAGCAGCGGTGGCTGCTGTGGAGCGCATCAGGATACGCATATGGAGCGTAATTAGGAAGTACAGACGGGGGATGGACAGATAACGGGATTGAATCCGGCAGGCGTACGTATGGTATGCGTGACTGCCGGATCCAATCCCATTATTTATACACTGTTTTTATCTGTCCGTGAGCCATTTTGCCAGATTACAGAAGATTTTCCCGTACCCGGGCCATTGGCAGAACCCAGGAGGGGCCCAGTGAGGAGAACAATCCGTTGTAAAAGCAGCAGAACGCCCTTTTCCATATTCGCCAAGCGCGATAAAGGGGTTGTCCTCAACCTTGACCGGGATGACTGCTTCCGGTTTGGCAATGGTTTTGTTGTAGCCCAGTATAAGCGGCCATTCCGTGTCAATCCCGTCTAAGACTGCATGGTCCGCCGCCTTGACCGGGCGGACACCCTCGCAGTGTTCCATCCGGTCGTCCGTTGGAAGGATCCGGACAGGGAGTACGTCCTGGACAGGGGTATCCTGCCATTTTCCCTTGGCATCCACGCCGGAAAATGTAAGATAGCCTCCAATCATTAAGAGCGCCCCTCCCTCAAGCACGTAATTCTTTATAAGGCTGCACCGGTTGGGCTGGATTTGGCTCCTGGTAAAGGTAAGGGTGGGCAGGAGCAGCGTGTTGGCGCCTATATCCGATAGTATGATAAGGTCATATTGCCTCAGTCCATCCATGGTAAATGGAAATTCCTCTGTGGCAAGATGGTTGGGCAGGAAGGTAAATTCATACCCTCCTTCTTCCAGCGCTGCCTTCAGGTACTTTTCGCCTGTTTCATATACTGATGTATAGAAAGCGTCAGCCCCCTTTACGTGGGTTGTATAGCTCATCCATGATTCTCCTGCAAGCAGGATGCGTTTTACCATTTTACACCTCTTTTCTGCCCTGCCCTTCCGTATTTTTTAACATCCGGAAAGGGCAGGGGGTTATTTACACCAATTGATGATCATTGCTGCAAGCATTTTAATACTGGTGATGTATTGGTCCAGTTCGATGTATTCGTCTGCCTGATGGGCAATAAGAGGGGAGCCTGGGCCGAAATTGATGGTGGGAATCCCCTGATGTACGTACCAGCCCATGTCTGAATGGGCGCCTAAACCGTTTATAACGACCGGGGACTGGACTCTTCCCGCGCCATCGGCCATGGCTTTTACGAACGCCCCGTCTGCAGGCGTCTCAGCGCAGTCCGCGTCCAGAAGCCACTGTACATGGGGCCTGTTTTCCCTGAGCCATTCATCGGTGTCAGCCACCTTATCCACAAAGTCCTCGATTTCCTTTTTTATCCGGCTTCCCCGGTATCGTTCATCCAGATCTTGGGGCAGGTACTGGGCGTCGAAGATGATTTCAGCGCTTCCTGCGTAGGCTGACGGATATTCCCCTGCATGCACGCCTGCCACCAGAAGCTGGCAGGGAATCTTCATGAGAGGGTGGGTTTTCCTGGCAGCCCAGTACCGGTTGAAGTTGTCAATTGCATTCAGATAAAGCTGCAGGAGTTTTACGGCGTCCACACAACCGCCCTGTGACCAATGGGACTGTGCCATCTCAATATGTCCTGCCCTGCCGGGGATTGTGATTTTGCCCCACAGTATGCCCCGGCACATGGGACCGATTTCAAGGTTAGTGGGCTCTGTCATGATGGCGCCGTCGGAATGGATTCCCCTGTGTACATAATCCAGGCTTCCCATTCCGCCTGCCTCTTCATCCGGCACCGTGTTTATCTGGATGTCTCCCCTAAGTTCAATCCTGCACTCGATAACAGCCCTTGCAGCCATGATCATGGCTGCAATACCGCCTTTCATGTCAACGGTACCACGCCCATACATCCGGTTTCCTTCAATAGCGCCTTCAAACGGGTCCCGGGTCCAGCCTTCGCCGGTCTTTACCACATCGGCGTGTCCTGTCAGGAGCAGGGAGCGGCCGTTGCCGGTTCCCTGGTAACAGGCATAGAGGATGGGCCTGTCATGCATGGGGCGCCCTTCATAATAGCCGGGGTAACCCTTGTAATCCTTAAGCAGGCCGGCATCTGTTTCCCAGAGCCGGACGTCAAATCCCAGTTCTTTCAGGTTCCTGGCAATAAACTCCTGGACCTCTTTTTCCGTGGTATATTCCTTATAGTCAGAAAACCATGGATTAATACTCGGTATCCTTATTAACTGCTGCAGGAAGTCTACTGCCAGTCCCTTATTTTCATCTATCCAGGTTTCAACCCGTGAAAATGTATCCATATGTAGTATCCTCTCAGTATTCTGTGCTGCAGGGCCCGGTTAAAGGATGACATCTACGCAGCCGCCTTCCACGGGCTGGAATACCGCCTTTTCATCTGTTTCAAGGGAAAGGAAATAGTAGTAACAGGAATCGCCGTCCGCACATCTGCATGCATCATGCCAGATTCCCCGGTCCATCACGACCAGCTCTCCGGGGGAGACGATGAATGCCTTTATATCCTGGGCCTTGGCATGTCCCTGAGGGTCTGAATCCGCGACTGCCAGCACAAGGGGCCTGTCCCCGCATACAATCAGCTCTGTTGTTTTTGTGTGGCGTTCCATAGTGTCAACTGTAAAGGGCATTCCCTTTACCATGGTAAAACCAAAGTGGGCCACATCATCCATACATACGCCCGGGGTCATCCAGGCCTTCCAGCCACCGGTCCCTGTCCTGGGAGCGCCGTCCATTACTTTGTAATATGTCCCAAAAGGCTTAAAATTCGTGCTGTTTACCGGAACTGCTTTTATTTTCATATGGCGCCTCCTTGGTGTACGAGAACATGTACCGGTTCGGGGCTGACCTGGACCCATTCGGTTTCCCTTGAATCCGGCGCTTTGTTGGTGGCCATGAAATAATACATGGTGTCCTTGTCAATTCCGTGGTTTGCATCGTGCCAGATGCCCTTTGCCAGGACCGCAAGGTCTCCCGGTTTCAAGATGAATGCTTTCACATCCCCGGCCTTAGGAGCGTTTTCGGGGTCGCTGTCCGCCACGGTCAGGACCATGTCGCCATCGCCGCAGAACTGGGGTTCTTCGGTGAGGAAATGGCGCTCCATGCTGATGCTGTCAAAGTCCCCTGCCTTACAGATGGTAATGCCAAAGTTCATGGGTTCATCTGTATGGAGTTCCCTGAGCATATATGCTGTAAAATCTTCACTTTCTGTTTTGCGTTCCTCAAATACATTGTAATATCTTCCGTAAGGCGCAAAATTATCTTTGGTAATCCGTTCAGCCTTGATTGTTTTCATAGGGCACTCCTTTATGAATAGTCATATTCATCAATGTTTTCAGGGGTCAGCAGGATACAGCCGTGATATACTTTGGTTCCGTCCTCGATTTTTAGGTCAACTCCTTCGATTGTAAAGGTGGCGTCAATGGGTTTTCCTTCCGCCATGGCTGCAAGCACATAGCAGGCCACCTTACCTGTTTCCGTGGGGTTCCAGCTGAGGACCTGTTTTAACACGCCGCTCTTTATGTAGGGACGGCACTGATTTGGGAATCCGATGCCTGTGACTGCAATCTGTCCTTCCTTCACTTCACCGTTGCTGATGGCCTGTGTAATCGCCTCTGCTGCCTGAGGGGCTTCTGCGCCTGCAAATCCCAGGATGCCCTTTAAATCAGGATAGGTGGTCAGCAGGGTCTGTGCATTGGCAAAGGCGGTCTCGTTGTCATCGTCTGAGTTGACCGTGGTCACGATTTCAATATCAGGGCAGTTCTCTTTCAGATAATCGGTTGCGCCTTCCACCTTGGACACCTGATTTTCGGCGCTGAAGGAAGCGACCATGAATGCCAGCTGTCCTTCCTGCCCCATTTCCTCAGCAATCATTTTCCCCAGTTCCTGTCCCATGGAGTAGTCGGAATCCGGGCATACAAGGTAAGACCTGGTAGAGTTGGGGGCGTCTGTGTCAAAGGTGATGGTATTGACACCCTTGTCCTGTGCCTCTTTAATAGTTGCACTGATTGCCTCCGCATCATTGGGGGCAATTGCCAGACCGCCGATGCCCTGTGCCAGCATATCCTGGATCATGCTGATCTGCTGGGCTGAGTCCGTGGTCGCAGGACCGTTAAACACAGCATCATAGCCAAGGGTTTTGGCTGCTTCCATAATACCCTTTTCAGCGGAGGTCCAGTAGTCAAAGCCCACGCTTTTTGGGCAGAAGAACAGCTTCCTGTTTATTTCGGAAGCCCCGCTGCCGTCCTGGGTATCGGAAGCCGCCGTATCTTCAGTCCCTTTTTCGGTTCCGGCCTGGGAAGACTGGGGGGCTTTGGCTGCTTCGGTGGCAGCTGTCCCGCTGCTGCATCCCGCCAGGAGCGCACCTGCGAGTACCATGGCTGTCATTGTTGCTAAATGTCTTTTTTTCATGTTGTACCTCCTTATGATAGGTTAATTAGTTTTTCTTTTTAAAGTTAACAGCAGATACTATGATAAGTACTCCAAGGATGACGGTCTGGAAGATTGCGGATACTCCCAGATGGTTCAGACCGTTCCTCAGGGTTGCAATGGTTATGAATCCCAGGAGCGCGCCGATCATGTTGCCGGAACCGCCGGCAATGCTGATTCCTCCAATCAGAAGGGATGTAAGGGTGTCGGTGTCATAACCGCTGGCAAATTTAGACTCAGCGCTGGCAAACCTCATCAGCATGAAGGCCGCTGCAATGGCGGCAACCGCGCCGGACAGGGTAAACATGATGAACTTAATCTTGTCGGACCCAAGCCCTGAATAGACACTGGTCTTGGGATTATATCCAATGGCATGTACCCGTATGCCAAAGCTGGTTTTCTGCATGATGAAGATTGCTATCATGAAGATAACCACCATGAAAATAAAGCTGACAGGCATACCCAGGATCCGGATATTTGCACAGGACAGGAACTGCTGGGGAAGGCCGCTTACCGGCCTGCCGCCGGTGAGGATGTTGCACACGCCTCTTAACATGACCTGTGTTCCAAGGGTTGCCACAATGCCGGCCAGATGCATCCTGGCCACCAGGAAACCGTTAAGGCTTCCGATTGCGGCTCCGATTAATATGGTTATCAGTACTGCCAGCCAGATGTTCATGCCGGTCTTTAACAGCCTGGCCAGGGAGATGGCGCAGACTCCCATCACGGAACCGATGGACAGGTCGATATTGCCTGTCATCAGTATGATTGCAAGAGGGATTGTCACCATCCCCAGTTCCGCGGTCTGGCGCATCAGGTTCTGGAAGTTGGCCGCGGTGATGAAGAATGGAGTCAGCATGGCAAATACACTGGTCTGGATGATGAGATATACAGCCAGCAGGACAATGTTTTTATTGCCATCCTTTTTGGAGTAATTCTTTATGCCTGTAACAATAGAGTTTACTGCCCCCATCAGTTATCCCCCTTTCTTTTCTCGCGGGCGTTGAGGACATTGAGTACCAGGGCAATCAGGATAATGGCTCCTGTAATTGCGTCAACCCAGTATTCCGATACCTTAATCTGGATAAGCCCGTTGTTGATGATAGTAATCATCAGCATGCCGATGGCCCCGCCCAGCAGGGTGCCCTTTCCGCCAAAGTTCACACCGCCGGCAAGGGCGGCTGCCAGAACCGTGGTCCCAAGGGTGGTGCCTGTGGATGACGGGTTGATTGCCCCATAGGAGGATGCATACATGACCCCGGCAAAGCCGATAAGGGCGCCGCAGATGGTATAGCCAATAAGCTGTATCCTGTCGGAACTGATGCCGCTTAAGTCGGCTCCCTGGGGATTGGTGCCCACCGCGTATATCTTCCTGCCTGTGTTGAAATATTTCATGAACACGGTCATCACAATCAGCAGGAGCATTGCCATCCAGAACAGGTTTGATATGCCAAACAGCCTGCCGGCGCCAATCCTGGTGAATGCTTTGGGAAACTGGTTCACCCAGTATCCTCCGGTTATGACCACAATCAGCCCGCGGAACAGGTAATTGGTGGCAATGGTGGTAACGATGGCAGGAACCCTGCATTTTGTTATGATAAGCGCATTGATAAAGCTGAACAGCATGCCCAGCGCCACGCCTGCCAGTATACAAAGAATCACGGGGACGCCTGATTTTACCATGGTGCCGGATACTGCCCCGGCCATGGCAAGGATTGCCCCTGCAGAAAGGTCAATGCCATTAAGGATGATTACAATTGATATTCCCAGAACACAGATGCCGTTTACCGCATACTGCTGCAGGATCAGCCTCAGGTTGGTGGGAGTGTAGAAGTTGTCTGAAAACAGGGAAAAGAAGATGAATACCAGCAGTGAGAAAGCCGCAACGATAAACTCCTGTCTTTTCACAATCTTCAATATTTTAGCCTTATCCATGTGGTTTCCTCCCCTAAATACGCCCTGATGCCGCTTTCAGCAAAGTATCCTGTCCGATTTCAGCTTTTGTGAAGCTGCCGGTAATATGGCCCCTGCACATGACCGTGATGGTGTCGCTTACCCCCATGACTTCCGGAAGTTCGGAGGATATGAATAAAATTGCCAGATTGTTGTTTGCAAGGTCGTCAATCAGTCTGTAAATCTCACTTTTGGCGCCCACGTCCACACCTCTTGTGGGCTCGTTTAAAATCAGCACCTGGGGATTCCTGTCCAGCCATTTTGCCAGGACCACCTTCTGCTGGTTTCCGCCTGAAAGCCGCATGACTTCCTGGGAAGATGACACACATTTAATCTTCAGGCTTTCAATGGCAGCCGCCACACGGGTCTCTATCTTTTTGTAGTTGAGCATGACCCTGCCGTCATAGGAATCCAGGTTGGCCAGGATGGTGTTCTGGCTGATTGGCATATTTACAATGATTCCTTCCTGCCTTCTGTCAGACGGAACATATCCGATTCCCGCATTCATGGATTCGTTGATGTTTTTCATCAGAAGTTTTTTGCCGCCCATAAACACGCTGCCCTGCAATGGCCGCAAAAGGCCCATAATCATTTCCGCTGTCTCAGTAGCGCCGGACCCTGCAAGGCCGTAGAGCCCGAGGACTTCCCCGCGGTGCAGTTCCAGGGATACGTCATGGACCCCGTGTCCGCTCAGGTTCCTTACCTCAAGGATGGCTTCGCCGGCCGTGCGCTGGGAATGGGTGTAATAGTTGGTGATGCTTTTTCCTATCATCTGGGAAATGACTTCGTCAATCCGGCCAGCTTCCATTTCCAGGGTGCTGACCTTTTTCCCATCCCGCAGCACGGTCACACGGTCACAGATCTGTTCGATTTCCTTCATCCTGTGGGAGATATAGATGACCGCAACCCCCTTTTCCTTCAGCACCCGGATGACCTCAAACAGCTTTCCTACCTCGTTCTCCGGCAGAGCGGCCGTGGGCTCGTCCATAATAAGGACGCGGCAGTTGGATGAAACAGCCTTAGCTATTTCCACCAGCTGCTGTTCCCGCACGGACAGAAGACGTTCCGGCATTTCCACATCAAAGGAAGCGCCCAGATCCCCAAGAACCTTCTTGGCATCATCCCTCATTTTTTTCCAGTTGACAAACCCGAGGGAATTGCGGTATTCTTTCCTGTCCAGGAAAATATTCTCTGCAACAGACAGATTGGAAAACTGGTTAAATTCCTGATGTATGATGGAAACACCTGCAAGCCGCGCCTTGCCCGGGTCGGAAAAATCAACCTCCCTGCCATCAAGGAAAATCTGTCCGCTGTTTTTTGTATAGACACCGGTTATGATTTTCATCAGTGTTGATTTACCGGCGCCATTCTCGCCTACAAGTCCATGGACCTCACCGCTCAGTACATCGAGGTCCACGCCCTTTAAGACTTCATTGCCAAAGAAGCTTTTCGTAATCCCCTTTGTCTTTAGGATTTCCTGTCCCATAGCATTTTCCTTCCATTGTCCTGATAGTACCTGGTTACCAGTTCTTCTATAAAGCTTAAATCATTGACACCGCCCTTGGGCCCATATTGCGTAACAGAATAACCTCCCGCGGCATTGGCGAACAGGGCTGCCTCCCGTATGCTTTTTCCCATAAGGAGATAGGTGATGAATGAACTGTTGAACGTATCCCCTGCACCGGTTGTGTCAACGACCTGCTGTTTGACGGCAGGTGTCCGGAAGGTTTCGTTTTTTGTGGCTGTAAAGCTTCCCTTTTCTCCCAGGGTGATGGTAGCTATTTCCACACCGTTTTCAAACATTTCTGAAAATGCTTCCTCTTCACCGCGGTTTCCCTTTATTTTTTCAAACCCGAATTCATTAAAGAAAAGAACATCACCCTTATAAATCAGTTCTTTGTCGCAGGCATCCACGGTTGAGGCTTCAATATCAAAGGCCAGCTTCACGTGGTGGTTTTTCATGTCATCCACGAATTCCATGTAGTTCCTGATGTTTTTAAGTTCAACAGGAGTTGTGTAGATGTAGGATGCTTTTCTGAATATGTCCAGTTCACAGGCTTTTATATCGAGTAAAGGCTTGTGGGGTTCAACTACCAGTATGGTACGCTCCCTGTGGGTCAGTATGATGATGGTCCTGGCGTCCGGGATATCATCCTGGTAGCGGAGCAGTCCTGTCTTCACACCGTGGGCCTTTAAGTCACTGACAATCATATCCGTCTTTTTGCTGTTGTTTTTCAGTGTGTCCACCAGATATGTATGGACGCCGTATCCTGCAAATACACAGGCTGCATTGGGAATCATGCCCCCAATCATATCTTCCTTATAGTCCACCATTGCCTTGCCGCCTTCTGACGGCCAGGTATCCGCTGTATAGTACTCGTCCAGGGCGGCTGCGCCAATGGCAATGACATATCTGCTGTCAGGTTCCGTATTACAGGCCATCAATAAAACTCCCTTTCAATATCACGTGCCAGTCCTTCGAGGTCAAAGTCATTTACTTTATTAATCAAAGATATATACTCGTCTGGTATGTTGCCCATTCCGTAAAGCGCGCCCGCAACAGCGCCTACCATGGTAGCAACCGTATCCGTGTCGTCACCGATATTAACACCCATTTTAATGGCTGACATGGGGTCGCCGGGCGTGGCTGCAAGAATGCCGAATACACATGGGATGGCTTCGGTTGCCATCAGCCCCGCGCCTATGATATTCCTTAATTCAAGCATGGCGCCCTCCCAGTCAGCGCCCTTCCTGCCGATTTCCACTGCAAGGCCGATTCTCTTTTCCACGGACGGGGTGGCCAGCCTGTGGGCAATTCTTGAACTGTCCTCAAAGCCCTTATGGGCCCCGTAGATTCCTGCTTCAATCACATCCTCCAGGGTGGCGTTGTCCTCCATTGCCTTTGCAACGGCCGCCGATATGGCTGCTGCGCCGGAGATGGCCACGTTATTGTTGTGTGTGGGCATACAGATGGTTATGGTATCCTGAACGGCCTTGTCCAGATTGCCCGGATTAATCAGGCCTACCGGGAATATCTTCATGCCGGACCCATTGGTGGCCCTTAAATTATCAGCGGCAATATAGGCTTTGGGATTCACGGTTTCCTCGCCTTTCAGTTTCTTGATGGCGGCTTCCGTGGTGGGGCCGGCAAACCGGAAGAATTGAGGATAGGAGGCCCAGGTGAAAAGTGCTCTTTTGGCTGCCTCCGCATCCACATTGCCCTTGGAAGCCACCAGTTCCTTTGCCGTAAAATAAGCAAGGCTGAAGTCGTCCGTGACCGTGCCGGCATCGTATCCCCGTGCAAAGCAGTCTGAAGGCGGGGTGATGATTTTATCCACATAGCCCCCGAAGTCCTCTTTGATCCTTTCGGCGCTCCGGGTCTCTGTTGCGGCTCCCATGGCATCCCCTACGGCAGCGCCCATGATACTTCCTAAAATTTTGTTGTACTTACTCATTATTTTTTCCTCCTGATATAATAAATTGATATTGCTTTTTAATTTTTTGTATACTATATTTATGGTATGTCTAAGAGCACACGTATATCGGAAATCGAAAAACTATTATTCGCAGTTGGTTCTGTTGAGGTTTCGCACCTGAGCAGTCTTTTTCATGTCTCGGAAATGACCATACGCAGGGATATTAACATGCTGGTGTCCCAGGGAAAGGCTATCCGCACCCACGGCGGGGCCACCATACCCACTGAAAAGTATATTGACGGAGTGGCGTTTACTTCCCGTGCAAAGGAGCATATTGCAGAAAAAAGGGCCATTGCCATGGAAGCGGTCAAATACCTGAATCCAGGAGATAACGTGTTCATTGACGACAGTTCCACCTGCCTTCGGATGGCGGAGTTCATACCGTACAGTAAGCCCCTGATCATAACAACCACCTCGTTGACCGCTGCCCTTGAATTTAACAAATGCACAAAGTGCACCGTGTTTTCGCTGGGCGGGGAACTTCATAAGACGGCCCATTCCTGTTTTGGTCCCATAACACAGAACCTTATTAAGTCAATGTACTTTAAGACTGCATTCCTTGGTTTTTACAGCATTACCAAGGACGGGCTGATTACCACCAACAGTGTGAACGACCTGGAGATAAAGAAACTGATCATGCAGCATTCAGAAAAAACAATTGCTTTGATTGACAGCAGTAAAATCCATGAACCAAGGTTTTTCCAGCTGGGTACCATTGCTGAAATGGATGCAATCATTACAGATGCAGGTATCTCCGGGGACTTTGCGGACTGCTGCAGGGAGAACCATGTGGGACTGACTGTTGTGAATGTTTGAATAGTGCGATTTATGTTTGAATTATAATCGAAAAAAGGAATATAGTCAAATAAAATATAGGTAATATTGCGACATTAGAAGGGGGATTTTAAGAATAAATTAGTATATAATGCACAAAAAATGTCTGATTAGATAGAAGAAAAAGTTTTTATATTCATTATTACATGTAAAAAATGTTTGTTCGAACATTATAGAACAGAAATTTCTCTTGCAAGAATGGATGCGGAAAAAAGAAGAGCGGCAGGGAATGGGAAAACCATCCGATGCCGCTCTTCCATATTTACTTATTCAGACTTAATTTCCTTCCACATATCATTATAAATCATATCCACATCATCCCCAAGATACTTGATGATTTCACAATTAGGCAGGCTGTTTATATCCGGGAACAGGGCCTTGTTGTTCTTCAGGTCGTCGTCCAGCAGGTCATAAGCGCCTTTGTTGGGGGTTGCGTAGGTGATGTATTCAAAGTTTTTCTTGGCAATGTCGGGGCGGCACAGGAAGTCAATCCATTTTTCTGCATTTTCCTTGTGCTCGGCATTGGCCGGGATGACCCAGGAGTCAATCCAGTAATTGGTTCCCTCCTCAGGAATCACATACTCCAGGTCATAGTCCAGGCCCTGGTCAGCAACAGCTTCCTGGATATAGAGCATTTCCCCGGAATAGATGACACCCACAGCGGCCTCGCCGCCAATCATCTTATCCCTGACCTGGTCAATGACATAGGCCTGGACCAGGGGCTTCTGCTCAATCAGAAGGTCACGGGCCTTGGCCAGTTCATCCGGATTGGTGGAGTTTAAGGAGTATCCCTCCATCTTAAGGGCAACGGTAAATGCATCCCTTACGCTGTTCTGCATCAGGATTTCGCCGCTCAGGCGCTCATCCCACAGATCGGACCATTTGGTGGGCGCGGGTACGCCTAATTCCTCCAGGCGCTTGGTGTTGTAGAGGATTCCCATGGTGCCCCAGCAGTAAGGCACGGAGTATTTGTTCTCGGGGTCAAAGCCCTTGGAGATGTCCAGGTACTCCTGGCCGATTTCCTTGTAATTAGGTACATTGTCAAAATTAATCTCAGACAGCAGGTTGTTCTGGGCCATGCGCTGGATCATGTAGTCGGACGGACATACCACGTCGTACTTGACTGCGCCGGCCTCAATCACAGGATACATTTCCTCGTTGGTCTCAAACACATCGTAGACAACCTGGATCCCTGTCTCGTCCTCAAACTGGGAAATGACGTCCTCGTCAATGTATTCGCCCCAGTTGTAAACATTAAGCTTGTTGTCTTCCTTGCCGCCTGATGCGGGTTTGCCGCAGCCTGTCATCAGGGCGGCGCTGAGCGCTGCCAGGGATACTGCGGCAAGGGTCATTGTCATTTTCTTTTTCATAATCATTCTCCTTTAAATATAGATGGGATGTTGCTAAGCAGGTTAAGCATGTTCCGGCTTCTTGATGGACCGGAAGTTGACAAAAATCAGAAGAATCAGCACTGTCAGGAAAATAATGGAGGACAGTGCATACATGGACGGCCGGATGCCGCGCCGCACCTCGCTGTAAATCAGGGTGGACAGGGTGTTGATGCCCGCGCCCTTAGTGAAGTGGGTAATGATGAAGTCATCTAAGGACATGGTAAATGCAAGCAGGAAACCGGAGAGCACCCCCGGCATGATATCCGGGAACACTACCTTGAAGAACGCGTATATGGGCGGGGCGCCCAGGTCCAGGGCTGCTTCGTACGTGTATCTGTCGGTCATCTTCAGCTTTGGCATGACGCTTAATATGACATAGGGTATGTTGAATGTGATATGGGATATCAGCACGGTCTTGAATCCCAGGGATATGCCAAAGGCAATGAACGCCAGCATCAGGGAAATACCTGTGACGATATCAGCGTTCAGCATGGGTATGTTGGTAATGCCCATCACAACGGTTTTTGGTACCGCCCTCATGGAGTTGATGGAGATGGCGGCGGCCGTGCCGATGATGGTTGCTATGAGCGCGGATACAAAGGCAATGACCAGGGTGGTGGTCAGGGCGCTCATGATGGAGCGGCTGTCAAACATCTGGGTATACCACTGCAGGGTAAACCCGCCCCACTGGGTCCTTGACTTGGACTTGTTAAAGGAAAGCACCATCATGGTCAGGATGGGGGCGTACAGGAAGATAAGTATCAGCACCATATAAAAATCAGATACGATTTTGCGCAATGCTTTTGAACCTTTTGTCATCAGAATGCAGTCCCCTCTCCGTTTTTATCGTATTTGGCAATCATGGCCATGCTGATTAAGATGAAGACCATGAGGACCAGTGAAAGGCCGCTGCCCAGGTGCCAGTTGCTGCCCCTTGTGAATTCCTGCTCAATGACGTTGCCAATCAGCAGGATCTTGCTTCCGCCCAGCAGGTCCGAGATGACGAAGGTGGTTAAGGAAGGGACAAAAACCATGGTAATGCCGCTTATGATCCCAGGAATGCTTAAGGGGAACCATATCCGGATGAAACGCTGGAAGCTGTTGGCCCCCAGGTCCATGGCAGCGTTTATGATGTTGTCATCTATCTTGGACAGCACATTGTAGATGGGCAGTACCATGAAGGGCAGGAAGTTATAAACCATGCCCAGCACAATGGCGGCCGGGGTATTGATAAGGGACTGGGCGGGCAGGTGCAGCCAGCCCAGTATCCCGTTGATGACACCGTTTTTCTCTAATAATGTCTGCCAGGCCAGGGTCCGGAGGAGGAAGTTCATCCACATGGGAAGGATGAATATGAACACAATGAAGCCTCCGGCGGCAGCACCCCGTCCCCGGAGTATCATGGCCAGGGGATAGGCCAGCAAAAGGCAGAGCACCGTGCTGATCAGGGACAGGCCCAGGGACAGCCACAGCGCCTTGGCGTGGTCTGGTGATGCAATGGCAATGATATTGGACATGGTCAGGGAACCGCCCTTATCCGTAAGGCCGTACCATACAATCATGGCCAGCGGAATCAGGGTGAAACCCGCCATCCAGAGCAGATATGGTCCGGATAACAGCGCCTTGCCGATGGCGGCGCCTTTTTTCTCACTATTCATTGACTCCCAGCGCCTCCTCATCTTCAGAAGCAGGCTTATTCATGATCTGGATCTCAAATGGCTCCACATGGATGCCAACCTGCTGGCCTACTGGGAACATGTCGGTGGAATGTACCAGCCACTCAAAGCCGTCCGGCGTGGTCACTTCCATCTCATAGTGGACACCCTTAAAAATCAGATGGGTCACAACGCCCTGGAGCGTGCCGTCCTCGGGCTTTACAAGGTCAATGTCCTCGGGGCGGATCACAACGTCCACAGGTTTATTATTGCCAAAGCCCTTGTCCACACATACAAACCTGGCGCCCAAAATTTCTACCAGCTCATCCCTGACCATGGTGCCGTGCACGATGTTGCTTTCGCCGATAAAGTCGGCCACAAAGGCATTTTCCGGCTCATTGTAAATCTGTTCAGGGGAACCCATCTGCTGGATATAACCCTGGTTCATGACCACGATGGTATCTGACATGGTCAGGGCCTCTTCCTGGTCATGGGTAACGTAAACAAAGGTGATGCCCAGCTCGTTCTTAAGGCGGATTAACTCATACTGCATATCCTGGCGCAGCTTTAAGTCCAGGGCGCCCAGGGGCTCATCCAATAAAAGCACCCTTGGCTCGTTCACAATGGCCCTTGCAATGGCTATGCGCTGCTGCTGGCCGCCGGACAGGGAATCCACGGTACGTTTTTCGTAGCCGGACAGATTGACCAGCTTCAGGGCGTATTTAATCTTGTCGTCAATATAGGACTTGGACTTGTTCTTGATTTTCAGACCAAAGGCAATGTTTTCCGCGATATTCATATGGGGAAACAATGCATATTTCTGGAATACGGTGTTAAGCTGGCGTTTGTTGGGGGGGATCCTTGTGATGTCCTGCCCTTCAAACATGACTTTTCCCGTATCCTGGGTGATAAAGCCGCCGAGTATACGCAGGGTGGTGGTCTTGCCGCAGCCGCTGGGGCCCAGCAGGGTGACGAAGCTGTTTTCCCGGATGGAAAGATTTAAGTCGTCCAGTACCAACTCACCGTCAAAACTTTTAGATATATGCTGTAAATCAATCAATGGCTGGCTCATGATAAATTCGTTCTCCTTTTATCGTAATAGTAATCAGAAACTGGGCGGTGAGCTTACCCACAGCAGCAGCGCGCCGTTCTTGCTTGTAAGATAATGCTTTTTATCTGAGGTGAAATAAAAGGATTCACCTTTTTTGGCCTTGTATGTCTTGGGGCCGATGTGGATGGAAATGCTTCCCTGGAGCACATAACCGAATTCCTCGCCTTCATGGGGATTGTCCGGATAAGTGGAGCCGCCTGCCTTCAGCGTCAACAAGATGGGTTCCATCATGTTCTTCTGTGCGTTGGGTATGATCCATTTGATTTCATTATTCAAGTCTGTGTCGATTTTCTCAAAATAATCCTGTTTTCCGAATACAATCTGTTCATCCGGGGTTTCGGTGAAGAAATCGCCGATGGTGGTGCCCAGGCATTGAAGGATATCTATCAGGGTGGCGATGGATGGGGAGGTCAGGTCGCGCTCCAGCTGCGAGATGAAGCCCTTGGAAAGCTCTGCCCGGTCCGCCAGTTCCTCCTGGGTCAGACCCTTCAGCACCCTCAATTCCTTTAATTTACTTCCAATATCCATGGAAAACCTCCCTGTCTGAAAGAAGTATGCCCGCATATTGCCGCCGTGGGCATCCCTTAAATATATGAACAAAAAGTTTACAAATACTAACTGACTATAAAAATAAGCAAAAAGTTTAGTAATAATAAACAAGCGCGAATTTCATTATACATTAAATTGATGGTATGTCAATACCTTTTCGCAAAGTTATGGGCAACAAATTCATAAATATCCAGTTAACAAATTCACAAAATTATGTTATGATAACTTTAGTTTGAAAATGGACGCGAAACAGGGAGGTACAGACAGGTATGAACGGCAAATATATGGCATATGTAGGTTCCTATTCCTATACCGGAAAAGCAAAGGGAATCACGGTATATGATGTAGATGTGGAGAACGGTGTATTTAAGGAGCGTTGTGAAATGGAAGTGGACAACTCTTCCTATGTGATTGCCAGCAGCGACGGCAAGACCCTGTATTCGATTGCGGATGAGGGCGTGGTATCGTTCCGCATCCTGCAGAACGGAAGCCTGGCCAGGTTAAACAGTTCACCTATACGCGGCATGAGGGGCTGCCATCTGTGCACCGACATGGAGGATAAATATGTGTTCGTGTCCGGTTACCATGACGGCAAGACCACGGTCCTGAGCCTGAATAAGGACGGCTCCGTTGGGGAGATTGTGGACGAGGTGTACCACAAGGGTTATGGCAGCGTGGCAGAGCGCAATTTCCGCTCCCATATTACCTGTACCAGAAGGATGCCTGACGGCAGATATGTCCTTTCCGTTGACAACGGAACAGACCAGGTAAAGGTATACCGGTTCAATGAGAAGGATAAGAACCTGGTCCAGGTGGATGCCATCCACTGCGACCTGGAGTCCGCGCCAAGACATTTCCGCTACAGCTCGGACGGCCGTTTCATCTACCTGATGCACGAACTTCAGAATGTAATTAATGTATATTCCTATGAAACCGGGGACAGGGCGCCGGTCATTGAAAAAATCCAGACCATTTCCACTACCGCCACCAGGAACCCGGGCAACCTGACCGCTGCATGCGCCATGAGGCTGTCGCCGGATGAGAAATATGTATACTGCACCAATGCAGGGGAGAACACGGTAAGCATCTACAGCAGGGACGAAGAGTCAGGACTCCTCACCATGATCTGCTGTCTGCCGGTAAGCGGCGAGTATCCCAAGGATGTGGCCATCTTCCCGGACAACAGGCATATTGCATCCATCAACCATGACAGCGGTAGCATCAGCTTCTTCAAGGTGGATTATGAGAAGGGGCTTCTTGTGATGTGCGGGCGCAGCCTTCATGTGAACCAGCCCAACTGCTGTGCCATTGCCAGGATTGGAAGGTAGGCGCATATGGCAGGATCCACATTCGGGACAATATTAAGGGTATCTGCCTGGGGAGAATCCCATGGAAAGGGAGTGGGTGTGGTTGTGGACGGATGTCCGGCCGGCCTTCCCCTTGACGAGGCGGATATCCAGGCATATTTAAACAGAAGAAAACCAGGACAGAGCAGATTCACCACGGCCCGGCAGGAAGGGGACGTGGTGGAAATCCTCTCAGGGGTGTTTGAGGGCAGGACCACCGGTACTCCCATTGCCCTGGAGGTGCGCAACACGGACCAGCGTTCCCATGATTACGGGAATATCATGGATGTATACCGTCCGGGCCATGCGGATTATACCTTTGACGGGAAGTATGGGTTCCGGGACTACCGCGGCGGCGGCCGTTCATCTGGGCGTGAGACCACGGCGCGGGTGGCTGCGGGCGCCATTGCCTGCAGGCTCCTTGAAAGCCTGGGCATCACGGTGAGGGCGTATACAAGGTCTGTGGGCCATATTGAGATTGATTCCGGTTCCTTTCGGATGGAGGAGATGTGGAATAACCGTCTCTACATGCCGGATGCGGAGGCTGCCAGGAGGGCGGAGGCTTATCTGGAGGAAATGATGGCGAGGAAGGACTCCTGCGGAGGCGTGGTGGAGTGCGTGATCCGCGGCATGCCTGTGGGCGTTGGGGAGCCGGTATTTGATAAGCTGGATGCCTGCCTGGCAAAGGCCATGCTGTCCATCGGGGCAGTGAAGGGCTTTGAAATCGGGGATGGCTTTGAGGCGGCCAGGTCCCTTGGATCCGCCAACAACGACGGATTCAGGATGAGCCGTGAATCAGAGGACCAGGGCCTGCTCTTTAAGGACAGGATAGTCAAATCCAGCAACCATGCAGGCGGGACCCTGGGCGGAATCAGCGATGGAAGCGATATTGTACTGCGGGCGGCATTTAAACCCACCCCATCCATTGCCCAGCGCCAGCACACAGTTACCAGGAACGGTGAGGAGACAGATATAGAGATAAAGGGACGCCACGATCCCATCATTGTCCCCCGGGCAGTGGTGGTGGTGGAAGCCATGGCCGCACTGACGGCAGCCGACCTGCTGCTGCTGTCCATGACATCCAGGCTGGACCGGATTCAGGAGTTTTTTGGAAGATAGACGGCCTGCGGAGGGGATGGATATACAAACATAAAATGATATTGGATGATAGATAGGAGAGAATTATGAAAATCGCAATCGGTAACGACCATACAGCAATTGAAATGAAGGAAATCATCAAGGAATTCGTGGAGGGTAAGGGATATGAGGTCATTGACCTGGGAACCAACTCCACCGAGAGCTGTGACTATCCCGTATACGGTGAGAAGGTAGGACGCGCGGTTGCCGGTGGGGAAGCCGACCTGGGAATCGCAATCTGCGGAACCGGTGTGGGAATCTCGCTGGCAGCCAACAAGGTAAAGGGAATCCGCGCATGTGTGTGCAGTGAACCGTATACGGCCAAGCTTTCCAGGATGCACAACAATTCCAACGTGCTGGCTTTTGGCGCCAGGGTGGTGGGAAGCGAGCTTGCCAAGATGATTACCGAGGCATGGCTGGACGCTGAATTTGAGGGCGGAAGGCATGAGCGCAGGGTGAATATGATTATGGATATTGAGAATTCATAGGGATTGGAAGAAGGTTGTAGTGGGGGCAGGAAATGCCCCCACTAAATACGGAATAAAATAAAGTGCTGCCGCACCTGATTTTAAATCTGGCGCGGCAGCACTTTCTGCACTTATGCATATGAATTAATAATTCTCAACTTTCCTCTCAAAGTAAGCCTTTGGATGGGCACAGCATGGACATACCTCAGGAGCCTCGTCGCCTTCGTGGATGTAACCGCAGTTCCTGCACTTCCAGCCTAAAGGAGCGTCGCCCTTGAAGGTCTTGTCATTCTTAAGGCTCTCTAACAGCAGATTGTATCTTCTCTCATGGGCAGCCTCAACCTTTGCAACCAGTTCAAACTTAACAGCAAGCTCTTCAAAGCCCTCTTCCCGTGCCTCACGTGCCATGCGTGCATACATGTCGGTCCACTCGTAATTCTCACCGGCAGCAGCATCAGCCAGGTTCTCTTCCGGGGTTCCGATCCCGTGAAGTTCCTTGAACCACATCTTGGCATGCTCCTTCTCCTGGTCAGCGGTTTCCAGGTATAAAGCCGACATCTGCTCGTAACCAGCTTTCTTGGCTGCAGATGCATAATATGTATACTTGTTACGTGCCTGTGATTCTCCTGAAAATGCGTCCTTTAAGTTCTGTTCGGTTTTAGTTCCTGCATATTTTGATGCCATAATTGTACCTCACCTTTCTCATTAGAATAGTATATTGCTGTTTCTTCCTGCTAATTCTTATTGTAACGTTTAATTTCAAATATTTCAATCCATATTTTAACAATACTTAGTTTGTAACCCTTGGTTTATAACCTTCCGTAAGAGTGCAGGCAGTCTTGGGGGGACTGCCTGCATGTAAAAGGAGGGTTCTATTGATTATGCTAAATGATTAGCCGAAATATCTTTCTAACAGTCCTGCAAATGCCTTGCCATGGCGGGCCTCGTCCTTAGCCATCTCGTGGACCGTGTCATGGATTGCATCCAGGTTCAGGGCCTTGGCCCTCTTAGCCAGGTCGAACTTACCGGCAGTAGCGCCGTTCTCAGCAGCAACCCTCATCTCCAGGTTCTTCTTGGTGGAGTTTGTGACAACCTCGCCTAACAGCTCAGCAAACTTAGCTGCGTGTTCAGCTTCCTCATATGCGGCCTTGGCCCAGTACATGCCAATCTCAGGATAACCTTCCCTGTGGGCAACCCTTGACATGGCCAGGTACATACCTACCTCAGAGCACTCGCCCTCGAAGTTAGCCCTTAAATCCATCATAATATCTTCAGGGGAACCCTGTGCAACACCAACCTCATGCTCACATGCCCATGCCATCTTGTCAGCTTCCTGCTCTTTGAATTTGGATGCCGGAACACCGCACTGTGGACATTTCTCAGGTGCATTCTCGCCTTCATAAACATAACCGCATACTGTACATACCCATTTCTTCATAACTTATATTCTCCTTTTTCCATTTTGATTTATGTGTTTTAATTAATAATAGTAATTGTTACTGATATTAATATAATACATTTGTAGTGAAATGTCAATAGTATTTTAGGATTTTTTTAAACAGTATCCATTCCTATTGTAACAGTTCAGACAGCCATAGGAATTCCCTCATTTAATACACCGTTCATCTTATGGCTGGTATGCCGTTCATCAAGGCAATAATACCTTGAAAAATACTTAATCCCATTCATTTATGGTTTCAATCAAACGTATGATGTTACAATATATCTGCCGGCCAGTTTCTGTGAGGAATCCGTCTGCCATTCTCTGGCGGTTTTTGCAGATCTGAGGGTCTTTTTCTGAATGGTTACTTTTCATACCCCCAACTAAAGAGAATTTAAATTTCTATTTCATTAACCGGGAAACTGTGATAAGATTAAAATTCACATGTTCCGAACAGAATAACGACAACGATGAACCGCATGCTTTTGGGCCGATTCACCGCGTACAATAAAAAGAAAGAAGAAAATACAAGATGAATTTTGATGAATTACAGTTATCTCCGCTACTCTTAAAAGCCCTGGATCAAAAAGGATATACCAAACCATCCCCTATCCAGGAGCAGGCAATCCCATATGTACTGAATGGCCAGGATCTTCTGGGCTGCGCCCAGACAGGAACCGGGAAGACAGCGGCATTTGCCCTGCCAATCATACAAAACCTGATGGAGCGTCCCAAAAACAGGCAGAAGAAGAAGCCCATCCGCTCCCTGATTCTGACGCCCACAAGGGAGCTGGCGCTGCAGATCCATGAAAATATAGAGGAGTATGGAGCCAGCACTCCCATCAACAGCGCAGTCATCTTCGGCGGCGTTTCCGCCAAACCCCAGATCCAGTCCCTGCGCCGCGGCATTGATATCCTGGTGGCCACCCCCGGACGGCTGCTGGATTTAATCGGCCAGCATGAAATAGATCTGTCCTTTGTGGAAATCTTTGTGCTGGACGAGGCCGACCGCATGCTGGACATGGGGTTCATCCACGATGTAAAGCGTGTAATTACCCTGTTGCCGAAGAAGCGCCAGACCCTGCTGTTCTCCGCCACCATGCCGGATGAAATCCAGACCCTGGCCGCGAAGCTGCTGCACAACCCAGTCAAGGTGGAGGTAACCCCAGTCTCCTCCACCGTGGATTTGATTGAAACCGCCCTCTACTATGTGGATAAGGCTAACAAATGGCCCCTGCTTGTGCATCTGCTGAAACACGAGGATGTGTCCTCCACCCTGGTATTCACCCGTACCAAGCACGGCGCGGACCGGGGGGCCAAATATCTGAATAAATCCGGCATAACTGCCGCCGCCATCCACGGGGACAAATCCCAGGGCGCCAGACAGACCGCCCTCAGCAATTTTAAATCGGGCCGTCTCCGTGTCCTTGTTGCCACGGATATAGCCGCCAGGGGCATTGATATCGAGGAACTGTCCTGCGTCATCAATTTCGACCTGCCCAATATCCCTGAGACCTATGTCCACAGAATCGGCCGTACAGGGCGCGCCGGGCTGGGAGGACGGGCGCTTTCCTTCAGCGACATTGAGGAAAAGGCATATGTGAAGGATATCGAGAAGCTGACCGGCAAGACCATTCAGGTAATCGGGGATCACCCCTATCCCATGAAAATCTTTGAGATTGCGCCTAAGGAGGAAAGGAATTCCAGGCAGGCGAAGGGGCCAGGAAAGGGCGCGGATTCCAGACGGGCCAAGGATTCCAGACGGGCCAAGGATTCCAGAAGGACCAAGGATTCCAGAACGGCCGCGGACTCCAGACGGGCCGCCGCCTCCAGAAAACAAACAAGCGCTGAAAAACCGGTCCTCACCCAGAGCCAGCCAGCCCCACAGAAGACAAGGCCTTCCGGCAAGCGCCCCCATGCCCCCGCCCCGCTTCCAAGGAGAAGCAGCCAAATGGCAATCCGGACGCTGCATTCCAAATAAATTCAACCCAAGCCGTTCACCACATACAACAAAGGGGCTGTCGGTTAATACCGATTTTTAACCCTTGACATTTAAGGAGGAGATACCTCTGTAGAATCCAGGCTTTTGCAAAGCCTTGAACCTCTACAGAGGTATCTCTTTTTCTGGATTTATTTTAGGGCAATTCCAGGGGCAGCTGGACTTATATAAGCCACATCTGCCCCTTCTGCTTGGAACTATCTATTTCCCCACAGCCCCGTTCTGCCGTCTTATGGATTATCATGTTGAACACAGGGGATGTCAATTACCGTCTGTCAATTATTTTGTCAATCAGGCCATACTCCACGGCTTCCCTGGCAGACATATAATAATCCCGCTCAGTATCAGCGGCAACCTGCTCAATGCTTTTCCCTGTATTGTCTGCCAGGATGTGGTTCAGGCGCTGTCTGCTTTTAATCATATGGTCTGATATGATTTTGATATCACTGGCCTGGCCCTGTATGCCGCTGCCATGGATGGCCGGCTGGTGAATCATGATTTCAGCATTGGGCAGGGCCAGACGTTTTCCTTTTGTACCGCCCGCCAGCAGGAAAGCGCCGAAGCTGGCGGCAAGTCCGATGCATATGGTGGACACGTCACACCGGATGAACTGCATGGTATCGTAGATGGCAAACCCTGCCGTGACCGATCCGCCGGGGCTGTTGATATAGAGCTGGATGTCTTTTTCCGGGTCCTGGGCCTCAAGGAATAGCATTTGGGCCGTAATCAGGCCGGCTGAGACATCGCTGACTTCCTCGCCGAGGAATATGATACGGTCTGACAGCAGTCTTGAGAAGATATCATAGCTCCGCTCCCCGCGGCTGGTCTGTTCGATAACATATGGTATTGTACTCATGCCGCCATTTTACCTCCACATATGCCGCCGCGCCGTGGGATGCAATGCATGGAACGCAAGGCGGCAGTGGCAGCCGGACTGCCAAGCCTGATTCTGGGGAGCCTGGGGACAAATACGCCATTCTTTCTGTATGTCTGGGGCGTGCACAGATAAAACTGGCTGAATGCAAGGGTAAATGCCTGTTGGGAACCGTAGCGGGCCTCGTAAGCTATTTCTACAATCGGTTTATCGGTTTCTGCCAGCTTCCTGGCCGCCAGGGTCAGCCTCCGGCCCTGTATATATTTGTATATCGTATATCCTGTATTATCTGCAAATACCCGGGCAATATAGAATTTAGAGTAATTGAGTTCCTTTGCAATCTTATCAAGGGGTATATCCTCTTCCAGATGATTCTCGATGTAGTCTGCTATCTTTTCAACAACGGTCTGATTCGTCATATGGGACATTCCTTTCTGCGCAGATGGCGGGTATGGATTTTCAGACATCCCCGTTATTTCTGCATATATTTTTAGTATAGCATGGATTGCGGAAGGCGTCTTAATAGAAATTGCCCTGATTTGCAGATTATCTGCGGGGGAGTGGCGGGATGCATAGCTGGCGGAAAGCAATTATCAGGTATATCCTTAGGTCCGATGCGTTTTAACGGTAAAAAACGGAAAAAAGCGGAAAAAAATCCGGTGCCGGGAGCATCAAATCATGCCCCGGACACCGGATGATTCCTGTTACATATTAATTTGAATGCTAAAATTAACCGAAGTATCTCTCTAACAGACCTGCGAATGCCTTGCCGTGACGGGCCTCGTCCTTTGCCATCTCATGGACCGTGTCATGGATTGCATCCAGGTTCAGGGCCTTGGCCCTCTTAGCCAGGTCGAACTTACCGGCAGTAGCGCCGTTCTCAGCAGCAACCCTCATCTCCAGGTTCTTCTTGGTGGAGTTTGTGACAACCTCGCCTAACAGCTCAGCAAACTTAGCTGCGTGTTCAGCTTCCTCATATGCGGCCTTGGCCCAGTACATGCCAATCTCAGGATAACCTTCCCTGTGGGCAACCCTTGACATGGCCAGGTACATACCTACCTCAGAGCACTCGCCCTCGAAGTTAGCCCTTAAATCCATCATAATATCTTCAGGGGAACCCTGTGCAACACCAACCTCATGCTCACATGCCCATGCCATCTTGTCAGCTTCCTGCTCTTTGAATTTGGATGCCGGAACACCGCACTGTGGACATTTCTCAGGTGCATTCTCGCCTTCATAAACATAACCGCATACTGTACATACCCATTTCTTCATAATCAATATTCTCCTTTTCCTTTATCTATATTTTATTTAATTAATAATAGTAATTGTTACTGATATTAATATAATACAAGGGGGAGAAAATGTCAAGAATATTTTTAAAGTTTTTTATAAAAAAGCGGAAAGAAAAATTACTATAAAAAGAGTTATGATCAGTAATATGAAGTTATGACACGAAGGGAGTTGTTTGACATATCTGTGCGCTGATATTAGAATGGAACATGTTAAGCTATGTCCGTTTATCTTTGGCGGGGAAGAGAAAGCTGTTTTAGTTGATACAGGACTAGTACTCCATCCAGCCAGAAACCGTACTGCCAGCACTGCCTATTTTGCCATCTGCCGCGTTGTCGTCAGTCAGCGGAGGACCCACTCCGCTTCCCTCCTCCGCCTTGCAGGCTGACAAAATATTCAGCACTGGCAGTACGGTTTCTGGCTGGATGGAGTACTAGGGATTGCATGGATTTAGGAGACAGGACGCTGAAGGTCATCCATACTCCCGGACATTCGCCGGGGCATCATCAGTTATATGATATTTAGGTGTAAATTGGCTGGCCGCTCCATCTGTGGAGCGGCCACGCGCCTTTGCAGTTTCTGGATGCGGGGAATATTTACTGATACAAAAAATACGTTCCCTCATCCATATTCCCTGATTCCAGATCTGCCAGGAACTGTCCCAGCAGTGTGCTGAATTCCCCGGCTTTTATCCCGTCCATATGTCCGTCATAGTCCCAATACCCTTCCATGGAGCGGTCCATCAGCTCTGGTTTCAAGTAATTGAAATTATAATATGCAAGCCCCCAGCCGTTCATGAGCTTAGTAAAATACTCATGGGATTGGAGATAGGATTGGCCGAACTGGTTTAAGGTGTCCTGGGGAACCGGGGTGGTGATTACAGTGAGCCGGATTCCATTTTCACGGCAGTACCGTGCAATCCTGCCAAAATACCGGGCCGCCTTTTCTTTTACCATGGTTTCATCCCAGGGGATGTTGTTATAAGTGCCTTTGTCCTCCCCGGGCACACGGTCCCGGTAGATAAATCCCCGTCCGCCGTAATGCCCCACCGGGATATCCAGGATGGACGGGTCATAATCTTTATAGGCTGCGCTTTGTTTTTTCCTTATATTCTCCGGTATCTGTGCGTACAGGTTCCTGTAATAACTCCAGGGGGCCAGGGCAGACCGGAAATCCAGGCCGGTTATCTTATCCATGAAATAGGAGGATTTTGCCTTTGATACCGGGAAGTCCTGATAAAAGAATATCTGTGTGGAGCCGTTTCGCTGTTCATTCATCCAATAGGATGGGTCCAGTTCGTATACCACTTGGGAAGGGGACTGGGTTTCGCAGGCCAGCTTTAAAAGATAATACATATCATTCGGATAGGCATCCGCCATGCACAGGCTTACGGAGCTGGTTCCGGTGGCCTGGTCAACCGCGGCAGGGTCAATCCCGTACTGTCCATGGGAGGTGCCGATGAAAATGGTATCATACTGCTGCCCGTTCCTCAGATTGTGAAGGTTAATCCTTACGGAGCTGGGAGGGATAAGGGCATAATTAAGCAGCATGGTGATGCACACGCACAGGGCAAGGAACAAAAATGCCCGGAACATTGCCCGGAACGTACAGGAGCGGGATGCGGGATCCTTAGAACTGTGCATAAATAAAACCTCCTCCCGTCAGATTGATCTGTCCCAGAAGCGGGATTGCAAAAAGCAGCATCAGATATATGCCCCATCTGGCTGCCAGGGGCTTTTTGGCGAGGGAACAGCGGATTTCCACATGATTTTCCTGAAGGAGGCTGACCATGAATAATACCCCGCATGCCAGTATCAGGGCCAGATAATCTTTTTTATCCAGACCCAGCCTCATCAGGGTTCCGTCCGTAAGGGCGGAGAAGGAGAAGCCTGTTACCGTGTTCTTCATCATGATAAAGGACGCCTTAAGGTCCTGGGCCATGTCAAAGTACCAGCTTATATTGACCAGAAGGAAGGTCCTTGCAATCTGGACCAGGCCCCAGGCTTTGGATTTTGTGGGGATGTGGAGTGCCAGGGCCGTCTTCTGGTACAGAAGGGCGGACAGGTTGCCCGCGGCAATGATGACTCCGTTATACAGGCCGTAAACAATATATTTCCAGGCTGGCCCATGCCATACGCCGACCAGGAAAAACACCAGCAGGTTAGCGATACACACCGGAAGCACCCGTCCGGCATGCCTGCCGAGATTCTTCTTGCAGTATTTACTAAAACGGTTCATTCCCTTGGACAGGGAAAATGGATAGAACACATAGTCCTTCATCCAGGTGCCCAGGGTAATATGCCAGCGGTGCCAGAAGTCAGAGATGGAACGCGCAAAATAAGGCCGTTTGAAATTCTGGTCCAGGGAAATGCCGAAGCATTCAGCCGCCCCCATCACCACGTCCATGCCGCCGGAAAAGTCGCCGTACAGCTGGATGGAATAGCACAGGACCCCCATGATGACCGCAATTCCTGTATAGGCTTCATAATTGCCAAACACCTCATTCACCACAACCGCGGCCCGGTCCGCTATGACAATTTTTTTAAAGTAGCCCCAAAGCATCAGCTGCAGGCCCCGTTCAACACGTTCCAGGCTGAATTTCCTCTGGCTGAACAGCTGGGATGCCAGACGGTCATAACGCCCGATTGGCCCCTGAAGGATTTGCGGAAAAAATGATACGAACAGGGCAAAACGGAACAGATTGTGGTCAGGAGCATATTTTCCCCTGTATACATCAATCAGATAACCCATGGACTGGAAGGTATAAAAGGAAATGCCAAGGGGCAGTATCAGTTTCCCCAAGGCAAAATCAGTCCCAAACAGCTGGTTGATGTTCCCCACTGCAAAATTCCTGTATTTGAGCACGGCCAGAATACCGAAGTTTATGAGGAGGGCGGCAGCTGCAATCCACTTCTTGTTTCGTTTGAAACGTGCCTTTACTGCTTTTTTCTGTTCTGGCGTTAACGGGGATGTTGATGTTGTTGCCGCGCTGGAAGGAACAGGGGGAGGGATTGTCTGCTTTTCTGGCTGAGTATCAGGATTCCAGGTTGTCTGGCTGTTAAGTCCCCCAGTTGTCTGGCCGTTAAGTTTCCCGGCTGTCTGACCGTTAAGTTCCCTGTCCATCTTCCCGTCCATATATTCCAAAATCAGGCCGGCGAGGAATGTGGTGATTGTCGTGGCCAGGATGAATACAACGGCCGTTGTCCCCGAAGCCAGGTAAAAAATGTAGCTGAAAAGAAGAAGCCACACCCATTGCAGCCGTTTAGGGATTACATAATATCCCAGGATGGCAACGGACAGGAACAGCAGGAAGTTCATTGAAAGAAAAGACATCATGCCCTCCCTTGTTAATTATCCCTGAGACGTTCAACCATGTTCCAGAGGGCCTGGGCGGAATTAAAATTATCCGGCACAATATCCACAGGCGATATTTCAATCTCAAATGCGTCATTTAATTCACTGACAATAGAGAGGATGTCGAAGGAATCCAGATATCCCTCATCAATCAGCCCGGTGCAGGTCTTAAAGTCAATAGTTGGTTTGATATCTTCTAAAATTTCTAATAATTCGTTCATTATGGATTCTCCTTTTTTATACAATCTTCAAAATATTGAATGCTGCCGTCATTGAATGGGCTGGTGGGGAGCGCGCCCCGGACCAGCTTAAGTCCGGCGTCCTTTTCATAGGTCAGGACAGCCGGCAGCCTGCGGCTTAAGAACAGATAAATTCCTTCCGTCACTGCGTATGCCCCAATCCGGTCAAATACCAGCATATCCCCGGTCTTTAAGCCGGGCAGGGGAAGGTTCTTGACCAGCATGTCCCCGGATGTACAGAGGGAACCGCATACCGTCCACTGAGAATCCCCGCCGGGGGGCTGGACATCAGGCATGCCGGGGGAAAGGGGGTGGGGAAGGAAGCGGATGGCCGGGATTTTCATGGCCATGGCCTGTCCGTAATAATTCACATGATTAATACCGCCGTCCACGATACAGTAATTCTGCCCCTGGTTCTGCTTGGTATCCACTACCCGGGTCACATAACTGCCGCAGGGCGCGGCCAGGAAGCGGCCTGCTTCCAGGGAGATGCGTCCCTTGAACGCCATGGCGTCAAGGGCTTCCCTGAAATCTGCCAGCATGGCATCCTCGTCCACCGGGGATTCCCCCTCAAAGTAAGGTATATGGAAACCCGGTCCATATTCCAGTTCACGGATTTCGTATTGCAGTTCGTTCCGTATCCGTTCCAGAAGGGCGTCCAGCTGTTCCAGTTCCTTTCGAATCTTGCCGGCCTGCTTTTTCTGGGTTCCTGAGTAGTACTGGAGTCCGGTAAAATGCAGATGGGTATAGCTGCTTCGTTTTTTGATTATGGAGAGGATTGTCTCCTCATCCATGCCAAACTGGTTTCCGCTGGTCAGACGCAGCAGGACACGCAGCGGATTTCCCTGTGTCTTGGCAGCGCAGGATTCCAACAGGTCCAGCTGGCTTAGGGACTCGGCGGTATAGGCGGCAGGGCCGGGAGTCCCGGCAGGGCCAGACAATGCGTCGGCGCCAGACCTTCCGGCAGGGCCAGATATTCCGGCGTCGCCCACAACCTCCCGGACATGGGCCGCCTCCTTATTAACGCCGGAGAGTACGATTTTCTCCAGGGGCACACCGGCCCTCCGGCATATGGCATATTCGCCGGGGGAGCACACCTCCAGGCCGTCCGCTTCCTGGGCGGCTGTCCTGGTAAAGAAAGGATTGGCCTTCATGGCATATAATATTTTAATATCCTGCCCAAGAACCTCCTTCATATGGCGGATGCGCCGGGCGAATGCGTCAAGGTCAAACACATAGGCGGGCGTTCCCTGGGTACGGGCGGCCTGACGCAGGATCTGTATGTCCATATTATCCATAATATCCATCTTACCCATAAAGCCTCCTTAATGCCTGGCGGTCAACCTTGCCGTTTTTAGTAAGGGGAAGGGCGGGCAGGTTCATGTAACGGTTGGGAAACATGTACCGCGGAAGGAGATGTTCCAGGCCTGCAGCAATCATTTTCTTATCCGCGTCCCCTTCGTAGAAGGCCGCAATCTTGTTTTTCTCTTCCAGGAATATGCAGACAGCCCGTCCCACCCCGCTGACGGTCTCAAGAGCGGCCTCAATCTCGCCCAGTTCAATCCTGTGGCCCATGTGCTTTATCTGGAAATCCCTGCGGGCATGGTAATATAACAGCCCATCTTCTCCGTAGTACGCCATGTCGCCGGTGCGGTAAATGGTTTCAGGATAATCCTGGTTCAGGGGATTCTGGACAAATGAAACCCCGGTTTTCTCCTTGTCCCTGTAATATCCAAGGGCCAGCGCGGTTCCTGACACGCACAGCTCCCCGCAGGTGCCCGGTGCGGTAATAAGGCGGTCATCCTCATCCAGGAGGAATACCTTTTCATTGGGAAACGGAAGCCCGATAGGAATAGGGCTTCCCGGCTCAAAGTCCCGGTCCACCACATAGTAGGTGCAGTTACAGGTGATTTCCGTGGGGCCGTACAGGTTTACGAACATGGCGCCCGGAAGGTGGCTGCGCCAGGCGTTCAGATGTTTCACAGGCATGACCTCTCCGCTGAACAGGATTTTGTCCAGGTGTTCAGGCACGCGGTAGGTGAAGCCGTTCAGCGTGGTGATGATGCACAGGGCAGAGACCGCCCATATGGCTGTGGTTATCTTCCTGTCGCAGAGATAGTCCAGTAGTCCTGTGGGGATAGAAAACAGGCGTTTTGGTATGATTTCCATGGAAGCCCCTGTTTTCAGGGTTGAATAAATATCCTTCACGGAAACATCAAAATCAAATGGCGCCTGGTTGCCGATCACATCCCTGGAGGTAATATGGAACATTTCTGTAAAATGCTCCATAAAGTCGATGACAGAACGGTGTCCCACCACCACGCCCTTTGGGGCGCCGGTGGAGCCTGAAGTAAAGATTCCGTACAGCGGGTCCGTATCCATGGCCTGCCCGCGTATGGAGGCAAGGAGCAAAGGGTCCTGTGCATCGCTGCCAAGGGACAGAAGCATCCCCATATCAAGGATTTCCCCGGCAAAGGAGATGGGACCTGCCTCTTTCAGGCTGGGGCTGTCGGCAATCATGATATCTGCCTGTAAGGTGTCCAGGATGCGGTTCAGCCGCTTTGCCGGCTGCCCGGCATCCAGATAAATATAAAAACAGCCAGCATGGACAATCCCCATAAAGGCTCCCAATGTATAAGCGTTCTTTTCTGTCATGACGGGAATAGGCCGTCTTGGGCCGGTTTTCCTGCCAAGAAAGCTTCCAATCCGTCTGGACAGGGACAGAAGCTCTTTGTAGGTCAGGGCTGCATGTTCATCGGAAAAGGCCGGTTTATCAGGATATGCTTTTTCCGAAGCCTCAAGATAGCACAGAATATTTTGTATCAATGATAAGACCTCCGGTCCGTATGGATTTTTGTGCTTAGTCTAGCACAGAAGGGGAGCAGTTTCAAGGGAATTATTTCTGAAGATTCTATGACGATGGATACAGTATGGGGGTGTGGTGACTCAGTGGTAATCAGGAAGCTGCTTTGCTTATGCACATAAAAAGGGATGCCGCAAACCAATCCCCATTGGTCTTACAGCATCCCCTGAAATGTCTAACAATCCTAATGATTAACCGAAGTATCTCTCTAACAGACCTGCAAATGCCTTACCGTGGCGGGCCTCATCCTTAGCCATCTCATGAACCGTGTCATGGATTGCATCCAGGTTCAGGGCCTTGGCCCTCTTAGCCAGGTCAAACTTACCGGCAGTTGCGCCGTTCTCAGCAGCAACCCTCATCTCCAGGTTCTTCTTGGTGGAGTTTGTGACAACCTCGCCTAACAGCTCAGCAAACTTAGCTGCGTGTTCAGCTTCCTCATATGCGGCCTTGGCCCAGTACATGCCAATCTCAGGATAACCTTCCCTGTGGGCAACCCTTGACATGGCCAGGTACATACCTACCTCAGAGCACTCGCCCTCGAAGTTAGCCCTTAAATCCATCATAATATCTTCAGGGGAACCCTGTGCAACACCAACCTCATGCTCACATGCCCATGCCATCTTGTCAGCTTCCTGCTCTTTGAATTTGGATGCCGGAACACCGCACTGTGGACATTTCTCAGGTGCATTCTCGCCTTCATAAACATAACCGCATACTGTACATACCCATTTCTTCATAATCAATATTCTCCTTTTCCTTTTATGGATTTCATTTTTATGTTCCGGACATCAGGTGCCCGGAACGGATCATTTACTGGTTATCAATAATAGTAATCATTACTGATATTGATAATATAAATCATTTAAGCCGGTTTGTCAATACCTTTATCAACTTTTTTTCCCAAACAATTCTTGCAGCGGCCATAGAACAGCACATAGTGGCTGTCAATGATACCCGGGGCGCAGCTTTGGGCATCCTGGTTCAGTTCCTCAAGGGCCCCAAGATCCATGTCGTAAACCTGGCTGCATTCAGTACACACAAAATGATAATGCTGTCGGGTGTCCCCATCAAAATGATCGGCGCCGTCCCCGCAGGTCAGCTTCCTTATCTCTCCGGTTTCAACCAACAGGTTCAGGTTACGATAGACTGTTCCCAGGCTGATGTTGGGAAATTCTTCACGGATGCTGGCGTATAGGGCGTCTGCCGTAGGATGGTCATGTCGGTTCATCAGACTGGCTTTGATGGATTCCCTCTGACGGCTATACTTTAAAGTTTTCATAGCATCTCCTTCTATAGAATATGATAATAATAACAGTTACTATTTATATTCTAGCAGATATCATATCCCATGTCAAGGCGCTTTGCGGATTTATGGATTATGTCAAGGCGCTTTACGGATTATATGTTTTATGCATGGTACGCCTTGGCCTGCGGGTTCAGGCCTCCTTCTGCGATCCGTCCTCCGCCGGATAAGCGATATGCTCCCGGGCAATCCGTATGAACTCCCGGGTGGCCCTGGACATATAACGTCCCTTGTGGTAACCGATACCAAGGACGCCGTGGGCCCTGGAGTAGTTAAGGGAATAGAGGTTCAGCCTGGAGTGCTCCAGCAGGGCCTGGCGCGGGGAACTGGCGGACTGGTCCGTGGCCATGAACATCTTGGGATAGAATGTGACTCCCATGCCTTTGCGGCATAAGGCGAGGACGGTTTCAATGTTCTCTGTCTCAAGCACTACCCTGGGGCTCATCTGGGCATCCTCAAATATCTCGTCTGCAATGGTGCGGACCCGGTTGCCCTTTTTTAACAGGACAAAAGGACACTGCTCCAGGAGACGGATATCCGTGGAGGAGGAAAGAGAATGCCTGATATCATCCAATTGGCCCGGATAAGCTTTTTCTATTACCTCATCCGGCACAACCATAAGGATTTCCTCGCCGCAGATAGGCACGGTTTCCACATTTTCCACTGTAAACGGCAGCAGGTCTATCATCAGGTCAATGCTGCCGTGAAGCAGGTTTGAGGCCAGCTGGCTTGAATTGCCCTCCACCAGGTTAAGCTCAATGCCCGGGAACCGGGCCTGGTAGGTTGGCAGGATCTCCGGCAGGATCACACGTCCGCGGGTATGGGACACGCCGATGGAGAGCTGGCCCGTGGAGAAATCCTTGATATCGGCAATTTCCTTATATGTCTCGTCCCTCAGGTTTAAAAGATCCCTGGCCCTGGCTTTTAAGGAATGGCCCGCATAGGTCAGGGTGAGGGGGGAGGTCCGGTTAAACAGCACCACGTCAAATTCTTTTTCCAGGTTGGAGATGTGGTTGCTCAGGGATTGCTGTGAAATAAACAGTTTTTTGGCTGCCCTGGTAAAATTCAGTTCTTCCGCCGCCACCAGGAAATACTCCAGATTCAGGAAGTTAATCATCACTTGGTCCCTCCTGCAGCAGCTGCGGCCGCGGTGCCCCCGTATCCCTGGGAAGCTGGCCGCATCTTGCGCCCTCGGGCTGGGCCAGGATGGCATTCAGGCGGGGGATGTAGGCGGACAGAAGTTCAAGGGATGTATTGACCACCAGTTCCTGCGGGAAGTCCAGTTCCTCAAGCAGGGCATAGGCAGATGCATGGTTTCCGGAATCAGCTTCACAGTGGGCATCGCTGTTGACAATCACAGGCGTGCGGTAATGCCTGCACAGTTCCAGCATTTTCACATAGTTTTCCCGTACGCCCTGTCGGTAGCTTAAGGGGGTCAGGGAGCTGTTGTTGACTTCCAAAAGCTTGTGGTGTTCCCTGGCAGCCGCTGTCAGCGTGTCATAATCAATGGGAAAGCGGCTGTCATCCGGATGTCCGATGATGTGGATGGCCGGATTCTTCATGGCGCCCAGGTATGCATCGGTGTTCTGGGAAGCAGTGCCGCTTTTTATACAGGGCTGATGGAGGCTGGCAATGGAATAATCCAGCTTCTCCAGAAGATCCTGGTCCAGATCCACATTACCCTCAAAACCCATGATGTTCAGTTCCACCCCCATCAGGAGCTTCATGCCGTACAGGGTGCGGGGAAGGACTTTAAAGTTAATGAAATGGTAATAATGGGAGCTGCCGGGCATGGCAGGGGCATGGTCGGAGCTGCCGAAGATCCGTATGCCCCGCCCTGAGGCGGATGCGGCCATCTCGTAAAGTGAGTTATAGGCATGCCCACTGGCCGTGGTGTGGGTGTGCAGGTCCAATAAATCTATCATGGAACATAGGTCCTTTCTTGCTGAAATTGCGTATATCTGCTGCTGTCTGAATCATATCACATTTTCCTATCAGTGAAAAGTTATAAAAAAAGAATAAAAAACTAAATTTTGGTATATTTTTATAAGAAAACTATAGAAATATTAGGTGGGTTGTTGTTATAATGGAGAGGAAAATATTTTGCTATATATACGGAAGGTGAGGAGACTATTATGAGTGAAGAAATGAACAAGGAATTAGAAACAGAGGTAATTGCCGGAGTGACCGCAGAAGAACCCGTGGAGACCATGGAGGATTTTGCGGCGGAGCTGGAGGCATCCTACAAGACGCTGAACAAGAGGAACATTGAACTGTCTGAAGAAGAAAGCGGCCAGGGCGCCAAGTGGGCCCAGTTTGCTCAGATGATGGAAGATAAGACCGTTGTAAAGGTGAAGATCAATGAGGCTGTCAAGGGCGGCGTGGTCACATCCCTGGAGGAAGTACGCGCATTCATCCCGGCCTCCCAGCTGTCTACAGAGTATGTGGAGAAACTGGAAGACTGGCAGGGCAGGTATGTGGAGTGTGTGATCATCACCGTTGACCCTGAGAAGAAGAGGCTGGTGCTCTCCGGACGCGAGGTGGAACGAGGCAGGAAGGAAGCTGAGAAGCAGGCGCGCATGGAACAGTTCAAGGCCGGCGATGTTGTGGAAGGAACCGTGGACAGCATCAAGCCTTACGGCGCGTTCATCAAGCTGGATGAGGGCGTGGACGGACTGCTGCACATTTCCCAGATCAGCACACAGAGGATTAAGCATCCGGGTGCAGTGCTTACGGAAGGACAGACCGTTAAGGTTAAGATCCTTAACACGGATAACGGCAAGCTGAGCCTGAGCATGAAGGTGCTGGCTGAGCAGACCGCTGACCAGGAAGCCCATGAGACATTTGACTACAAGGAGACCGGATCCGTGTCCACCGGGCTGGGCGACCTGTTAAAGGGGCTGAAGCTCTGATCCGGTATTAACTAGATAAGGAGGGATAGGAATGTCCAATATCCCCAAAACGGATGACCAGGTTGACCAATGGCGTTCAGTCATGTTTTTATATGATTCAGCACTGAAAAAGGTTAATACTAAAATCGAGATACTGAATAACGAATTTGTAAGCCGTTATGACTATAACCCGATTGAACATATCAAATCCCGGCTTAAGACGGCTGAGAGCATTGTAAAGAAACTGAAAAAGGATGGGTATGAGGTATCCATCGAGAATATGATGGAACGGCTCAGCGACATTGCCGGCATACGGATCATCTGTTCCTTTACATCGGATATTTACCAGATTGCGGATATGATAGCTTCCCAGGGGGATGTGACGGTCCTTCATGTGAAGGATTACATCAAGAATCCCAAGCCCAACGGATATAAGAGCTATCACATGGTTGTGACGGTCCCTGTGTACCTGACGGACGGTCCGGTGGAAACCAAGGTGGAGATCCAGATACGTTCGGTTGCCATGGACTTCTGGGCCAGCCTGGAACACAAGATTGCTTACAAGTTCGAGGGCAATGCGCCTGAGAACCTGTTAAAAGAACTGAAGGCCTGTGCGGATATGGTAGATATGCTGGATGCCAAGATGTTCTCACTCAATGAGGCCATCACGGCATTTGCAAAAGAACAGCGCCAGGATGAACTGCAGGGACAGACGGAAGAAGAATATAAGTGAACAGATTGATCAGGGAAACAGATCAGGTGATTAAACTGAACCTGCGCCAGCTGGCAGTATTTGAAGTACTGTTCCGGCTGGTTGCAGGTACATTCTATATCAGGCTGGCAAACCAGCTGCTCAGGTTCTCGTTGCGCATGGCAGGGTACAGTTACCTTACCATGAGTAATATGGGGGCCTTTCTTTGGCGTCCGCTGACCATTGTCTGCGTGGCCGCTATCATTGCCGTGGGCATGGTCCTTATGGTGGTTGAAATCGCGGGCCTTATAACGGCTTACCAGGCATCGGCCTATTCCAGACGGATTGACTCCCTGTCCATCTTAAAGGGCGCCGTGGATAAGGTCTTTGATGAGTGGAAGAAAAGGAACTGGAAGCTGCTTCCCCTGGCTTTTGCTGATTTCCTGATGATGAACAGTTTTTTGCTGCTCCGCCTGCTTACCAGGATAAAACCCGTTAATTTTGTCATGGCGGAGATTGTCCGCGGCCCTGTTACCAGACTGGGCCTGGTGCTGGCAGTGGTGTTACTGATCCTTATCGGCATTCCTACCATGCTGGTGTTTTTTACCTGCATGATAGAGCAGAAGGACTTCCGGGACGGCTTCAGGCGCAGTATGGAGATCCTTGGAAGGAAATGGCCCAGGGCCGTGGGCCTTCTCCTGGCGCTGAACCTGGGGCTTATCCTGTTCCTGGTCCTGCTTCATTCTGTGATCGTGGTGGTATCCGCGGTGGTGGTAACGCTGTTTGTGGACAGCTATGCCGCCATGGCCGTGCTGGCGGCTGTGTGCGCAAGGCTTGAACTGGCGGTGCTGTTTATCGGCACCATTCTGGTATCGGTGGTGGATTTTGGCGCGCTTACCGTTGTCTATTACCAGTTTGAAAGAGGGCATGTCCATGGCCATCCCTGGGATTTTGGGATTTCGGAGGATATGCACCTGGGCGGGATGCACATCAAACGGAAATGGATGCTTACCATTACAGGCGCACTGGCCGGCGCCAGCCTGTTCATGATTTTCGATATGGTGTACAACGGCGTATCCCCGGACTGGTCGGTCCTTGGCCAGACTGAGATAACGGCGCACAGGGGAAGCTCTAAGATGGCGCCGGAGAATACCATGGCAGCCCTGGAGGCGGCCATGGAGGAGATGGCGGATTACAGTGAGATAGATGTGCAGACAACGGCGGACGGCATCGTGGTCTTGTGCCATGACCTGAACCTGAAGCGGGTGGCAGGGGTGGACCGGACCCTGGGCAGCATGACCTATTCCCAGCTGGAGCAGCTGGATGTGGGAAGCCATTTTTCACCGGAGTTCAAAGGGGAGCGGATTCCCGCGCTGAGGGAGGTATTGGAGGCATGCAAGGGCCGGATGAAGCTTAATATTGAGCTTAAGAATATTGGCAATGACACCAGCTTGCCGGAGCAGGTGGCTGCCCTTGTTAAGGAGTATGATATGGAGGACCAGTGTGTCATTACTTCTGTAAAGCTTAAGTACCTGGAACGGGTTAAGGATATGAACCCGGATCTGAGGACCGGATACATACTGGCCGCGGCCTATGGGAACTATTATGAGAGCGGGGATTTTGACTTTATCAGCATACGTTCCAGCTTTGCAGGCCGGCGCCTGGTGGAGGCGGTCCATGAGGATGGCAAGGCAATCCATGTGTGGACCGTGAACAGCAAGACCGAGATGAATCAGATGAAGCTATTGGGAGTGGATAATATCATTACTGATTATCCGGCCCGGGCCAGGGAGATACTTTACAGGGAAGAGGCCACGGAAACCCTGATGGAATACCTGAAAATGATGATACGATGAAAAGGAGACAATGCATATGAGAGCAGTGGTTCAGCGGGTAACCCAGGCCAGCGTGACAGTGGACGGCGAACTCCTGGGAAGGATTGGAAAGGGGTTCATGATACTTCTGGGGGTGGCTGACGGGGATACGGTGCAGGTGGCTGAAAAGATGGCGGACAAAATCTGCCGTTTAAGGATATTTGAGGATGAAAATGGAAAAACTAACCTATCGTTGGCCGATGTGGAAGGGGAGCTTCTGATTATCAGCCAGTTTACCCTGTACGCGGACTGCCGCAAGGGCAACCGCCCAAGCTTTGTCAAGGCAGGCGCGCCCCAGATGGCGGAGTCCCTGTACAAGCGGTTCATGGAACGGTGCAGCCAATATGTGGATGTGGTGGAAAAGGGCCGGTTTGGCGCGGACATGAAGGTGGAGCTTTTAAATGACGGGCCGTTTACCCTGATGCTGGACAGCGAGGAACTGTTCAAATAAATGCAGGGGCCTAAGAGGAGTGATGGTATGGCAAAATTAACAGAGACAGTATTATATTATAATCCGGGCAGGCCCGAGACCATGAAGCATGTGGCAATGATGAAAAGCGTGCTGGTACGCATGGGCATACGGATCCGGAACATTGGCCCGGAGCAGGTGCTGGAGACAGTGGGATATCTGGCCGGCATGGACGGATTCCAGGTACTGGATAAGGCGCCTGAGGGCCAGGAGGCTGCGGGGCTCCCTGTGATTCCCGTGGAAATGATGGTGCTTAAGCAGTTTTCCAACAGGCGGCTGGATGAGCTGTTGATGAACCTAAGAAAAGCCGGGGTGCCAAGGATTGGGCTGAAGGCGGTTCTGACAGAGCATAACAGCACATGGACCTTCTACCATCTGTATGAGGAACTGAAGGAAGAGCATGAGACAATGACAGCGGGAAAAGGACAATGACAGACCCAACCAGGAAAAGGCAGCTGGAGGAACTGGACCAGGTAAAACTGTGCACCAGGATCCTTTATCAGGCCAGAAGTGAACTATATCTGAATATGAGGTTCCTGGATGTTTCTTTAAGCAGCCTTGGATTTGAGGCTGACTGGGGCCGCGGCGGGATTGCCACTGACGGATGGCTCATCTACTATGGGCCTGAGTACCTGACCGCCCTGTTTGGCCAGGGTAGGAACCGGGTCAACCGGGCGTATCTGCACATGCTGTTCCACTGCCTTTTCTGTCACATGTATACACGTAAGGACAGGGATAAGGATTACTGGGACCTGGCATGTGATATTGCCATGGAGTCCGTAATAGACGGACTCTTTCAGAAGTGTGTCCATGTGCCAAAGAACCCCCTTCGCAGGGAAACCTACTTAAGGCTTGAAAAACAGCTGGCCCGGGAACCGGGTGGGGCCGGGCAGGAACAGGGACCCGGGCAAGGACAGACATCCGGGCAGGGACAGACACCCGGGCAGGGACAGACACCCGGACAGGGACAGACATCCGGGCAGGGACAGACATCCGGGCAGGAACCGCGCAGGATTCCCCTGACAGCGGAGCGTGTTTACCGTGCCCTTAAGGAGATGGGGCTTTCCGGGCGCAGGCTCCAGCAGCTGCAATCCGAGTTCTATGTGGACAGCCATGACCTGTGGGAGCAGGAGGATGATTCCAGGCAGGCCAGGCCGCGGCAGGAGCAGTGGAACGACAACCGTGAGAAGGTACAGACCCAGATGGAGACAATGGGTTCCAAGGACGAATCCGAGGATAACAGAAGCCTTTTAGACCAGGTCCAGGTGGAGAACCGGGAACGCTATGATTACAGCCGGTTCCTGCGCAAGTTCGCTGTGCTGAGGGAGGAGATGCAGGTGGACCCGGATTCCTTTGACTATGCTTTTTATACCTACGGGCTTTCCCTCTATGGGAACATGCCCCTGCTTGAACCGCTTGAGTCAAAGGAGGTTTACCGGATAGAGGACTTTGCCATTGTCATTGACACCTCCATGTCCTGTTCCGGCGAACTGGTGGCACGGTTCCTGGAAGAAACGTACGATGTGCTGTCTGAGTCCGGGAGCTATTTTAAGAAGGTCCATGTGCACATCATACAGTGTGATGATGCGGTACAGTCCGACGTGGTTGTCACCTGCCCGGAGGAGTTAAAGGAGTACATGGGACATTTTGAGATAAAAGGGCATGGGGGGACGGATTTCCGCCCGGCTTTTGAGTATGTGAACGGACTCAGGGCCAGACGGGAGGTGGTGAACCTGCGTGGCCTGATTTATTTTACAGACGGCCTGGGCATCTATCCGGTGCAGGCGCCGCCCTATGACACGGCATTTGTTTTTATTGAAAATATGTTCTCCGATGAATCGGTTCCTGCCTGGGCCATGAAGGTGGTGCTTAAGGAGGAACAGATCATGGAGTATAAAGGAAAACCAAAGGATGCAGGAGAGCAGGACTCATGAATATTAAGCGGGCAAAGGAAGAGATAAAGGACACCATAGAGGCATATCTTCTAAAGGATGAAAACGGGGAATATGTAATCCCTGCCATCCGGCAGAGGCCGGTTCTCCTGATTGGGCCCCCAGGCGTGGGGAAAACCCAAATCATGGAACAGATATCCAGGGAATGCCGCATCGGGCTGGTGGCATATACCATTACCCACCATACAAGGCAGAGCGCGGTGGGGCTTCCATTTATTGACAGGAAAATGTTCGGCGGCCGGGAATACGCGGTGACAGAGTATACCATGAGCGAGATTGTGGCATCCATTTATAATAAGATAGAGGACAGCGGATTAAAGGAAGGCATTCTTTTCATTGATGAAATCAACTGCGTCTCGGAGACGCTGGCGCCTACCATGCTTCAGTTCCTCCAGTGCAAGACATTTGGCAGCCACCGGATTCCGGAGGGCTGGATCATTGCGGCCGCCGGTAACCCGCCGGAATACAACAAGTCGGTCCGGGAGTTTGACGTGGTTACCCTGGACCGTATTAAGCGGATTGATGTGGAGCCGGACCTTGGGGTGTGGAAAGAGTATGCCTATAAGGAGAATATACATCCTGCCATCATTTCCTATCTGGGAATCAAGGGCCAGTATTTCTGCCATATTGAGACCACGGTGGACGGGAAAATGTTTGCAACGCCCAGGGGCTGGGAGGACCTGTCACAGTTGATCCTGGTCTATGAGAAGCTGGGCAAGAAAGCGGACAGGAATGTAATCAGCCAGTATATCCAGCACCCCAGGATTGCAAAGGATTTTGCCAATTACCTGGAGCTGTATTATAAATACCAGGATGAGTACCAGGTGGAAGGAATCCTTAACGGGGTCATGAACGAGGCTTTGTGCCACAAGGTGGCAAAGGCTTCCTTTGACGAGCGGCTCAGCGTCACCGGCCTGCTGCTGTCCAAACTGACGGATGGGTTTAAGGCCCTGTTTGCGGAGAACCAGGTGATGGAGCTTTTGATGGGACAGCTTAAGGCGTACCGCCAGGAGCTGGAGAGGGCGGATGACGGCGGTATGGAATCCGCGGGGCAGGAACCTGTGGGACAGGAACCCGCAGCGCTGGGAGGACGGCCCCAGCCTTCAGAAATCCTGCAGCAGCTGGCAGAGGACATGGAGAAGGAGAGGCTGCGGGGCAAGAAGAACGGCCTGCTTGGAAGGCAGGAAGAAAGGATGGGACGCAGATGCGCCGCTATTCTGGAAGATTATGCGCAGCAGATGAGGGAAGAGGCTGTGAAAGGCGCTGCTGCCGGGAAGGATGAGGCATGGCAGTGGGTGCGGGGCCGTTTCATGGGCCGGAGCGATGACTATGAGGCGTGGAAGGAGGACCTGGGCCGGAAACTGGAACATGCATTCAATTTCATGGAGGCGTCCTTTGGAAACGGACAGGAGATGGTCATATTCGTCACAGAACTGAATACCAGTGCTGCCAGCGTATGGTTTCTGGAGCAGTATGAATGTGAGCGGTATTACAGATATAATAAGGAACTTCTGTTTGATGAGCAGGAACAGGCCATCAGGGAGAGGATACGGTAGGGAGCACGGATGGTTACAAAGCATAATGTTTGTGGAGAACGCAAAAATCAAATGTGCAGAGGCTTTCTTCCGTCAACTGACAATTGACGGTTATGCCGTATCATTCCAAACGCAGTTGAGCAACAGGAAGGTCAAGCAGGTTATTGATGATGCAGAAACAGGATTATAACATCAAAGCACCGAGCTACATAACGGTTCGGTGCTTTGTCTTATACGTGAATTGCATCTTTCCGGTACGGATAAGATTGACATATTCTGATTTTCTTCAATCGCTTCAAAATACAGATACTATGGTTCTTTATAATACTCCTCTATAACGCACTCATGCGCTTTGGTCTTAGTACTATAATTTATTCCTACCAACAATAGCTTTCCGCTATAGTTTTCCAGAGATTTTGCATAACGCCGTTCCTTAATCTGTGTGATTGCACCTTCTGACGAATGATTCCATTTCAACTCCACAACTATACCCGGTTTATCCAGGTGATTCTGACGAGGAAGAAACACAATATCCGCATACCCTTTCCCCGAAGGGAATTCACGGATACACTGATAGTATTCCCGTGCGCTGTAATAGGCAAGGGAAATGACACAGGACAACGCATTTTCATCATTATAGGCCAAGATGGATGTTTCCATATGGGACTCTGAAAGCCCCATCGCAACCGTCTCACTGTCCATATTCCATGTGGCCGCCAGAATCTTTCTTTGATTGTTCTATGGATTTCACCACCATATCCCATCCGGCTGATTCTACCGCATTGAAAAATTCCGAAGATATTTCCGAGTTTGGAATAAACACCTCTCTGGATATGAAATCATATCCCAAATATCCCAAATGCACCAACAGGGTCAGTACATCATCCGCTGACTGAAAGGTTGTCATATCATTGGAAAAGGTGTTTGTATTAACGGTTCTTCTCCCGCCGGCCAGGAGATTCACCACAGTGTCTTTCAGGCCCTTATAATTCATGACAATATAATTACGCAGTGCTTCAAATGTCTCTGTTTTATTCCAGAAATTATCATAATCTCCGGTCAGCATTGCGCTGACAACTGAACGCGGACTATAGATATGGGTATCTCCCCCGAAGCAATAGCCATCATACCAGCGCTGTATCTCGAAAAAATCCATTTTATACTGTTCGCACAATACCTTCACTTCCCACTCCGTAAATCCTGTAAAAGCAGCCAAGGGGCCGGGATTTGTCATGGAAAATTCATCAAACATATTCAGGGCGGAATGAGAACCATACTTCTTGATTGGCAGTATACCCGTCATATAGGCAAGGGCGACATAACTCTGATCCTTCAGGAGATTGCGTATAAAGTCAAGATAAATCTTCTGTCCCTTTGCATCATCCCTATTTTCACGGAAAATACAGTCCCATTCATCTATAATAAAAATAAACGGGTCCGATGTTTCTCCATAAATATCCATCAGGCTGCTGATTAAGTCCGACTGATCCAGGTAATCAATATCCGGATACACTTTCATAAGATCCCGGAGCAACGACTTTTCAATCATGCTTCTCAGCTTCATGATATCATGTGTCCGGCTTAAAAACGTTTGAATATTTAAAAAAATCACATTGTACTTGTTCAGATGCTTTTTGAACATTTCATCTTGTGAAATAGATAGCCCCTGAAACATCTCTGACGAATCAATATCTTTCTCATAATATGCAGTCAGCATATTTGCAGCCATGGATTTTCCAAAACGTCTCGGACGGCTCACACAGACAAAACGCTGTTCCGTCTTCAATACAGAATTTGTATTAAGAAATCAGTCCGCTTTTATCTACATATATTTTAGAATTTAATGCCATTTTAAATCCATCATTTCCCGGATTTAAATATACTCCCATAGCTTATCACGCTCCCATTCCTAATTTAGTAGATATTCTTCTATTGTAAAGTATTTTTCCTTAACAATCCAGTATTAATCATATTTCCTACATTTTTCTCAAACAAATACTAAAATAAGGGAGCATATCAGGCTGAAATTCCAGCCTGATATGGCAGCCCTCTTTGTATTCCCGCCTAACTGCTTAGGGAACGCAGATATTCCTGGGCATCTGACAGCGCCTGTTCACGGAAGTTTGACAGCTAAATAGATTGAAATCACCCGCA